>Ga0335072_10014588_pt1 | contig 11161 bp, 8 predicted proteins | sample Lox_Sample_21_FD_206725 | JGI IMG/M metagenome (GOLD analysis project Ga0335072, IMG submission 206725) | Soil microbial communities from Loxahatchee National Wildlife Refuge, Florida, United States - Lox_Sample_2.1 | ecosystem: Environmental > Terrestrial > Soil > Wetlands | place: USA: Florida... | reverse complement strand
CTCCGAGGCTGGTCCATCACGGACTATTTCGACAACCAGCTGCCGAGCATGTTGATCAAGACCGCATCCCAGCGGTTCAAAAGAATCATCAACGCCGAGCAGTTCTCCGCCCGCTTGCTGTGCAAGAACTTCGAAGTCATGGACCGGTCGATCCGATATCTGAAGGTCCCGTGTGCGATCGAGTTCTGGGACGGCATCGGCGGGGCAGCATACGGCGAGGTCGAACTGGCGGCTCTCAACATCCCCTAAATCGCTCACACAGAGAGCTTCACAGCCATGTCCAGATCCACCCTGCCTCCTTCGGTCCTGGAGCGTGTCCTCGAGCAGGCCGGGAAACATCCACAGGCAGTAGCTTTGCGACGCTGCGACGGCCGGAGTCAGCTGCGGTACGGCGAGCTCATCACCGAAATTAACCGGCTGGCGGCCACTCTCGCGGATCAATCGATCACCGAGGGCTCCCGGGTACTCGTCATTTCTGACAATGGACCCGAGACCTACCTATCAGTGCTCGCCTGCGCAGCGCTCGGCGCAATTGCCGTCATGGCCGACGGCAACATGCCGCCGGCAACCATCGGCCGATTCGCTGAGATCACCGACCCGACAGCCATTCTCATCGCACAGGGCAGCAGAGTGGCGTCGTCGGACCTACCTGAATCGCTGCGGTCGGTGCCTGTCACCACGGTGGCTGTCGGGTCTCGAGCGACGGGAAACGGGCAACCATCGGCGCCGGATGATGTCCCTGTATCCGATCGCGGTGCCGACGATCCGCTGGCGATGATCTTCACTAGTGGCACGACCGGCGAACCCAAGGCCGTGCTCCTGGCAAACCGCACCTTCTTCGCCATCCCTGACACCCTCGAGGAAACAGGTTTGGACTGGATCACCTGGGTGGAAGGCGAGACAACCTACTCTCCGCTGCCCGCGACGCACATCGGCGGACTGTGGTGGATCCTCACCTGTTTGATGCACGGGGGAACCTGCATCACCGGTGGTGAAAATACGTCCTCGTTGCTGGAGATCCTCAACTCGAACAGCGTCGCATCGACATGCCTCGTGCCCATGCTGGTTTCGAAACTGGTCACCGAACTGAAGTCGGCAGATGCCTCTATTCCGTCGTTACGGCTGCTGGGCTACGGTGGCTCGCGGGCCATCGCGACCGATGTGCGCTTCATCGAGTCTGCGGGTATCCGCACCGCGCAGGTGTACGGGTTGAGCGAAACAGGTTGCACGGCTTTGTGTTTGCCAACCGACGACGACTCAATTGCAAAGATTGAAGCAGGAGCTGTCGGGCGCCCCTACCCCGGTGTCGGCGTTTACCTCGCGGGGCCCGGCGGCGGTGCGCCGACGCTGCCGGACGCTCCACCATCGGCATCATTCGGCACGTTGTGGATCAAGTCACCGGCGAACATGTTGGGTTACTGGAACAACCCCACGCGAACCCGAGAAGTTCTCGTCGATGGGTGGGTCAACACCGGCGACCTCTTGGAGCGCCACGAGGACGGCTATTTCTACATCAAGGGCAGGTCTTCGGAGATGATCATCTCCGGCGGCGTCAACATTGCTCCGGACGAGGTCGACCGTATTGCCGAGAGTGTCTCAGGGGTCCGCGAGGCCGCGTGCTACGAAATTCCCGACACCGAGTTCGGAGCGCTCGTCGGCCTTGCCGTCGTCCCGTCGGAAGAGCTTGACGAGACGGGAGCTCGCAAGCTCAAACAAAGTGTCGCCGCCCACTACCGATGTGAGGCGGAGTCCATGGCGCGGCCATCGACCATCGTGATCGTCGCGGAAATCCCGCGAACCCAGTCCGGCAAGGTCATGCGGGCCTCACTGGCAGCAGCGGTCGGCGACGACAGACTCGGCGCGGTTGTTCGTGTCTGAGACAGCACGAGAACGCGTTCTCGGTGCCGTCTGCGAGGTGCTCTATGTCGACGAAGCGGAATTCGTCGACGGTGATGCGACCGATCTGCGGGACCTCGGGCTGGACTCGGTTCGGTTCGTCTTGCTCATGAATCGGCTCGGCATCCAGAAGGGGTCCGCACTGCAGCGTCGCCTGGCAGATACTTTGTCGGTCGCGGACTGGGCCCGAGAACTAGAGGCTCAACACGAGCATGCCTGACGACGCTCACATAGATCGCCTGCCGCTCAGCAGATCTCAGCAAAATCTTTACAGCGGGGTCTTGCAGGACGGCGATCCCAGCCTGTATCTCATCGGCAAGAGCTACCGGTTCCGCCCCCTGTCGCTGCCGACTTTTCTGGCCGCCCTGCAGGCAACGACGCTCGCAAACCCTGTGCAACTTTGCGTTCTCGAACCGAACGCAGACCCCAGCCGCTATCCGGATCTTGTGCCGCGACTGGAGTTCTCTGACATCGTGCGGGTGTGTTCTGATACCGATTGGCAATCAGTCGAGGACGCCGGCGGTATCGAAAACACCTGGCATTCCGGCATCTTGGCCAAGCCGCTCGTGCGATACATCGCTCGGACTGATCAGAAGGGTGACGTGTCCGCGCTCGAGGTCAGCACGCACCACATCCTAATGGACGGAGGCGCGACAGCGATCATCGAGGCTGACTTGGCACGCTACCTCGGATCCGATGGTAACTGCGAGATTCCCTCCCTGAACACGGGTCTCGATAGGCTGCTCGATGCACACCGTCGTGAGTCAGATCGCGTCGAAGACTCGCGAACGCGACTGGCCCCGGCCGTGCAGCGCGAACTTGCCGACGAGGCACGCCAGAGTAGGAGCAACGACGGCTTGGGCTCCTCGGCCGGCGCGGCGAAAGGCGTCCTGCAGGAATCGGTCAGGGTGTCTGGCGAATCCTACGAAGCGCTTCTCGCCCTGTCGGAGGCGAAGCAGATTCCACTCAACATCTTGGTCGCCGCCGCGGCAGTAGCAGTAGATGCGAGCCTACGGCAGAGCACCGAGTGCCTATTGGTTCACGCGGTGGACAACCGATTCGGGGACCCTGCTCTCGATGTCGCGACGTGTTTGGTCAATTCGATCGCCCACTCGGTTCGGTTTCCGCCATTCGCATCGGTAGCGGACGTGGTCCGGACCCTAGACCGAGGCTATGTCAGGGCGGTCCGCCGGCGTTGGATCCGCGAGGAGCACTACCGCCGGATGTACATGGCACTCAATCGGACTGTGCACGTCGATACGTTGACGCTCAACTTCATTCGCGAGCCGTGCGCGCCCGACCTTCGCCCTTTTCTGCTCGAGGCACCGGTGGCGACGGATATCGGACCGGTCGAGGGAATGGCGGTAGCGAGCGTCCTGAACGAAAGCGATGGGTTCCTCAGCCTGGCAATTTGGAACCGGGCCGACCTGCCCGCAAGCCAACGGCACGACGGCGTCGTTCAGCGGATTGCCGCGGCGTTGGAATCAATGACGGCGATGTGGGACGAGCCAATGGCCGCGACCGTCGGCGAGTGGAGCACACTCGGCATGGACGGGAAACGCTGCCGCGCCCTCGAGTCAACGGCAGCAACGGAAAGCCGCTCACCCGCTTGGTTTCTCGGCGCCACCGGCGGTGTCTCCCGGATTCGCAAGGATCACCCGCTTGTCGACCCGTGGCTCGCCTGGCTGGTCCGTAGTGGCGTTGCGCCGGGTGCAGTTCTGGTGTTCGCCGACGACAACACCGACAAGACCGTCGACCTCCTCATCGCCTGCCACCTGGCGGGCTGCGGCTACAGCGTCTGCGACGACCCCCACGAGATTCCGGCGCGCGCACAGGCCATCACCGATGACGGCGACAGCACTTCCGCGTTTGTCGTCGACGTGCCCAAGGCCCAACTCGCGACGACAGACGACAACGAACGCACTGTCATCCAGCGCCACCTCGACGAGGTCGCGCACAGTCCGGCGCTCGCGGACACCACCGCCTACCTCATGCCCACCTCAGGATCAACTGGGCAGCCCAAGCTCGTACGAATCTCGCACCGGTCGCTCGCCGTGTTCTGTGCGGCGGCCAGAGAGGCCTACGGATGGAACGCGGACGACACCGTGCTCCAATGCGCGCCGTTGACATCCGACATCAGCGTAGAAGAAATCTTCGGTGCCGCGATGTCTGGATCGGCGCTGGTTCGATCAACCGCCACCAGGACGGGTGACTTAGCGGCGCTCGGCCGAGAGCTCGCGGTCAAGCACCCGACCATCGTCGACCTGCCGACCGCCATCTGGCATCTGTTGTGCGAAGACGACGATGCCATTGACGCGGTCCGGCGCTCCGGTCTGCGGCAAGTCATCATCGGCGGGGAGCCTGTGCGTCCGCACGCTGTCAGTAAATGGGCCGATACCGTTGGTAAGCACAAGGTTTCACTCATATCCACCTACGGCCCCACCGAGACCACGGTGGTGGTCACCTACCTGCCGCTGACCGGCGGCGAAACCGATGTCAACGGTGAAGCCGGACTGCGGCTCGGCCGCCCGTTGGTAGCCGATACCGTTTTCATCGCTTTCGGTGAACTCGTCGTCGGCGGCGACTTGGTCTCCTCGGGCTACCTTGGAACCGATAGCCGTGACTTCGGCACCGTGACCACGAGCGACGGCTCGCGAATTCGGGTGTTCGCGACAGCTGACCGCGTCATCGCCCATACCGAAGGCTTTTTGATGTTCTCCGGGCGCAGAGATGCAGTCGTGAAGATCTCCGGCAGACGCGTCGACACCGCCGAGGTGACCAAGCGAATCTTCGCGGATCCCGATGTGTCCGACGTCGCCGTCGAGCTCCACGACGGGAAGCTCGGCGTGTGGTTCGAAACCCATCGAACGCGTCGAGGCGAGGAGGACAATGCCGCGGCCGCACGAATCAGACAAATCCTCGTCGGCTTGCGCATCTCGTCGTTCTTCGTCGTCGGAGTGCCCGAGATCCCGCGTAAACCCAACGGGAAGATCGACAGTGCCACTCTACGGACGCTACCTGAGTTCATGAGCGCCGCAACGGAAGATCCCGGTTCGACCGAGCGAGCGATCGGGCTTGCGAAGATTTGGAGCAGGCACCTCGGCAGAGGTATCAGTCCGGCCTCGTCACTTCTCAGCGAAGGTGTCGGCTCGCTGGATCTCATCAGGATTCTTCCCGACTCTCGCAAACACCTGGGGTGGCACCTTTCCCTCCTAGATCTGATCAGTGCCGATACCGCCGCCAACCTGGCCAATCTCGAACCGACGATCGATGACTGGATGGATACCGACACCGCGGCGGACATCGACCACGATTTTGCGTCGCTGTGGCAACACCGCGCCGCCGCTCAGGTCGCTGCGCGCCATGCTGCACAGAGGTCGGACGAACCACCAGTTGTCGTGCTCGGCGCGTCAGGAATTCTCGGCACTGGCTTCGCTCGGGCCGTCCTGGAACTGAGGCAGTCTGGAACACGGTCGCCAAAAGTCGTCTTTGTCGCCAGAGCAGAGCTACCCGAATGCGGTCCGTGGGCTGCACTTCGCGATGTCGACGGTGTGCAGATCCAGCACCGCCGCTCTGGGTTCGGCCCCGCCGAGCTCGCCGCCGTGATCAGCGAAACCGACGCTCGAACCGTCGTCAACTGCGTCGGCAACACCAATGTGCTGGTCCCCTACCGCGGTCTTCGATCGGCCAACGTCGAGCTGGTTTCGGCGCTCGCCGAAATCTGCGCGAGCCGCGCCACGCGGCTAGTGCATTTGTCAACGTACGTCGTCAATGCCGATGTGACCGCGCCGCGAGTCACCGACCCGCGCGAGGCGCCCTACCCGTATGCGGCTTCCAAGTCACTGGCGGAGTTAGCCGTGGCGGGCTCGCCGAGAGCACTCGATTTCACGATGCTCAGGCTGCCCCGCGTGCTCGGCGAGGCTTACCAATTGCGCGACTCAGCTGACATTCTCGTCTCAGTCACCGATGCCTGCGCCGCGTTGGGCGCCTACCCCTCGGTGACGTTGACCGAAGAGGTCACCACAGGCTGCGCCGCCGGGCGCAGCATCGTCGGTCTACTGCCTGAGTTGGCTGGACCAGCTGAGCTGGGATCCATGTAGTACGCGGGCAGCAGGTGCCCTACGGGAAGTTCCTCAGCCGCTACGCAACCGATCGACTCGATGTCGCCGAATGGAAAAGCGCTCTGGACCAGAGCGACTGGGCCAAACGCAATCCACGACGGTGGTCGGTGGTCGATGCCTGGATCACGTTAGGCATGAGATTGGGCGGCCGGTCCTACGCGGATTATCTGTCGGACTATCCCACCGTTCCCCTCGGAGTCGAATCCGTCCGCGAACTGGCCACAGAACCATTACCGATCGAGAACCTGATTGGTGCTGCGGTCGGTCCACACAGCTACCCGGAGGACCGTCGCGATGAGACTTTCTGTGCCACAGCGCCATAATGGCTCGGATCGGCCCAGACTGCCCAACGAGGTCGAGCCCGAACGGCCGCTGATCGCAAGGATGATTCACCGCTTGGCGGTCCCTATCATCCTGTTCTGGGTAGCAGTTGTCGTCGTTCTGAGCGTATTCGTCCCGGCGCTGGAGGTCGTCGGGCAAGAGCGATCGGTGTCACTGAGCCCCAAAGATGCGCCATCCCTGGTGTCGCTTAAACGCATCGGACGAGTCTTCCACGAAGGTGAGACCGACAGCGTGGCGATGATCGTTCTGGAGGGTGACAAACCCCTCGGCGATGACGCTCACAAGTACTACGACGTTCTGGTCCACAAACTGCGCCTGGACACAGCGCATGTGATCGGTATTCAAGATTTCTGGGGAGATCCGCTGACCGCGGCGGGTGCCCAGAGCAGCGACGGCAAGGCGACCACCGTTCAGGTGAATCTGGCCGGCAATCAGGGTGAACAACGAGCCAATGAATCCGTGGACGCGGTGCGCAGGATCGTCGACAGCACACGGCCGCCACCCGGAGTCAAGGCATACGTCACCGGAGCGTCGGCGATGGCAGCCGATATGCACGACAGCGGCGACAAATCCATGGTCAAGATAACTCTGACCTCGGTCGCCGTTATCTCGATCATGCTCCTGATCGTCTACCGCTCACCCGTTACGGTGTTGTTGCTCCTGATCACCGTCGGTATCGAATTATCCACCGCGCGAGGCGCTGTCGCGTTACTTGCGCACTGCGGCCTTGCCGGCCTATCGACGTTTGCGGTCAGCCTGCTCACGTCGCTGGCGATGGCAGCCGGGACTGACTACGGGATTTTCCTCGTGGGCCGCTACCAGGAAGCCCGTCATGCCGGCGAGGACCGCGAATCCGCCTTCTACACCATGTACCGGGGTACGGCCCACGTCATTCTGGGTTCCGGTTTGACGATCGCTGCGGCGACCTTTTGCCTGGCCTTCGCGCGGATGCCCTATTTTCAGACCCTGGGTATTCCCTGCGCGGTCGGGATGCTGGTCGCCGTCGTCGTCGCGTTGACATTGGGGCCGGCCATCGTGACCGTGGGCGGCCGATTCGGTGCGTTCGATCCCAAGCGGCGGTGGAGTGTGCGCGGTTGGCGACGGGTCGGTACTGCGGTGGTGCGCTGGCCGCTGCCGATCCTGCTTGCGACGTGCTCTGTCGCCCTCGTTGGACTGATCAGCCTGACCGGCTACAAGCCCAGCTACGACGACCGCGCGTACCTCCCGAAATCCATCCCCGCCAATCAAGGGTTCGCCGCCGCCGATCGTCATTTCTCGCAGGCGCGGATGAAGCCGGAAATCCTGATGATCGAGTCGGATCACGACCTGCGCAATCCGGCAGACTTTTTGGTTTTGGACAAGCTTGCCAAAGGCATCTTCCGGGTCCCGGGGATTTCTCGTGTGCAGGCCATCACCAGGCCGCAGGGAACCACCATGGACCACACATCGATCCCTTTCCAGATCAGCATGCAAAACGCCGCGCAGGTCCAGAACATGAAGTTCCAGCGCGACCGGATGGACGACATGCTGTCGCAGGCCCGCGAAATGGACCAGACGATTGCCACCATGCAGCGGCTGTACAACGTGACGAGCCAGCTCGTCGCGACCACGCACCACATGGTCAGTGACACCGTGCAGATGCAGCAGATCACCAACGAGCTCCGCGACGATATCGCGAACTTCGACGACCTGTGGCGACCTGTTCGCTCTTATTTCTATTGGGAGAAACACTGTTTCGACGTTCCGGTTTGCTGGTCTACGCGATCGATCTTCGACGCGCTGGACGGCGTTGACCAGATCAGCGCCAAGCTCGACAGCTTGGTCGCAGACATCAAAAGCTTCGATCAACTCATGCCGCAGATGATTTCCGAGTTTCCCCCGATGATCGAGGCGATGACGAAGATGCGCGACATGATGCTCACCATGCACAGCACGATGTCGGGGATTTTCGGTCAGATGGACACGATGAGCGATTCCGCGACGGCCATGGGTCACGCGTTCGATGCTGCTAAAAACGACGATTCGTTCTACCTGCCACCAGAAGTGTTCACCAACCCCGACTTCAAGCGCGCGATGGCCAATTTCCTGTCGCCCGACGGCCGCGCCGCCCGGTTCATCATTCTGCATCGCAGTGACCCGGCGTCGGCCGATGGAATCGCGAGTATCGACGCGATACACACCGCTGCCGAAGAGGCGCTGAAGGGCACGCCGTTGGAGGATTCGAAGATTTATCTGGCCGGTATGGGAGCCGTCTTCAAAGACATCTCCGAGGGAGCCAAGTGGGATCTCGTGATCGCCGGGATCGCCTCGCTCTGTTTGATTTTCATCATCATGCTGGTCATCACCAGAGCGTTCGTCGCCGCGGCAATCATTGTCGGCACCGTGCTGGTATCCCTCGGCGCCTCGTTCGGGTTGTCCGTCCTGGTTTGGCAGTACCTTCTCGGCGTCCCATTGCACTGGCTGGTGCTCGCCATGTCGGTCATCGTTCTGCTGGCCGTGGGTTCGGACTACAACTTGTTGCTCGTATCGCGGTTCAAACAAGAAATTCACGCCGGACTCAATACCGGCATGATCCGATCCATGGGCGGCACAGGCAAAGTCGTGACCAATGCGGGTCTGGTATTCGCCTTCACGATGGCCTCCATGGTGGTCAGCGAGGTGCGGATGATCGGCCAAGTCGGCACCACTATCGGATTGGGCTTGCTCTTCGACACGTTGATCGTGCGGGCCTTCATGACACCGTCCATTGCGGCGCTGTTGGGTCGTTGGTTCTGGTGGCCGATCAGAGTCCGCTCGCGGCCGATCAGGATTCGCAGTACGCCCGCGCACACCGGTGTCGTCAATCACACACTCGCGTACAGCAATTAGCGGCGAATGGTGCCGGTTGGGTTCAGCCGCTATCCGGTGCCGATGACGCCGCAGGCAACCCGCGGCGGCATTGCCGCCATACCGCCCATGCCCGTCATGCCGCTGTCTTCGTTGGCATGCAACATCAGAGCGGTCTTGTTGCCGGCCAGCAGCTGGTCCCTGGTGAATGCGTCGGTCGTGGTCACGAGGTAGGCGGAGCCGTCGGAACGCACTTCGAGGGACGTCAAGTCACCGCTGGCGGGTTTTCCGGTATGACCGGGCGCCTGAAAATGCTCGCCCGCGGACAGGAAATCACCTGGCGGCCCACCATTGGGTGCAACCGAGTTCGGCTCGCACTTGCCAATCCCGTGCACATGCATGTCATGAAACCCAGGTGTCAGAATGCCGGCGGCCACCGTCTTCACGGTGACGGTGACATAGCCATTGGTGAATTCGAACGTGGCCGTCGCGACATCCCGGCCATCGGCCGTTTTGAGGTGCGCGCTCAAAGAGTTGGCGGCGGGCGAGACCGAAGAACCTGTGCTTGGTTCGGTGGTCGGATGCTGAGTCGAACTGCATGCGCCGACGGCGAGGGCGGAAAGCGAGAGCCACAAGGCTGCATGTTTGATCATGATGCGAGCGTAACGCCGATATCGGGCGCAGTCATCGGTAATCGACCAGCAACGCCACCATGACGCTTCGATATGGGCGGCTAAGTGAGCACGCCGGCGAGAATTAAGGTGTTTGCCGAGAACCTCTCCCCTCCAAGGCACTCGCGCCTGTTGAGCACGCACCGTTGCCAGTTAACTGTTGCGAGTTATGTTATCTGACAACAGATTTACGAGCCGACATTGCGTACGATCCTTCATCGTGGATGGCCAGACGCAACATCCAGCAGAGCGACTCTCGTCATTTACGTGTCGTTCGTTAGAGGTCGAGCACGCGACGAAGCCCTCGGTCGACCTCGCGCATCAGGCTCGGCGGGACATCTCCGACCCGGTCGGTAAGGTCAGCCTTATTTAGGGTAACAAGCGCCGTGACGTTAACAACCGACTCGCGCGGAAGCCCGGTTACCACCGCGGGCAAGAACACGTTGCCAGGCATCGTCGCCAACGCCGTGTTAGAGGTGATCACCGCGGCGAGTACCGTGGCCAAACGACTGGCGTTATACGGATCAGATTGGACAACCAGCACCGGACGGCGCTTTGCGGGGCTGCTGCCGGATGGCGTTCCTAGATCGGCCCAGTAGATATCAGCGCGGCTAATCACCACTCATCGTCCACGGCGTCCAGCACGCGGTGCCCTGCCGCCACCGCAGCAGCCTCCGCTTCGTCGGTGCCATGCAGATGCCTTAGTGCACTGTCGCCAGTCAGTGATTGTGCGTCCAGGTCATCCAAGTAGCGCTGCGCGGCTCGGGTGAAGAACTCCGATCGGCTCATGCCGAGGTCGCGCGCACGCTGAGCGACACGATCGAACGTCTCGTCCGGAAGGGATATGGCTGTCTTCATATGGGCAGTATAACCCGGTATAACTTGATGGCCGCTTGGCCCGCAGGTCTCGGCGGACAACTCGCACCTGTCGAGCACGCACTGTTACCAGTTAACTGTTGCGAGTTGCATCAGATGAAAGCGCTCGCACCCGTTGACGATTGGCCCATCGGATATGGCCAGCTAGTCGATTGACGGGACCCCGACCGCAAACGCCGCATCGCCGCCGTAGAGCTCAGAGCGGGATACCGAGCGCCTTCGCCAACTTGGTGAGTTGAGTGTCCTGCCAGCCCGCAAATGTTGTCTGGTCTTGTGGGACGGTCTCCGTAACGGTAACCACCGGGACATTGGCTCGCTCGGCTGCGGCGCGGATCTGATCGCGTATTGAGCCCTCTGCCTGCGGATTGTAGATCAGCACATCGATCCGGTGGCCGGCCAACGCGTCAAGGAATGCTTGAACGTCAGCTG
>Ga0335072_10014587_pt1 | contig 11162 bp, 11 predicted proteins | sample Lox_Sample_21_FD_206725 | JGI IMG/M metagenome (GOLD analysis project Ga0335072, IMG submission 206725) | Soil microbial communities from Loxahatchee National Wildlife Refuge, Florida, United States - Lox_Sample_2.1 | ecosystem: Environmental > Terrestrial > Soil > Wetlands | place: USA... | reverse complement strand
GGCAGGGTTCCGTCGCCGATGTCATCGATGCGCCGCGCGAACGCGTAGACGGCCGACAGCGCCCGGCGCTTGTCGCCCGGCAGCAGCGCGATGCCGTAGGCGAAGTTCTTGGCCTGCTGCCTGGTGATGGTCTCGCAGTCGCGATAGGCAGCCGCGACGTCGACGGCCTGCGGTGTTCCCACAGTCATCGGCTCACCGCCCCCGGAGCATGGCGCTGGCCAGCTCGCGGACAGTCCGGCTCTTGGCTGGTTTCGGCGTGACCGCCAAGACGTCGTAATCGGCCGACGCGATCGCCGCCAGGGCTGCCCGGCCGCCCGCCAGGTAGCCGGCGACCGCGACGCGTGCCGACCCGCGCAGCTGGCTCACCAGCGGCGCTCCCGAGCTGATCAGCGACCCTGCCCGGTCCGCTTCGAACTTGATGAGCCGCCGCACCTGTGGCGGCGTCGTGCTGGCGGCCAGATCATGCTCCGTGCAACCGTGGCCGCGGAGGTCTTCGGCGGGCAAGTAGACCCGGCCAGAATGCAGGTCCTCGGCAACGTCCTGGAGGTGCTCGACAATCTGCAACCCGGTGCAGATCGAGTCGGAGAGCTCCTCCCGCTCCGGCGTGCTGCAGCCGAATACGCACAGCACGATGCGGCCCACCGGGTTGGCTGACAGCGTGCAGTAACCGACCAACTCATCGAAGGTCTCGTAGCGGGTGACTAGCTGGTCCTGCTGGTTGGCCCCGATGAGGTCGCGAAAGGGCTGCATCGGGATCCCGCAGTCGGTCACCGCGGACGCCAGACCCCGAACGGCGGGGTGGCGGGGGCGGGCGGACGCGCCCGTCTCGCCGCCAAGCTGCGCGTACAGCCGCCTGAGGTCTTCTTCCAGATCGGCCAGCAGGGCCAGGCGCTGCTCCGGCACGCCCTCGTCACCGATGTCGTCCACCGTCCGGGCGTAGCTGTACACGGCCATCAGGTGATCCCGGTGCCGGCGTGGCAGCATCCGCAGCGCGACCGGGAAGTTCTCGGCGGCCGCCTTGCCAGCCATCACGGCTTCTGGCGGGCCCGCCGCGGCCGGGTTACCTGGGAGGACGCTGCGCGCAGGCGAGCGCGCCAGAGTGGCCTCGAAGCCGGCCCGGTCGCGAGTCATGATCTCTATTTGCGCACGTGCCGCCAATCCGATGCAAACAATGACGCGTTCGTCACCTGATGCTGACGTCAGTTTCAGAGCTGGAATCTTGCTCTGACACTGTCCCTGAGCTGCAGCTAAGGAAACTCTGCGAGTTTTGTCTATCTCAAGTAGTTCAGGGCATATTATGCGTTATATGCGAAACACGAAGTTCAGTGCGTAGTTGCCGGGCCGGCGTACCTCGCGAGGGTGGGAACCACTAGTCTCCGTACAAGAGAAAGGCCCGTCTGCGGTGGCCGACGGGTGGGCATTCTTCCCGAATAGGGAATCAGGGTGACACGCGCACGGTTCAGCCGGGAGTGAGAGCGAGCCTGACAGACCTTCCAGAGGAGCCGGCAGGCCGTAGCGGCATGCCGGCCACAAGGCCACAGGCCCCGCCCGCGGCGGGCCGCGCGAAGAGTCCGGCCCGGCGCGGTACCAACGCGGCCACGGCGGGGCACGCCGACCGAACGCCGCAGATCCGGCCGTCCCGGGACGGCGGCCTTCCGGCCCTGCAGCGGGAGCTCGGTGCACACGGCCGCGAGACCGTGCGCAGGCTGCTTGAGGCGGGCCTGGCCGAGTTCGACGAGGCGGGCCTTCAGTCAGCCCGGGTGGAAGACATCGTCAAGCGGGCCAACACCTCACACGGCACCTTCTACCTGTACTTCGCGAACAAGGACGACCTGTTCCGGACGCTGCTCCGCGACGCGCTCGTCGACATGTCCAACGTCGCAGACGACTTCCCGGTGGTGACCAGCAACGAAGCCGGCCAGACGGCACTACGGCGCTGGGTGCACAGCTTTAGCGAGACGTACGCCGCGCACGCGACGGTCATTCGCATTCTCAGCCAGGCCGACGTCGTCGGCGAGAACGTGTTCGGTGACGGACTGCACTTGCTGTTCCGCGTCGCCGAAGCCATGACGCAAGGAATGACCGCCGCCGGTGGCGGGCCGGCCGGCGATGGCCTGCGCACCGAGCACGCCGAGCTGACGGCCGTCTGCTGTCTCATGATGCTCGAGCGGGTCAACTACCTGATGAGCGCAGCAGAAGTGCATCTGCCCAAAGAAGAGATGGTCGACAGGATTACCGCGATCATCTATGCCGCGTTTCGGTCCTAAAATTCGGTGAAACCTGCCGGCTTTCTGGTTCCTAGCCTGCGCCGAAGGCTATGTTGACCAACGGCCGCCCGGCCGCGCCATTCCCGGTATCCGGATGCTCGATAGCTGAGCTCCCGGGCGCGTGAAATGCGTCCGCGGCAAACTTCGCCAGCGTCAGCGCTGCATGCATCTGCTCTTCGGTGAGGAGTTCGTGCGCTTCCACTGTCATGAAAGCGCCTGTCTTCGCCGCCACAGTCATCACCGCGACCGCCGACACGACGTCAGGGAGATCAGCGAGCACGTACGATGCGCAGTCGTGCATGTCCCAGTACATCGCTTCGAGCGACCCCTCAAGCGATTCCAGCAAGGATCGGACCGCCGAAGTGCGGTCGTCAGTGACCTTGATCATGCGTGCCCAGGATCCATGGGAATAGCTGAACTTGATCATGAACTTCGCCATCACTCCCCCGCCCCGCGTGACGTCACCGACATCCGGTTCCTTCCGTCTGACAGCCTGCCCGCTACTGAATCCTCTGCCGTGACTCTAGGTAACTAGACGAATCCGTAGAGCACGCAGAGTATGAGGTCCGGTACCTCACCGGCATAAGGCCCGGTTGACCAGTGACGTTGGTCCCGCGTCACATGTGCTCAATCCAGGAAGGAAACTGTCCGGGTCGGCCGCTACCGTCAGTCCATGACGGGAACACCAGGGCAATTCGGACCGCACCGGTTCTATGCCGGCGAGGGCGGCGGCAGTGAGCAGTTCCGGGGCGCCCGGTTCGACGTCGCGGACCTGCGCGGCGCCCGGTTCACCGACTGCGACCTGACCGGCGTCACGATCAGGGACGGCTGGCTGGTTGATGTCAGCATCTCCGGTTACCTCAGCAACGTCACCATCGACGGCGTGGACGTGACCGACTTCGTCAGCGCCGAACTGGACCGGCGGCACCCAGAACGGGTGCAGTTCCGCGCGGTGCAGACCGCCGACGACTTCCGCGCGATGTGGGACACCATCGAGCGGCTGTGGGCGGAGGCGGGAGAGCGAGCCAGGCGACTGCCCGCGTCGGCGCTGGCCGAGCAGGTCGCCGAAGAATGGTCGTTCGAGCAGACGCTGCGCCATCTGGTCTTCATCACCGACGCCTGGGCCAGCCGGACGGTGCTGGACGAACCGATGCCTTACCACCCGCTCGGCCTGCCGCAGAGCTGGTATCCGGCTGCCGATGCGGCCGCGCTCGGCATCGGCCTGCTCGCGAAGCCGGGCTATGCCGAGATCCTCGCCGCGCGCGCTGACCGGATGGGCGTGATGCGGCGCATCGTGGCGGATCTGAGCGACGAGACCCTGGGCCGGCCGTGCCAGCGCTCGCCCGCTCCTGGTTACCCGGACGAGGAACGGGCTGTGGCCGAATGCGTCGCCGTGGTGATGGACGAGGAGATCGAGCACTACCGCTTCGCTGTCCGTGACCTGGCTGTGCTGGAGGCGAGGAACTCCGGGCAGTGAGTAGCAGGTTCGCTGGCGCGGGTATCGGGTCTCAGGTCGTTTCGCCGGCATCGCCTTCTAAAGGCCTCTTGCTCTCCTCAACTCGCACGTAGTACAACGAACCGGTGGGAAGCAAGGCAGGCATCGCGCTGTACGTGCTCGCGATGGTGGTTGTCGTGGTCGGACTGGACGTCCTGTTCTTCAGGAACCACTTCTGGCCCCGTCTGGCAGTGAACGTCGGCGTCGTCCTGATATTCGTCGCGTTCTATTTCAGGTTCCTGAAGCGTTCCTGAGCGCAGCAGGGTGGGGAGTTAGGCCTCCGTCCGCGGCTCGAGGAGGTCGATGAGCGCCTGGTGACCGGAGCGCCGCGCCCACTCCAGCGGGGTCGCGTGGCCGGCGCACTCGCGGTCGCGCCCGTCTTTGCGCTGCCGGTAGGAGCCGTCGAAGGCATCCCGCAGATTCGGATCAGCGCCGATGTCCAGCAGTCGCTGGGCCAGCTCGAGATCCCCGTTGTCGGCGGCGACGTGCAGCGCCGAGTACCAGCGTGGCTGGTGGTACGGACCGTCGCTGCGGCCGAACGCATTCACGTCAAAGCCAGCCTCGACGAGCAGCGGCACCGACTCCAGCACGCCGTGGCCTGCCGCCCACGTAGGCAACCCCGGCCAGCGGGAGCGCACGGCCGCGACGGCTGCCGGATCGGCTGACCGGACGACGGCTGCGTCACCGGCCAGCACCGCGGTCACGAATCCGTCGGGTGAGACGGGCTCCGGCAGGGGCGCGCCGCGATCGGCCAGCTGCCGGGCCAGCTCGCGATTGCCGTTGACCAGGGCGACAGCCGCCGGCGTGCCCGCAGGCCACCTGTGCGGGCTCTCGAACCAGGCGCTCAGGTCGGTGAACGGGCTGACGAGGTCCACGCCGTGGCAGGCCAGCAGCGCGACGCGGGTCCGGTGGTCGAGCTCGATCGCGAAGAAGAGCAGAAGACGGAGCACCGAAGCGGGCGACACCAGCTGGTCACCGAGCAGTCGGCGCCACGGCCCGTTCGTGTCCCGGCCGAGTCCGAATGCGAAGAGAAGCTCGAGGATGTCGTCGCGCTCGTCGCGTTCCAGCAAGGTGGCAGAGCCGTCGTCCGGGTCCGCGCCGACTTCCAGCAGCAGGCGAGCGAAGGCCAGCGCACGGGCGTGCTGTGTCTCATCGCCGGATTCGGCTCCGATCGCGCCGCTGAGCACCGTGCTCGGGTTCGGCAGTCCGTGCCAGAATCTGCCCTCGTTCGGGTCCGCGCCAGCGGCCAGGAGCAGGCGCGCGGTCTCCAGCGTCGCGTCCACGCCAACGTGCGGGTCGTGCCGGGCAAACGCCTGGTACAGCAGCGGTGGCCAGCCATACGGCTCGCTGGCGCGGGTGGCCAGCGACGGGTCAGCCGCTAGGTGACGCCGCACTGCCTCGACATCCGCGCACGCGGCGGCGACCGCCAGGCTAACGGCGGGCAGTCCTGGGTGCTGCGCCAGCAGGTCGCGCGCGCCGCTCAGGTCCCGGGCGCGGTCCCCGCCGTTGGTGAGCGCGTAGCCGCCGCACGACAATCGCAGGAACGCGGCCGGCAGATCTTCGCCAGGCACGTGCCGCCTTGGCTGCCATGTGCTGGTCGTGACGATCTCGACGTGCTGGCGCAGCCGCGGCCAGCTGGCGAAGCCGTACTGCCGCGCGAGAACAAGCTGAGCCGCGGACAGCTGGAACGTCGCACCTGGCGGGCCATCGGGGTGGAACTCGGCGACGAGCGCCAGCGCGTCAGGATCGCCAGCGCGAACTGCGCGCTGAAGCGCGCGCGCCTTCTTGCGGAGCTGCCCGAGGTGGGGATCCATCGGGAGAGAGATGGTGGGCACAGCGGCCTCCTTCCGTTCCCGGCCGGTCCGCGCTGCCGGTCGAAAGGAGGTAAGCGATGCTCACCGAAGTACAAGATGCTGAGGTGGGCTTTGCCCTTCCCGCGGACCCGGTGGCGCCCTGCTCGCCACCTGCAGCATACGACGAGCAAAGCGCCGCTGCTAGTGCGAAGTTCGCGTCAGACCCTAGGTTCGTAGGGTGGCAAAACGCGACTGGGTGGAATGGCACCGGGACTACGACGATCCGGGCTCCCTGCTCTCGCGGCGGGGAGAACTCGTGAAGGGACACCTGCGCGCTGAGCTCGACCGTGCGCCAGCCGGAGACGTCCGCCTGATCAGCCTCTGCGCCGGGCAAGGCCGGGACGTGATCGGTGCGCTGACCGGGCATCCGCGCCGGGACGACGTTCGCGCAAGGCTGGTTGAGCTGGACGAGCGCAACGTCGCGCTCGCACGGCAGGCGGCCCTTGCGGCTGGGCTCGACGGCGTCGAGGTGCTGCAGGCCGACGCCGGGATCACCGATGCCTGCGCCGGCGCGGTACCTGCCCAGATAGTGGTGGCATGCGGCATCTTCGGCAACATCACCGACGACGACATCCAGGCCACAGTGGCTGCCCTGCCCAGCCTGTGCGCACCCGGCGCGCTGGTCCTGTGGACCAGGCACCGCCGCCCGCCCGACCTGACTCCCGCGATCCGGTCCTGGTTCGGGAAGGCGGGCTTCCGCGAGGTGGCGTTCGACACCAGCCAAGACGGCTTCATGTCGGTGGGAGCTCACAGGCTGACGGACGAGCCCGCCGCGCTGGCGATTGGCCAGCGCCTGTTCACCTTCCTCAGCGGAACTGAGTGAGGGCCCAGTTAGCCCACTTCGCGAGGCCACCGGTCCGACCATCCCGGCACCGGAGGTACATCGGAGGGTGCCGAGCCCTCTCCGGTGGCACAGCGCCTCGGAAGTTACAGGTCAACGCCAGGGCGGCGGGCGAGCTGGCCTGTAGGCCGGGTTCTGTGCACCCGCTTGCGCGGGCCGACGGCCATCCATCTAGGACTGCCGTTGCCGGCAGCCTCCTGCGGTCTACCCGCGAGCATCGGGCGGGCAGCCCTCAAGCGCTCGCGCAGGAGCGCACCGTTGCCGGTGCGTCTCCCTCTTGACCTTGCTCCGGGTGGGGTTTACCGAGCCGCTCAGGTCACCCTGAGCGCTGGTGGTCTCTTACACCGCCGTTTCACCCTTACCTCCGGCGTTGCCGGAGGCGGTCTGTTTTCTGTGGCACTATCCCGCGGGTCACCCCGGGTCGGCGTTACCGACCACCCTGCCCTGCGGAGCCCGGACCTTCCTCGGCACACCAGGAAACCTGGCGTGACGCGGCCGCCCGGCCAGCTCACCCGCCGCTGCCTCCAAGGATATGCGCCGCGAGGCTCCAGGAGGAGGAAGCTGAAGGCGGGCGGCCTGGCGTCGTTGCCAGTGCCGCCCGCCCGTTGCGAGCTATCCGCCGCTGCTTCAGTGAATAAGGCTGCCGAGCAGGCTGCCGTACTCACCATTGCTGCGCGACTGCGATGGCGCCGACAAGGTCAGCGATGACCCTGGCCGCATCGCAGTTGAGCTCGGCTTGCTGGCCGGCTTGCTAGCCGGTCGCCGAGCCTGCGGGCGTGAACTGGATGTGGTCGTCCTCGGCCGCGATGAAGTCGACCTTGGCTTGGCCATCCCCGACTGCCCAGGCCCGGACATTCCCGTTGACATGCCCTGGCCGGAGCCTGCCATTTCCGCCGATCCGGCTGACTTGGCAGCGCGCGACGCGGTTCGCGAACTCGGCCGCGTGGATGCGGACCTCGGGCGCGCCGACGGCCTGCGACTGCTAGCCGTCCGCGACGTCCCGGTTCGCGACGTCGCGGTCCGCGACGCGCCGGCCCGTGACGCAGGCTTCCGCGCCGTGGTCTTGCGCGCCGTGGTCTTCCGCGCCGTGGTCTTGCGCGCCGTGCCCGTCCGTGACGTGGTCGTCCTGGACGTGCCGGCGGTGCGCCTGGCCGGAGTGGCAGCGGGCTTCGCCGTCTGCATCGTCTTAGCTGCGGCGGTCAGAGCCTTTGCGGCCGTCGTCATCGCCTTGGTCGCGGTGTTCATCGCCCGCATGGCCGACGACATCGTCTTGGCCGAAGCCGTCGCCTTGGTGGCGGCAGCGGTCATCTTGCTTGCTGCCGACGTGACCTTGGTGGCTGCGGACGAGACGGTCTTTGCGGCGGTCGCAGGTGTGGCCGACGTGCCCCTCGCCGTGGTCCGCCGCACAGTGGTACGTGCAGCGGTGCGCGTGCTGGTGCTCCGGGCTCCAGTGCTTCGGGTCCCGGTGCTCCGGCTTGCGGAAGTACGGCCTGTAGTGCTGCGGCCGGTGGCCCGGCGCGCGGCAGTCGAGCGTGAAGAGGTGGAACGTGACGCAGTCGATCGTGATGCTGAACTGCGGGTCGGCCTTGAGGTAGTGCTCCGAGTCGAGGCGCCGGCGGCTGACCTAGTGGTGCGAGTCCCTCTTGCCGAGGCACTTGACGACCTGGAGCTTGATGTTGATGGTCGGCTCGCAGTGCCCTTTGACGCACTGCGGCTCACCGACCTGCTGCGAGCGGAACTCGCCGAACCACGGCGGGTCGCCGCACGGGTCGTGGACTGAACAGGCACTGATCTCCCCCCGTCTTGATCAATTACGAGGAGTGCTATTCCACGCACGGAGAGTATTTACACACAGGATGACTTGTTCGCTCAGAACAATGCCCTCAAGCGGACCCAAACCGCCCGCTAATCCCGACTCTCAGTGCTGGTGCAAGTGCGCTGTGTCGTTAAGCGACCGTAGCAGGGCTGGTCCGTCAGCGAACCAGGCGGCCTCAGTTAGCGAAGCGACATCGAGATGCATCCGGAACATGGCAGCGGTCGGCGCAAGCAGCGCACGGCACACCAGAGTCTTGATCGGCGTGACATGGCTGACGATAACCACCGTCTGACCCTGATGCGCAGCTAGCAACCGCTCCAGGGCGCCGTCGACGCGCTTTGCCACGGCCGCGAAACTCTCACCGCCCGGAGGAGCAGCGGTGGCGTCGGCCATCCAAGCCGCCATCTCATCGGGCCAGCGCGCCATCACCTCAGCGAAGGTCATCGCTTCCCAGCTTCCGAAATCGGTCTCGGCCAGGTCGTCGTCGACTGCTAGCGGCGCACCTGTCCGCTGAGCGACGGCCTCCGCCGTCTCGCGCGCCCGGCGCAGCGGTGAGGTCAACACCATGTCGATGGCACCGCGCTCGGCCAGGGCAGCGGCTGCAGCAGCCGCTTGATCTACGCCCACATCCGTCAGCGGGATGTCGCCCCGGCCAGCGAAGCGGCGCTCAGCGGACAGCGGTGTCTGCCCGTGCCGCAGCAGCAACGTTGTCGTCGGACGGCCCTGCGGCGGGCGCCAGCCTGCCCCGGACTCAGAGGCCGGACTCATCGGTCCGGACGAGAATCCGGCGGCATTCCTCGCACCGCAGCACCTCATCGGGGTCGGCAGCGCGGATCGCGTTGAGGTCCACTGTGTTCAGCGAAAGGTGGCAGCCCTGGCACTGGCCTCGGCGCAGCGCGGCTGCACCGACGCCGCCGTGCTGGGCCCGCAGCCGCTCGTACAGGTCGATCAGGTCGGCCGGCTCCTCGGCGATCACCGCGGCGCGCCGGTCTGATGCCTTCCCGGAGAGCTCGGCCAGCTCGCCAACCGCCAGATCACGCTTGGCCGTGACCGCCGCTGCATCGGTGGTGATCGCCGTCCGCTCGGCCGTTGCGTCCTTGAGCCGGGACTGGGCCGCTTCAAGCCGCTCCATGACGTCTAGTTCGACGTCTTCCAGGTCGGACTGGCGGCGCAGCAGCGACTCCACCTCAGATTGCAGATTCTCCAGCTCGCGCGGCGAGTTCACCTGCCCGGCATCCAGGCGTGCACGGTCGCGAGCGATCCTGCTGCGGACTTGCTCAACGTCGGCATCCGCCTTGCCCTGCTCGCGTCTCAGGTCGCCTTCACGGGCCTGCAGGGCCGCTATCTCGTCGCGCAGCTCCCGGTCGCGCTCCTCCAGCCGGCTGAGCTCGGCGTGCTCGGGCAAGCTCCGGCGGCGATGCTCCAGCCTGCCCAGCTCAGCGTCAAGATCGGCAAGCTCGAGCAACCGCAGCTGCGCTTCGGGGGATGCTTTCACGGTCGCCACGTTAGCCTGCCGCGGGCGCAAATGTCGCCCCGGCAGTCCGTCAGCCCCCGAGGGCCACGACCACGACAGGCGCTGACGTCGGCTGGTGTGTGCCGGCCACAGGCTCCACCGTCATTGCCAGCTGCTCGCCTGGCCCGAGCCGGTAGACGACCATCGGGCCAGACATGCCCCGCCGGGCCGGCGGCAGCATCCCGGCGGGCGTGTCACCCGTTGGACTCATCAGCCACAACTCATACGCGTGAGCGGCCGGCAGCCTGGTCAGCCCGCTGGCAATGAAGACAAGCGCCCGCTCCCGGTGTGACATCACCACGGTCGCCATTCCCCCGGTAGTGACCTTGGCCGTCAGCGTCGTCGCATCACGCGCGCCGAGCACCGTCGCGATCGCCGTGTCGCGCTGCTCCGCAGCACTCAGCTTGCCCTGCATGGAGCTGAGGTGCAGTCCGAAGACCGTCGCGGTAACCGCGAGCGCCACCGCGGCGGTCAATGCCACTCTGGCCAGCCATGGACGCGCCCCCGCCTCGGCAGACCGGGATAGCCACCGAAACGTACTGCCCCGTCGCCTGGTCGACTGCAGGCGGTTCCGGTCCGGCACCAGCGGAGGCTGCTGCCGGATCCGGGCCGCTGCCTGCATGGTCTGATCACGCAGTTCAGGCCGCGGGCGAACGGCTTCAGCCGTGCCCAGCCGGGCGGCCGCTTCACGCAGCCCGCGCACGTCCTCCCGGCATTGCTCGCAGGTGAGCAGGTGCCGTTCGAAGCTGACCCGATCCGCTTCCGACACCGCGTCCATGACATATGCCCCGACCAGGGTGTGCAGTCCCGCACCGCGAGCCCGCATCAGTCCACCCCCAAGCAGTCCCGCAGCCGGATGAGGCCATCGCGCATGCGCGTCTTGACCGTCCCGACTGCCACCCCGAGCAGCTGCGCTACTTCCGGGTAGCTGTAGCCGCCGTAATAAGCCAGCGTCACTGATTCCCGTTGAAGGTCGGTCAGCCCGTCCAGGCACCGTCGGACCCGCTGGTGTTCCAGGCTCGTCTCGACAGCGTCGCTTACCTCGTCGTAGTCGATCGTGGCCGTCGCCGCCCGCAGTTCCCGCTCGGTGGCACGCTGCTCCGACCTGACCCGGTCCACTGCTCGACGGTGCGCCAGCGTCATGATCCATGCCACTGCCGAGCCGGTAGCCGGGTCGTACCTGGCCGCCGCCCGCCAGACTTCGAGCAGGACCTCCTGCATGACTTCCTCGGACTGGGCGGGATCTCGCAGAACACGACGCACGATGCCGAGAACCGCGGGCGCAGCCTGGTCGTATACCTCGCGGAAGGCACCATCGTCGCCCTTAGCGACCTGCGCCAGGGCAAGTTCCAGGCCGTCCCGGCGCCTGGGGCCGCC
>Ga0335072_10014586_pt1 | contig 11162 bp, 11 predicted proteins | sample Lox_Sample_21_FD_206725 | JGI IMG/M metagenome (GOLD analysis project Ga0335072, IMG submission 206725) | Soil microbial communities from Loxahatchee National Wildlife Refuge, Florida, United States - Lox_Sample_2.1 | ecosystem: Environmental > Terrestrial > Soil > Wetlands | place: USA... | reverse complement strand
GAATGCCGATCGACGAGCTGGAGTCCGTGCTCGACCGGCTGGCAGGCGAAGGGCGCCGGCCGAAGTTCATCTACACGATCCCCAACTTCCAGAACCCGGGCGGTGTGACGATGTCGCTGCCGCGCCGCCGGCGGCTGGTCGAGGTGGCACGCGAGCGAGAGCTGTTGATCCTGGAGGACAACCCGTACGGCCTCCTGCGCTACGAGGGCGAGCCGCTGCCGACGCTGTACTCGCTGGATGCTTCGAACGGGAGCCCGACTTCGAAGGGGACCCCGCCTACCCGCGCGGGCGCCGGCGGGGACGGGGACGGCGTGTCTTCCGATTTCGTCATCTACCTGGGCACGTTCTCGAAGATCCTCGCCCCCGGACTGCGCCTGGGCTGGGCCGTGGCGCCGCGGCCGGTGCTCGAGAAGCTGAACCTCGGCAAACAGGGCGCCGACCTGTGCAGCTCGCCGGTGACCCAGCTGTTCGTGGCCGCCTACTTCGCCGCGCGCACGAGCGCCGGCGAGCCGCTGTGGACCGATTACGTGGAGCGTCAAAAGGATCTGTACCGCCGCCGGCGCGACGTGATGCTGGAGGCGCTGGGCGAGCACTTCGGCGACGAGGCCCGCTGGACCGAACCGCAGGGCGGGCTGTTCGTGTGGGCGACACTGCCCGACTACATCGACACCACCGACCTGCTCGCGCGGGCGCTCGAGAGCGAGGACGTGGCGTTTGTGCCCGGGCGATCGGCCTACGTGGACGGCGGCAACGGCGGGAGCTCGATGCGACTCAACTTCGCGGGGTCCTCCGAGGAGGAGATACGCGAGGGGATCGGGCGGATCGGCCGAGTCGTGCGCGAGCAGGTCGGCCTGTTCGGGTCATTGACGGGCGCCGCGCCCACCCAAGCCCCGCCCCCCGAGGGCCCCGCTGCCCGGCCGCCCGACCCCGGCGCAGCGGGCGGTGAGGCGGCAGGCGGCGCCCCGACCGGGGAGGACATGGCCGACGTGTTCGAGCTGCCGCGCCGCGAGCGGGAGGATGAGGTGCGGCGGCGCGGAGACAGACGGCGCGGGGGCCAATGAGCACAGCGGGCGAGGGCGAGAGCGAGGGCGCGGGCGAGAGCGAGAGCGAGGGCGCAGTTCGCAAGGTCGCGGTGCTGAAGGGCGGGCGCTCGCTCGAGCGGACCGTGTCGTTGCGCTCCGGCGCCCAGGTGCAGGATGCGCTGCAGCGGCTCGGCTACGACGCGGTCGGGATCGACGCCGGCGCGCAGCTGGTAACAGCGTTGCGCGAGGCGGCCCCGGACGTTGTGTTCGTGGCGCTGCACGGCGGTGAGGGGGAGGACGGGACCGTGCAAGAGCTGCTGGAGGCGGTCGGCATCCCGTACACGGGCTCGGGCGTGGCCGCGTGCGCGGAGAGCGCCGACAAGGTCCTGGCCAAGCACCTGATGCGCCGCGCCGGCATTCCAACGCCCGCGTTCCACGCGTTCAGCGAGGTCTCCTTCAGAGAGCTCGGGGGCGGTGTCGCGCTGCAGGAGGTCGAGCGCCGGATCGGGCTCCCGCTCGTGGTCAAGCCGGCCTGCCAAGGCTCGGCCCTGGGCGTGAAGTTCGCGCGCACCGCAAGCGACCTGCCCGGCGCGCTGCTGGCCGCGTTCTCCTACGGCCGCACGGTCCTGATCGAGCGCTACGTGCGCGGGCGAGACCTCGCCGTGTCGGTGCTCGACTCGCCCGATCCCGGCGGTGCGCCACAGGCGCTGCCGGTGCTCGAGGCCGTGCCGCGCGAAGAGGACTTCTACGACTTCGAGTCTCGCTATGAGATCGGCATGACAACGTTCGTGTGTCCGGCCGAGCTCGATCCGAAGACGACCGCGCGCGCGCAGGAGCTGGCCGTGGAGGTGTACCGCCTGCTCGGCTGCCACGGCGTCGCCCGCGTGGACCTGATGCTCGATGAGCAGAGCGGGGAGCTGACCGTGCTCGAGACCAACGTCGTGCCCGGCCTGACCGAAACCAGCCTCCTGCCCCAGGCCGCCGACGCGGCGGGGATCGGCTTTGACGAGCTCGTTCAGCGGATCTTGCAGAGCGCGTTTACACGCTGAGGCCTGCGACCCAACCCCTCCCACTCACCGACTCAAGAGTCGCCTGCGGCGAAGTCCTCCGGGGAGACCTGGTCGAGGAACTCCTTGAACTTCTCGACGACGTCCTCGGACTCATCGGCGTCGTGCTCAAACTCGATCGCGGACTCCTCGATCACGTCCTCGGCGGCGTAGATCGGGGCGCCGGAGCGGACGGCCAGGGCGATCGCGTCGGAGGGGCGCGAGTCGATCTCGAGCTCGCGGCCGTTGACTGACAGGGTGATCTGGGCGAAGAACGTATTCTCGCGCAGCTCGGTCACCGCGACCTGGGTGCACTTGGCGTCCAGCTCGCCCAGCACCTCGACGAGCAGGTCGTGGGTCATCGGGCGGGGGGTGCCGGCGCCCTGGAGCTTCATCAGGATCGAGGCGGCCTCGGGGTGGCCGATCCAGATCGGCAGAAAGCGGTTGCCGTCGACCGTCTTGAGCAACACGATCGGCTGCTTGCCGACCATGTCGAAACTGACGCCGTAGATGACCATCTCCTGCACGAGATTTCCTCCGGAGGGCTGCTGATCAGAGTATAGGTACCCGTCTGGGAGCGCCTGTGTCGAGCCCCACGCGCACAGCCCGACGCGCACGCGTTACGCGGCTCGTGGGATCACGCGGGCGTGTTGTCCTCGCGAAAGCTCCACAGCTTGTTGCCCAGGAAGTTCAGAGGCGTGGAGGCGGCCAGCGCGATCACCTCGGCGGCGAGCTTGTCCATGCCGGCGCTCTCCACCAGCACCCGCAGCACGAGCAGGTTGAACGCGAGCGCGATCAGGCTGACGATGAAAAAGCGGAAGGCCTGCATGTGGATCTGGCCGTCGCGGGCCTTGAACGTCCAGTGGCGGTTCCACACGAAGTTGTTGCCCGCCGCAAGGATCCATGCGATCGCCTCGGCGAGCAGGTACTGGATGCCGAGCACCTTGACGCACAGGGCGTAGATCAGCAGGTTGACGGCGTACCCGCTCGCGCCCACGACCGAGAACCGGACCAGCTGCAGCCAGTTGGCTGGGCGGCGCATTCCGTGCCACAGGCGTATGTGCGGGCGGATCTCCACGGCCGTGGCGTCCTCGTGCATCCGCTCAGGGTAGCGGCACGACAGGGCGGATGCGATCGCTAGCCTGTCTGGCTGTGAGGGCGTATCGACATACGCTCGCCGCCGTAATCCCGATGGTTGCGGTGGCGATCGCAGGCTGTGGCGAAGCCGTGCCGGGCACCGGACGGTCAGCCAAGACAACCACCAAGGTCCCGTACGTGGTCGCGGCGTCGGTTGAAGGCGACGCGGGCTCGGGTGGCGGTGGGGGTGTCGTGCACGAGGTGGCCGATCCCGAAGAAGCGCGCAGCTATCCGGTGGCGGCGGCATCGGTGCATACGCCCGCGGCCACCGCTCCACATACGGCGGGCGAAGCGGCGGTCGCGGCGGGAGCGCCGTCGGACGCGGAAATCCGCAAGGAGCTGGGCGAAGAGGAACGGGCCAAGGCCAGCGAACACACGACCCAGCAAAAAGCGCTCACGCCCGTGCCTGGGGGCTCGTCGGTCGGGGGCAACGGCACCATCCCGATTCCGTCGAACGTACCGGAAGTGGTCCAGCGCGTGATCGCCGGCGGCAACGCGATCGCCGACTTCCCCTACATCTGGGGCGGCGGCCACGATCCATCTTTCGTCTCAGACGGCTATGACTGCTCGGGCTCGGTCAGCTACGCGCTGGCGGCGGGCGGCCTCTTGAGCGCGCCGCTGGTCTCCGGCGAACTGGCCCACTGGGGCGACGCGGGGCCGGGGCGCTGGATCACGATTTATGCCAACGCCGGGCATACGTTCATGGACGTCGACGGCGTCTGGTTCGATACAGCCGGGCGCTCGGGGCCTTACGCCTCGCGCTGGCTGCTGGCAACGCCGCCGCTGGAAGGCTATGCGGTGCGTCACCCGCCGGGGTTGTAGGCCAGACCGGGCAAGAAGGGGGCCGGATCACTGGCGGCGGTTCGGATCACTGGCGGCGGTTCGGTACTCCGGCTCTGGCGCGTCGCGTTGCGGGCCGGGGTTGGGAAGGGGAATCCGAGACTGGAAGGTCAGGCGCAGGAAGTCGCGCCTCAGCGCAGCGCGATCTTGCTGAGGACCGTGGTGGTCCCGCCGGTGGCGTTGCGCAGGTCCAGCTGCAGCATCAGCGACACCCGGTGCAGCCTGCGCAGCCGCGCGCCCGTGCGGCGAGAGAACTTGATCTTGATCGTCCCGCGACCGCCCCGGGTCGTGATCAAAAGGGCCCGGCCGACGATCTCCTGAGGGAGCGTCCCGGCGGGCAGGCCGTGGGCGAGCGGCATGTGCAGGCCGATGCGCTCGGCGAGCGACGCCGCCAGCAGCACGTTGAAGCTGCCGGTCACCTGCTCGTTGACCTGGTAGCGCACGATGAGGCCTTTGCGGGTCGCCTTGCCAATCGATGTGGCGGACACCGCCTGGGCAGCGAGGGGAGCGGGGAGCGCGGGCTTGGCGGTCTGGGCCGGGGAGAAGGAGCCACTGCCGCTGCCGCTAGAGGTGCTCGGAGTCGAGCTGTTCGAGCCTGCGCCTGGGGTTGGGGATGGTTCAGGTGTGGGCGAGGGTGACGGGGGCGAGGGGCCGTCGACCGTGATCGGTTCGGTGATGCTGGCGACGTTGCCGCCGACGTCTTTGACGGTCAGTGTCACTTCGTAGGTGCCGCCGTACTGATAGGTGTGGAACGTGCTGGCGGCGCACGGGGTCAGCCACGGCTCGGCGCAGGGCGAATCGGCGGGCGAGTTCGCGCTCGGAGCGCCGGGGGCATAACCGGAGACCTCGGGCGAGCCGTCGCCGAAGTTCCAGGTGTAGGTGGGGTAGTTGGCCTTGGTCGCGCCGGTGGCGGTGAAGCCATAGGCCGTGTCGAGAGTGATGTTCGACTCCATGCCGTCGAACCCGACTATTTCACCGGAATTGACGGGGTTGGGGGCGGTGAAATGCGGTTGGAGCGTGATGTTGTTCAGGCAGGGGATCGCGGGGTAGGGAAGTCGCAGGGCGGCAAGGTTGAAGGCGTCGTTGAGGTAGTAGTCGCCACCTTCGTAGGTCTGGTTGTACAGCGTGCCCGCGAGCGTGTCCGGTTTGGCGCTGGCGCTGCCGCCCGTGGTCCCGTAGAAGGAGTTGCGGCACTCGTCGGTGACCTCGTTGCCAGTCGGATCCTGCCAGCCATTGAGCAGCGGATCGGTGATCGTGTCCTGCTGCTCGACCGCGATCTGGTTGATGATCATGTCGGCCAGGCCGTGATCGAAGGTCCCGTCCGGACCGCGTTCTGGTCCGAGCTGGTTGGGCTCCTGCTCGTGGGGTTTTTCGAGGCCAAGTTTTTCGGCTTCTTCCTGTTCGCGTTTTTCTTTGGCCGACTTGTTGTCGAATTCTTCTTCTTCTTTGGCGGTGTGTATTTTTTCGTGCTCCTTTTCCTGCAGTTCTCCGCCTGATTTGGTGCCCGGTTCAAAGCCACCGTCCTGGCAGTCATATCCCTGTACCTGATCTTCGCCGATCAGATGGCCGTCCCCGGCCCCACCTGCGATCCAGGGGACCGTTGCGTAGAGGATCGTCTCAGGGCCGCCCGATTCACCGGAGGGGTCGATGTCTGAGTGATAACTGCAGAAGCTCTGCTTGTAGCTTGAATAGCCCGCGGGTGCTGAAGGCGGCGTGGGCTTGACGGGAGCGACGGGGGCGACGGGTTTGACCGGTTCGGCTTCGTTGAAGGGTTCGTTTTTAGCTTCGGCTTCTGTTTTGTTTTTGTTGTACACTTCAAGTTTGGCTTCGTAAAGTTTCTTGTCTTCTTCGTATTTTTTCTTTTCTCCTTCGTATTTCGGGAAGCCTTCTTCACGTTCTGTTTCGTATTTGAGCAGTTCTTCCGGATACTTGTTCTTGGCTTCTTCGTATCCGGAGATTTCTGCGATCGTGCCGTCGAAGTCCGAACAATGACCCGTGCTGGTGCCTGCATCCAGACATACGGTCACCCCGGGGGGGGTAAATAGGTAGTAGATCGTGCCCATACCCGTGGGCAGGCCATGCTGTTCTGAGATGAAGGTTTTCAGTTGCGCGCGAATCTGCTTGTCGGTCAGGCACACAGGCACATCCGACATCAGCAGCGGCACACCGAATGTCCACGGGTGCGGGTCGGTGCAGTTTTCGGTTTCGGGGTAGGGGTTGGTGTCGGTATAGGCGCCACGGAAGGCGGAGCCGCCAGCGGCAGGCTTGTTGGTGGTGTCTGTGTACTGCTCGTCGACGGCGAACACGCTTCCCAGTTGGCCGCTTGCCGAACCCAGCTTGGCCAGGAACCCGTCGATCTGTTCCTGCCAGTCGCCGTGGTAGTAGTCCTGGGGATCCCAGTACACAGCGTATGTAGCAACCGAGTGCATAACTGGGCCGGGATGACCTGCGTGGTTGGGGTTGTTGTTGAAACTGTCGGCGGACGCGTTCGATTCGCCTTCGAACTTGCCCAGTCCGTTCGCCTTGACAGTCCCCTCCCAGTAGCGGGCAATTTCGCGCGGCTGCAGCCCGACCTTGGTCCCAGCGACTACTTCGACATGCCCGTACGCGGACGCCGACACGATCGCCAGGCAACCCGCGAACACCGACAGCGCCCCGGCGACAGGCGCCAAGAGGCGGAGACCACAGATGCGGACGCGCGGAAGCGAGGACATGCGAGCGATGAGATCCACGACTCCATCATCGGCAGGCCTCCCTCCACGCCTTAGCCCCAGTAGCGCTATTGCCCAACCGACTGGGCTCAGTCCGGCCCGGCAACGGTTCTCGCCAGGCGACCGCCATGGCCGCGATGCGGCATGCGCGAGCAGTGCGGGAGGCCGCACGCGCGGTGGCACGCGACGCTACCCTCCCCAAACATGCCCTCGATTCCCACCGCCCCGATCGTGCCTACGATCCCCACCGCCCCGATCGCCGCCGGCTCGTTTGTGCTCAGCTACGGCGTGGTCGTCGCCAGTGGCTCACGCACACTCGGAGGGCTCGTGCTGCTCGCCGGCGGAGCCTGGTGCGCGCGGGCTTGGCAGCGCAGGCGCGACACCCGCACGGCGGCCGAGCTCGTCGGCGTCGGCCTGGTCGCGTTCGTGGCCTCACATCTGCTGGGCCTTGTGATCGGCGCGTGGCCCGCGGTGGTTGTTGCGGCATCCGGAATGGGCGCGGCAGCATGGGTGCGAGGTTGAGCATCAGCACGTGGTGGGCCCAGTGAAGGCGCCCTGACAGAGGCGCCCTGACAGAGCTTCCCAACGATCCCGGGTGATGAGTCTCTCCCGCATGCCCGTGGCTCTGGCGCCATCAGCACCTGCATCCTGTTCACTGGATGTGGCGGCGAGGAAAGGGCGAACATTGACGGCATCCTCTACGAACTCAACGGCACCGCGCAAGACCAGGGCTGCCCGCCGTTCCCAGCCGTCGATATGGCACTGCCTCGTTTGCTCAGCTCACACGATGCGCCGGCCATTGGCACCGTGATCATGACATCGTCTGCGTGGGGGCCGGAGGGCGGAGCATGAGCCGCAGCGGCGGGCTGGTAGCGACACGCAGCTCGCGGGTGATCTGAAAGCCGTGGCGCTCATACAGCGCGGCGCTGCGCTCGCTGGAGGCCTCCAGATAGGCGGGCAGACCCTCCCGATCGCAGCGCGCGAGCGTTGGGCGCAGCAATGCACTGCCGAGCCCCTGGCCCTGCATGTCCGGGCGGACGCCGATGTCACGCACGTAGTAGTGGCGCTGGCGCAGGTGGCGATACTCGATCGCGGCTCCCAGCCTCGCTGCCCTGGAGATACGGATCCCGAAAGCGCTGCCCTCCATCAGTGTCACGTGCAGCGGCGATCGCCATGCCCCAGGCGGCAAGCTCAGCGCGGCGCCGGCAAGATCGCTCGTCGTCCACACCCGCCCGCGCGCCAGCGCGAGATGTCGCAGCTCGATCCCAAAGTAGCGACGCAAGCGGGCCAGCCTCTTTCCGTCCTCGGGCATCAGCCAACCAAAGACCGGGTCCTCAAAGAAGGCCTCAGCGAGCACGATCTGCAAGCGCCGGATGTCCTGTGTGGTTGCCCGCCGCAGCCGAGGGTCAGCGAGCTTGCCGGACGGTACGTCGCGGACAACCATTGGCGAGCTCTCACCCATCCGTGACTCCTTGCTTACCGGTCACTTGTCGTCGGCAGGAGCGCCGGGCATCCGGGGCGGCGGCCGCGCTCGGGTTCTCACGCACGAGTGCTGCAAATGCCTGGAAGACAAGCGCGAGCATCTCTCCAAAGAGGGCATCGGGGACAGCGTCGGGATCGACCAGCTTCTCCAATGCCAGACCGTTGCCCAGGGCGTTGATGAAAAGCCCGAGGCGCTCGTCAGCGTCGGCACTCGCTGGGAAGCCCCAGCGCTCCGCTGCCTCCGAGGCCAGACGGGCGCTCGCTGAGCGAAGGGCCGCGAATCGCTCCGCGAGGCGCCCTCGAAGCTGCGGTTCGCGGAGCGCGTAGGCCCAGAACTCGATCAGCAGGGGGAAGTAGTCGGGACGCTCTCGCAGTATCGCCATCCAGTGGTCCGCTGCCCCGCGGGCCTGCTCCTCGAGCGTCATCCCCTCAGCGACGATCTGGGAGTAGTCGCCCACGTCGGTGGCTATCCGCTCCTCAAAGAGAGCCAGGAACAGGTCCTCCTTGCTGGCGAAGTTCGAGTACAGCGCACCGGTCGTGGCGCCGGCCTCGCGCGCGATTTCCTCGACCGAGGCGCCGTGAAAGCCCCCGCGAGCAAACACCGCTTCTCCAGCATCAAGGAGCCGACGACGAGTGAGCGCCCGCTGCTCATCCCGAAGAGACGGACGGCGAGAAGCATCTGCCATAGCGGATAGCATTACAGATATTGTTCCCTATGTCAATTGTCTTCGGGCGCCCGCCCGCAACTGCGCACCACCGAGTTCGTGACGACGGAGTTCGATCGCTGGGAGATCAAGGAGCAGAAGGTCTACGACCGCCGCGGGGAACTTCAGTTCCGCGCTCGCGCCGCGTGACCTCGCCTATCTCATCGTCCGCCTGAGCGAGTCCTTTGTCTACAAGGAGGTCATCGCCGGCGAGCCCGCAGACCCAGCAAACGCCGAGCGCGTCTTCCGGATGATCCTCTGCCCGCCGAGCCCAGCTGAGGCCGACCGAGTGGTGGGGCCGGATGGGATTAGGTGCAGGTGCAATACCGACCACGAATGTCTCGTGAGCATCGCCGTATTCGCGTCGGCGGTCGGCCCGGCGTTGACAGCCCGGCGAAGCCACACCAGGGGTGTGCTCGCGCGGCTACTGACACTTCCGCTCAAAGACATCCTCACGCTCGTTGACGTGGCAGCGTCGCGCCTGGCCGGGCTCCGCTGACGTAACTCGCAGGGGACGGACGGCTACCGGTCAGCTGCATCGGCAGAGACTGGCCGAGGCGAGGAGCTCGAGACGAGCTGAAGGATCGGGATCGTACGACCGGCGCGGGCCGCGCTCTGCCGATAGGACGCAAACGCAGGGAACACCCGGTCGGCAAGCTCCCACAGGCGTGCGCGTGAGGTCTCGTCCTCGACGATCTCGGCGCGGTAGGGCTGGCCGCCGAGCAATACGTCAGGGTTCGCGCGCGCGTTGTAGAACCACGATGGGTTGCCCGGACGACCGGCCTGGGAGGCGATGATCGTGACCCGCTCGCCGTCGTGAAAGTAGATGACGGCGTTGCGACGCACGAGGCCCGTGCGCGCTCCGTGCGTCTGCAGCAGAGCGGTGGGGAGCAAGAGCCCGGTGCCTATGCGGCCTCTGGTAACGCGCAGCAGAACCGGGTCGACCTTCCACACGATCGCGCTCCAGATCGCCTTCTTCGACAGCCAGGTTGCGAAGCGCGAGCTGGCCAGGCCGACATATGCACGATAGATCGGACCGCGCTGCGCGCGGGGATCGACGTATCGGAGGGTTTGATGGGTGGACATCGACGAGCGCCCCGAGCGCCTGATCATATGTGGCGATCGCGACTCGTTGCACTATCAATCAGTGCCGCTTGCACGCGGCGAACGCCCCGCGAGCTGATTGCAGGGCTGCCGTTTCAAATTGACACCCCGGCGACTACCGGGCCGGCAACTCACCGCCTGATCCGGCTTCCAATGCACACAGCCGTCGCAGTGTCCGCAAATTGCGGTCGATTGCGGGCGATATTGGCAGGGCTGCCAATTCAGACGGCGCTCACGACTTGGGACCGGCGAGTAGTTCGTCGACCCACGCGCGCACCTTCTCGACCGCCTCGCAGGCCGCGGCGCGGTCGAGGCGTTCTTCGAGGACGTCGTCGTAGCGGAACTCGACTGCCCACGGGACCATCGCACGGGCCTGGTCTACCGACACGGGTGCTGACAGACCAGCGTCCGTGAGCAGGGCCAGCAGCTTGCCGAGGTCGTGGATTCGAGGCGGGGCGACGCCAGCTTGGGCAAGAGCGGCCTTCAGCAGCTTCTCGAGCGCTTGCTGTGCGTGGAAGCCGATGAGGTCATCGGGTGCGTCGGGATCGTCGCCGAGCTTGTCGAGGACGATCTCGTCACTCTCGGCCTTGCGCGCGAACCGGGCAGCGAGGTCGTGCAGGTCAGGTTTCGGCGAGGACACGGCCCTCTGCCAGCGCGTCGTGGACCAACGTCCCGGGAACATCGCCCCACGCCTCCGCGTATTCACGCGGAACGACCACAACATCTGCGGCGACCTTCAGCGGGTCGAGTGCCGCGCGCAGACGCACCATCTCCGCCGCCTTGCTCACGACTGACGGCTCGATCACGAGGAAGTCGAAGTCGCTGTCAGCGCCGGCGTCACCCCGACCATGCGATCCGAACAGGATCACCTTGGACTCTGGAGGCGCCGCATCCGCCAGCAAGCGGCCGGCGCGGTCAACTACCTCAGTGGTTGTCATGGCGTTGAGCGATCGGGGCAGATATGCGTCGGGGGCGCGTACATTCGCGGTACTTGTCAGCATACTCAGGCTCACCACCGGCTCGTGCTGGGAGCTCAGCGGCGGCGCCGGAACGGCCAGATAGCGACGAGGTCGCTCCAGACCGATTCGAACAGAACCTCCAGCAGTCGGTCCACGG
>Ga0335072_10014585_pt1 | contig 11162 bp, 14 predicted proteins | sample Lox_Sample_21_FD_206725 | JGI IMG/M metagenome (GOLD analysis project Ga0335072, IMG submission 206725) | Soil microbial communities from Loxahatchee National Wildlife Refuge, Florida, United States - Lox_Sample_2.1 | ecosystem: Environmental > Terrestrial > Soil > Wetlands | place: USA... | reverse complement strand
CGTCTTTAACGCAACTCCGCTTCTAGGCCGTCCACCGTTTCCCGGCTTTGAGACCGTGTTTCGCTCGCGTTGGAATACCAAACCACTGCTTTCGCTCACGGTGACAGACGCCGAGATCGATGAGTATCTGTACCTCGACGAACCCCACCAGCGCGTCTACGGAACAGTAGGCGTGTTTGCCAATCGCATCCTTGAGGCGATTCACGAGGAGACGGAGAAGCCCGAGCTGTGGTTTGTCGTAGTGCCCGACAAGGTGTGGAAGTATTGCAGGCCCAACTCCGTCGTCGAGCCCGAAGTGCGACAGGAAGCCATTAGAGCGTTCCGAAAGGTCAAACAAGCCAAGACGTTCTATGAAACGCGATCCCTCTTCCCGCAAATGGACCGCGAGGCAGAGCCATACGTGTACGAAGAGCAGTTCCACAACCAACTCAAGGCCAGACTGCTTGACGCGATGGTGCTCACCCAGATCGTCAAAGAGAGCACAATCTCGAATATCCGCAAGCCCGGTGATGCGGACTTCGACAAGCGCGCCGCCCCACGGCAGTCAGAAATCGCCTGGAATCTCTGCACGGCCATTTTCTACAAGGTGGGCGGGCGTCCCTGGAAAGTGGCGGATATCCGCGATGGCGTGTGCTATCTGGGCCTGGTGTTCAAGAAGGATGAGACGAGTGGCACTTCGAAAAATGCCTGTTGCGCAGCGCAGATGTTTCTCGATTCCGGGGATGGAGTAGTTTTCAAGGGGGCACTCGGTCCCTGGTATAACGACGAGACGGGTGATTTTCACTTGAGCTATCCGGCGGCCAAAGCACTTGGAGAGATGGCCATCAAGTCCTACACCAAGAAAGCGGGCGGGCCACCCAACGAAATGTTCATCCACGGCAAAGTACGCTTCGAGCCCAATGAATGGCAGGGATTCATGGATGCCGCTGGCACCGGCACCAATATGGTCGGCGTCCGCATCCAGGAAGAGAAGGGCCTGAAGCTGTACCGTAAGGGCCAGAATCCGGTGTTGCGCGGATTGGCAAATATCCGCAGCCCGCGCAGCGCCCATCTCTGGACGCGCGGCTGGACGCCGCGTATTCAAACCTACCCAGGGCGGGAGGTTCCCAACCCGCTGAATATCGAAATCAGTAAGGGCGAGGCTGACATCAACGTGGTGGTGAGGGACATTCTCTCTCTCACTAAACTCAATTACAACACCTGCATTTTTGGTGACGGCATGCCGATCACATTGAAATTCGCGGATGCGGTAGGGGAGATACTGACCGCTGGCCCCATCAAAGACGTTCCTCCGTTGCCTTTCGGGCACTACATCTGATCTGGCTTCAAGTGAGACATTTGCGCAGCTACATTCCCTTGGTGAGGTGACCCACGAGTGCAAAAAGCATCGACGAAATCCGGCCAGACTATTGAAGTCTTCTTTAGCTACTCACACAAGAATGAGCGGATGCGGGAGAAGCTCGAAACACACCTCAGTGCATTGCGGCGGGAGAATGTCATCGCTGGCTGGCATGATCGTAAAATCATGCCGGGTACTGAATGGAAAGGTCAGATTGATGAACATATTGAGACAGCGCATATCATCCTATTATTAATCAGCGCGGATTTTCTAAACTCCGATTACTGCTACGACGTGGAGTTGAAAAGGGCAATGGCTCGTCATGATGCGGGCGAGGCCCGCGTGGTTCCGATCATCCTTCGCCCATGTGATTGGTTGAAGACCCCCTTTGGAAAGCTCCAGGCGCTTCCCAGAGATGGCAAACCTGTTTCCGATTTCAGTACGCAGGATCATGGACTCAATGAAGTCGCGCGAGGCATCCGCAGAATAGTCGAAGAGATGAGCAAAGCCTCACAGCGCGGTCAGGATTCATCTATCCAATTGGGCACAGCAAAGCGCGATAAAGCTCACAGCGAACATGCGCAAGCAACTCCACAGGTGAGCCCCGTGCAGATATCCAAGAGCGTTGCCGACAAACTGGAGCGCATGAGGTTTATCAATTCCGCCATAAAGTCAGACGAGGAACTGTTGTATGACGATGAGGTGATGGACGAGTATCGTGCGATGCTTGCTGAAATGGTCGACACGTTTCTGCCGCTTGTAAAACAACTCGTCAAAGCTGGGCTACTCACGGTGAACATCAACATCGATGACATCGAGGATCTTCAGAGATATTCAACACTAACGGGCGAACCCACAATCGTTTTCGATAATGGAAATATTTGGATCGACACTGAACATGCGGGAGGTAATTTGCGCCCACGACCACGAAGAGGCACGAAGGGGCAGGCTGGGGCGCGCAATCTGCACGGACCCGGCAAAACGAATCCCGTTAAACGAAAGAAGTGAAGGTCCGCGTTGACTGCGCGCATCATAACCCTTGCTTATGTTTGTGAGCAACTACACGGGTTGTGGCAACGATTCGCACACAATCCTCATACAGAACGGCTAACTACATGATTGCCATGCTAACCGCACTTAAGGGGACTTCACTTTAAGTCAAAACCCCAGAGGCTAATTCCTTTATCGGGCGGCGTACTCAACGTATCTTCAGTGGCCCGCGCTGCTCCATAATAATCAGGGAACAATGTTGCTCCTGTCACGCCGTACAGTGAACAAAGACTCAGCGCAGCAGGAGCCTCAGCAATTGGCAAGGTTACTTGTTTCAATGGAGGCGGCAGCGATTGCGCCGCGAAGTACAAATCTAGCGCCATCTCTCCCTTGAACGGCGTCCCCCTGCCGCCTGTTTGAGTCAGCAATGTGAACCGGCCCGATTGCGCTGCTAGATTCGCATTATTGCCGCCCGGAACGACGACCACCTTCAATTCGCGAAAGAGCGCTCTCTTTTCAATATCCAGAATCCAAACGGCAAGTCGTTCAGCATCGGTATCACTTTCTTTGCAAGAGTGGCTGATTCTCCTTGCAAGAGCGTCTGAAATTGCGAAGTACGCTGCTACATAAGCCCGTGTTGACCAATCAAGCAGGCGTGTCGGCAGTCGGTAATGTTGTGCCAAGGCCATCAGAGGATGTAATTCTGTCGGGGGCCATTCAGACACGCTGCCTCCAGGCCCCTTCGGACTATTTTGGTTTAGAAATTGGTCACGGAAAGAGGGTGAGTCATTCGGAACCGGAAGGCCAATGGAATCACAGTGACGGACAAACGTCTCGATGTACGCCCATTCCTTGAAAACCTGGAAGTCCGCCGTTGATGACATACCCCTGCGCAAAACGCCGGGCGTCAGATTCCAACGGTCGTCGCCTTGGCCACGATATACGAGCTTGCACGGCTGTGGGAAAAGCGGTTTTTCAGGAGACAGCAAGCTCCAGAACTCGGCGGCCGTAGCGGCGTGTTTGACCTCGATGGTGTTCGCCAATTAATCCCCCAACCTTCTCCTACGCGCCCTGAGAGGCGATATCGTCGAAACAAGAATATCGAAGCCTCGCACATATCAGGAATTCTGGACAGAAACTAAATGAAGTCATCGCAGAATTTGTTTCCAGACTCACGCTAAGGCGAATAGCGTATTGAATAATCAGACTATTGCCTTGGTCGATGGAGTCAACACGTCGTCCGGTCGACCCTCAAGCCATGGTAGGATGCCATCGAGACGGGCTGCCGCTTCGCCGAATCCGCCGTACCATAAGGCAACCCGGTGCGGCACGGAGATCTCAAATGCACCCGTTGCCGCAAGTTCTGAGGGTATTGGTGGAGACATATGGCCGAGTTCGAGGAAATTGTTTCCGCTGGCATTGAGCGAAGCGCAGAGTTCAATAGCCCAAGAATCGTACCGGAATGCCATCGGATCTGTCTTGCTACCGGCATGTTCGAGCACCATCACGGGCAACCTCTTTCCAGGAATCGCCAGCCGATTACGCAGTGCTCGATTGATATGCACGTCGGCAAATCCGTAACCGCCAATCAGGATCGCATCAGCCGCATAGATGTGCCGGACGAGCGCGGCATGTAACGAATGAAACGGCTCGACCAAGAGTTGGTCGAGCTTGAAGCCGCCTGCAACTATGGTCGTTTTCGGAAACGAACGGCCTTCAGTCCTCTTGTCTCCGGATAGTCCTTGATGACCATCAATGAAATTCTCGCCTAAACTCCTCCAACAGATCTCGTTTCCAAACTCACCGACAAGCGAATGGTGCACGCTGCCATGCAGGTGATACACGAATCCCCATTGTTGGCGATCATGAACTCCGTTTGGATCGAACGCACCGTCATCGGCAAACCCGGTATATGCATCGGGATAGGCCGAAAGTGCCACAGTGTCGTAGTTGAGGTTATAGACTCCAATGTCGAATGAGTTGCGCAGTCCATCGAAGAGTGCGGTGTATTGGGCCGCCGCACGACTCGTCAAATCCAGCTTCTGGCAAAGTCCACGCATATGCCGGGCAAGCTCGGTAAGCAGGTGTTGAAGCTGATCCTTCACCATAACGGTGGGGCCATAGGGCTCATGATCAGAGAACAGCGTGGGAAAGTGTAGATTCGGCGGGGGCGCGCCACCACATGCAACTTGCCGTAGCGTGTCTCCCCACGGAGCTGGCGTCATCCAGTGGGACAGGGCAATCATTTCGCCCAATACTTTCTCGAAATTCAGCGAGGGCCGAGCACCGGACGGCCCAGACTGATAATACGCCTGTATCTCAAGCGCGAGCGCGTCGTAGTAATCCGGAAATCCACGCAATGCTGTCCAGTCGCTCGCCCACTGTCGCATGTGTTGATCAAGCGCAGGTACAGACGGCATTCCCCGTGCGATCGAGCTGCCTGCTCCGAGAATGACCAGAAGCTTCTTTTTCATGTCAGTGCAATTGGGAACCACTGGTGCGGGTCAATGATTTGGCAGAAACGATAGGGGACGCCGACGCGCTTGCGCGCCGTGGCCCTCCAGCGAAGTGTCTTACGGGCGAGTTTCCTTGCTTGGACTTCATGCTGCACAGCATACCGGATACGCCGCCCCTTTGTTCCAATACGCCCGTAGGTAATCTCGACCAACCAGTCGCCGAGCAAATCAAATCTGTGCCCGCTTAGAGACGGTAGGCCCGGAAGCGTCCGAGCGCCGGGTCGCGAGCTTCAAGCATGGCAGTGAAGGAATCCATCATGGGAGAGTTCCCGGTTTTGGTTGAGTAAAGAAAACGACGGTTCTGTTGCCCATTTTCTTAACTTTTTGTCCGCTGCACATTCTCCTTGCCTTTCTTAGTAAAGAAAGCCAGTAAAAGAATCAAGGTATCCAGGAAGCAAAACGATTCGCCATGAAGCCGGCGTTGCGCATCATTACATGGGCTGTCTTTGCGACACTCTCCCTATGTGCGTGGTTTCTTGGCTCACGTCTCGACTTTTCTTGGGCAATTGATCTTTTCATTGCCCACTTGTTCTGGGGCATACTCATTTTTTCGCGCGAATCAACCGGAGCGACGCCATACCGCTTTGCTGATAGCACTATTTGTGATCGCGGAAGGACAGTTCATCTTTCTCTCTGCTTGTAGCCCTGCTCATGCAACGTCACTGAGGTTCACGTCTAAGGCGTTTCCTACGTGTGATAACGTCCTCTATCCCACGCTCCATGAACCCGACAGACGAGAGCAGAGCGCTGTCGCTTTCCGCATCCACCTGAAGCAGGAATGCAACAATCATTCACGGGGACCGCTGCGCTGATCCAGTGTCGGCGTCCTGACTTTTTTCCGGAGGTGATTCCATGCCGCTTGAATATGACTCGGGGACTTCTGAAATCCGCTACGAGGGAAAGGTAGTCGGGAGGTATGACTACGAAGACGGCAAAGCCCGCGTCAGCCTCAACCTCACCTACGAGTGCGCTCCGGGAGAATGGGTCGTTCCGCTATCGTGGTTTGCCTATGGGCTCTCCCACCTGGCAAAACACCACCAGGAACCCGTGGTCTCGCTGACGATTGAAACGGACGAAGCCGATATTGCGCAGGAATATGACGCATTGCGCATGCTGACCGAGAAAATCGTCAAGCGCAACGGGTACGTCTGGGACTTTCACAAGACCGATGTCGATCAATGGCCGTCCGCGCTTCACGCCCATGACTATGAAAAGAATCTGAAACTCGACGTGCTGACCGGCGACATATACGACGCCTCAACACGACAGCGCTGCAAGAGGCTTTCGACCAAGGAACTGGCCAGAATTCATGACGAGCTGCGCAAATCGAGCGACTTCGCCGCCCGGATTACCGAGTTGCTCGGAAATTAGTCCCCACAAGCCGGAGGACAGGCCCATCGATTTTCTTTGCTTCCCGAGGCTGCATCGATACGATGAGGTATGGCACATGACACCTGCGTAGGATGCGGCAAGCCGTTCACCGAGGTTGCGCGCTCGCGCGAGCATATCCTTCCCAAGTGGCTTGCCCAGGAAGTTGAACAACCGGAGCTGAGCCTCAAACAATATCTCCACGACGAAGATAAGACCGAGAACGAACTTCTCCGAGACCACGACCTGGGCAGTTTTGTCATCAAGAACGTCTGCACCTCCTGCAACAACGGATGGATGAGTCGATTGGAAGAGCGCGCAAAGCCTCTGCTTCTGGACCTGATGAACATGCAGATCGGCTTGATGGAGTTGTCCGCCGAGCAACGAACGACGCTCTCTGCATGGGCCATCAAGACCGCTTTCATGATTGCCAGCGCCCAGGCAAGCATCACGGATCTACCCTGGCATCTCTTTACTCAACTGGACGAAGAGCGGCAAAGAGTGCCCACGGAGTGCTTTGTCGTCGCCTCCCAGCTTCCATCTCTGTCCAAGGGTTTTCTGTATGCTTGTCCGTCGGACGAGTCGCCTGAGAGTGGTCGCTCGATTCAAGTACGCATTGCGTTTTCGATAAATCACCTGCACTTTGTAGTCGTGATACCGCAGTTTCCAGCGCACAGAATCGTTCAGACTTCCGGAGTTCACATCCCGATATGGCCTCTGGATACCGAAATCATCGTGCGCTATGAGAATTTTCCGAGACTCAAGACCGCCAGCGAACTCATCAATTTTCTGGCGGATCTTGTCCATGCGGGTATCGTAACCAGGAGACAGTAATGAAAACGGCTTTCAAGATATTCACGCCAGCGCTGATGCTCTTCTTGCTGGGGAGGCTGATCATCGCGGCAAGAAAACCCAGTTGGGACGAGGCCACAATGTGGGCGGCTCTGCTAGTTGGTTTTGTGGCCGCTGTCGTCGTTATCTGGCAAGGCTACCTGATAAAACAGCAGATTGCATTCTCCGCGTATCTCGACCTGGACAAGGAGTGGAACTCGGCCGAGATGATCGAAGCACGCCAGAGGGTTCATGAACCCGGAAGCAAGAACTGGGATCATTCCCGCTTGGAAGTTATTCTGGAATTCCTCGAGAAGCTCGCATCAATGTACAAACTTTCAGGCGACATGGCCTTCATCTACGAGAGCACGCTTGGTTGGTACGCCGCGCGATATTTTCTCTTTGCACGCAAACATGGTCAAATTAACTACCTCCGCGAACTCTGGAAAGACGATCTATACCGGGACCTTGAGAACTTCTACACTCTTTGTCTCAGAAATGAGAAGGGGCGCAGTAGGAAGGCCCAAGAGGAATGGGAAACCGAGTGTCTTACAACAGAAGAAAGATTCTGGAAACAAGAACGCAAAGTTGATTTGGTAGTCGAGGAATCAGCAGCGTGGCCGTCTTGGAACAACGCATCCAGAGCTGCGACGAAAATTGTCGCGCGCACTGCCCCGAAGTTCGTCTTTGTAGATGCAGAGGCAGTCTTCGATCTCCGACGGAGCCAGGCGTGCGAACGGTTTGGGCAAAATCTTCGGGTCAAACGATTCGCCGCTAATGCCAAGTGCCCGCGCGCCGACCCTCACCCCGGCATGCAGGTACACACGCTCAGGCGCCTTACCAAAGTAAGCGCCGATGCGATGAGAGATGTCGTAGACCGTGAGCGCGCCGATTCCCTTGATGCCGCCAATTTCTTTTTCTACTAAACGATGCAGTGCATCGAAGTCGGCTGAATTAGAAAGCTTCCGCCGGATGGCTTGAAGCTTTGTCTCAACCTTTTCAAGGAGCCATTTGGGAATGCGTCTCTGATGGTCGTGGCGTTTTCCGTTCTTGAGTTCACAGAGCGCGGCCCGGCGAATGGCCTCTGAAGGACTGGGCTCATTCGCAAAATCCTTCATCTCGTAGCCCGTATAAGGGCGCTGAGTGCGAATGTAATCTTTCACTATTTCGTCGAACGTCATATTCGTCCTTAGGGTTTTGCAGTCGCGCGAAGCCCCTCGTACCTATTAATGGAGTTCGCGAGCAAATCACCACCACCGGGAAGGCAATTGAGAAAATCCTCCGTACCCGCCACGAGAGCATTAAAGAAGTTGAGAAGCCCGAATGCGAGAGTGCCTCTTTCCATCCTTATTGTGCTGTTGTCGGCATATAGCGATGCCTCGAACAAGTTCCAGCTATGAACCAAGCTTAGTCGGAACACTTCGTAAATCTGGTCGGCATAAGGGCGGTATTCCTTGGGGAAATGGGCCGCAATGAACTTGCCATTCTTTTTGTTCCGATAGCCATAAGAAGAAATTGCATCCAGGGCGCACATCATCGCCATCGCAACGACGTGGCCACGAAAGGCAAGCGTACCGTTGCTCCTCGTGATGTCTTCGATGACATTGCGGACCTCACCCAGGATTGACTCTTCAAAGATTCGCTTCAGCACTTCGATGAACTCACCGGGCGCTGAAGCCGACACGGCGGGTCAAGTGCTCGGCTGCCATGCCGCAAATAGCAGCGGACTTGTGCTGGCCACAATGGCCCCTGTGACGGGCGGAGAAGCGGTGCTGATCTTCGCGCCGAAATCAAGCAGGTACTTCATGTGCGTCCTTCCGTTGATCCGAGGTTGAGCGCTGCCACCGTAGCCGGGCAATGGATTTGAACTTGCTCACACCCAATGCGCCACGTTCATTTCTTGATTTTGAGCCGGGTTCGGCCAGAACTCTAAGAACGTCTTCCCGATCTGCTTCGAAAATGGAGGTGGCGTTGAAACTCTCATCGAGCAGCACCAAGAGCACCGCGTCGAAATCCTTCTTCACATCGATAGAACCGAGCCTTTGACCCGGCTTGCCGTCCTTGAGCAGACACCGCCCCTTGATCTGCAATCGCCTCACCACGCCATTGATGGTCTCAACTGCGTCGTAACCTGCCTGTCTTGCCGGAGTCAGGTCCACACCCAGGATTCTGGACGCTTCGTATTCAGCGACTTCCCCGGTGATCCCCAGCGGTTTGCCCGTCAGGGCGCGATACTGCTGTGCCAGCACTTTTGCATGGGCCAAGAGCAGCATGACTGGACTGTTTTCGATAGATGCCTCCCCCAGCGGATTCGCTTGCACCTGCGCACGGTTGGTACGAGATCTCCGCGGGCACGACCAGCCGATTATAGATTGTGGCTACCCTTCCCCGCAGCGATTCACGCTATCGTTTCCGGCCGGATTCTGATCCTTCCAGCCAGAACGATTACTCGGTGGATCACACCGGGCGACCACGAAGAGACGAACTTCCATCGCGCAATTCCAAATGTCGTACTGTACCTCCGGGTTTCCGGATCACGGCCGACGTAGATGCGGACCAGCCATGTGCTGGATCCGCGGCGAATGATCTGACCAGTCTTGCGGGCCATATTTCCTCCTAAGACGAAAAATGCGGCACGCGCGTGGCACACGTGGCCACTGCTTAGGGTGGGTTCTTTGGGGTGAATCAGGAAAGGGGAGACTGACGGGGGTTCAGCATCTACCGTTTCCTTGAAGACCTGCAGATTGTCCTTCGATTCAGCACACAACCGGCACACCGGGTATGTGGGCGATCAGGCTTTATCTGGCTTCAGGAGGGGTGTTGTTAATGAAGGGGGTTCAGGGACACCAAGCCGTGGTGGAATTACGGCACCGCGAGGCTCCTTTCAGGCCACTCTCAAATGTGAACCGCGGCGTACTTCTGACCCTGGAACTTGTTCATTACGCATTGCAGCCGCTCTGATCGCGTCCACGTTCGGTCGCATTTCTTGAACAGACGACTCCAACGACTTTGAAAGTTCGTCTGGAAGAAGCGAAAGCATTGTCTCCCAGACAACTCCGTCAATCCGCGCCTCAATCTTGCAGTAGCACTTCGGCACCGCAGCTTGGTCAGTGATCTTCACTGAGTCCTGGCCATTCTTCTGAGCACGCAATGTGAACTGCTGGCCTTCGATTTTCTTGAGGTCTCGGCTGAGCAGGTAGTAGAGCACCATGTTCTTGGTTCGCTCCACCTTGCCGGCTGCGGCCCGAGCCCGGTCAGCAAGCCGCGCGGACTCGCTCCGGCAATATTGTTCTCGGGCTTCCATAATGCGGACGAAACGGCCGATCCGGTCGACCTTCTCGCCGTGCGCCTCGCAAAATTGCTGGAATCGAGCAACCAGGTCTTCCGCGGCCTGCCCCTCTGACTCAACCTGCCCTTCGATCTCTTCGAGGAGTCCATCGAGCTCCACGTCGATTTCAAACAGCGAGCTTGCTTCCGCAATCGATGCCATCTGTGTTTCTCCTTCTTGAACGTTCTGAATTCTTCGCGGCATTATGCCGCTACCTTCAGTTGCACCCAGAGAATGCGGGCGGCTTGATAGGCCAGCGCGTCAGCGCGGCTCTGCTCCAAATTTCCGTTGTGCCCTTTGATCCATGTCCAACGGACGTGAAGCTTGGCATTCAACGCGATTAGCTCCGACCACAATTCACGGTGCCGCAGTTGGTTTCCGCGCCGGTTTCGCCAGCCTTGGCGCTGCCAGCGGGAGACAAAAGCGCGCATTCCATAGATCAAGTACTCAGAATCTGAGTGAAGCTCGATCCTCGCTCGGCCATCTATCGACCGAAGCGCTTGAACCGCCGCGACAAGTTCCATCTCGGAGATGGTCGTCCAGGGATGTGCGCCCGACATCTCCCAACGTGCCCTTCCCTGGATTACGACGACACCCCATCCGCCTGGGCCCGGATTGCCGATCGCAGAGCCGTCCGTGAAAATGCGATAAATCTGATCCACAGAGAGCCTCCCTCTCAAAAACCAACTTGGGGCGTTCATCAAACGACTGGGGTGAGATCGAGATTTCCGTTTACCGATTCGGGATAGACCGCAAGCTTTCGGCCCTCTGAGGCTAGGCAGCTTGCATC
>Ga0335072_10014584_pt1 | contig 11164 bp, 8 predicted proteins | sample Lox_Sample_21_FD_206725 | JGI IMG/M metagenome (GOLD analysis project Ga0335072, IMG submission 206725) | Soil microbial communities from Loxahatchee National Wildlife Refuge, Florida, United States - Lox_Sample_2.1 | ecosystem: Environmental > Terrestrial > Soil > Wetlands | place: USA: Florida... | reverse complement strand
CGAACCAGCTGAAGAGAATGATAACGAGGCCGGCAAAAGAGCCGATCGCGGCCACCATCGATCCGAGCCGCAGCGGAGGGGCAAACCTTTCGCCGCGCATATTCCACACACGAAAGACAACCGCAGCAGCAGCCAGCGCGAAGATGTGAAGGAACGCGGTTTCCTTGCCGGCGAGCATCAACCCTGCGCATGCGCCGGCAAGCGCAGAGTAACCAACCGAGCCAGTTTTGCAGGCGCGCCAGCTCGACAGGATCAGCCCGAACGTTGTCGCACAGAACAGCGATTCGTGGATGAAGTACCTGTCGTAATAGACGGGCAGTGGCGCAAGGGCAAACAGCAACGCCGCGAGCAGGCTGGGCACAAACCCGAACATCTCGACGCCAGCCCCAAAAAGCAGAATCGTAATCGTCCCCGCTGCAACTGATGTGAGCCGCAGCTGTGATTCGGTCAGGTCCGCGAAGGAATTCGCTCCCTGCATCCTGGCCAGCGGAAGGGCCAAGGCCGCGAGGGCTGGACCGTGCCGGTCCTGTGGATCGTAGGTGAATGCCTCTCCACCCATCAACTGTCCGACCATGTAAGCATTAATGGCTTCGTCAGTGTGCATGGGCCGCGCGTCCAACTGCGGGAGCCGAACAGCCAGTCCGAGCAGGGCAACAACAAGGAACGCAGGCCACCGAAGCCACCGTCGGCGAGGGGCCGCGTTTTCCATCACGGTATCGCCCGAACGTGGCTCAGGCAGCGGGCTTGCCCCACACTTCGACCTCGATGTAGTCGTTCAGTTTGTTGGTCGTGTTCCCGTTGCTATAGAGACGGACATAGCGCCCCTTCGCGCCCCTGGCGTCGATCAGCTTGCCCTGGTAGGTTTCGACGTAGTTGAGGTCCTTCCCCGCACCAAGGCCAAGCTCGCCTTTGAAGTCGTTGTTGAAGACGGTCGTGACTCCTGACCTGAAGGATGGATCGTCGGACACCTGCACAACGACATCGCGATAGACGCGCGCCTGCGAGTGGAAGTGCCACACCAGGATCGCGTAGACATTCGCCTTTTTTGCCAGGTCGATCTGAACCCATTGTTTTCCCGGCCCGAGTTCCACCCACGATCCTTCATCGCCGGCCTTATCACCATCCGTGACCAGGTCGAGGGTTCCAACCACAGGACTGTTGTCGCTTGCCGTCACCTGTTTGCCCTTGGCCAGGTTGATCGTCCCAGCGGGAACCATGAAGTCGGGGCGCTTGCCCTTCATGGGGGGCTCAAGGTTGGGCACATTGAGCGGGACGGGCGTGCCGACGAAAAGCGGACGGGGGAGCTGCGTCTTCAATGGAACTTTGTCCTGCGCCAGGGCAGCAGTGGCAACGAGCAACGCGGCGAACACAGAACAATTGCGGGAAAGGATGGTTTTCATGGGCCTCATGCTTTCACTTCTTCGTTGGAGATGGAGATTCTTTTTTCGGCGGCCACCGCTTCGTTTGCTTTGTGAATGACGTATTCGCTCGAGAAGGCCTCATCGCCCGGGCAATTCAACTTCGCCGTGCCGCGGATCGCGTTGAAGAAGTTCTCGATGTGCGGTTGATGCGGCGGCTTGTTGAAGAACACAGGAATTTCGTACTGCGCCAACTGCGCCGTTTCCCGTACATCGACTTTCGTGGCATCCGCTGAGGTCTGAACCGCGCGCACATAGCCCTTCTGGGCCAGGTCGTCCCACGACACCGCATCAGCGCGCGCTTCGCGATAAATGGCGCAGATGGATGGGTCTTCTGACATTTTGATCGTGCCGTCGTCGCCCATGAACATTTCGAAATAGCCGCCTCCCGCGCTGGTCGTGGTCTGCACCTGGTAAAACGCGCGCGCCACACCCTGGGCCAGCGGATATTCGTAGATGACCATGGCGTTGTCATACCAATCGTGATTTTTGAAGTAGTCGAGCCCCCCGCTCGCGACGACGGATTTGGGCGTGACATCGAGCCACCAGTTGAAGATATCGATCTGGTGCGCTCCCAGGTCAGATAGCGGACCGCCTCCCAGGCCTTTGTACCAGCGCCAGTTGCGGAACTGGTGCATGTCTTTGTATCCGTACTTTGCGAGCATGCTTTGCGGCATCCCAAACTTCTTAGGCCAGCCGAAGTCTTCTTTCACGGCGCGGTTCCATTGTCCCTGCACGGCCGTCAGACGCCCGCAAAACTGCGCTTCGTGCAACAGCCGATTCAGGGTGAACAGATACCGCGGGTTGCTGCGGCGCTGGTGGCCGATCTGCAACAGCTTTCCGGTTTCGCGCATGGTCTGCACCATGGAGCGCGCACCAGCGATGGTGTTGCTCATCATCTTTTCGCAGTAGACATGCAGGCCCGCCTTGAGGCATGTGTTCGTCATGGGCGCGTGCCAGAAGTCCGGCGTGGCAATCAGAACCGCCTGCAGGTCCTTTTCCTTGGCGAGCAGGTCCTCGTAATTCTCGTAAGCGCGGACATCATTGCCGAGTTTCTGCAGGTAACGCTGACCCTCACCACGGTGGTAGTCCCAGATGTCGCAAAGAGCCACCAGCCGCACGCCCTCAATGTTGAGCAGGGATTCAAGCAAGACCTGGCCTTCTTCGCCGTAACCGATCAGGGCGACGTTGAGGTTGTTCAGCGAAGACTTCTTGACCACGGCCTTCTGTTCGCCGGAGTCGGATTTGCAGGCGTCCAATAACATTGCGGCGCCCGCAACCGCCGTGGTGCTGATGAATTCACGACGATTCAACTTGTCTACCATTTTTTCAGGACCGCAAAACGATTGTGTTGCACGAGGAGAAAAGCGCCGGCCACCAGCCCGATATGAATGCCAAGATACGCCACGCCGTCATTCTGATCGATCAGAACGAGCCCCACTGTCAGCGCGATGAAAAGCACCCCCTGGACAAGCAGCGATACGCGCGTACCGAAGCCGAGCAGCAGCATGATTCCTGTCAAAATAAACGCCGGGCCAAGCATGCGATCGAACAAGGTCAACGCAAACTTTGGGAGCAGCGGGTCATGGGCGAACTTGTCCCTCATCGCGACAGGGATGCCCGCATAATTGGCCAGAGCGTACGACTTGATGCTCACATTGGTCATTACGCCGCTGGCATCGGGTTGGCCAGTCGTCGGATCAATCAACGGCATGGCTACTGTTTTGTAGGCGGCATATTTCTGGATGCCGACAAACAACGCCCGCGCGCCGAGCCACAACCGCAAAGCCCAAAACGCAAATGTGTAATCCCAGCGGGCTCGTCCCGCCGCCTTCGGTTGACTCAAATCGTTTGCACGCCCTCGGTCGATCTCAGGCTCAATTGCAGGGTTCGTCACAACGCGTCTCCCATATTCCCTTAGGGGCTAAAGCCCCGCATTGATTTTACGGGCACTCGACGGCACGGCCAAAGCCGTGCCCTTTCACAACCAAGACACTTCGCGGCACGATCCCTGGCGTACAAATCAAGCGATTGATTGACGAGAGCTCTCTAGCTCATCTTCCACGGCCCGCGATATTCGCGTGTCATTAGCTTGCTCGCTTCCGGATCTTCGAGGATCTTCTCTTCCTTCACGTCCCAGCGAATCTTTCTCCCCGTGAGCATTGAGATGAGGCAAAGGTGCCCGGGAACCGCCGAGTGGTGCCCGACTTCTACAGGCGTTACAGTCAGTTGCCGCGTACGCACGCAATCCAAAAAGTTCTGCATGTGATCGGACGAGGTATAGAGTTTCACTTTGCGCAGTTCGCGAGGCAGGTATTTGCCTTGCTTCCACGCGGCGTTCGAAGCGTCAAATCCATCGCGATCCACCCAGACCCAACCCTCGGTACCGATCCATTTCACGCCCGGTTTGATGTCGGGATAACCGCCCGCAATGGTCATGGTGATGCTGCGCGGGTACTTCAGTTCAAACCGGTACTTCGGTGCGGTGTTCCAGACCGCGTTGCGCGGAGGTAGCTCGCCGCTGCCTTCCACCTCCGACGGGCCTGAGTAGTCGAAGTCGAGTCCCCAATGGGCAATGTCGCAATGATGGCCGATCCAGTCAAGCAACTCGCCCCCGCCCGTGTTGTAATTCCAGCGCCAGGTCTTGTGGGAGCGGGCTGCGATGTAGGGCTCCATTTTCGACGGGCCGATCCACATCTCGTAGTCCAATTCCTTGGGAGGATCGGTCACGAGCAGATCCCAGGCTTTCGTGCCGGGCACAATCTGTTCCATGCTGGTCACGGTTTCCCCGGCAGCGGCCAGCCTCGCCAGCGATTCCTTGGCAACGCCGTCGAAGTCGCCATTGTCACCGGGCAGGCCGACTTCCACGTGGGTCACATCCCCAATGAGGCCGTTGCGAACGATCTCTGCGGCTTTATGAAACATGGGAACGGAACGCTGCCACGATCCCATCTGCCAGACCACGCCGTTCTCCTGGACGGCGCGCACAATCGATTGTTGTTCCGCGATCGTGTGCGCCAACGGCTTTTCGGCATAGATATCTTTCTTTTGCCGGGCTGCCTCGGTGGCGACGATTTCATGCCAGTGATCGGGCACCGCAATCATCACGGCGTCGATATCTTCGCGCGCCAGAAGCTCACGATAATCGTGGTAGCCCTTGCAGTCCTCATTGCTGTAAGCGTCATTGATCTTCTTGACGGCGGCCTGCAGATGATTGGCGTCGATATCGCACGCGGCAACGACCTGGCAATCCGACAAGGCAAGCAGGTTCTCAGTGTTGCCCGGCCCCTGCCAGCCCATGCCGATCACGCCGACATTGATTCGGTTGTTGGGTGCGGTGGTCGAAGTTTGCGCAGCCGCGCGAAGAGCTGCGGGAAGAACCGCCGCAGCGCCAGCGCCTTGCAGAAAGCGCCGCCGATTGATCGAACGGAGCAAGGCTCCTGAACCAGATTGTTGAGGCATCCTCTATAAATATCACTTCATTCCGCGTATTCCAGTGATTTACATCACTTTTTTGGTATATGCCTGATTTCATCTCAACAGTCTCGCGACTGTTTCGTGGCTGATCAGCACATCGTTGCGGCTGCGGCGGCAGGTGTCCTTTGCCTTGTCCCGTCGGCGGCAGCGCGGCAACATCGAGGAAAATCAATGCCGCATCGAGATCAGCCGGCAGGAACCACACACCGGCTCGATCATTTCCAATACCTGCTGAATCGACTTTGGCGGCATGGCTTTCATCGCTTCGTAAGCCCCATCGAAGCTGATCCTAGCCGCGGAGTAACGCGATCTACATGCGGGCGGGCTTCGGAATGCAAATCTTCTCGCTGCTGTCCGTTGGTCGGTATATGCTAAAAACCTACCGGAAGACTGTGGAAAACGACGAAATCGACAACAAGCCCGACGACGACAACCCGGAACCACAAGGATCGCCTCTGGCTCAGCATACCGCGGCATGGAGAACTTCGCGGGGTCACCACGCATCTATTCACAATGCAAGAGGAAGAGCGCCAACGAGGCGCGCCCAAATTGCAGGACGAGATCAGTCAACGGCTTAGTCACCTGGAGGTCCTGCTCCACGAGGCTTTGCGCAACGTGTCAAAATAACCTCGGCCACGGCACCACCGTCGCTGCGACGGTCCCAATGGAGCAACATGCGGAAACGCGTCTTCTCGGCGACGATCATGCCCTGATGCTGGAGGGGTTGGCCCGCCTGCTCGCCGGCGAATTCGAAATTGTCGTGTCCCGGCTCAAAGCACCACTGTGAGAAAATCGGCCAGGAAGGCTTGACGACCTCATCAAGGGGTGAGGACATAACTCGGGCCAAAGGACCCGCGGACACCCATCCGCGCCCCGCTCCTCGCCTTGTGCGAAGGAGATGGTGGCTAATCAGACGGAGTCCTTCTAGTTCGCCGGCGGCTTGTCAGGCTCTTTCGTTTCCGGTTTCGCCTCATCCTTGTCATCCGGCGGCTTCGAGAGATGGAGCTTGCGTATCTCTTTGGCTCCAGCCTCTGCGTCGACAGGCGTGACCTTGATCATCGTCGCCATGGTTCCCGATGTCCATTTGAAGTAATAGGTCTTGCCTGCTTCGGCCTCAAAGCGAGCGCGCTCGTTTTCCTTTTGCCTGGCTTGATTCAGTGCCGCTCCGGCAGACATGATCGCGCTTCCGTAATACATCTTGGGCAATCCGGAAATGACGACGGGTCCTGGCGGCACTTCAGTGAACATGTATTCGCTGTTGAGGAGTTTGCCAAGATGAGTGTCGTTGACATAAAGCTCGTCGTGCGCGGCAGAGCCGGTGAATCTATAGGTGCGGTAGATACAAACGATTGCTTTGCCGTTGGAAGGTGCTGGCAGTACCACAGGAGTCTTGGAATCCTGCGCGACAGATGGGGGCCCTGTGAAGAGAAACGCCGTCGCACTGCCGGCGAGCAGAAGGCTTGCAAGTGACCCGCGAGCGTTCCTGAGGCACAGCGACGCGACGCCGCCAAACGCAGTGTTTCGCATGGGGGCGCTCCTTCTCCCTGGGGGGCGGAATTTGGCGAGCACTATAGCAGGTTCCGGTCGTCATCGCCGTGACGCAAGAGAATCGATGGATTGCAAGCGGGCCCGCTCCGCGCCGGCGAAGCCATCGATCAATCTCCGGAGCCGGGCTTCCTTGGCGGCGCTGTGTCCAATTCGACATGGGCACGCCGATAGGTCGCGGAAATCGAGTGATCCGGCGGGAACGTGAGTTCAGCGTGGTCCGCAGAGACCCTGGTAAGAATCGCCCCAACCGCGTTCGACAGATTCCAGGACGTCCGGAGAGTCATCTGCGACTCGCGACCGGCTGGTACATCCGCCTCGATCGTGAGATGTCCTCCGATGAGATGAGCGTTCACCAGGTGAATATTCTGGCTCGCGTCGCCAGGCATCGGACGGGAGATGCTTGGGATGATCTCAATGCCCCCGGCAAAAGTCAGGTTCAGGTCGCTGCGGCCACGCGGGACGTTGACCGAGATTTCCACCCCTGATTCACTCGGATCATCATCTGCCTGCGGCGGCACCGGGTGGCCGTTGAAGCGGGCTGCAATCAGCCTGGCGCCGAGCGGCAATTGGGGTGCGAATTCAAATGCGAATGCCTGCCCATCATTCTCGATTTTCAAGCCGACCTGCCCCATATCCCGATGTACGGACAGCGCGACTTCGCCTCCCGCGGCCCGGATGTGCTCGGCGGCCAGATCATTCCATTCCGGCAGCAACCGAGGAGCGAAGCGCATTTGATTGCCGATCCCGTCCCACTTCAATCCGAGCAGGCCTCTTATCGTTGCAGTCACGAATCCTGCGGACGACCATGTCTGTGCCGGCACGCTTTCCGTCTGGGCGTGGAAGAAGTCGCCTGCCAGCACCTCGGGCATATGGCCCGGTGAATCGAGCGAAGAAAGAGGAACAAGAGTCCGCCACAGGCTCAATGCGTTGGCCGGGCGACGCTCGGCCCAGAATGTTTCAGCCAATTCAGCCGTTGCCACAGGCCAAACACTGCCTTCTGCGTAGGATTCGGGATCATAGCCAGGCGAGCCCAATTCGATGCTGCGTACACCCCAATCGGTTTCAAAGGCCGCTGACGCGAGTCGATCCAGCACGGCTTCACGCTGTTGCGGGTTGAACAGATGCAGAGTGATCGCATCGCTCGGCCCGCTGCGGCGCTCCTGCATCGGTGATCCTGCCGGATTGTGACCGCTTACCCAGAAGTCCTGCTGCGTGTCCCAGTAACGGGCGGGGATCGCCCCGCGCGCAGCTTGGGCTGCCTTTGCTGCTGCATCGGCGATGTCTTTGTGACCAGTCAGCGTGGCAAGGTCAGACATTGCATCGGCGGCGGCCACCCAACTGGTTGAAAGGCCGAGGTCGTCTGACATGCGTTCCTGCTCGTTCCCGCCCTCCCGGCCTGCCGGAATCCGGGGAAGTTCTGTGGCCGGATCAATCAAAGAGCGGCAATAGTTGTATGCGGCGTCCAGATCGTCCCAGTGAGTGCGCGCAAAGCCGACATCGCCCGTCGAACGAACGTAGCGCGCAACTTCACCCAGAAACTGGAACGTCACGTCGACGTGGACGAACATGTATGGATACTTGCCCCTCCAATCGATCAAGCCGGCGCTTTGCGAGAGCTCGTGCCAAATCATTCCCGTTTTCTTGTCCTGGTAACGAAGAATGAATTCCAGCTCGTCGCGCGCCCGCCCCCAGTCTCCATCGGCAAGCGAAGCGTCGGCGGCAATCAGGCCATCTCCGGCAAAGAACCAGTCGTACTGCGGTCTTCGCTCGGGTCGCGTCGGCCCGTATCCGGCAACGAACCCGCAACCCAGATCGTGATTGCAGACCCATGCCTGTTCGAGCGCGATCTCTGACCAGGCGATCGCTTGATTCACGTCCTCATCGGGCGTGCGAATCTGCAAGGCGCTCTTCCTGAACTCATCGAAACGTGCAGCATCGTCTGCTTCGAGTTGATCGCCGGTCTGCATCAGGTCGCGCAGCACCACGGCGGGGTCTGTCGCATGGGCCGGGTTCAGCGCGATGAAGACACTTGCTCGTCCCGAAGCATCCGGCCGCAAGGTAAATGCAAGTTGTGATGCCTCCATGCCCCGCGATGTCTGGTTCACGATGTCGTCGTGCGCAACGATTTCGGGCGATGCGACGATAGCCATGTAGCCGTAGAGAGGCTCCGACAAAACGAAACCACCTGCCGATTGATTCCATTCGACACTTTGCCCGCCGAGAGCCGCCGGCCACATCAGATTGAGGACCGGAACCGCGCGCACGATGATCTCGAGCGGACGCTTGCTTTCAACCGTGTAGCGAATGATGGCGCCGGGTTTGTCATCGGGCACAATCAGTCTCTCCCGCACCACGAAGTCGAGGCCAATGTAGATGCGGGTCACCCCACCCGGTTCATAAATGATGCGGCTGAGCGTGCTTTCACCGTCCGTCGCCGAGGTCGAGCCGGGATGCTGGAATGAGAGCTTGTATCCGCGCAGGATCTGGAAGGGATAAGCCCATACCTCGAGCCCCTTTGAGGAGTATCCGTCGATCAGCGCGCGCCGGCCCGGAACTGCGATGAAGTGTCCTGAGGTGACCACATTCGCCTGAAGAGCTTCGGATGACACAGATTGCGCCCGCACTTTCGCGTCCACAACGCCAAGCAAGAGGCAGGCCAGGCTCAGGATTTGCAGTGAGATGCGGAGTTTAGAGGCGACGTGTGACGAAAGTCGCTGCAGCCACAACTTTGGGCCAGTACGCTTCATGCAAAAGGAATATCAGATATGGCGGCCCCGGCCCTCGCAAGCGCACCCTCCCCGAGAGAAAGAAAGAAGCTTATTCGCCGCCTTGCGCCAGACCGTTCCCAGCGTATCCGTCATATCGCGCAGGGCATCTTCGTCGCGATCAATGCATGGATCGGGATCCAGTTCTATCTCTGGGTCCGGTTTTTCGAACGGGGCGGCTCCGGGCTCTATGTCAACCGGCCCGCGGGAGTGGAGGGCTGGCTGCCCATCGCCGGCCTGATGAACACGAAATATTTCCTCCTGACCGGCGTTGTTCCCTCCATTCATCCGGCCGCGATGTTTTTGTTCATGGCCTTTGCCGGGATGAGCTTGATGCTGAAAAAGTCGTTCTGCTCCTGGCTTTGCCCGGTGGGAACGCTCTCTGAGTACCTCGGCAGGATCGGGCACAGGCTCTTCAAGCAGAGCCTGCGGCTGCCGAAGTGGGTCGACATTCCACTGCGCGCCTTGAAGTACCTTTTGCTTGGTTTTTTCCTCCTCCTCATCGGCCAAATGTCTGCCGAAGGACTGGAGGATTTCATGTCCACGCCCTACGGCGTCATGGCCGACGTCAAGATGTTGAACTTCTTTCGCGACATTGGACCCACCGCCGCCATGGTCATCGCGATGCTGGTGCTCGGCTCCGTGGTGGTGCAGAACTTCTGGTGCCGCTACCTTTGTCCCTACGGCGCCTTCATGGGTATCGTTTCTCTCCTCAGCCCAGTCAAGATTCGCCGCGATTCTGAGGCCTGCATCGACTGCGGAAAGTGTGCTCGCGCCTGCCCGGCCGGCCTGGCCGTCGACAAGTTGGTCCAGATCCGGTCCGTCGAATGCACGGCCTGCATGGCATGCGTTGCAGCGTGCCCGGCTGAGAATGCGCTACAGTTCGCGCTGCCACCGAGAAAAAACAGCGCCATCGCGCAACGGTGGTTCCGCAGGTCCCTGCGGCCCCTGGCTGTTGTTTCCATCCTGGCTTATCTCTTCCTGGCGACAGTGCTTCTCGCGCGAATCACCAGCCATTGGCAAACCAACCTGCCCCGCGCGGTTTACATGCGGCTCGTTCCACACGCGAATGAAGTAACCCACTCCGCACTCTAGGGGCATCGCTTCCCTGCCATCACGCTCTTCGGGCCCGAAACTCCTCGCCGATCTGAGCAATGGATTCACGGTCGAGCAACCTGGAGGCGCGAGGAAACACTTCCAGCTCTTCCACCTGGATGTGCGCTTCATACAGACGCTGCAACTCTTCGGTAGCCTCGTGCAGGCGGCTCTCTTCGTCAGCGCTGAGACGCTGCTTCGCAATCCACTCAAGAAAAACGACCTCGACAGCATGGTGGAGCGCATCGGCCTTCTCATGATCTCTTTCCAGCCCGGCCAGCTCCGCGATGTTGTTGCCGGATGAGGCCCGGCGCAGACGCGGGAACAGCGACTCTTCCTCGTCAGCCGTGTGCCGCTTTCCGCCTGAGCGAAAATAGCGCAACGCGGATTCGACCGCCTCCTTCTCCTCTTCCGTCAAAGCCCGCCCGCGCGCGCGGTCGGCGACAACGCACAAGACGCGCAAAAAGCTTTCGATCCGGCGGTGACAGTCGGTCAACATGCCGATCGGGTTTTCGAATCCACTGTCCGGCTTTGCCCCGATTTGAATGCCCATGCAACTCTCCCTCGATGCGGCCCCTGTCTCAATTTCTAGTTTGAACCCGGAACGGCCGAAGAGTGAAATCTTCGCGGCGCGCAATCATCAAAGTCCCAACTGGTAGAATGCGCGAGTGGCTGCCCCTCGAACGGATCTCGTTGCAGTGCTCGAGAAGACCGGGTTGCTTTCCGGGCTTTCGCCGGCCGAGATCAAGATGCTTGCGGCCCGAACCGTCAGAAAGCAGTTCACCGCAGGCGAACTCCTGTTCTCCGAAGGGGAGCCGTGCAGCGGCCTGCACGTCATCGCGCGGGGCAAGGTGCGCATCT
>Ga0335072_10014583_pt1 | contig 11164 bp, 10 predicted proteins | sample Lox_Sample_21_FD_206725 | JGI IMG/M metagenome (GOLD analysis project Ga0335072, IMG submission 206725) | Soil microbial communities from Loxahatchee National Wildlife Refuge, Florida, United States - Lox_Sample_2.1 | ecosystem: Environmental > Terrestrial > Soil > Wetlands | place: USA... | reverse complement strand
GGGCCCGAGCACGTCACTGAAGCCGTATTTGCTGATGATCAGGAACAGCGCGGCACCCAGCCCGACCAGCGTGTGGGTGCGCAGCCCGGCCGACTTCTGGCGCCACTCTCGCTCGAGGCCGATGAGCGAGGACAGCACGAAGGCCAGGCCCAGCTCGCCGAACTGCTTGAGGCCCTGACCCGACGGGACGCCGGCTAGCGCGAGGTGGAGCACCACCGGGCGGTGTTCGCCGCCGCCGCCCGGCCACCTGCCTCTATCGAGGGCGGGCTAGACCCGCTGAATCAGCGTGCCCGTGCCGAGCCCGCCGCCGCAGCACATGGTCACGAGCCCGATCTCCGTGTCGGAGCGCTCGAGCTCGTGCAGGAGCGTGGTGATCAGCCGCGCGCCGGTCGACCCGAGCGGGTGCCCGAGCGCCATCGCGCCACCGTTGACGTTGACCCGGTCCATGTCGGGCTCGAGCTCGCGACGCCACGCGGCCACGACCGGCGCGAACGCCTCGTTGATCTCGACCAGGTCGATGTCGTCGATGGTCATCCCGTTGCGCTCGAGAATCTTGTGCGTGGCCGGGATTGGGCCGGTCAGCATGATCACCGGGTCGACTCCGACGGTCGTCTGGTCGACGATCCGAGCCCGGGCCTTCAGACCCAGCGCGTCTGCCTTTTCGCGGGCCATGAGCAGGACCGCGGCGGCGCCGTCGGAGATCTGGGAGCTGTTGCCGGCGGTGACCTTGCCGTCCTCCTTGAACGCGGGCTTGAGCTGGGACAGCGCCTCGATCGAGGTCTCGGGCCGGATCCCCTGGTCGCTCACGTAGGTAGAGCCGTTGACCTTGAACGGCATCGTCTCCCGCTCAAACCGGCCCTCCTCGGTGGCGCGGTGGGCCCGCTGGTGGGAGCGCAGCGCCAGCTCATCGAGCTCGGCGCGGGGGATCTCCCATTGGTCGGCGATCATCTCGGCCGACAGGCCCTGGGGGATCAGGTTGTAGCGCTCCATCAGTTCCGGCGGCCACGGCGAGCCGACCTCGTCGACCCACTTGAAGCCGATGCCCATCGGCACATGCGCCATGTGCTCGACACCCGACCCAATCGCCACGTCGTGCACCCCGGCCGCGATCAGCGCCGCCGCGAAGTTCACCGCCTGCTGGGCCGAGCCGCACTGGCGGTCGACGGTCGTGGCCGGAGTCTCGATCGGCAGCCCGGCTTGAAGCCAGGCGTTGCGCGCCACGTTGAACATCTGCTCGCCGTACTGCTGCACACAGCCCGCGACGACGTCCTCGACCTCGCTCGGGTCGATCCCCGCTCGCTCGATCACCTCGCTGTAGCAGCGGCCGAGCAGCTCGTTGGGATGGACGTCCTTGTAGTAGCCCTTCTCCTTGTGCCCGCGTCCGATCGGCGTGCGGACCGCCTCGACGATGACTACCTCGCGACCGGACTGCGGCATGCGGATGCTCCCTTTTGTTGCCAATTTGGGTGCCGCAAGGGCCCGCTGGCGCCTTGCGGTGGATCAGTTACTACTGTACTGAAGCTTTCTGAGCAGCCAGTCGACCAGAGGAGTCGTTTTGCGGGAACGAGTAGGAATCGCGGGGTCGGGCGTGATCGCCTGTGGCCTGGCGGTGGCGGCAGCTGGAGAGAACGAGGTGCTGTTGTGGGCTCGATCGGACGGCTCCGCCGAGCGGGCTCGGACACAGGTGGCCAAGACCTGCTCCAAGCTCGACGGCTACGACGCCGATCGCATCCGGATCGTGACCGACCTGGACGACCTGGCCCAGGCCACGTTCCTGGTCGAGGCCGTCGTCGAGCATCACGGCTCCAAGAGCACAATGCTGGCCGACCTCGGCGAGCTCGCCCGGCACGCCGGCGTCGGCGCTGTGCTGGCCACCACCACCTCCTCGCTGTCGATCGGGGAGCTCGCCCAGGCCAGCGGTCACCCGGAGAACTTCGTCGGCTTCCATCCGTTCAACCCGGTGCCGCGGATGCAGCTGGTCGAGCTTGCCTTCCCGCCCCAGGCCAGCGACGAGACGCGCCGGCGGGCCCGGGAGCTGTGCAAGGCGCTCGGCAAGACGCCGGTCGAGGTCCCGGACATCCCGGGCTTCGTCGTCAACCGGCTGCTGTTCCCCTATCTGTTCAGCGCCGTCGAGCTGCTCGCCCAGACCGGCATGGCGCCTGCGGACATCGACAGCTGCATGACGCTCGGCGCCGGCATGCCGATGGGCCCGATCGCGCTGCTCGACTACGTCGGCCTCGACGTCTGCCAGGCGATCGGGGAGTCGATCGGGGTCAAGGTCCCCGACCGGCTGGCCGAGCTGGTGCAGGCGGGGAGCCTCGGCCGCAAGACCGGCGCCGGGTTCTACAGCTACGAGTGAGACGACTTCAGCCGGACGACGCCTCCCCGGCCCCACGGACGCCGCCGCAGGCGGCCCATTAAGGCGCCGCCGCCAGGCGCCGCCGACCAACCTCAAATTCCCTACTGACCAACCTGAGATGAACTATTTAGGGATCGTTCAGGTGCGCGGCGCATCCTTCATATCGCGACGTACCTCATAGCAGCACCTCCTCCCCAGAAGCACGAAGCCGGCCCGTCCCCAGCGGGCCGGTTTCTTTTTTGGAGCAGATAAGGCGAAGCCGGCCCAGATCGGGGGCCGGCTTCAACTCTCCTCTCAACCACCGGAAGATGGTCAACGCTCTTGACCGCGACTCTCCGGTCGTTACCGAAGGCGCAAATGTAACGAATGGCGCGAGAGGATGCCGGCCGATGTTTGGACCGTGCGCGCCGGGCGGCCCCGGGGCGTCATGCGGCGGCGCGGCGCTGGCGGATCCGCACGGCCTCGATCCGGTTCTGGCGGACGGATTCGACCCGGATCGAGTAGCCGTTGGCCGCGATCGTGTCCCCGCGCTTGGGCAGCCGCCCGAGCTCGGCGAACACGAACCCCCCGACCGAGTTGTACGCGTCGGTGTCGACGGGCAGCTCGAGCCCGTAGTCTTCGAGGTCCGACACGGCGACGTGCCCGCGGACGAACCAGTCGCCGTTGGCCAGCCGGCGCACGGCGCCGCCGGCCGGGTCGGTCTCGTCGGAGATCTCCCCCACGACCTCCTCGATGATGTCCTCGATCGTGACGATGCCCGCCGTGCGGCCGTACTCGTCGATCACGATCGCCAGCTCCGTGCGCTCGCGCTGAAGATCGGCCAGCAGGTCGTCGAGCGGCTTGGTCTCCGGCACGATCGGCGCCTCGCGCACGAGCGCGTCGAAGTGCGACTCCATCCCGTCGTTCAGCATCTTCTTGACCAGCTGGTTGACGTGGACGATGCCCTTGACCCGGTCCTGGTTCTCGTCCTCGGTTACGACGAGACGCGAATGGCCCGTGGAGACGCATCGCTTGAGCGCGGCCTCGACCGTCTCGGACAGGTCGACCGTGACCACGGCGGGGATCGGGGTCATCACCTGCCGGGCCTCCTGCTCGTGTAGGTGAAAGACGCCCGTGAGCATGCTCGCCTCGCCCACGTCGATCTGGCCGCCGGAGGAGGACTGGGCGATCAGGCGCTTGAGGTCATCTGGGGTCCCTCCCTCGGGCTCGGCGTCGGGGTCGGTGCCGAGCATGCGCAGGATCGACTCCGACGCCCAGTTCAGCACGACGATGAACGGGGCGAACAGCATCCGGAAGAACTGCATCGGCCGCGCGATCCGCCGGGCCAGGCCCTCGGCGTGCTGGATCGTGTACAGCTTGGGGACGATCTCGCCGATCACGCTCTGGGTCACCGTGATCAGCAGATACGCGATCACCACCGACACGGCGACGGCGGCGGTGTGCCCGATCGGGCTGCCCAGAATCGGCTCGAACACGTGCGCGATCGCCGGCTCGCCGAGCGCGCCGATGCCGATCGAGGCCATCGTGATCCCGACCTGGCAGGCCGAGATGTAGTCGCCGATGTCGTCGATCTGAGCCAGGGCGAGCCGAGCGCCCCGCGCCCCCTCCTCGGCGAGCGCCTCGAGCCGCTCCCGGCGCGAGCGGACCAGCGCGTACTCCGCGATCACGAAGAACGCGTTGACGAAGACCAGCAGCCCCGTGAGGATGATGAAGAGGGCCTTCACCGACTGGCTGCTACCCGCCAGGCCCGCCACCGAGCGTGCGCGCTGGCGCTCCGCTTAGCCCCGGGTTCCGTCCTCGCTGGACAGCTCTCCGTCTCTGAGCTGCTACTTCGGGATGGGTCGTCGTCGTTCATGCAGCGACGTGCAAAAGGTAGCAGCCGCCCCGGGCCCCGGGGCCCGCCTGCTGACCGAGGCGTTTCTATCCTCTGTCTAGATGCGCATCGTCAGCCTCGTCCCATCCGCAACCGAAACGCTGTTTGCCCTCGGACTCGGCCCTGACGTGATCGCGGTCACCCACGAGTGCGACTATCCGCCGGCGGCGCTCGAGCTGCCCAAGATCACCCGTGACGTCCTTCCGGCCGGTCTGAGCGCGCGGGAGATCGACGCGGCGGTCAAGGAGCGCACGCTCGCCGGCGACTCGATCTACGAGCTCGACGACGAGCTCCTGCGTGACCTGCGCCCCGACCTGATCGTCACCCAGGAGCTGTGCACCGTGTGCGCGGTGTCCTACGACGACGTGCGCGCCGTGGCCGAGGAGATCGAGACGCACCCGCGCGTGGTGTCACTCGATCCGCACACGGTCGGCGAGGTGCTCGGCGACTTCCGCACGCTGGCCCAGGTGACCGATCGCAAGGACGCCGCCGTCGAGCTCGTGCGCGACGCCTCGGCCCGGATCGACCGGGTTCGACTGGCGGTTCGCGGATTGCGACGGCCGCGCGTCGCGGCTTTGGAGTGGCTCGATCCGCCGTTCGCGGCCGGCCACTGGGTGCCTCAGCTGATCGAGTACGCCGGCGGCGAGGACGTGCTCGGGTTCGCGGGCGAGAAGTCCGAGGAGCGGACCTGGCAGGAGGTGGCGGCCTCCCAGCCGGACATCGTGATCGTGATGCCGTGCGGCTATGACGCGGAGATCGCTCACCGCGAGGCCGAGATGCACCGCGACGAGCTGGCCGCGCTCGGCGCGGGCGAGGCCGTGGCGGTCGACGCCGCCGCCTACTTCTCGCGCCCGGGGCCGCGCATCATCGAGGGCCTCGAGCTGCTCGCCCACATCATCCACCCCGAGACGTTCCCCGAGCCGCCCGGGCCCGCGTTCACGGTCGAGCTCTGACGGCCGCCGCGGCGCGCTGGAGGACGTCAGATTGTGAAGCCGTTGGGCGTGAGGCCGGTGTTGCCGGCGACCGCGAGCGCCGCGATCACGCTCACCACCGCCAGCAAGATGCAGCCCGCGATTGCCACCGCCGGCATGCGCCGGCGTTCGTCGAACTCGAGCACCAGCCATCCGCAGATCAGCCCGGCGATCAAGCCGCCGATGTGACCGCCGATCGAAATCCCCGCCACGCTGAGGGAGAAGATCAGGTTGACGAGCAGGATGAACCCAAGCCCGCTCTGCCAGAACGGAATCCCCCGGTAGCGAGCCACCACGATCAGGGCTCCGAAGACCCCGAAGATCGCTCCCGACGCGCCGATCGTCGGAGTGTCGGGCTGGAACAGCAGGGAGCCGAACGAGGCCGCCAGCAGCGAGGTCAGGTAGATCATGACCAGGTTCCGCTTCCCGATCGCGGGCTCGAGCGCCGACCCGACGAAGTACAGCGACAGCATGTTGATGCCGATGTGAAGGATCCCGTCGTGCAGGAAGCCGCCCGTGACGAGCCGCCAGTACTCGTGCGTGCCGTTGTAGGGCGATGGAAACGGGTTGTGGGCCGTGAGCGGCGGGCCGAGCAGCACGCCGTGGGCCCAGATCGTCCCGCCGCCACCGCCGCCCAGGGGCGCGCCGGCGGCCGTCTCGGCGATGAACACGATCACGTTGATCGCGATCAGCACGCGGGTCGCTTGCGGGACCGTCGGGCGCGATCTGACGCCGCGTGTGACCCGGGTGCGGTCCCGCGAGCACTCCGGACAGCGCATCCCGACGGGTGTCGGCGTCATGCAGTCGGGGCAGATCGGCCGTCCGCACGAGGAGCACGAGACCCCTGTCTCGCGCGAGGGATGGCGGTAGCAGACGGCCATTTCGATTGACGCTATCAGCGGATGATTGCTATCCGGTTGGGGCGCGTCGGGGCGACCGGACCGGCTAGCGGTGCGGGAGTATCCGCTTCGCCTCTTCTGCGGCGTCCTGGAACGTCCGCTGCGCCAGCTCGACCATGTTGTTGGAGCGCTGCTTCCGTACCCGGTGCCGCGCCCGAACCCGAAGCAACACCAGCGCCGTGCCGGCGCTGACGCCGACGACGGCGGCCGCCGCCGGGCGGACCCAGTTGCGGGGATCGCGCATCGCCGAGAGCTCCCACGCCTCGAGCTCCTCGTGGGCCAGCTCGGTCAGGCTGACCAGCGTCGACTCGAGCCGCTGGGCGAGGTCGGCGGGCGGGTCAATCGGGGCCAGCGCCTCGCGCAGCAGGGCCTCGAAATCGGTCGCGCTCATCGCTCCGGCGCTCCAGACCCGGAAGTCGCCGATTCGCCTGCGGGCGCCGATTCGCCTGCGGGGGCCGATCCGCCTGCGGGCGCCGGTTCGGCGACGGTCGCGGGCTCGGCGACCGTCGCGGGCTCGGCCACCATCCCCTCGAGCTGGCGGATCGCACGGTGCAGGAGAACCTTGGTGGCGCCGTCGGTGCGTCCCAGGGCGCGGGCGATCTCGCGGTTGTCCATGCCCAGCGCGAAGCGCATGATCAGCGCCTCGCGGCGGTCGTCGGGGAGCTGCTGGACGCCGTCGAGGATGGCTTTGAGCTGTTCGCGTCCCTCGACCAGCGACTCGGTCGTGTGCGGCGCCGAGATCATGCCGGCGTCCTCGATACCCGATTCCGGCTTACGCGATCGGTCGCGGTAGAAGTTGGCCGCCAAGTTGTGGGCGATGCGGATGAGCCACGGCCGCAGCGGCCGGCCGTTGGCCTCGCGCAGCGCGCGCTCGAAATGGCGGTAGGCCTGCAGGAAGGTCTGCTCGGTGAGGTCCTCGGCGTCATGGTGGTTTCCCACGCGGTAGTAGCTGTAGGAATAAACGTCCCGCAGATGGGTTCTGTACATCTCCGTAAAGCGAGCATCGACGTCCGCCTTACTGCTGGGCTGAGCGCCGTTTTCCACCACACGAGAGCGTAGCCCTCACGCAGCACGCACAGTGGATTTGCGCGTCGGGCGCGCCGGTTCGAGGATCCTCGCCGTCCATTCCTCGGGCTCGATCCGTCCCTCGATCAGCGCCGCCAGACCATCGAGCGCCGGAGTCTCCAGCCGCGCGTCGCGCGCCGCCGTCGCGAGTAGCGGCGCCGCGTCTACGCCCTCCACGGCGCGCCCGAGCGCGTTGTCGATCTCGACTCCCGGCACACCCTGGGCCAGGAGCTCCCCGGCCCGCCGGTTGCGCTCGTTTGGCGAGACCGCGGCAGCCATGAGATCGCCGGTGCCGGCGAGCCCGGCGAACGTTTCGGCCCGTCCCCCACGCGCCCGCGCCAGCGCGTCCACCTCGGCGAAGACCTTGCCGGCGGCGGCCCCGGCGGCGTTCGGTCCCGCGATCGACGCGGCCGCGGCGGCGAGCACCGCGACGTTTTTCGCCGCCCCGGCGAGCTCGACGCCGGTCACGTCGCTCGTGGTAGATACGTCCAGGCCGGCGGTCTTGAGCGCGTCGCCCAGCTGGCGCTGGAAGCCTCGGTCGATCGAGGCGAGCACGACCGACGCGCCGTGCTCGAGCACCTCGGCGGCGTCGGCCGGGCCACCCAGCACCGCCACCGCGCGAGCGGCGCAGCGCTCAGCCACGAACGCCGACGGCAGTGTGCCGAGCGGCGGAACGAGACCCTTGGACAGGACGAGGACGCCGGCGCTCCGCGGGATCTTTTCCCCGTGGGCGGCCATCACCGCCGGCAGCGCGCGGGCGGGAACCGCGAGGCAGATGAGGTCGTGGCCGTCGAGCTCGAGGTCCGCCGCGGGCACGATCGTGATCGCGTCGGGCAGCTTGATGTCAGGCAGGTATGTGGTGTTCACGCGGGTGCTGTTCAGCGCCGCCGCCTGCTCACGCGTCCGGGCGCCCAGATCGACCTCGAAGCCCGCCCGCGCCAGCAGCACGGCCAGGCTCGTGCCCGCCGACCCCGCGCCGACGACCGCGGCCCGCCGGATCGGCGGCATCCCGCCCAACCACTCCCACTGGAGCATCACGCACGGCCAGATCCGGTCGGTGACCGCGCCGGCGAGCGTCGGGGAGGCCTTCTCGACTGTCGGAAAGTGCAGCGGCCGGCCGGCGCGGACCCGGACCTTGCGAGGACGGATCCGCCAGCCCCTGCGGATGTCCTCGGTGCCGATGATCGCGATCGGCACCACCGGCGCGCCCGTCTCCAGCGCCAGGCGACCGACGCCGCGCTTGGGCTTGCCGAGCGAGCCAGGGCGCGTCCGCGTCCCCTCGGGGAACATCAGCACAATCTCTCCGCGCCCCAGGATCGCCTTGGCCGTCTCGATCGTCTCCTGGTCGCCGGAGCCCCGCGCCACCGGGAACGCACCGAGCGCGTTCAGCAGCCAGCTGAGCAGCCGGTTGTAGGTGAACAGCTCCTGCTTGGCGACGTAGTAGATCGGGCGCCGGGTCATCGTCCCGAGCACGAACGGATCGAAGAAGCTCCGGTGGTTCGCGGCCAGGATCACCGGGCCATGCTTCGGGATGTACTCGCGGCCCATCCGCTTCATACGCAGGTAGGTCAAGAAAAACGGCGTCAGCAGCGAGCGGACGATGAACAGGACCAGCGGGTTGACGCCCCTCTCCCTGGCCCGCCGGTGCAGCGCTTCGTGATCCATCGCACTTTGGCGTACCCGCTGTGGCCTCGCCCGTTACAGTTGCCCTCGTCGAGCAACGGCACTGTCAGCCCCCTTGAGAGCGCCTTGAGCACCCCAAGCCAGCCCGCCGGCCCCGCCGCCCCCGCCAACCCAGAGAGCTTCGCCTCCCGAACTCTCCGTGGAGCCGTCTCGGGCGCCGTCGCCGCCGTGGTCTGGGCGGTTCAGCAACCGCTCGACAAGGCGCTCTTCTCCAGCCGCTACGACGACGTCGAGGTGCTGGGCCGCGCCGTGCGCAACGGATCCGGTTGGTATCCGGTCGGCCTCGCCCTGCACGCCCAGAACGGCGCCCTGTTTGGCGCCATGTACTCCAACATCGCGCCGGCCCTGCCCGTCTCCCCGGTTTTGCGCGGGCCGGCGGTGGCCCTCACCGAACTGGTCGCGACCTGGCCGCTCGCGGCCCTCTCGGACCGCCACCATCCCGCCCGCGAGCAGCTGCCCGCCCTTTATCGAAGCCGTCGCGCCTTCGCCCAGGCCGTCTGGCGTCACGTCCTGTTCGGCTTCATCCTGGGCGAGCTCGAGCGCCGGCTCAGCCCGGCGCACTTCGGTGGCGCCGGGACCCCGCCCGACTACGCCAGCAACGGCCACGGCTCGCTCGACCGGGCCATGTCCACCGTCCGCTGACCCTCGCCCCCAAGCAGGTCTGCGGCGCGCGTGCGTGCGAGACTTGACAAACGCTGGCCCGCCTAGCTCAACTGGTAGAGCACTTCACTTGTAATGAAGAGGTTTAGGGTTCGAGTCCCTAGGCGGGCTTTAGCGAATTCGCTGCAAATCCGTGACTTTTGCTGTTTCACCGCCACGTTTCCGCGGAAACGTGTCCCCAATATGTCCCGGGATCGGCGTACGATTCGCGTGTGGTTGGTCGACCTCCATCGGGGCATGTGTTCAGGGTCGAGCGGGCGCGCGGTCCGGTCTGGTACGCGAAGTACCGCCTGCCTGACGGCCGCCAGGTTCAGAAGAAGATCGGGCCGGCGTGGACCGGGCGCGGCCGGCCGGCGACCGGCTATTTCACAAAGCGGCTGGCCGAGGACTGGCTGCGCGACCTTCTGCATGAGACGCGGCACGGTGGGTTGGCTGGTCAGGTGTCTACCGGAGCGACGTTCGCCGATGCCGCGGCCGAATGGCTGCGGTACATCGAGCACGACCGCCGGCGCAAGCCTTCGACCGTCGCCGGCTACAAGGTCATCGTCCGCTCGATGCTGCTGCCGGCGTTCGGCCAGCTGCAGCTCGAGGACGTCACGACACCGGTGATCGAGCGCTGGGTCGGGTCGCTCGAGCTGTCGGCTAGCACGCGCACCAAGGCGATCGTGCTGCTGCACGGCATCTTCCGCCGGGCCAAGAAGGTCTGGGGCCTGTCGGTCAACCCGGTCACCGAGGTCGAGAAGCCGCCGGTCAGCCACGGCGGAGACATCGACGTGTTCTCTCCCGAGGAGGTCTACGCCCTGGTCCGCGCGGCCGGCAGCGAGCAGGACGCAGCGATCTTCCTGACCGCCGCCTTCACCGGCCTTCGCCGCGGCGAGCTGCTCGCGCTCACCTGGCGCGACGTCGACTTCGCCAACTCCACGATCCGCGTCCGGGGGAACTATTCGGAGGGCGTCTTGACGACGCCGAAGTCCGGCAAGGTCCGGGCCGTTCCGATGGCGCCCGACGTGGCCTCGGCGCTGGCGCGACTCGGCGACCGCGAGCACTGGGTCGGCGACGACGACTTGGTGTTTGTCGGGACCGCCGGCCGCTACCTCGACGGGTCGGCCCTCCGCCGGCGCTACGGCGCGGCCTTGGAGCGCGCCGGCCTCCGCCAGCTGCGGTTCCACGACCTGCGCCACACCTTTGGCACGCGGATGATCGGCAAGACCGACATCCGCCGGGTGCAGGAATGGATGGGCCACTCGAGCATCCAGACGACGATGCAGTACCTCCACTACGCCCCCCGCAGCGAGGACCCCCAGCTCGTCGCCGAGGCGTTCCGCGTCGAGGCGCCGGACGGCCGGACATCTCGGGACAACTCGGGACAACTTGGGACGACTTCGTAGATGTGCGCCCCGATTCATCGCTGTCGACCCTGATCGCGACGCGGATCAGGGTCGGTGCGGCGCCACGTCCTCACTCGCGGCGGCTCCGGCGTCCAGCGGGCTTTTGCCGCTGAAGCTGCGAGGCCCGAATCGGGCAGGACATCTAGGGGCATCTTGGTGTCAGCACACCAGTGCGTGGAGTGTATGGCTGCTTTTGGAGTGGCTAGGCGGTGTGGAAGTCGTCACGATGTTGGGGCGCGCCAGCGCCCCAACACAGGTGCCAATCA
>Ga0335072_10014582_pt1 | contig 11164 bp, 9 predicted proteins | sample Lox_Sample_21_FD_206725 | JGI IMG/M metagenome (GOLD analysis project Ga0335072, IMG submission 206725) | Soil microbial communities from Loxahatchee National Wildlife Refuge, Florida, United States - Lox_Sample_2.1 | ecosystem: Environmental > Terrestrial > Soil > Wetlands | place: USA: Florida... | reverse complement strand
ATCGGGAACATGGGCGGACCGATGGCGGCCAACGTCGCGAAGGCGGGACACGAACTCGCGGTCTTCGACCTCGACGCCGAGCGCAGCCACCGATTTGCGCGTGAGCACCGTGCGCGCGTCGCCGCGACCCTCGCGGAAATCGCGCACAGCGAAGCCATCATCACGATGCTGCCGACCGGGCAGATTGTCCGGCACGTGCTCATCGAGCAGGAGGATGGCGCGCTCGCGAGGAACCTGCGCCCCGGCGCGCTGGTCATCGACATGAGCTCGTCCGAGCCCCTTGGCACGCGTGAATTGGGCAAAGTGCTGGAGCGCGACGGCGTGGCGCTGCTCGACGCGCCGGTTTCGGGCGCCGTGCCGCGCGCGAAGACCGCGACGCTTGCGATCATGGTCGGCGGCAACGACAAGGCCGCGATCGAGCGCGCGAAGCCGCTGCTGCGGTCGATGGGCGACCGCATCTTCGAAACCGGGCCGCTCGGCACGGGCCACGCCATGAAAGCGCTCAACAATTATATCGCAGCCGCGGGATACACGGCCGCCGCCGAAGCGCTGCTGATCGGCGAGCGCTTCGGCCTCAATCAAGAAGCGATGGTCGACATTTTGAACGCTTCCACGGGGCGAAATTTCACGACCGAATTCATGCTGAAGGAGCACGTGCTCTCCGGAAAATTCGCGACGGGCTTTGCGGTCGGGCTGATGGCGAAAGACGTCCGCATCGCCGCCGATCTGGGCGAGGCGATGAAGCTGGACGCGCCGTTGTCGCGGCTCATCCGCGAGCGCTGGGCAGTGGCGCGCGATCGTATCGGCGCAACGAACGACACGGCCGCGGCGATTCTCGGCTGGAAAGACAATCTCCCCGAGTAACGATCCGCCGCCTGGTTTCTATGGGATAACGGCCGAAGCCTGCTTCGAATAGGCGCTCTCCTGTTTCTCTGAATTGACCGCCGTGACGACGAAATAATAGGTCTGCCCTGATTGGACGCTTTTGTCGGTGTAGCTCGTCGCGTCGACGGGCGACGACGTCAGCTTCGTATACGGGCCTCCGGACACGGTACCCGAGTAGACGTTATAGCCGACCACGGACGACGCGCTCGGCGCCCAGCTCAGCGAAACCGAATAGGAAGTTTGCGCCACGCCGGTGCCCGAGAGAGAAATGACCGTCGGCGAATTCGTCGCGTTGCTCTTGATCGTGATGCTGCCGCTTGATACGCCGCTCGCCGCAGGATCAAACGCTGCGTCGAACGTGACGCTTTGGCCGCTCTGCAGGATTGTTCCGGCCGAGAGGCCGCTGGCACTAAAGCCCGCGCCCGACACTGTGACGCTTGAGATCGTCGCGGTCGCGTTTCCGGTGTTTTTCAGCGTGAGATTTATGTTCCCGGTAGTCGATACGTCGATGCTTCCGAAGACGAGGCCGGTCGAGCTGCTGCTTAGCACCGCGGCCGACGCGGCATCGACGGTTAGAACGGCTGCTGCGCTGGTGGTGGTTCCGGTACCGTCTTTGATCACGACGGTGTACTTCGCGCCGTTGTAGGCGCTCGTCGTTGCGGGAGTGGTGTAGGTGTACGACTTGGCGCCGCTGATTGCCGAGCCGTTCACATACCACTGGAACGACAGCGGGATTTCTCCGAGAGCTTTTACGGTGAAGGTCGCCGTTTGTCCGACGGTGACCGTGCGGCTGGCCGGTTGCGACAGGATCGAAGGCGCGGCGTGCGCGACCGCGCCTGAAACGCCGAGCAACGCAGCGAAAATCGCCGCGCGAGCAGCTTGCAACTGAATTCTTTGAAAGATGCGCATGTTTCCTTGGTTCGAAGTTTTGTGCCGGCGATTCGGGGAATGCCGGTTAGCAGGTGAGCATTTGGAGGACTACAAGGCTGGGGGCCCGAAGCATCTTTAGGCTAGCGGTGTCGCGCGGGCGCGAACACTGAACACGGGGACAGAAAAGGTACAGTGCGGGAGCGTGGCCGGGGACTGCACCCGATCGGGTGATCGGGTGCGCGGACTCCTGTGCCGCGCCTCCACGGAATTCTAGTTCACTTCGATGGTGGTTACGCTCAGGGCCGGCAGCGTCACTGTGAACGACGAGCCGCTCACGGCCATCGTTCCGATCGATACAGGCTCGACGGGGTTCTGCCCTTGCGCGGAAGCGGCGGTCATTTGGTACAAGTACGCGGTGCCTGAGAGCGACTGCCCACTGATGGCGGTCACTTGCGAGGCGGTGGAGCGATTGATGGCGACGAATACGAGCCTTCCCGGCGTGGTGCTATCCGAGCTCGCGTAGACCACCACATTTGCCACGTTGCTCGACGTGGCTTGCAGCGAAGTGTCGCCGAAATTCCCCCCGGCTCCGTCGAAATCGCGGAAGGCGCGGAATCCCGCCAGGGCGTAAGAGTAAGTGCCGTTCGGCGGCCAGAAATTCGCGGCGAAGACTCCCTGCGCGCCAAAAATGCCGAGGTTATCCGCTTGGGCGATGGTGCCGGCGATGTGATTCCATCCGCCATTCTCGTATTCCGAGATCGAAATCTTCATGCCGGGGAATTCGGCGGCGATTTTGGCCTGCAGCCGGCCCAGAATATTGATGGGCGTGTTGCCGAGCTCCTCGTAGATCCATGGATTGCTGTTGGTCGAATCGGTGAACGTGGGATCCCACAGAGCGCGCGGGCTCTGCACGATGAGCTGCACCTGTGCATCGGTGAGCGTCGTGCCGGTCAAGTCGAGGCTGCGAGTGCCGTTCGCGTCGTATTCCTCGACGTACCAGTGGAAGTCGTAGACGTCGACCAGCGGCTTGCCGAAGGTCGCGGACGCGGCGCTGATGGCCGTGAGGTATTTGTCCGGGAACCAATTCTTGCCGCTGGGCGTGGCGCTCAGTTCGCCCTGCCAGTTGTAGATGCCCTGGAATCCATAGTGCACGGGACCGAAGATCACCATGTCGGGGAATTGCGTTTTCAGCGCTTCCGTCAGCGTGATGGTTTTCGCGATGTAGGCGTCCGACGTGACCGGATTCGGCCCCTGCACTTCCAGATGCGTCGAGTTCCACAGCTCCGGCTCGTTATCCAGATCGACGAACGTCGGCAGGGAAGGATTTGCCCCGAAGATATTCTTTCCTGAGAATTTCTGGTCGAGCGCCCAGACGAATTCGTCCATGAAAACGTCGGCATCGGTGGTCGGAGGAGTGAGGGTGAAAGGAGCCGTCGAGACGGTGCTCTTTTGATCTACGACCTGCTTGAAGCGCGACAAATCAGGCGGATTCGCCACGCTCACGGGGCCATTTTCGTCGCCGGCCACCAGGCCCTGAAGCTGCACGGTCATCAGGCTGGCCATGCCATCCGATTGATCGCCTGCGATGAAGCTGCGCACGGCTTCCGCCGGGACGTTGCTGCTGCTGAGATAGTCGTCGTTCTCGTAGAGATAGTCGCTGCCGGCGTTCGATGCGTTGGTTTCCCAGTTGTAGGCGGTCCAGCGATTGCCGCCGGCGCGATCGAACGTCAGTTGCGGCGGCGCGCCCGTCACTCCCGAATAGAAATTGATGCCGTAGATCCACGGCGAGATGGGCTTCGTTTTCGTGGGGTCGATGGTGACCGTCACGTTCGCGGCGGCAGCGGCCGGTGTCGCGCTGGCCTGCGCGGAATTGGCGCTCTCGCCGGCCGAATTCACCGCGGAGACGACGTAGTAGTAGGTGGTGCCGTTCGTCACCGAAGTGTCTTTGTAGTTCGTCACGGCGGGAGATGAAATCGTCGTATAGGGGCCGCCGTTGGTGGTCGCTCGCTTGACGTTGTAGGTCGTCGCTCCGCTGCTTGCATTCCAGGCGAGACCTATCTGCGCATTTCCCGCCGTCGCCTGTAATCCGGCAGGCGTTGCCGGTGGCGTGACGGGAGCCGTGGGCGTGGCGGACGTTTCGGCGGAGTTGGCGCTCTCGCCCACTGCGTTCACGGCGGAGACAACGTAGAAATATTTGGTGCCGTTGGTGAGGCCGGTGTCGGTGTAGCTGTTCGTAGTCGGCGCCGCAATTTGCGTTTCAGCCCCGCTCGCGGTGGAGCGCTTGACGTGGTAACTCGCCGCGCCGACGCTCGCGTTCCACGTCAGGCTCACCTGCGCATTGCCCGCAGTCGCGGAAAGCCCCGTCGGAGCAGCCGGCGTCGGCGCCAGCGGAGTTGCGCTCACCTCGGTCGAGTTCGCGCTTTGTCCCGCCGAGTTGTAGGCGGAGACGACGTAGAAATACTTGGTGCCGTTCGTGAGGCCGGAGTCCGTATAGGTTGGCGAAGACGGCGTCGCGATCTGCGTGTAGGGACCGCCCGTGGTGGTGGAGCGCTTCACGTAATAGTTGGTCGCGCCCGAACTGCTCGTCCATGTAAGGGCGACCTGCGCGTTGCCCGGCGCGGCTGCCAAACCGGTCGGCGCGGCCGGAACGCTCGTCCCCGTGCCTCCGCCCTTCTCCGCGGCCGTGTAGCCGCTACAGCCCGCGCAGACGAGGATGAGGACGATCGAAAAGCTGAGAGCCAGAACCGGGACCAAGCGGTTGGCGGATTTCATGTGGTTTATCTCCCACCGGCACGACATCGGAGAACGATCGCGGGCTCGCTCTGCTGTATCGACAATTCGTGCTTCGTTCTTTGCAGGTTAGGAGGCCGGGAGGGAAGCGGCAAGCTGTCCAAAGGGACAGAAAGAGGTCAGGGCGAAACGGCGGTGAGTGGTGATTTGTAAGTGGTGATTGGCGAGGATGGGGCGAGCGGCGGAGCCGGCGATCGCCATTCCACTGGACTACTACTCACCAATCACCACTCACCACTCACTGCGAAAGAGGCGGGCCGAGGATTTCGACGCCGTACTCGAGCGCGAGCTCTTCCATCCGCGCCGATTGGCCTGCCGACATTTCCTCGAAGAGCCGGTCGATCTGCCCGGGAACGATCACCGCCATCATCTGCGCCGGCGTATCGCCAAAGTTTTGAAAGGCGTGGGCGACGCCGCGCGGGGAAAAGGCGCAGTCTCCCGGATGCAGGAGAATCCGCTGGCCGTCGAATTCGAGCGTGATCTCGCCTTTCAAAACGTAGAACCACTCGTCCTCACGCGTATGGCGGTGGAGCGGCGGCCCGGCCATCGGCGGTATCGTGGCGTGAACGACGGAGGCCACACTGCCGGTATCGGCGGACGCCAACTTGACCAGCACGCTGGTCCCATGAAGCTCCAGCGGCGCTCGCGTTCGTCCCTGGCGCGCACTCAATGCGAAGGGGTGCGTGGCGATACCGCGGGCTGCCGCGTCGAGGCGCGTTGTCATCGCGCGCCTCCTTCGGCGGCGAAAACGCCTGTTGCGCGAGGCGCTTGGTGATGTGCGGCGCGGCCGGCGGCGTGTTTCCGAACCTGGCGAAGAATCGCGAACGCTTCGTCGAGCAAGATTCGGATCAGCCAACTGCGGAAGGCGCCCTCGCGCTCGAAGCTTTGTCCGGCGTGCGAGGCGGTCCACCAGGTGTTCTCGACGGCGAGGTCGGCTTTCTCGGGATCGCCGAGTACGCGGCATGCCACCATGTGAAGCAGCCCGCGGCCGCGCATGAAGCGGCCGTAGAAAATTCGTGAATCTTCGGGGATGGCGAGCGGTTTCCGCGCGAGCCGGTCGAAACTGCGGGCCGTCGTTACGTGGATCATCCTTCGTACACCCGTCCTTTCCCCATTGGCGGTTTTGAAATTGGTTGCAACAGTGTGTGTGTTCATAGAAGAGAAACAATCGGAGTGGCCGGCTTATTCCAGAAAAAATGACAAAGGTTTTACGACGCGGCGCCCACCGGAGCGTTCGTCAGTTGGCCGTAGTGAAGTTGAGATGGTCCGCCGTGTTGTGATGGCATACCATGCAGGATTCGCGCGCGGAACCGGAGACCGAGGAAACCAGAGCGTAGGAGAGGCCGTGAGTGCTCCAGGTGATGACGTTGAACCCCTCGCTGCTGCGATAGTGAAAGACCAAAGCGCCGGAGCGAATCTCATCGCCGCCCGCGACGACGGCGAACTCGGTGGGCGCAACGAGCAGGGTGATTTTCTGGTTCTGCTTTTCGTAGGTGACCAGGGCCGCGCGGCGCCCGCGATAATTTACGGTAGTCGCTCCCACCAGCTGATACGCCGGTGCATTGTCCGGAGGCGCCTGAGTGGCGGGCAAACGAAAACGGAACTGGACATTGCTCGTGAGCCAGGCCGTGACCAACTCGGGTGAACTCGACCGGAACCCAAGGGGAAGCTGGCCGTTCACGCAACTGCGATGCGCGGCGACGGCCGTTTCCACGTAGCCGGCGGCGCGCGCCTGGCGCACGACATTCGGAACGATCGCGAGACACAACGCGAGAATCGCAATTGCGAATACAAGAATTCTCGGGCGGACAATTTGCGGACGGGTGAGAAACAATCTCCGCCGGAGCTTTTGCAGCACGCCTTCGCGAACGAGCCCTTGGCGGCGCGCGGACGCGGAATACTCGGCAACACACTCCGCCACGCGAGCGCGAAGAGAGTCCGGCGCCGAGTACAACGGGCGCGCGCGGTGCAGAGCATTGGACAGCGCCCGCTCCGCCGCAAGACTGGCCCGGCAATTCTCACAAACCTTCAGGTGCGCGCGAAAATCATCCAGTTCGCGCCCCTCGAGAGAGTTCTCGAGGTAGCGCAAGATCCTCGCGCTGTCGCAAGGACTCATTTCAGCCATCCTTCTGCGTGGACGGCACGCAGATCGGACCCGTTCTCCCCAGTCATAAAACACGCGACATCGAAGAATATTCCCGCCACTCGGCTAGTTTTCTCCCGATGAGGCTTCGAACGCCCCTTCTTGTGCCTCATTCGACTCCTTCACGCCCGGCGCAAGCTCTGCCGCGGGCGGGGGAAGCAATTCGCGGAGCCGGGAGCGCGCTCTAGCCAGACGCGACATCACAGTCCCGACGGGACATTCCAGAACAGCGGCGATTTCCTGGTAGGAGAGTTCTTCGTATTCGCGCAGGAGAATGATTTCGCGCCATTCTTCGGGAAGCTGCTGGATCGCGAAGCGAATCTGTTCGCGCTCGATATTGCTTACGTAAGCGGCGTGCGGATCCTCCGTGGTGTCCGGCACGCGATCGACCGAGCTTTGCGTCCCGTATTCAGCGACCTCGGGAGCGGTCCGGCGGCGGCGCAGCTGATTGAGCCAGACGTTGCGCAGTATAGTGAACAGCCAGCCTTTCGCATTGCTGTCGGGCCGCAATTTGCCCATGGCACGAAGGGCGCGCAGGCAGGTTTCCTGCACCAGATCCTCGGCCTCGGCGTCGTTGCGAGACAGAACCAAAGCGTAGCTGTACAGGCCGTCCAGATGCTCGCCGAGGTCGACGGAGAGCGGCGGATGGCCTTTAGGAGCCCCAAAGTTCATGCCGCGCCCGAAAAACGACGGGCCGGCGCAACCTGTCTGAAACCGTCTGCGAAGACCGCCACGGCTGGAGTTCCGGGATTTTGTAAAGCATGGATTTTGGCGTTAGGGGTTTGTGGATCGCTGGGGAACGAAAGACTGTGCGTCTTGTTACTGGTCACAACTGTCACCTCGGCTCAAATGTGCGGAGTGAGGGCTATCCGCCATTGGATGACTGATTCCAGAAGAGTGACGCAACTTTTTCTGTAGCCTCCGGCCGAGCGAAATCCTTTCTTATGATTCCGTTCACGATGGCCTTGCGCTCAGATGGTGGTTTTCCTACGATAGTTGCTACCGAAAATTCAGCGGACTCGAGGGGGCGCTTGATTCGAAATGGGTGCACATGAGTAAGAACTGGGAAACCATGTCGAGATGGATCGGCACAGCTTGCGCGCAAGGGCCTTCGCGCGTCTGGAGAGCAGCTCTTGCCGCGGCGCTCGTAGCGACGCTTTGCGCGACGCCGCTCGGCCAAGCCGCGGCAGCGGCTGGGCCGCGAGCTGCGCGCGCGAATTCATCCTACAGCGCCTCACCGGTTGCGGCGGTGGACGGCTCGACTTTGCCGGCCGGCCTTCCGCAAAACACTTACATGGACGTCACGCAGGGCAAGGGCTACCGCTTCAATCGTGGCGGATGGATTTACGTTCACCTGGAAGGCTCGCCGCACGACATCGGATTCCAGCACGGTTACCTCCTCGCGCAAGAGATCTCGGATGCGTTTGCAGTCGTTCGCCTGGAGGACACCCACCAGACAGGACGCGACTGGGAATTTTTCCGGCGTGCGGCGCGCGAGATGCTGTGGCACAGGATCGATCCCGAGTATCAATCGGAAATGTTCGGCATCGTCGATGGGTTGAAGGCTGCCGGAGGCAAGCTCGATATCTGGGACGTGGTCGCGCTCAACGCGTTTTCGGAGCTGGCCGACTACTACGTTCCGTGGCTCGACAAGCAGACCGGCGCCGCGCTCTCCACGAAACTCGAGCCGTACGAGCACTGCAGCGCGTTCATCGCCACCGGAAGCTGGACGAAAGACCATCAGATCGTGATGGCGCACAACAACTGGACGTCGTACATAGAAGGCGAGCGGTGGAACATCATCTTCGACATCGTCCCCGAGCACGGCTACCGCATGCTGATGGACGGTTTCCCCGGCGTGATCACGAGCGATGACGACTTCGTGATCAATTCGGCCGGGATGATGATCACCGAAACCACCATCTCGAATTTCTTCGGCTGGGATCCGAACGGCAAGCCGGAATTCTTCCGCTCGCGCAAGGCCGCGCAATACGCCGATTCAATCGATAGCTACGCGAAAATCATGCTCGACGGAAACAACGGCGGCTACGCGAACGACTGGCTGATCGGCGATCGCAAGACCGGCGAGATCGCGCGCCTGGAACTCGGCCTGAAGCACACCAAGCTCTGGCGCACCACCGACGGCTACTATTCCGGCGCGAATTTCGCGAGCGACCCCGACGTGATCAAGGACGAGACCACATTCGACCCCAATAACCCCGCGAGCTCGATGAACGCCCGGCGCATTCGCTGGGATCAGCTAATCAACGGCAACAAGGGCAAGATCGATACGCAGCTCGCCGAAGTATTCCTCGCCGATCACTACGATACGTTCACGAAAAAAGAGGGCGCGAACCGCAGGACTCTCTGCGGCCACGGCGACATGCAGCCCGATGTCTTGCCGGATTCGAGTTCGGCGCCTTTCACGCCCAGCGGAGCCGTGTCGGCAAAGGTGGTGGACAGCCGGCTGGCGCAGCAGATGGATTTCATCGGACGCATCGGGCATCCCTGCGGCGTGAATTTCGACGCGGGGAAATTCCTCGCCGATCATCCGGAATTTTCCTGGGAATCGCCCGTGCTGCGCGACATGATTGCCGGTCCGTGGACCGATTTCGGGATCGGCGAACACGCCGCGCCGCAGGGGCAGTAGGACAGTCGAGAGTTTAGAGTTGAGAGTCGAGAGCGAAGACCCGCCGTTCCCGTGAACTCCCAACTCTGAACTCTCAACTGCTCAACTCGCTTCAGTCGTCGTGCTTCAGTCGTTCGCCACTTGCAGATTGTTCGTCACCGAAAAAACGTCAGGGACTTTGTTGGCCATCAGGCCCGCCACGTTTTTGTCGGCTTCCGTCGAGACGGTGCCGTCGAGAGTGACGTGACCGTTGTCGACGATGATGTGGATCGGCGCGACGCTGCGCAGGCTGTACATCTGCAGCGACGGTGAGCCGTAGATGGCACGATACTCGGCGCGCCGGATCTGGTCGTCCATCGGGGCGGGCGGCAGCACCTGGATCTGATTGTCCACTTCCGTCACGCCTTCGATGTGCTTCACCGCCGAGCCGGCGTCGTCCTTGAGAACCGGCCTCACGACCTGGCCGATCAGCACGACCTTCGTGCCTTCGACCTTGTACTCGAGATTGTCGAAGACGGAATAGAAGGGCAGCATCACGAGTTCGTGGCGCACTTCCTTCGTGAGCCAGGACTCGTAATTTGCCGCGGTGCTGGGCGGCGCCTGCCGCGCCGGGCCGGATGCTGCAAGTACCGCGTTTGCAGCGGGTAAGAGCAGAATCAAAGCAAAGAGCGATATCAGGGCCTTCCGGGGACCGCTTAGATTAGGACGTATCATGTTGGTTGTCTCCTCACGAACTGCTCGCAACATCTGTACCTACACTACTTAGATGCGCCGGAAAACCCGGCGCTCTATGCACCCGGACGCATTTTTCACTGTAGGGACGGCTGCTATCCGATTGGATGCAATGTCCGGAGAGTAACTGGAAATCGCTACCCGAAGGTGTTACAAAAAAAGGAGTTGTCGGGGATCAAGCTCGTGCCAGACGCGTGCACTTCGAAGGGGTGCAAGGGCTCCGTGCCGGCGGGACTCGCCGATGAACACATGTGTGTGCTGCACTTCACGCTTTTCATCGAGCAGGAGTGCGCTGAGATGCGGCGCGAAATGTCGCTGGGAGCCGCGAATCACGAGCGGCAGCTCGAATTCATCCGCAAGATTTCCGCGCGCGGGGAATCGCTGGTGCACACGGCCACGAGCGGATTTCCGATGACCGACGAGATCAAGGCGCGCGTCCTGAGCACGCTGCTCACATTGATGAACTGCCGCGAGAATATCGATCGCGCCGCGATGAGGCAGTCGGCGCTGCGGCGGTTCGCGGGCTAAGGCGGCTCGCTTTACTTCTCGCAATTTTCCAGAGACCAAAGAATTTTGCGCGGGCCGTTTTACGCGCCCACGTAGCGCGCGTAGAGCGAGCGGGCGATAGCCGGGTCCTTCGTGCCTTTGATGATAGCGCGGCCGTCGGCGAAGACGGTGAGTTCGTAGGGCGCCACGCGGAAACGCAGCAGGAAGTCGTTGTTGCGGACTTCGGCCGCGGAAGCCGAGGTGAGGCGGCGGCCGAGCTCGGCGAGATCGAGGCGGCGGTGGCGCTCATGGATCTGGACAGAGTCTCGCCCGCACAGCGTGATGTGCGGCTGGGCTTCTCCCGCGAGATAGCGGAAGTCGCGGTGAACGCAGGCGCGGCATTCGGGGTTGCGCGCGATGCCGATCGACTGGAATTTCCCGGCCCACACGTCGCAGGAGATCAGGCGGTTGTTGAGCGCCTCCGGTTTTCCGGCGAGGAGCTTGATCGCTTCGGCAGCTTCGATCGAGGCGATCGCGCCAACGGCGGCGTTGAGCACGCCGGCTGTATCGCAGGTGGCTTCGGCGGCGGCGATTCCGGTGCCGCTGCCATTCGAGCCGTTGGAATTGCC
>Ga0335072_10014579_pt1 | contig 11165 bp, 5 predicted proteins | sample Lox_Sample_21_FD_206725 | JGI IMG/M metagenome (GOLD analysis project Ga0335072, IMG submission 206725) | Soil microbial communities from Loxahatchee National Wildlife Refuge, Florida, United States - Lox_Sample_2.1 | ecosystem: Environmental > Terrestrial > Soil > Wetlands | place: USA: Florida... | reverse complement strand
CCCTTGGCGGAGTTGTAAATCTCGGCAGTGAAGGACGGTTCGAAGAATTGGAGCGGGGAGATCAAGCTATATCCCGTGGCAATCAAGACCTTTCCGTTCTTCAGCGGGCTCGCGGTATGTCCCCATCGCGGAGCGGCTAAAGGGCCGGTCGCAGTGAATGTGCCGGTGCTTGGATCGAAGAGTTCGGCTGATGCTAGTCCTCCGGCTAAGCCAACCCCACCGGCAATTAAGACCTTGCCGTCGGTGAGTAGCGTCGCCGTGTGGGCGCCACGCGCGTCCAGCATTGACCCAGTTACTGTAAATGTCTGGGTGGCCGGGTCATAAAGCTCGGCACTCGCCAGAGGAAAAGACATGTTACCTCCTGCTATCAGAACCTGGCCGGTTGTCAGCAGTGTGGCGGTGTGCTGGTCGCGAGCTGTGGTCATGGAACCGACCGAAGTGAATGCACCAGTGGCCGGGTTGTAGAGCTCCGCGGAATCGAGGCCGCCGTACTCGTTATCGCCACCGGCAATCAGAACTGTGCCATCCGGTAATAAGATCGCCGTATGGTTCTCACGTGGAGTCGCCATTGAACCGGTGGCCGTGAAGGTACCGGTGGCGGGATCGTAGATTTCCGCGGTTGCCGTAACAAAGGGCGGCTGGTCATAAAACGAAGTTCCGCCCGCGATTAATACCTTGCCATTCGCCAGAAGCGTTGCTGTGTGGCTCGAGCGGGCAAGGGACATTGAGCCGGTGTCGCTGAAGGTTGCCGTCTTCGAGTTGTAGATCTCAGCGCTGGCCAGCGATTCAAAGGTGCTTTCGCTGGAAAATCCGCCCGTAATCAAAACATTGTGGTTGGGCAGCAGAGTCGCGGTGTGAGCGGCGCGTGTAGCCTCCATCGAGGCATTCGAGGTGAAGTTCTTGCCCTCGGTGTGCGGTTTGGCATTGAGCGGGTGCGGGTTGTGGAGGTTGGCTGCCATTGCGCGGTGACCGCCGATCCATAGCACGGAAACAATAACGAGCGAAGCAGTGAGGCGCGACATGTCGATTCTCCTCGAGGCCGGTGGGGAGCGAACGGAGGGCGGTGCTCGCTTGTCGAACGGATTCCGAGCACACCTTCTGCTTATAGAAATCGAAAATGGCGGGGAAAAGACGACAACGAAATTGACAAATTGTTCGTGCAAAGCTGGGAGCGGTGTCTCGGGACTACCGGGGGTCCAGGCTTTGCTGGGGTTTGGCCGGACGGTGACGAGCGGGCGGAGTGATTTGGAGCAACGACTGGCGAAGCAAAAATTCAGCATTTGGCAGACTAGATTTCCAATGGGTCCACAGTTCTGTCCGCTCAGCTTCGAGCCGGCCGGCCTCTTCAGCCTGCCCGGCGCGCCGTAGAAGGTCTGCCAGGGCGGACCAGGTGCGCGAAATGCAGGTTGCGTCGCGAAGATCATTTTGCGGGTCAGCATTCCACATTAGGAGTTTTGTCAAGAGTTGGCGATAGGCAGAGATCGCTTGGTCGTTTCGGCCGATCTCAGCATAGTTGTCGGCTTGCGCGCGCAGAACATCGTAGACATCGCTCATAGGCTCAATTTTGTCTGCCGGATATTTTTGAGCATCACGCAACAACTGAAGCGCTCTATCTATTCGTTGTTGTGCTTGAGCGCCATGGCCTTCCCATCGCACGCAGTAGGAAGAGGCGGCCAGGAGCTGCGCCTCGTCTCGCCGAGTGCTGGAGTTCGGTTTCAACTCGCGAATTCTACTGATCGCGCGGTCATAGACGGCAAGGGCCGGTTGTGGCTCGTGATGGCGGAGAATATTCCCAATGTCGAGCGCGAAGATTGCAATATCATGCCGCCCGAGGTTATCGAGAGGATCCTTATTTGCAAGATCTTCAGCAATGTCCAGGGCTTTTTTCAGGGCATCGAGCGCTTCCGGTTCGCGGCCCATGCTTGGGTCGCCGTCCCGCCTCCCCAGAATCACGCCTTTTGTCCACAGTGAATTTGCCAGGTTGGAGCGAAGCGTTGCGTGTCCATTGGCCGCTTCGGATTGTTGGGACGAAACCGCCCTCTCTTCAGTGCTCAATGCTCCATTCAGATCACCGGATTGCCAGAGCGAATCGCCCAACACGACGAGAAAACTCCCTTGCACGCGATGTGCTGCAGCGACCGATTCCGAAATCTGCAAGCCGCGCCGGCAGTATCGGATCGCGTCCTCGAAATGTCTGCAATTGTCGGAAGTCGCAGCAGCGCCGACAAGAAAATAGGCCATGCTGTAGACGTCGTGAGGATCGATTTTCGGGAATTCCATGAATCGCTCCACCAAAGAAGCAGTTTCCGTGACATAGGCGGAGGCGTCCTCGCGACGGCCTTCCATGTCGGCAAGAACCATTCGATCATGTGAAATGGTGGCTGCAATGAACAGCGCCCGCTGATTTCCCGGGTCTTCGCGGAAAACTCTGTCCACAAACGTGGAAGCATGGTTCAGGCTTACCTTGGCCTCGGCAAACTGGCCTAAATTCGGCGAGGTTGGATCCCCTTGGGCGTGCGCTACCCGCACGTATGCATACGCGATTTCGAGTGCAAGGTTTTTGTCCAGGTGAGATTCATTCCCGAGAGAGGTCAGGTATTCCAGGGAATCGTTAACCATCTTCATCCTGACCTGGGTTGAGCCGGGCAACCCACGAATATCGTTGTCGAGAGCGATAAATTTGTTGGCCAACTCCCTGACCTGGTCAAATCGGTGCTCGGCTACCTTGCGTTCACTATTGGCAACCAGCAACCCAGTCGTAAGACTCCCGATGACAAGTATCGTTGCAATCGCGCTCAGCGCCACGGGCAAGCGATTGCGGCGCGCGAACTTGCCGACACGATAGGCCAAAGTGTCTGGGCGGGCGCCGATCGGCTCGTGGTTTAGGTAACGCTGGAGATCCTCGGCAAATGCGGTGACCGAGGCGTAGCGTTCCTGAGGAGCCTTCTTCAGAGCCTTGCCGATGATAGTGTCGAGATCTCCGCGTAACTGGCGTTGAAGTTTTTCGGGCGTAGTGTCGCGCTTCTCAGCCACCGTCCTGCCATCGCTCGATTTGATTGTGCTCGACGCCCGCGGCGACTCCGTCTCAACGATTGCCTTAACTAGTTCGGCTGGAGAATGCATTCTCGGACCGGCTGGATGCTGCCCGGTCAACAGCAGATAGAGCAGTACACCCAGAGCGTAAACATCTGTTGCCGTCGTGATAGCTCCGCCCGTTATTTGTTCTGGGGCCGCAAATTGCGGAGTTAGCGCGCCTCCTCCTTCCATAGTGATTGTCGCCGCCGAAGCAGGATTGCCCTCATCTCCAAGCAACTTGGCGATACCAAAATCGAGTAACTTTACTTGCCCATCGTTTCGTACCAATACATTGGAGGGCTTGACATCGCGATGCACGATCAGATTGGCATGCGCATATGCGACTGCCGCGAGTACGTCGAGGAAAAAGCGTATGCGCATCCCTGCATTGAGCCTGCGCTGGTCGCAATACACATCGATAGGTTCGCCCTCGATGTGTTCGAGTACGAGATATGGCTGTCCCTCATCGGAGACGCCGGCGTCGAGCAATTCGGCAATGTGGGGGTGGACCAGCCGGCCCAAAATACTGCCTTCACGCTTAAATCGGTCTTGGCCCCCCTGACCGGCATGGTTGAGGCTCACAAATTTGATCGCCGCCTGACGCTCGAAACGTCCATCGCTGCGTTTGGCCAACCACACTGTCCCCATTCCGCCCTGCCCAATCGGCGCTATGAGCTGGTAGGCGCCGATGCGCCGACCCAGCAGGCCGGGCTCGGCTGGCCGGGCCGGACTGTCAGCCAAAAATCCCTCTCCGGCCAATACGCGATGCCGTTTAAGGAGTGCTTGTACGCGATCGGCGATCTCTTTGTTTTGTTCCCTTAGAGTTGCGACCCAAGCGGCGCGCTCATCTTCATCCAGAGTCAGAGCGTAATCCAGATAGGGACTTACTGCCTGCCATTCGTCGGAGCTCAGCTTGGACATTGAGGCCTCCCGCCTCACGACAAATCGGCGCGGATTCTGTCGTGCAGGTAAATGCGGGCCTTCTCCCAGTTCCGCTGTACCGTGCGTTCCGAGATCCCTCTCATACCCGCAATCTGCACGAACGTAAATCCACAGAAGAATTTCAGATCCACGATTTCAGCCAAAGCCGGTTCGATCTTCGCGAGTTCGTCGAGAGCATCGCTAATGTGCGAGAGTTCATGCTCGTCGACGGCATGATCGCCAGCATTCGTTGAGATCGATGTGATTTCAAACTGTCCGCCGCGTTTCTGGGCGCAGCGATTGCGTGCACGGTCAATGATCAGTCCGCGCATAACTCGGGCCGCGTAGCTCATGAATCGGCCGCGATCTGGAAACGATTTGCCTTCGCCCTCCCGCCCCGCGATATCAAGGTAGGTCTCGTGCAAAAGGGTGGTGATGCCCAGGCTTATAGGAGCACCCTGGCGGGCGAGTTCGCGGCGCGCCATTCGGTGTAACTCGGAATAAAGCGCGGAAAACAGTTGGTCGGCGGCCAGAGTGTCGCCTCGTTCGGTCGCGCTCATCAGCTCCGGGATGGAAGATTCCACGCAGGCCCCCTGCCGTTGGAGCGTCGGCGGAAGCAAGACTCTCGCACTTTCGAGGCCGAGTCAAGGTGGTTTATGCGGGCAGTTCGCATATGTCACCGAAAAAAACTTATTTTGCATGTCGTCTTTTGAGCGCGGTTTTCGATTTAAGAAATATAGAAGCACCGGCCTTTGTCTTGCGCCGGCTATCTAGCGCCGTTCGCTCATCTTTAATCTTTCCCACTTCAGACTTCGCAGGTGGTGGGTGGCGACGTATTCTCTTCCCGCTAGAAGAACCCGGAGGGTGTGATGAGAACGAACAGAATACCGACCTCTCTCTACTTAGGTTCCATCGTCTTATCATGCTTCCTTTCAGCCTACGGCCAGATCACCCCAAGTCAGGATGCGTTCACCAACAGCGCATCGCCGGGCACGAACTACGGAGCGAACGCTCTGCTCGACGTCAATGGGACAAAGCAAGTCAGCTACATTCAGTTCGACCTGACGCCAATTCCAAGCACCTCAAGCATCAGCAAGGCGACGCTGAAACTATACGTCAATGCGGTAACCAAAGCCGGCAGCTTCAATGTCGATTACGTCAACGGTACGTGGGCCGAGGGAACAATCACGCATAACATGGCTCCTGCCCTGGGAAGCGCAATCGCCTCCAACGTGAGTCTTACGACCGCCGACAAGAATCAGTACGTCCTGATCGATATCACTCCAGCTTTGCAGGTATGGCTCAGCGGAAGCCAGCCGAACGATGGAATCGCGCTGGTCGCCAACGGTACATTCAGCGCCAACTTCGACAGCAAGGAGAACACGACGACCAGCCATCCGGCGGAGTTGGATGTCGTGTTCAGCGGAGGAGGGACGATCACGGGCGTGCTGACCGGATCGTCCAGCGGGCTAACCGGCGGGGGGACAAGCGGAACGTTGAACCTGAGCCTGACGACCGCGTGCGCCGCGAAGCAAATCCTGCAATGGAGTGGCAGCGCCTGGGCATGCTCGAACGCGGGCACGGGCACGATCACAGGAGTAACGGCTGGCACCGACCTGACGGGTGGGGGAACGAGCGGCAATGTCACCCTTAGCCTGGACACAACCAAGGTACCGCAATTGAATGCGGTGAATGTCTTTACTGGGAACATGACCGTGAACGGAAACGTCTCTGTTGAAGGAGGCCTGTCTGTCGCCGGACAAGTCTCTGCCGGTGGGTTCTCCACTAACGGCGAATATTACGTCCAGGGTTCACCGTTTGCGTTCGGTTCATCAACCTTGGGAAACGCCTTTCTTGGTTTTGCGGGGAACCCGAGCGCGACCGGTGGAGGAAACACGGGAGTGGGATTGAACGCTCTTTCGATTCTCGTCTCAGGAACCGGCAACGTCGCACTTGGACCCTTAGCGCTCGGCCAGGATACTCTCGGCAGTTCCAATACTGCGCTCGGTGCCTATGCCCTCCCGGTGGCGACAACGAATGACAACAACACCGCCACTGGGTATGAAGCGCTTTTTTCCAACGCCAATCCCAACGGTAACTACAACACCGCGAACGGTGCTTATTCTCTTTACTCGAATGTAGGGGGGCAACAAAACACGGGATCGGGTTATGCGAGTTTGTACGCGAACACGACGGGCGGAGGGAACACGGGTTTCGGCATCGAAGCCGTAAAAAACAACCAGACAGGCAATGACAACACTGCGATCGGCGCCTATGCGCTGGATAATAGCGATGCGGGCAGCAATGGCAACACGGGGGCCGGAGCATATGCGCTCGACGGGTCATCCGGCTCAAATCTGACATGTATTGGATATGACTGCAATGCCGGGGCTAGCGCCCTCGTTAATGCGACCGCGATCGGCGCTCATTCATTTGTTAACCAGAGTAACGCTTTAGTTCTGGGCGGTACCGGACAATACGCCGTGAATGTCGGCATAGGCACGTCGACACCTTCGAACATTCTCACAATCGCTCGGGGAGCCGGTCATCCGGTCAGCGATAGCTGGGAGACCTACAGTTCGCGCCGGTGGAAGACCAATATCCAAACACTCCCAGACGCTCTGGATAAGGTAACGCGTCTGCGGGGCGTTTCCTACAACCTCAAAGACGGCGACAAACCCGAAATTGGAGTGATTGCGGAAGAAGTGGGTGCGGTGGTTCCCGAGGTCGTGAGTTACGAGGCGAACGGGAAAGATGCGAGCGGAGTGGATTACAGCCGTTTGACGGCACTCCTCATCGAAGCTGTGAAACAGCAGCGGCGAGAAATTGCAGCGCTGCAAGCACAGTTAAGAAAACGCACCGCAAAGCAGGCGACTCTGGAATCGAAGCTGGCTCAGCTCGGAGCAGATCGTAAGAAGTTGCGCCAGGTTGCGGCTGCCCGATAGCTTCCATAAGCGCACTATTTTGAAACTAGAAGCTGATCAAGATTGGAGGAGCCAGTGAAAAAGCGCTGCGTGTGGACTCTTTTACTTCCCGCTCAGTGGGCTTTGTTCTTGTCGTGCATCACGGCTTCCGCCCAGATCACTCCCGGCCAGGATGCGTTCACGAACAGCGCGGCCCCGGCTACGAACTATGGAGCAAATGTGTCACTCAACGTGAACAGCGCAACAGAAGTTTCGTACATTCTGTTCAATTTAGATTCCCTTCCACCTGGCGCTACTGTAAGTAAGGCGACATTGAAACTATTCGTCGATACGGTGAGTAACTCGGGGAGCTTTAACGTTGATTTCGTTGCGAGCGCGTGGGCCGAGGACACGATCACATCTAATATGGCTCCCGTTATCGGCAGTGCAATTGCTTCGAATGTTCCAATTGCTGCCAATGGAGCAAACGACTATGTTCTCGTCGATATCAGCCCGGCAGTTTATGAGTGGCTGAACGGGGGCCAGCCAAACTACGGTATCGCTCTGGTCGCGAACGGAGGATTCAATGCGAGTTTCGACAGCAAAGAGAATACGACAACCAGCCATGCCCCAGAACTAGATATCGTCGTCGCCTCGGGTGGCGGCACGATTACAGGCATCGTCACCGCATCGGGAAGCGGACTGACCGGAGGTGGCACAAGCGGCACGTTGAATCTCGGCCTCACGACAACCTGTTCGTCGAAGCAGGTCTTGCAGTGGAATGGCAGCACGTGGGCCTGTTCGAACACCGGCACCGGAACGATCACTGGGTTGACTGCCGGCACAGATCTGACTGGCGGAGGCAGCGACGGCAACGTCATCGTGAATCTGGACACAACCCAGGTGCCACAGTTGAATACGGATAATGTTTTCACGCAAGAGATGGGAATGAACGGAAATTTGTCCGCTGGGAATGTATTGGAGTCTTCTGAATTCACATTTAGTAGTAACGCAATGAATGCACCCGCATACTATGTGGGTAGTGCTCCCATTTGGTTCGGCTCGCCGGGTAACGAAAATGCGTTCATGGGCTTTGCCGGTACGATCACTCCGTCCGGGGGCAATGGGAAGGCAAACACTGCTGCTGGATTTCTGGCTCTCGATAACGTCAGCTCCGGCACCGGCAATGTCGCGTTAGGGGAACTGGCGTTATACAACGATACAACGGGCAGTTCGAATACGGCCTGCGGGGCGGGTTCACTCGAGCTCAATACGACGGCCAGCAATAACACCGCTACCGGAAACGATGCTCTTTACTCGAATTCCAATCCCAATGGAAGCTTCAATACGGCCGACGGCGCTCTAGCACTCCTGGCCAATTCCGGCGGAGTTCAGAACACGGCGATGGGCTATCAGGCACTTTACTCCAACACAACTGGGCAACAGAACGCAGGCGTCGGACAAGCAGCACTTCGTTACAACACGACTGGAAGCTACAACACCGCTGCAGGCGCGTTTTCAGTCAGCGACGACACGGGCGCTGGGTCCGAGAACACCGGCATCGGGGCATTTGCGCTCATTACGTCCTCGGGCAACGACCTGACCTGCATCGGGTACAGCTGCAGTGCGGGAGGAGCAAACATTTCGAATGCAACTGCGGTGGGCGCTTATGCCATTGTAAGCCAGAGCAACTCAATGGTTTTCGGCGGAGCGGGACTTTATGCCGTAAAAGTCGGCATAGGAACTGCCGCGCCGCCAAACGTTCTAACGATTGGCCGTGGAGCGGGACATCCCGTTAGCGATAGTTGGGAAACCTACAGCTCGCGGCGATGGAAGAAGAATATCCGCACTCTATCTGGAGCGCTAGACAAGGTCGCGCGGCTGCGCGGGGTTTCCTACGATTTGAAAGACAGCGGTAAACACGAGATCGGAGTGATCGCGGAAGAGGTCGGCCAAGTTCTACCGGAACTCGTCAGTTATGAAGCGGATGGAAAATACGCAACTGGAGTCGATTACAGCCGCCTGACCGCGGTGCTGATCGAGGCCGTGAAACAGCAGCAGCGAGACATTCTACGCGCGCAAGGGGAGTTGGATAAACTGACACTTCGAGATAAAGAGTTTGAAGCGGATCTTACCTCTTTCGAACGCAATCAAAACGCTCAAGTGCACCCTTCTGCAACAATGCCGCATTAATCCAAATCGGCCAGCCCAGGATCAAACGCCGAGTTAAAACAAGATTGGATCACATCAATCCACGCCGATGGGGTGGATTCGAAAGCCTGGTCACGCGTCCATAACGAAACCTCAGACCACAGGCTCTAAAAAGTTTGCCGTTCAGATGTCGCTTTTCGCTCGCGGTTTTCGATTTATCAAGTAAAGGCCGGCACTGTTGGCTTAGCTTCCGTTCTGAATCAACACCTCAGGCCGCCCGATTTCCCCCGGGAACATGCCTTTCTTGGAGAACACGCAATGAACTCTTCACGTTCCAACCATGAATTCAAGGGCGCCTTCATGCGGCAAAGCTCCCTGCTAATCGTAATCGCCATGTTGGTCTTGATGACAGCCGTTCATCCAATCGCGCTTCATGCCCAAACATTTACCGACATGCACGATTTCAATTGCGATCGCGACGGCTGCGATGCAAATTTTGCCGGCATCGTAGCACAAGGCACGGATGGCAATCTTTACGGGACTGTCCCCGCGGGTGGTGCGGGTTGCGGCTCTGTCTTCCGGATCACTCCATCGGGCGCCTACAACGACATCTATAATTTCTCCGGGGCTGACGGATGCAACCCTTTCGGCGGCCTGACTTTGGGCACTGACGGCTACTTGTATGGCGCCACCGAAACAGGCGGCACGAATGACCGTGGCACGATCTTTAAAATCGCGTCTTCGGGCGTGTTGACCTCACTTCATAGCTTCTCCTCGGCGGAAGGAGGTTATCCCTATTGTCCGCCCATACAGGGCAAGAAGGCCTTTTACGGGGTTACCTCGGAAGAGACAGCCTACAGCATCACTTCCACGGGAACTTTCAAGTTGTTGAAGCATTCGCTCCCCGGTGCCTCATACGCGCCTCTATTGCTCGCGAGCAATGGCAGTTTCTACGGGACGACCTCCTCCGGCGGAAGTCACAACTATGGCACCGTATTCAAGCTCACTGCGAGTGGCGGGGTGACAACGATCTACAATTTCGATTACTCCCATGGCGCTTATCCGTATCAACCCCTGGTTCAAGGCAGCGATAAGAACCTTTACGGTATAACCTACGAGGGCGGCACTGCCCAGTCACCCGGGGGAGTGGTTTTTAGAATGACGCTCATGGGCGCCATTACGATACTCCACAACTTCGACCAGGATAGCCTCTCGGATGGAAGCTTTCCAACGGACGGATTGGTTGCGGCGAGCGACGGAAATTTTTACGGCACAACACTGGTCGCTCCAAACGGCGGTTCCGGATTCTACGGAACTATTTTTCGGATCGACACAAAAGGGGATTACTCGGTGCTCCACGATTTTGATGGAACGCATGGGCAAAGCCCCGCGTCGACGCCGATGCAGCACACAGATGGAATCGTATATGGCACAACTGACTCGGGCGGCGCAAGTGATGGCGGCGTATTTTGGGAATTGAATAATGGAATCTCGCCGTTTGTTTCCATCGTCGGGATCCCCTCTGGCTCGCCAAACACGATCGTCGAAATGCTAGGTCAGGATTTCACCACGACATCGAGTGTTAAGTTCGGTTCCGTCGCGGCCAACTTCACTGTCTATAGCGACAGTTATTTAACTGCTGTCGTGCCGAACACCGCAAAGACTGCGGCCATCACTGTGACAACAAGCAAAGGCGCATTCATCAGCAGGCAAAAGTTCAAGGTGACGCATTGATTCGACGCTGTGGTTGGCTTCCTAAGCCACCAGCGTTCTGCAAAATGGTTGTTGGTTATTTTTTCAGTTGCTCCAACCTTTTGTATCGATGTCCGGTTTTTTCTGAACGTTGATTCTAGCGACTTGGCTCTGGCTCGCGTTTGAACTATGGCGCGCTTTCAAGGCGGAGTTGGCGATGGAACCGCAACATCAGTGCGCTTGAAGGGAGAGGAAGTGCACGGACTCCGACGGATGAAAAATCACTGATAATCCTAAGAAACATGCGCGCTCAGGCACAAGGGTGCTCTTGATACTCGAGCCAGGATTTAGCTTCCCTAGGAGAAACGCGATGGGGCACCGCCAGGTTGTAAAAGTAGTTGGTTTGGTTCTGCTGGGTCTCCC
>Ga0335072_10014578_pt1 | contig 11166 bp, 10 predicted proteins | sample Lox_Sample_21_FD_206725 | JGI IMG/M metagenome (GOLD analysis project Ga0335072, IMG submission 206725) | Soil microbial communities from Loxahatchee National Wildlife Refuge, Florida, United States - Lox_Sample_2.1 | ecosystem: Environmental > Terrestrial > Soil > Wetlands | place: USA... | reverse complement strand
GGAAACGAAGACTGAATCCAAAAAGGAAGAAAAAACAAAGTCCGACACTTCGAGTAAGAAAACGGAAAAGAAGTAGATCGCCAACTTTCTTTGGTTGATCTGCGCTCATCCGCGTAAATCTGCGGCTAAAACTTCACTCCGCCCACATCGCTGAACTCGGCCTCCTGCCACCGATCCGAAGGGAAATACCAGTTGCTCGCGCCCGCCTCGTGGCTGTCATGTGGGCCGAAGACAACAGTTGAATTTCGCCAATAATCCATGCCCATTTGCAGGAGCGCACCGGTAGAAACCTTCACTCGCGCTTTCACCGTGCAACCTTCTAATCGGCCGGGCGGCAAGGTTGGACGCGGCGTGGGCGGCCAAAAGTGCCAGACTTTATCCGGGCGCTGGCCCACCCGCAGAATTACTGCGTGGTTCGCAGCATCGAATGCCATCGGGAGCGGTTCGTGGTCGTTGATTCCAAACCACGGATTTCGGCGATACAAGCCTCCCCGCAGGCTGCCATGATCGTCATTCAAGACAACTTCACGCCCGTCGGCCAGGCAACTGAGTCGACTTGAGGCGACTTCGATGGTGGCCGATTCGTATCCGGGAACTCGCGTATCGGCAATGGCGATTCCCCAGAGTAAGGCTGACGAAAATCCCTCAGGCGCCGGGTTTGAGTTCACGTATCCGGATTTATAGCTGGCTTCTTCGGGCACTCGCGGATCATTCATGACGGCAAAAGAAAATGGACTTGTGGCCTGCGCGCGCGGAGTGACGACCGTGATCAACGATGTTGCCGTTCGGTGCGGTACGATGGCAATCAATTCCTCGGGTGAAACCATCTTGAAATCGGCGTCAGCTTTTCCGAACAGCACGCGGCTCGCCTCCTGAAGATTCATGCCCACGATCTGAACTCGCGTTCCCTCCGGCCCGGCGGTTGGGGAGATACGGAGAATTTCGGGCGCCCCCTGCGCAACAGCCGTTGCGGCAAATATGCAAACCACTAAGATCCAATGAGATCGCATTTTTCTGTGTCCTCTGTGTCCTCTGTTGTTAAGCTCTTTAGCCTCTGCGTTTAACAATTTTCTAACTGATTATTTCTGGCCCCAAGCCTTCCCAAGCCGTCTTCGGTAAAAAATCCCGCTTTAATTCCCAAAATAGGAATCGGCCGTTTGCCACACCGCCATCCCCCCTCGTATATTGTTTGTTCCGGAGGAGCTATGAACCACACCGAGTTTTTCGAGCAGCTCAATGAGCGCATCGCAAAGTACGATCTGCTTTGCCACCCCTTCTACAAGGCGTGGAGCGCAGGCCAGCTCACCCGCGACGATTTGCGCGCTTACGCGCAGGATTACTACCACCACGTTGAAGCCTTTCCTGCTTACCTTGCCGAGCTGGGCATCCGTCTCGATGAAAGCGAGCTGCGCCGGGCGATCCTGGCTAATCTGGCCGACGAGAAAGGCAATGCCACCGAGCGTGCTCACTCTGAACTTTGGCTCGATTTCGCCGAAGGCATGGGCTCAGACCGCGATCTTCGACGGCATTCTCCGCTGCCGGAAGTAAAACTGCTCCTGTCGTACTTTCATTGCGTGGCAAGTGAAGCTTCGCCTGCGGAAGCATTGGCGGCGCTTTATGCTTATGAGTCGCAGGTTCCGCGGGTGGCCCAAGAGAAAGCCCGCGGCTTGAAGGAAATGTACGGCGCCGATCAAAAGACCACCGAGTATTTCACATTGCACACTACCGCTGATGTTCAGCACTCGCAGGTCTGGAAGCAGCAATTGGCACGGCAGTTGGATGCAAATCCCGAGAGCGCAGAAAAAGCTCTCTCCGCTGCAGAAAATGCCGCGAAGGCGCTGTGGAACGCGCTGGATGGAATCGAAGCGCGGCGCACGGCCAAAGCGGCGGCGTAAGTCACTTTTTGCAAACGCTCTCCGGAGGCCGCATTTTGCGGCCTCTTGTTCTATATGGCGAGCTTCTATGGCTAAGCCCATTCCCGTCGGAGCCCGCGGCACGGCAGAGGAGACCGTGGCCCTCGAGCACACGCTGACGGCGCGCCATCCCAGCCTGCCTCCGGTGTATTCCACGCCAGACATGATTCGTCTTATGGAAACCGCTGCCTTCCACGCCCTGCATTCTTATATGGAAGGCGATGAAATTACCGTGGGCACGGCGATCCATATTGAACACCGGGCGGCGAGCGGCGTGGGTGCGAAGATCCGCGCCGAGGCCATCCTGGAATCGTTCGATGGACGCTTCTATACTCTGCGCGTGACTGCGAATGACGACAGCCAGGAGATCGGCCGCGGCACCGTCGGGCGCGCGGTGGTCAGTGTCGGCAAATTTTCGGAAAAAATGAAATCCAAAAAGATCTGAGCTGCGGTTCTACAATCGGGTCATGCCCGACTTAACCCGCAAAGCCGAGACCCTTCTTGCGCTCCATCATTCCGCCCAGCCTCTGATTCTTGCCAACGCGTGGGATGTGGCCAGCGCCCGCATCATTGAAGAAGCCGGCTTTCCCGCCCTCGCCACCACCAGCGCTGGCATCGCCTTCGCATTCGGCTATCCCGATGGCCAGAAGATTTCGCGCAAAGAAATGTTGGCGCAGGTGGCACGAATTGCGCGTTCCGTGAAAGTTCCCGTCACCGCAGACGTCGAAGCGGGATATGGCAATCGCCCGGAAGATGCGGCGCAAACCGCGCGTGAAGTGATTGAAGCCGGCGCGGTCGGCATGAATTTTGAGGATGCAACCGATGATCCGGCGAACCCTCTCTTCGATCTGCCCCTCCAGCTTGCGCGAATGCGCGCCATCCGGGAAGTGAGTGCTCAAGCGGGAGTTCCGCTGGTTTTGAACGCGCGAACCGATGTCTATCTCGCGCAAGTCGGCCCCGCGGAAACTCGCTATGAACGAACTCTGCAGCGCCTGAGCGCGTACCGCGATGTGGGTGCAGATTGTCTTTTTGCTCCCGGCCTGCGCGATGCCGAAACCATCGGTCGGCTGGTGAAGGACCTTGGCCATCCGCTGAACATTCTGGCGGGGCCAGGATCACCGTCGATCCCAGAACTGGCAAAGTTAGGCGTTGCACGGGTGAGCTTAGGCTCGGCTCCGATGCGGGCGACGCTGGGATTGCTGCAACGGATGGCAGATGAGCTGAAGACTTCTGGCACCTACCGCACTCTTGAAGGCGCGCCAGCGCATGGGGAAGTCAACAAGATGATGGGAGCGTAAGAGCTCCCCGCCAGATGTACCATTGGTTTGTGCCATCGCTCGCGCACCAGGTTCTCGCTTACATCCGCAAGCAGCGACTGCTCAAAGCCGGTGATCGGGCGGGCGTCGCCGTCTCCGGCGGCGGCGATTCCGTCGCTTTACTGCGCCTGCTGCTTGAACTTCGCGCGGAAACCGGCATCATTCTGTCGGTTGTTCATTTCAATCATCGACTACGCGGAGCGGCCTCAGATGCAGATGAGCAGTTCGTTGCGGACCTTGCCCGGCAGTACAAACTTGAACTTCATTCCGCCGGCGCCGACACGAACGCCTACGCGGCCGAGCAACAGCAGAGCACCGAAACTGCAGCGCGCGAACTCCGTTATGAATTTTTTCGCAGATTGACCGGCCAGGCCCGCCTGAACCGCATTGCAACCGCGCACACGCTCGATGATCAGGCCGAAACGGTCCTTCTCAAGCTTGCTCGCGGATCTGGAACGCGCGGATTGGCCGGAATTTATCCCGCCGTTGAGATCGATGATGGTTCCGCGATTGTGCGTCCGCTGCTCGCGATCCGCCGCAAAGCTCTCATCGCCTATCTGGGCGATCTGGGCCAGGTCTGGCGCGAGGATGCCAGCAACCGTGACCTTCGCCACACCCGCAACCGGGTGCGTCATGGCATTCTGCCGCGGCTGGAAAGGTATCTGAATCCGTCGATTCGCGAAGCGCTCGCTGAAACTGCCGATATCGCTCGCGCCGAGGAAGACTATTGGCAGAATGAAGCAGCAAAAACATTGCCCGCAATCTTCGTCCCCGAACAAAACATTCTGAACTCCATCGCTCTTTGCAGGCTTCCCCTCGCGCTGCAGCGCCGTGCCGTCCGGGCCGCCTGCGATTCCCTCGATCTTCAACTCGAATTCCATCAGGTGGAGGCGATCCTCGCCCTTGCCGCTTCGCGCGAAAGCCGGTCCGTCGAGTTGTCCCATGGCTGGATCGTTTCCCGCCAGAAGCACGATCTGTATTTCGAGCGCGGTCCCAAAGCGCTTTCCGACTACGACTACACGCTGCCTGTTCCCGGATCGGTTGCGGTCCCTGAAATCAATTCATGCTTCCAGACCCTCCTGCTGCCGGTAGGACTCCATCAGCCCCACAATCCTGACCACCTGCTCAAACGCGCGCTTCTGGGCTCGCAGCTTCGCGTCCGCAACTGGCGCCCGGGAGATCACTTCTGGCCCAGCCACACCAAGGGCCCCAAAAAAGTCAAAGAATTGCTGCGCGTCAGCGGGGTACAACGCAAGCGCTGGCCGGTGGTGGTGAGCGAAAATCAAATCGTCTGGATGCGCGGCTTCCCCGTCGCGGCCAATGTTCGCGCCGAGACCGGCAGCGAAGCCCTTTTGATTCAGGAAACCGCTTTGCCATAACCATATGCGCTCAGAATCTGAGAGAATAGCGGGGAATTGATGAGGTCCGCGGCAAAACCCGAGCAGCTTCGTACGGTAATTTCTGCTGAGCAGATTCAAAAGCGCGTGCGGGACATTGCCCGCCAGATTTCCGACGATTATCGCGGCCACACCATTCACGCCCTGGCAGTTCTTGAAAACGGCTTCGTGTTCATGTCTGACCTGGTGCGCGCGCTTGAGTCCCCGGTCATCTGTCAGTTCATCAAACCGCGCTATCGCCGCCAGAAGGATGACAAGCCGGAAGGTTTCCTCGAGATATTCTTCAGCCATGACGCTGACATCCGCGACCAGCACATTCTGCTGGTAGAGGGGCTCATTCACTCTGGGGTCACGACGGAATTCCTCATGAGTGACCTGCGCGCCCGTGGCGCGGCGTCGGTAAAGGTGGCGACTTTGCTTGATCGCCAGGCGGCGCGGCGTGTGCCTTTGCAGCCGGACTATTTCGGGTTCCTGGTCGATGAAGCTTTTTTGGTCGGCTATGGTCTTGGTTCGGCGGGGCAGACCTGCCGCAACTTGCCCTACCTTGCCTGCGCAAACTGAAGCGCATCCATGACTTAAGTCATAGAGAGATGCTTCTGCTTTTTCCCGCGATAAGCGGTAAAATAGGGCTGCGGTTGCAATTTCGCCAATCGAAAGGCAACCTTGAGCATCTAACGTTCAGGTAATGATAGTGTAGTCGGCGGTTCCGGTGAGGAGTCTTTAGGTGAATTCAACAGTCAAGACGGTGATTTTTTGGTTGGTGATCGTGGTTTCCGCGTTCCTGCTTTGGACTGTCGTCAAGCAGGGAAGCTCTGGACAGAAGGACAAGGAAATTAACTTCTCTGATTTCATGAATCAGGTTGACCAGGGCAATGTCGGCGAAGTCACCGTCATCGGCATGGAGGTTCGCGGCAAATACAAGAACGACAATACCGCCTTGTTCCACACCACCGTTCCTGCCAATTATCCGGACATGATCAAGACGCTGCGCGATAAGGGCGTCACCATCACCGTTAAAGATATCTCGAACGGAAGCTGGCCCAGTTGGCTGCTGAATCTCGCCCCGCTCATCTTGCTGGCGGCACTGTGGTTCTTCATGATCCGCCAAATGCAAACTGGTGGAAACAAAGCGCTTTCATTCGGCAAGAGCCGCGCCCGGCTGCTTTCCATGCAGCAAAAGAAAGTGACTTTTAAGGATGTTGCGGGCGTCGAAGAAGCCAAAGAAGAACTGAAAGAGATCATCGAGTTCTTGCGCGAAGCGCAGAAGTTCCAGAAGCTGGGCGGGCGCATTCCAAAGGGCGTGCTGTTGGTCGGCCCTCCGGGGACCGGTAAGACTTTGCTGGCCCGCGCGGTCGCCGGCGAGGCGAACGTTCCTTTCTTCTCGATCTCAGGCTCAGACTTTGTCGAAATGTTCGTTGGCGTCGGCGCAAGCCGCGTGCGCGATCTTTTCGAGCAGGGCAAAAAGAACGCCCCCTGCATCATCTTTATCGATGAAATTGACGCGGTTGGCCGCCACCGCGGCGCCGGCCTCGGCGGTGGTCACGACGAACGCGAGCAGACTTTGAATCAATTGCTGGTTGAAATGGATGGCTTCGAATCGAACGAAGGTGTCATCCTGATGGCCGCAACCAACCGGCCGGATGTGCTGGATCCCGCGCTTTTGCGCCCCGGCCGCTTCGACCGCCGCGTAGTCGTGAGCCGTCCGGATGTGCGTGGCCGCGAGGAGATCCTTCGCGTGCATACCCGCAAGATTCCACTTGCCGATGATGTCGATCTTTCCGTTCTTGCCCGCGGTACCCCGGGTTTTTCTGGCGCAGACCTGGCCAACATGGTGAATGAAGCTGCACTGGCTGCGGCCCACCAGAACCGCAAAGCGGTGCTGATGTACGACTTTGAGCTCGCCAAAGACAAAGTTCTGATGGGGGTGGAGCGCAAATCGCTGCTGCTCTCAGAGGACGAAAAGAAAGTTACGGCTTACCACGAAGCCGGCCATGCGCTGGTAGCGGCGAAGCTTCCCAAGTCCGATCCTCTGCACAAAGTGACCATCATTCCCCGCGGAATGGCGCTGGGCGTGACCATGCAGTTGCCGATCGACGACAAGCACAATTACACCAAGGATTATCTCGAAACCGAAATCGCCATCATGATGGGCGGCCGCATCGCCGAAGAGTTATTTCTCGATCAGATGAGCACCGGCGCCGGCAATGACATTGAACGTGCCACAGACATGGCGCGTAAGATGGTCTGCGAATTCGGCATGAGTACGCTCGGTCCCCTGACCTTCGGCAAGAAGGAAGAGCAGATCTTTCTGGGACGGGAAATCGCGCAACATCGCGATTACAGCGAAGCCACAGCCATCAAGATTGACGAGGAAGTGCGGCGCATTGTGGGCCAGGGATACGAGGTTGCCAAGGACATCCTGAGCAACAATCGTGACACCCTGGTCAGAATCGCCATGGCGCTTCTCGAGCGCGAAGTGCTCGATGCCAACGAAATCAAAATGATCATCGATGGCAAGGAGCTGCCGAAGATCACTCCGCCACCCCGTCCCGATGATGGCGTGCAGCAGGTCCTGAAGCCTGAGCCCGGACGACCCGGCATTGTTAAGGGCGGCGAGAGCCCGGCCCGGGCGTAAAAACCCTTGCGGCGCGGGCATCCTGTCCGCGCCCGTTCTATTCTGCCCGCAACGCTTCCATCGGATTCACGGAAGCCGCGCGATGCGCCGGCACATAGCTCGCCAGCAATGCCGATCCTGCCAGCACCGCAGCCACTCCCATCAGGGTAGGCACATCCCAGGAACTGACGCCGAACAGGAGTTTTTGCATCAGTCCCGCCGCCGCGATCGAGCAGCCGAGGCCGATGACAATTCCGCCCGCAGCCAGCCTTCCAGCCTCGGTCAAAATCATGCGGTACACCGACCCTCGTTGCGCGCCAAGCGCCATGCGAACGCCAATTTCTCTTGTACGCTGGCTCACAGAGTAGGCGATCACCCCATACAATCCAACTGCGCCCAACAGGAGCGCCAGGATTGCGAATCCCCCCACCAGCCACGCGGAAGAACGATGCAGGTATGCGGTTTGCGACTGGTTGATCTTCTCGACCATCGTCATCTCGTCGAGCGTTCCGATATCGGGATCGATCTGGTGGATCGCATTCACCAGCGAGGTCAGGACCGACCCCTCATCCTGTGAGGTGCGGACGATCACGGAAAAATCCGGACCTGCCGACTGATTGAACGGATAATAAACCGCCGGCCAGATTTTGGAATCGAGCGGGCCTTCTTTGATGTCTTCGATGACACCGATGATTTCGCGCCTGGTATTGGGTGCGTCATCGATATGCGCGATCTTCCTGCCGACCGGGTCCTGCCCCGAAAAGTACTGCCGCGCCAGGGCCTGATTGATTACGACGACGCCAGGTTTCGAGCCATCTTCGGCATCGGTGAAATAGCGGCCGCTCAGCAGCTTTGCTTTTATGGTCGTGAAATATTCCGAGCTCACATCGCGCTCGTTGACTTCGTTGTGCTCGCCATTAAAGGGACGGTCGAGGAACCTGATCCAGGTAGTGTTTCCGTTAAAACTTACCGGCAAAACGCTGGCGAGTGCCGCGGATTGCACTCCCGGAAGCGCAGAGATATTGGCGATCAGTTTCCGCCCCAGTGCAATCGCTTGTTCGTCTTTTCCGTAGCGCGAATCCGGCGCGGAGACTTGCAGCGTGGCGAGATGATCGGGCTCGAAGCCCACGTCGACATGAAGCAGGCGATAGAAGCTCTTCGCCAGCAAACCTGCTCCAGCCAGCAACACAACTGCGATGGCCAATTCGACCACCACCAGGTTTGCCCCAAAACGCCGCCATAGCGTTCCCGCCGCTGTGCGGCCGCCTTCCGAAAGGCCTTCCCGCATCTCTGCGCCAGTGAGGCGGAGCGTTGGCGTAACCGAAAATAGACATGCCGAGAACAGCGCGATGGCCAACCCAAAGCCCACTCCGTGGGCGTTCAATCCTATCTCGCGCAAATACGGCATATACATCAGCATTTCTGCGGGAATCAGCGACAGCAGAAGCTGCATGCCGCCGTAGGCGAGTCCCAGGCCAATGACTGCACCACCCATTACCAGCAGCAAGCCTTCGGTCACAAATTGCAGGACCAGGCGTCCCCGCGACGCTCCCAGCGCGCCGCGTACCGCCATTTCGCGTTTGCGGCTTTCGCAACGCACCAGCAGCAGGCTGGCGACGTTCAGGCACGCGATCAGAAGCAATAACCCTGCCCCTGCCAGAAGCACCAGCAGTATGGGCCGGATATCGCCGACGATGACTTCAGAGAGCGGCAGCACACTTGCGCCCTGGCCGCGATTAGAATCCGGATATTGAATCTCCAGTTGTTTCGCGATCGCGGTCATCTCGGCGCGAGCGGTTTCGACCGAAACACCGTCTTTCAACCTTCCGATTCCATCCAGGTTGTGGCACCCGCGCCGCTTTTCACAGGGGGAATGCGGAGCGCGCAGGGCCGCCCAGAATTCTGCCCCGCCGCGAGGGGCGAAGTGGAAGCTCCCGGGCAAGACGCCGATGATGGTGTAGGGCGTTTCATCAAGGCTTACGGTCTGGCCGATGATGTCGGGTCTTCCACCAAAGCGTTTCTGCCAGGTCGCGTAATTTAGAAGGACGGCGGGCGCCGCGCTGAGCGAATCTTCTCCCGGATAAAAATCGCGCCCCAGCATCGGCGTGACGCCAAGCGTTTTGAAGAACCCATCGCTTACTCGTGATCCGCCGACGAGTTCGGTCCCGCGCGGGGTATGCAACGCGAAGCCTCCTCCGGTGAATACATCCATCGAGCTGAAAACCGTATTCAGCCGTTTCCAATCGAGATAATCCGGATACGAAAGGTCGGCGCGCGGAATCATGGCCACGCTCTCTGTGACATTGACGAGCCGGTCCGGATTGCGGTAGGGAAGCGGCTTGAGCAGCGCCGCATCGACAAAACCGAAGATGGCAACGCACGCGCCGCTGCCGAGCGCGAGCATAAGAATTGCAGTGATGGTAAAGCCCGGATTTCTGCGGTGCTGGCGCAGAGCAAAACGGAAGTCCTGAAGGAAAGTCTCAAGAAACGGCAGGCTGTTCTGCTCACGATAGACTTGTTTGGTCGCTTCCACTCCGCCCAGCTTCAAGATCGCCTCCCTTCGTGCTTCTAACGCGCTCATACCCGCACGCTGGTTGTCTTCGGTCTGCATCTGCACGTGGCTTTCAATCTCATCGGCCAGTTCGCGTTCGCGCTTCGCGCTGGGAAGTACGCCGAACAGCCGCCACAGCCAGGTTCTCAGGTTCTTCATGCCGGGTCCTCCGAGGGCGCAAGAAAGCGCGCCAGAATCGCGGTGGTCTGCTGCCAATCCTGCGCTTCCTGGCTCAACTGCTTTCGGCCCACGCGCGTCAGGCCGTAAAACTTGGCCTTGCGGTTGTTTTCGGAGAGGCCCCACTCGGATTCGATCGACCCTTCCTGCTCCAGCTTGAGAAGCGCAGGATAGAGGGTGCCGTAATTGAGGGAGATCAGATTGCCGCTGGTCTGTTCGATGCGGCGCGCGATGCCATATCCGTGCAGCGGCCCCATGGTTTCGATGGTCTTGAGGATCATTAAGGCCAGCGTGCCCTGCCAGACGTCGGCTTTATCGCCCATGCGTTCTCCTATGGTCTAACCATAGGAATCATGGCAGGTTTTCTATGGGAAGACAATAGGAACGTGCCTGGTGTGAAAAAATAGACGCGCAAATCGCGATGGTTGGATCAAAACACCAGTTGCCTGTTTTTGTTTGAATGAGGGTTAGAAACTGATGAGCGAAATTCCGGCGTGGTTTGAGCGCAAGTTCGAGTTCAATTTTCCAGTCGTGCAGTATCCCAATCTGTGCGTTCGTTTGCTGGGAACGCCGGAGCGACTGGAAGAGATGGTGCGAGGCGTTTCACCCGAAGTTTTGACGCGAAAGCCTGATGGAAAATGGTCAGCGCAAGAGCACGCCGGGCATCTGGCTGATCTGGAACCGCTGTGGCTGGCGCGCGTGGAAGATTTTGTAAAGGGCGGCGAAACCTTGACCGCCGCCGATCTCGGCAATCGCAAGACCGACGAAGCCAATCATAATGCGCGGTCATTGGGCGATGTGCTGGGTGAATTTCGCGCGGAGCGGAAGAAGCTTTTGGATCGAGTTATGCAGCTTGGGACTGAAATGTTTGGCCGATCGATGCTGCATCCCCGCCTAAAGCAGCCGATGCGGTTAGTGGATCATTTGTATTTTGTGGCGGAGCATGATGATCATCATCTGGCGAGGGTCTGGGAGATGATGAAATGATCTGCGTTTATCTGCGTAAATCAGCGGCGAAAAACTAAGGTGTTACCGTAATCATAGGCTTTGCCTGCGGCAGCACTTCTGCAATTTCTACCGCCGGCACTCCCGCCGAATTCAGCGCGCGCAGCAGATCGGCGCTGTCATGTTCTGCCACTGAAATCAGCAATCCACCTGCGGTCTGCGGATCGAAGAGAATCGTCTTCAACTCATCGCT
>Ga0335072_10014575_pt1 | contig 11167 bp, 9 predicted proteins | sample Lox_Sample_21_FD_206725 | JGI IMG/M metagenome (GOLD analysis project Ga0335072, IMG submission 206725) | Soil microbial communities from Loxahatchee National Wildlife Refuge, Florida, United States - Lox_Sample_2.1 | ecosystem: Environmental > Terrestrial > Soil > Wetlands | place: USA: Florida... | reverse complement strand
CCGATCAGCACCCCCCGCATCGGTCGGGGCTCACTCCGGAGAGAGGTCCTCGACGTCGTCCAGGAACTCGTCGATGTGCGGGCACCGGGCCGTGAGGTAGTGGAGGCAGTGCCGGCAGTGCCGGTCGTTCCAGCTCGTGCGCAGGCTGCCGTTGAACTCGTAGCAGGGCCGGTTCACGAACTTCGTCTCGTCGTCCTCCTCCTCGTCACCGGGGATCGGCCGCGGCGGGGCGGGCGGATGGATCGGCAGGCGGTACGAGCCTCTCACGACCCGGCGGGACGTCCCGGAGGCGTGGTCGCGGTCGGCGCCGTCGCGGGCGGCGTCTCGTCCCCGGATCGGCTGGTCGCGTGGACCATCGCCGCGAGGCGCTCCAGCAGCGACTCCTTCTTCGAGCCCTGCCCGACGAGCGCGTACTTGAGCACGTCGCGGAGCGTGCGGACCGGGATCACCTCGATGGCGCCGCGGTACCGCGCCTCGAGCACGAGGTCGTCCATGTTGTCCTCGGGGATGAGCACCCGGCGGATGCCCGAGTCGGCGGCGGCCTCGACCTTCGCGGTCACCCCGCCGACGGGCAGGACCTGACCGCGGACGCTCAAGGAGCCGGTCATGGCGACCGACTGGTCGACCGGCACCCCCTCGAGGGCCGAGATCACGGCGGTGGCGATCGAGACCGAGGCGCTGTCGCCTTCGACGCCGTCCGAGGCGCCGACGAACTGGATGTGGAGGTCGAAGCGCGAGATGTCCTCGCCCGTGTACTTCTTGATGAGCGCGCTCACGTTCTGGACCGCCTCGCGCGCGATCTCCCCGAGCTTGCCGGTCGCCACCACGACCCCGCCGTCGCGCGTCTGCGCGGGCGTGACCTCGGCGGCGATGGGGAGCACGATCCCGGAGAACTCGGCCATGCCGGTCTGCGCGTTGATCGCGGCGAGCCCGTTGACGATCCCGACGGCGGCCCCCTCGGTCGCGAACATCCGGTACTCCTTGCGGCGCTCGATGTACCGGTCGGCGATCTGCTGCTCGAGCGAGCGGCTCGCCCGCTTCGCCTTCACGACCTGCGCGGCGGTCACGATCGGGGCGCCCTCGGAGAGGGCGATGTCCCCGGCGACCCGGACGAGGCCGCCGAGCTCGCGCAGACGCAGCGTGAGCTGCCCGGAGCGGCCCGACCGCCGCTGGGCCTCCCGGATCACCTCGGTGATCGCGTCGCGCTCGAAGTGCGGGATCTTCTTGTCCTTCACGACCTCCTGCGCGACGAACCGGACGATCTTCATCCGGTTCTCCGGCGTGTCGGGCATCGTCGTCTTCACGTACAGCTCGTAGCCGTAGCCCCGGATCCGCGAGCGGAGCGCGGGGTGCATCGTCTGCACCGAGTCGATGTTGCCCGCCGCGACGAGCACGAAGTCCGAGGGGACGGGCTCCGTCTTGACCATCGCCCCGGCGGAGCGCTCCGACTGGCCGACGATCGGGAACTTGCGCTCCTGGAGCGCGGTGAGGAGCGAGTGCTGGCTCTCGATCTTGAGCAGGTTGATCTCGTCGAGGAACAGCACGCCGCCGTTCGCCTTGTGGATGGCCCCGACCTCGACCCGCTCGTGGGGCGGCGTCTCGAGGCCCCCCGACTGGAACGGGTCGTGCTTCACGTCGCCCAAGAGCGCCCCGGCGTGCGCCCCGGTGGCGTCGACGAACGGAGGTTTCTCGTCCGGGGCATGCGAGACGAGCAGCTTCGCGACCCCGGCGCCGCTATCGTTCCGGCCGCCCGAGAAGCGGAGCAGGGCGTAGATGATGAACACGATGAGCAGGCCGAGCAGGAGGGCGGTGAGGTCCTTCGTCTCCAGGACGAGGTACAGGGTGAAGGCGAAGACGGCCACGGCGACGATGACGAAGAGGATCGTGCGCTGCTCCTTCTTCGAGGCGGCCTCGAGCTTCTGGGCCGCGACGATCTCCTTCCCCTTGCCCGACGGGACGACGCGGATCTTGGGCTCGTTCGGGTCCTCGTTGTTCGGGTAGGCCAGGATGTCCTGGAGCTGCTCCTTCGGCAGGAAGTCGACCATCGCCCGGGCGAGCATGCTCTTCCCGGTTCCCGGCTCGCCGATCAGCATCATGTGACGCTTCTGCGTGGCCGCCTTCCGGGCGACCTCGACGGCATCGTCCTGCCCGATCACCTGGTCCAACAGCCGGGGCGGGATCTCGACCTGCGCCGTGGAGGTGTACGGCAGCCCCTTCGCCCACTGGTCCAGCTCGGTGGACCCGTCGGCGTCCCCGGACGCGCCGGGCGGTGTATCCGCTCCTTCTACCATGTCGGCGTCCCGACGCCGGTACTCCCGGCGCCGTACCGCCGGTCGAACTATGCGGAGGACCGTATAAATGGATTATCGAGCGGCCGGGTAACCACGGGGGCGTCGCGGCGCTCCGGTGTCGGGCCGTGCGTTATCTATCGGGCCCGGCTCGGTCGGCGGGGTCGAAGCCCGTGACCGTCCGGCTCGAGGGGCGTCCCATCGCGGACGCGCTCAATGCGACGTCCCGCGCGGCGATCGCCTCCGGGCTCTCGCCCACCCTCGCGAGCGTCCACCGCGACGTGGAGAGCCCCTTCTCGTTCTACCTGCGGGGCCAGGCCAAGGCCGCCCAGGCGCTCGGGATCGGATTCCGCGACGAAGGGGTCCCGTTGGGCGAGGGCCCCGAGGGACTGCGGCGGCGCCTGCGCGCGCTCGACACCGACGAGCGGGTCGACGCGATCCTCCTCGAGCACCCCCTGCCCGCGCCGTTCGACTTCCGTGCGGCGATCTCGCTGGTGCGGCTCGAGAAGGACGTGGACGGGGTGAGCCCGGCGAGCCTGGGCCGCCTCGCCGACCAGGCGCCGATGCACGTCCCGGCGGTCGCCCTCGCGGCCCTCGAGATCGCCCGCCACTACGGGCTCCCGATCGAGGGGGAACGCGTCGCGGTCGTGGGACGGTCGGAGACCGTGGGCCTTCCGCTCGCGCTGCTGCTCGCCCGGCGCGCCCCGGGCGCCAACGCGACCGTCACGATCGCCCACTCGCGGACGAAGGACCTCGCGGCGGCGCTCGCGGGCCAGCGCACCATCTTCTCGTGCGCCGGCCGACCCGGGCTGCTCACCCGAAAGGTCGTGCCGGAGGGGGCCGCCGTCGTCGACGTGGGGCTCTCCAGCGTGGCCGACCCGAGCCGTCCGAGCGGCCAGCGGGCGGTGGGCGACGCCGACTACGCCGACCTCGAGGGGTGGGCGTCCGGCGTGACCCCGGTGCCCGGCGGCGTGGGGCCCGTCACGGTCGCCGAGCTGATGGCGAGCGTGGTGCGCGCGTACCGGTTCCGGCGCGGGGAGGCGACCTGATGCCGCCCGCCCGCGCTGAGCCGCCGACCTTGCACTGCAAGGACTGCCCCATGTGGTACGGCGCCGAGGACGACGGCTGGGGGCCGTGCTCCATCAAGAACCGCCGCGGCGACACCCGCTACCTGACCTGGGGCGGGCACCGGTGCGACGAAGGCTACGTGGTGCCGAGCGCCCGGGACGACTTGGACCGCGCCGGGCCGTTGAGGGGCTCCCGTTCGACCTCGAGGGCGTCGGCGGTCGGGTACTCCTCGACCGCGAAGGCCGGCCAGGGCAGGCGGCGCGCCGCCCGTCGCAGGGCCGCCGGGGCGAGCTCGACCCGCCGCCGCTCGGGGTCGAGACGGTAGTCGCCCCGCCGCACGCCCGCCCGCCGGGCGACGTCGCGCGACCAGCGCTCGAGGTCGCGCGCCCGCTCGGCCTCCACGATCCCGAGGACGACCGTGCCCTCCGGGAGCCGCTCGGCGAACGCCGGGGCCGTGCGCTCCGCGCGCCGGAGCAGCCGTTGCTTCAGCTGGACGCCGTCCTTGAAGCGGGACGAGCAGTAGTGGACCGGGACGCGGAGGTGCATCTCGCGCACGAGGCGCTCCGCCACGGCGCGGCTCCCTCGGACCCCCCAGCCGTTCCGAGGGTCGACCCGGTAGCCGCGGGCGTGCAGGGCGCCGTCGTTCGTCTCCGAGAACTCGAGCTCGTTCAGGTTGACGAAGTCGACGCCGATCCCGTCGAGCGCGGTCAGGAGCCGACGGAGCGACGCCTCCTTCTCGGGCAGGACCGGGATCTCGACCCCGCGGCGGATCCCCCAGGACGGGGCGGCCTCGAGCACCTCCCGGTAGGCGCTCCCGTCGGCCGTGAGCGGCCCCCACAGATAGTGCGGGATGTGCAGCCGGAACTCGTCGAGCCCCGCGGCCGCGAGCTGCCGGAGCTTGGCCGGGTTCGGCTCGTGCGTGTACAGGTGGATGTTGTGGTCGGGCCCGAACTCCCGCTTCAGCAGCCGGACGTAGTGCTCGACGCGGTCCACGTAGCCGAGAGGGTCCCCGCCGGTGATCCCGGTGCCGCCGGCGCCGATCGCCCGCACCTCGTCGAGCACGTCCTGGTCCGAGAAGACCGGTCGTTCGTTGGCGAAGGTGAGGTCCTTCTGATTGCGCGTGGGGCTCACCGGGCAGTAGAAGCAGCGGAAGCGGCAGATCCCCGTCACGAAGAGGACCATCTTCCGGCCCTCCCGGCACTGGACGCACGCCGGAGAGAGCTCGCCCCGATAGCTCGAGGCCATCGGCAGCAGATGCAGCCGATCGGTCGCCATCACGTCCGGTCGAGGCGGCGTCGGCGCCAAAAGGCTTGCCCCGCGCGCCGGGGCCCCCCGGACCGCCGGACGCGCTGGTAGCGTGGTGACGTGACGCCACCAAGTGAGACCGGGGGAGGTCCGAAGGCTTAGGCTCAAATGGGGGACACGGCTGGGCGCCCTCACACTCGGAGGGTCGAACCCGATGGAGATGCAACCGGGCCAGATGGCCTACGACCGCGCGAGCACCGTGTTCTCGCCGGACGGACGGCTGTTCCAGGTCGAGTACGCCCTGCAGGCGATCCAGATGGGCGGCACCGCGGTCGCGGTGACGTACGACACCGGGATCGTCTTCGTGGCGTACCGCAACCTGCCCGTGAGCTCGCTCGCGGAGGCCGGGTCGATCGAGAAGAGCTTCGCGATCGACGCGGGGCTCGGCTGCGTCACCGCGGGGCTCATCGCGGACTCCCGCGTGCTCGTGGAGTTCCTCAGGGTCGAGGCGCAGCGCCACCGCCTCACGTACGGCGAGGCGGCCCCGTACACGTTGCTCGGCCACGCCCTCGGGACGCTCCTGCAGCAGTTCACGCAGTTCGGCGGCACCCGGCCGTTCGCGGTCTCCCTCCTCCTGGGCGGCTTCAACAACGGGACGCCCGGCCTCGTGGAGCTCGACCCGAGCGGCGCCACGATCGGCTGGAAGGCGTACGCCATCGGCCGCAACCGGCGCGCGGTCGCCGACTTCCTCGAAGAGAAGCTCTCGGACAAGCTCAGCGAGGACGGCGCGTTCAAGCTGGCCGTCCAGGCCGTCGCCGAGGGGTCGCCGACCCCGTTCCAGGCGGAGGCGCTCGATGTGGCGATCCTCGAACCCGAGAAGGAGCTTAGGCGCCTCCCGGTGGCCGAGGTCGCGCGCCGCGTCCAGGGAATGCCGTTCATCGGGACCCCCGAGAAGAAGGCGAACGGCCGCTAGCGCCCTCCGCGTCGCCTAAGAGCCCGCCCCCCTACGGGGCCGTATGGCTGCCCCCCTGGCGCTCTCCGTCTCCGACGTCCGGACGATCCTCGCCTACGACCGGGCCGTCTTCGACCGGTACGTGCGACGCGTCCGCCGCCTCTCCGGGGCCGCGGCGCGACGCAAGCGCGGCATCGGCCACGAGTCGCTCTTCGCGACGCTCGTCCACATCCTCAACGTCCGGGAGGTCTGGCTCGTCTACATCGTGCGCGGTCGGACCTCGGACGCCGAGCTCGAGAAGCTGTTCCACGACCCTGCGCGGCGACCGAAGGACTGGCGCGGGTTCGACGCGTACCGCCGGCGGGTCGAGCGCGCGATCGAAGCGACCGTCCGGGGCTGGACGCCGCGGGACCTGGGTCGCCGCGTGTCGGTCTTCTGGATGCCCGGCCAGTACACGGTGCGCGACGCCGTCCTCCAGGTCACCTTCGAGGAGGCGCACCATCTGGGCGAGATCATCGGAGCGCTCTGGCAGGACGACGTCGAACCCCCCGCCATGACGTGGCTCGACCTCGCGCGGGCGGCGGCCCGTCGGCGGCGCTAGCGCCGGCGGCGAGGGGCGCCGCGGGCCGGCGGCGCGCCCGGCGGGAGCCGAAGCACGTCGGCGATCGCCTTCCGCAGCAGCTCGTAGGTGCGCGGGGCGTCGAGGCCCATCGCGAGGTCCCAGACCGCCGCCTGGAAGAGCGCGGTGACGGTGAACGCCAGGACGTCGGGGTCCGCCGCGGAGGCGAGCAGCCGGCGCCGACGCAGCTCCCCCAGGAAATGGCGCAGGTTCTTGAGGTCCTCGCGGTAGTCGAAGCGGATCGCGTCGCGGATCTCGTCGTCGTGCGACGCCGCGCCCAGGAGCTCGAAGTAGAGCGCGATCTGGTCCTTGTTGATCGCCTTGCGAAACGCCCGCTCGAACGTCTCCGCGAACCCGGTCGCCGGGTCCGCGGCCTCGAGCGCGTCGTTGAGCCAGCGTCGGGCCATCCGGCGGTTCTCGACCTGGATCTCGCGCAGCAGGTCGGCCTTGCTCCGGTAGTACTGGTAGAGCGCCGCCTTGCTGACGCCGAGCTGGTCCGCGACGTCGCCCATCGTCGTGCGCTGGAACCCCCGCGTGACGAACAGCCCCCGGGCCGCCTCGAGGATGCGCGCCCGCGCCTCCGCCTTGTAGCCCGGCACGACCTTCGGCATCGCCCTCGCCTCCGGGAGGGCGCCCCGCTATAACTGACTTTTTGTCTGCTAAACCGACTCACGGACTGAAAACTGACTTATAGTCAGTAAGCTCCTGTCCGACCCGAGGACCCGATGCCCGCCGCGACGGACCCCGCGCCGCCCGCGCCCACCTACCTCACCGGCGGAGTGGCCGCCGGGGTCGTCGTCGGCATCTTCCTCGCGATCCTCCTCGCGGGGCTCGACGGCCTCGTCGTCGCCACCGCGCTGCCGACGATCGCGCGCTCGCTCCACCAGTCGGACGGGATCACGTTCGTCACCAGCGCCTACCTGATCGCGTCGACGGTCGCGATCCCGATCTTCTCGCGGATCTCGGACCTCACGAGCCGTCGGAACGTCTTCCTGGTCGCCCTCGGGATCTTCATCGCCGGCTCGGCGCTCGCCGGCCAGAGCCAGACCCTCGGCGAGCTGATCGTCTTCCGGGGCATCCAGGGGTTCGGCTCCGGCGCCTTCCTCCCGGTCGGCATCGCGATGGTCGCCCTCCTCTTCTCGCCCGAGAACCGCACGCGCCTCACGGGGGTCCTCTCGGCCGCCGGCGGCCTCTCCATCGTCGCGGGGCCGCTCCTGGGCAGCTACATCGTGAGCGTGACCACCTGGCGCTGGGTCTTCTACGTCAACCTGCCGATCGGCATCGCCGCGATGGCCGTCCTCGCGCTGGTGCTCGGTCCGCTCCGCTCCGAGGCGCGCGGCACGTTCGACGCGGTCGGCGCCGCCCTCCTCTCGGGCTGGGTGTCGGCGCTGATGTTCCCGCTCGTCGAGATCGCCGACGGCGCCTGGGGCTGGACCCAGCCCGCGGCGCTCGCCCTGCTCGCCGCCGCCGCCCTCCTCCTGGTCGGCTTCGTCGTCTGGGAGCTCCGGCAGGCGGACCCGTTGGTGCCGCTCCGCCTGCTCGGGCGGCGCGTCATCGCCGCGACCGGCGGCATCAGCCTCGTCACCGGGATCGTCTTCACGTCCCTGCTGACGCTGATGGGGCTGTTCGTCGGCCTCGTCCTCTTCCCGACGGACCCGAACAGCCAGAACCTGATCCGCGACGTCGACTACTTCTTCGCGGTCCCGCTGATCCTCGGCGCCGTCCTCGCGGGGGGGCTGCTGACCCGCTACTCGTACCGCGCCGTGATCCCGCCGGCGCTCATCCTGGGCGGGATCTCGGGACTGTTCCTCTCCGGCGTCACGGCGTCGACGCCGCTCTGGACGCTCGCCTTCGGCGTCCTGCCCGTCGGCGGCTTCGTGCTGCCCCTGATCCCGTTCGGGTTCGGCGCGGGGATCGGGCTCGCCGGCGCGACGATCGCGATCCAGAACGAGGTGCCCCGCGCCGAGGTCGGAGCCGGCATCGGCATCACCCGGTTCTTCCAGAGCCTCGGCGGGGCGGTCGGGCTCTCCCTGTTCACGATCTACATCACCTGGCAGTCGACCCACGGGCTCCCCGCGGCGCCGACGCCGTCCGAGCAGCTCTCCGCCCTCGTCGGGGCCTACGCGCTCGTCTTCCTCGTGATGGCCGGGCTCATGATCGTCGCCGGCGTCGCGGCGCTCGCGATCTCGGGGCGGGCGGTGCCCGTCCGCCCGGACGACGCCGCCGCCCGCCCCGGGGCGCCCGCGGACGCGGCCGTCCCCGCCGTCATCCCGGCGGAGACGTCGCCGCGGCCGTAGCGACCGCGAACTCGTCGCGCAGCCGCATCCGCCGGCGGGTCCGGTGGTACGTGACGGCCAACCGGTGCGCCTCGTCGCGCACGGCCCGGAGCAGGAGCATCGGCGGCGAGTTCGGGTTCGGCCGCAGCGGCTCCGACCGCTCCGCCGTGTAGACCTCCTCCTCGCGCTTCGCGAGGCCGAGGGTCGGGATCCGCTCCGCGAGCCCGAGGGCGGAGAGCGAGCTCAGCGCGGCGGAGAGCTGGCCGGCGCCGCCGTCGATCAGGAGGAGGTCCGGGAGCGGCTCCCCTTCCGCCGCCCGCCGCAGGTAGCGGCGGCGGACGACCTCCGCGATCATCGCGAAGTCGTTGGTGCCGGGCACCGTGCGGATGCGGAAGCGGCGGTACTCCGCCTTCTTCGGCATCCCGCGCTCGAAGACGACGAGCGAGCCGACCGCCTCCGAGCCCTGGAAGAGCGAGATGTCGATCCCCTCGATCCGGTTCGGGATCGTGGGGAGGGTCAGCAGGCGCTGCAGCGCCACGAGGACCTCCCGCGGCGGCGGGCGGGCGACGACCTGGTCGACGGTCGCGCGCGCGAGCCGCCCCGCGAGGCGCGCGAGGCCCGCGTACCGGCCCGTCGGGCGGAACTGCACGTCGACCCCCCGGTAGCCGAACAGCTCGTCGAGCGTCGCGTCGATCCCGTCGGGACGCGCCCCGTCGACGTAGATCCGGTCCGGCAGCTCGAGGTGGTGGCCGTAGTACTGGGTGAGGAACTGGCGGAGCACCTCGCCGGGCTCGGGGACGTCGTCGGGCGGGATCGCGACCAGGTGGGGCTCGGTCGCGCGGACCTCCCCGTCCTCGACCCGCACGAGGCCGACGGCGACCCGCAGCGTCGCGGGGTCGGTCGGGAAGGCGAGCGCGAGCACGTCCGCGCGCCCGCTCCCCCGGCCGATCACCGCCTGCCGCTCGGCGAGCGCGCCGAGCCCGCCCAGCGCGTCGCGCAGGAGGGCGGCCCGCTCGAACTCCTCGCGCGCGGCCGCCGCCCGCATCTCCGCCTCCACCGTCGGCCGGACGAGCGTGACCTTCCCGCGCAGGACCTCGAGCGCCCGATCGATCCGGGCGCGGTAGCCGTCCCGGTCGATCTTCGCGATGCACGGGGCGCTGCAGACCTTGAGGTGGTAGTACAGGCACGCCTCCTTGGGGAGGCGCACGCACCGGCGCAGTTGGAACAGGTCGCCGAGCAGGTGCTCGACGCCCCGGGCCTCCCGGGCGCTCGTGTACGGCCCGAAGAGGAGGACCCCGGCGCGGCGGCGGGGCCGGCGCACGAGCAGGATCCGGGGGAACTCCTCGCCGACGGTGACCGCGAGGTACGGGTAGCTCCGGTCGTCCTTCAGCAGCACGTTGTACGGCGGCTGGTACTGCTTCACGAGGCTCGCCTCGAGCAGGAGCGCCTCCCGCTCGGACGAGGTCGGGACGAACTCGACGCTCGCGCTCTGGGCGACGATCGTCCCGTCCTTCTCGATCTTGGCCCTCAGGTGGTCGAGCACCCGCCGCCGCAGGCTGCGGGCCTTCCCCACGTAGACGACCTCCCCCCGCGGGCCCCGGAACAGGTAGACGCCCGGGGCGTCGGGGCCGGTGCGGAACCCCTCGCCGCTCGCCGCCGCGAGCTGGCTCGCGGGGACGAACGCCGGCAGTTCGGGCCGACCGTCGCCGCTCATGCCCTGCGGCGGCGGACGACCGGCACGGGCCGGGCGAGGATCGGCGCCAGGAAGCGGCCGGTGTGCGAGCCGCGGGCGCGCGCGACGTCCTCGGGCGTGCCGGCCGCGATCACGTGGCCGCCGGCCGCGCCGCCCTCGGGGCCGAGGTCGATGAGCCAGTCGGCGGACTTCAGCACGTCCACGTTGTGCTCGATGACGACGATCGAGTTCCCCCCGGCGCGCAGGCGGAACAGGACGTCGAGGAGCCGCTCCACGTCGGCGAAGTGGAGCCCCGTCGTCGGCTCGTCGAGCAGGTAGAGGGTCTTTCCGGTCGGCGGCTTCGCGAGCTCGAAGGCGATCTTGATCCGCTGCGCCTCCCCGCCCGAGAGCGTGGTGGCGCTCTGCCCCAGCTTCACGTACCCGAGCCCGACGTCCTGCAACAGCTGCAGCCGGCTCTGGATGCGCCGGTGCAGCTGGAAGAAGAGGAGCGCCTCGTCGACCGTCATCTCGAGGACGTCGGCGATCGTCTTCCCCTTGAACGTCACCTCGAGGGTCTCGGAATTGAACCGCTTCCCGCCGCACTCCTCGCAGGCGACGTAGACGTCCGGCAGGAAGTGCATCTCGTAGCGGAGCACCCCGTCCCCCTCGCACGCCTCGCAGCGGCCGCCGGCGACATTGAAGCTGAACCGCCCGGGCGCGAACCCCCGGGCCTTCGCCTCGGGGAGCCCGGCGAACAGCTCCCGGATCGGCGTCATGAGGCCGGTGTACGTCGCCGGGTTCGACCGCGGGGTCCGTCCGATCGGCGACTGGTCGATGAGGAGCACCCGGTCGATCTCGTCGATCCCCTCGATGTAGTCGTGGCGCCCCGGCGCGTCGCGGCCGAGGCCCAGGTGCCGCCGGACCGCCTTGTACAGGATCTCCTCGAGAACGGTCGACTTGCCGCTGCCCGAGACGCCGGAGAGCGCGACCAGGAGCCCGAGCGGGATCTTGATGTCGTCCCCTTTGAGGTTGTGCTCGCGCGGTCCG
>Ga0335072_10014573_pt1 | contig 11167 bp, 8 predicted proteins | sample Lox_Sample_21_FD_206725 | JGI IMG/M metagenome (GOLD analysis project Ga0335072, IMG submission 206725) | Soil microbial communities from Loxahatchee National Wildlife Refuge, Florida, United States - Lox_Sample_2.1 | ecosystem: Environmental > Terrestrial > Soil > Wetlands | place: USA: Florida... | reverse complement strand
ACCGGTTCAACCCGATCGGGGTTAAGGGCGTCGGCGAGGTCGGCCTGGTCGGCATCGCCGCCGCCATCGCGAACGCCGTCTTCCACGCCACCGGCCGGCGCATCCGCTCACTGCCGATCACCCTCGAGAAGCTCCTCTGACCCAGCCGGAACGCGCATCGATGTGAGTCTGATGCTGCTATCGGCGCACCAGAGTCACATCCATTGACGACACTGATGCGATGATCTGCGTTCTCGGCGATGCGCATCTCGACGTGGTCGTCCGGATGTCAAGCCCGCTGCGCCTGGAAACCGATACCCCGGCGGCCACGAGCCTCGGTCTTGGCGGCCAGGCCGCGAACGTCGCTGCCTGGATCGTCGCACTGGGCGGGCGCAGCCGGCTGATCGCCGCGCGCGGGACGGATGCTGGTGCCGAGATCGTCAGTGCCGAGCTCGCGCGTCGCGGCGTGGAGCTTATCGGCCCGATAGTTCAGGGGAACACCGGTGTCGTGGTCTCGCTGTCGACCGGCGGACGGCAGCGGTCCATGCTGACGGACCGCGGGGTAGGCGCGGCGCTGGCTGCGGACGCGGTCAGGACTGGCTGGCTGGACGGTTGCGAGTGGCTGTACCTGAGCGGCTACGCGCTCGCCCGGGAGCCGATGCGCACGGCGGCTGTCACGATGGCGCACGCCGCGATCCAGCGGTCGGTGCGCCTGGCCATCGACTTGTCCTCGACCGCCATGATCGAGTCGTACGGGGTGGCGAGCTTCCGCGCGCTCATCGCCTCGCTCGGCCCCGAGGTCGTGTTCGGGACCGAGGCCGAGGCCGCCCTCCTCGACGCTGCTGGTCCCGGTGGCGGCGTTGTCCACGATGGGGCGCTGATCGTTAAGCTGGGCGCCGAAGGCGTCCGCATCGACGGGAGGCATTTCCCGGCCGTGCCGACCGCCCCGGTTGACTCAACCGGGGCGGGGGATGCTTTCGCAGCCGGGTACCTGGTCGGCGGAGTCGAACTTGGCCTGGCTGCAGCGGCCCGGGCGGTAGCGAAGACGGGGGGCATGCCGTGACCGGTGCGCCGCAGGTGACGGCTGAGATCGCCGACGCGCTCAGAGCTGGCCAGCCGGTCGTCGCGCTCGAGACGACGCTGGTGTCGCACGGGTTCTCGGCCGGCCGCGGGCTTGACGCCGCCCTCGAGTCGGAGCAGCGCGTCAGGGCCGCGGGCGCGACGCCGGCCACGATCGGCGTCCTTGACGGCGCGGTGCGGGTCGGGCTGGACGCCGACGAGCTGAAGCGCTTCGCCGACGCCGGCCAGGGCGCGCGCAAGGTAGGCGCGCGCGATCTTGCCGCCTGCGTGGTCCAGGGCGCGCTGGGGTCGACGACCGTGGGCGGCACGCTCGCGGTCAGCCGTGCGGTCGGCATCCGGTTCGTCGGCACGGGCGGCATCGGTGGCGTGCACCGGGGTTTCGCGCAGACGCTGGACATCTCCGCTGACCTGCCGCAGCTCGCTCGGACCCCGGCGGTGGTGGTCTGCTCGGGCGCCAAGTCGATCCTGGACGTCAGCGCTACGGCCGAGCTGCTAGAGACGCTCGGAGTCCCGGTACTTGGCTGGCAGACCCCGACGCTGCCGATGTTCTACAGCGCCGACGGCGGCCCGCCGGTCTCGGCCACCGTCGCGCAGGCGGCCGAGGCCGCCCAGATCGCGGCGATGCACTGGCAGCTCGTTCCCGCCGGCGGGCTTATCCTGGCCCGCCCGCCGGCCGGTGGCCTTGATCTTGAGGCACTCGTCACGGAGGCGGTAGAGCAGGTGCGCCGCGCGGGCGTGACCGGCCAGGCCGTGACGCCGGCGGTGCTGGCAGCAGTCGAGGAGCTCAGCGGTGGCCGCAGCGTCGAGGTCAACCGGCGCCTGATCGCTGACAACGCCGAGCTTGCCGCGCAGGTCGCGGTTGCCTACGCGAGCCGGCAGGATCCCTGACTCGCTGCGGCCAGCCTGCATGACGGGCAGTTCGGAATCCGGCCGCGGCGCTGACAGGAGGCTTTCCGCAGGGCACGGCGAGCTTGCCGAGCGGGTCGCGGTCGCTTACGCCTGTGGATCTCCGAGATCGACGATGGCGGCGACCGGCCCGCCGCCATCAGGACCCTGATGCGCGGCTGAGACCGAGACGAACACGGCTGGGTCACCGGTGACGGCAGCCGCGACGCCGCCGACGCACGCCTTGATCTGCCGGTGCCAGTGCACGTCGGAGTCGTCGAGCATCGCGTTGCGCCGCCCGCGGACCCGCCCGTCCTGGCTGGCCTCGCACTTGAGGAACACGTTGACCAGCCTGCCGTCCAGATCGCCCGGGCGCGGGCGGTCCGGCAGCGCCAGGCCGGCGCTCCTGATCGCAGCCCAGATGCCGTCGGCGTCCAGGGCGTCCGCCATCACCGAGTGACCGATGCGGTACCGTCCGCCGATGCCGCGCACGTTCCCGGCCACGACCACCTGCGCCCGGTCGAGCTCGACGCCGGACGAGCAGGATGCCACAGCGGAGCCCAGCGCGCGGTTGCGCATGACATCGCCGTCGGCCGGCATCGGGATCTCGCCGAGCGCGACGGCGATGCCGAGAGCGGCGGTCCCGTTGGACACGTCCATGGACTCGCCGGTGTTCTCGGTCCAGACGCTCTTCCCCCGGCTCGCCGCGTCCCGGATCGTGTGGATCGTCAGCAGCGGTGTCTTCGTCTGCACGTAGTGCACGTCCGCCGGGTCGCTGATGCCTGCCTCTGCCATTGCCGCCCGCACGGCCGCCGCGACCTTGGTGATCATGGCAGCGCGGCCGATGTCCTCGGGCAGCAGCGGCTCGCTCATCGCGAACCCGACTGACAGCCGCGGCTCGTCGGTCACGTCCGCCGCGCCTGGCGGCAGCGTGGCGAAGATGGTGGCGTGCGGGCTGAGCACCCCGTCGGTGCCGCCGGACCACACGATCGGCACCTGCGCGACCGCGTCGGCACCGCGGCTGCCCTTGGCCACCAGCACCTCACGGAACGCGCGATCGGCCAGGATGCGGGTGTAGTCGTTGACGCCGCCGTTGCCCTCGGTCTTGCCGATCACCGCGACGACCCGGTCCGCCTCCAGCACGCCGGCGTCGATGAGCTTCGCCAGCTCGCTGGCGTCAGACACATGATGCAAGGGAATCTTGCGAACCTCGATGGGCTCGGGCACGGATCTACCTCCTGGGGCTAGCTGGGTCGGGCTTACGGGACAACGGCAGTGCCAGCCGTGCCGGCCAGAGCGTCGGCGATGTGGTGCAAGGACGTGATGATCGCCCGCCCTCCGCCGTCGGCGAACCGGCAGGCAGCCTCGACTTTAGGGCCCATGCTGCCCGCCGGGAACTGCCCGTCGCCGGCGAGAGCGCGCATCCGGGCGACCGGGATCTCCCCTATCGGTCGGGCGGTGGCGGTGCCCCAGCCCTCGATCACGGCTTCGACGTCCGTGGCGATGATCAGCGTGTCGGCCTCGAGCTGGCGGGCGAGCACGGCGGCAGTCAGGTCTTTGTCGATCACGGCCTCCACCCCGCGCAGCTCGCCCCGCTCGTCCCGGATGGTGGGCACGCCGCCACCGCCCGCGCAGACCACGACGAATCCCGCGGCGAGCAGCGCCGCGGCTGTGACCGCATCCAGGCACGCTAGCGGCTCGGGCGAGGCGACGACCCGCCGCCAGCCGCGCGGCCCGAAATCGCGCCAGGTCTGGCCATGCGCGATCAGGTCGGCGGCCTCGGCGGCGGGCAGGTACCGGCCGATCGGCTTGACCGGGTCAGTGAACCCGCGGTCGTCGGGGCTGACGAGCGTCCGCGATACCACCACCGCCGTGCGCGAGTTCACACCGCGCCTGGCGAGCGCGGCGTCCAGCGCATTGAGCAGGAGGACGCCGATCGTTCCCTGCGTCTGCGCGCCGCACCAGTCGAGCGGCACTGGCGGGACAACAGCTGCTGCGATCTCGTTCTTCACCAGCAGGTTGCCGACTTGCGGCCCGTTGCCGTGGGTGAGCACGACCGGGTTGCCGGCGGCCACGATATCGGCGACCGACTCCGCTGCCACGCCGATGGCCAGACGCTGATCCTCCGGCCGGGCGCTGCCATCTGGCGCGGTCATCGCATTGCCGCCGAGCGCGATCAGGATGGTCATAGCCAGTCCACGTCAGCGGCCGTCGGTCCGCCGGCGAGCTGGCCGTAGCCGGGCCCCCGGTCGAAGAAGGGTGCTGCCGCTGGCCGCGCGGCGCGCTGGCTGCCCCGCAGGGCACGGGTCGCCGCATCGTCGGCCGCCGGGTCGTCGGCCGGGCCGGTCAGTACGACGCCATAGTCATCGGCCGCGGCCGCGCGGGACACCTTGCCCCAGCGAACATCGCGTGCCACCAGCTCCGGGTCACGATCCAGCGGGTCCCCCCACCCGCCGCCGCCCGTGGTCCTGATGCGGATCAGCGTGCCGGCCGGCACGAACTCGCCGTCGGCCAGCGCGTCGACCTCTCGCTCGGCCGGACCGCCGGGATCAACCGTGACCTGGAACGGGTGCCCGGCGCGGCCGCCGTTCACTCCCCAGCAGGACAGGATGGAGCGGTCGGCGATCGACATGAAGTAGCCGTCCGCGCGCATCCGCAGGACCTTCTCGTAGCCGAGTCCGCCGCGGTACTTGCCGGGTCCGCCGGAGTCCACCGCCAGGCCGAGCCGCTCTACCAGCAGCGGGAAGCGCGCCTCGGTGAACTCGGCGGGCAGGTTCCGCGAGTCGGGGACCACATGGATGGTGTCCTCGCCGTCGGCGTAATAGCGGCCGCCGGACCCGCCGCCGAGCACTTCACGCATGAGGTAGGGCTCGCCGTCCACGGTCTGCCCGTAGACACCGGTGTAGCGGATCGTCTCCTGATCGGCTGGCATCCGCCCGCCGACGGCCTTGGCCAGCACGCCGGCGAACACGCCGAGCAGGCGAAGGATCACGAACGTGCGCGCGTTCGTCGGGGCGGGGAACACCGGGGTGAGCAGCGTGCCGGGCGGCGGGAAGCGCAGCTCCATCAGCTCGACAATGCCCTCGTTCACGTCCAGCTCGGCCATCCGCTCCGGCGTGTCCGCGAGGTTGCGCAGGATCGGCGCGAGCCACTTGGCCAGGAAGTTGCCGTCCGCGTAGTTCGCGCAGTGATTGATCGGGCCCTTCGCCTGCGGCCCGGTGCCGGCGAAATCGAGGATGAGCCGGGGCCCGCCTGGCTCGTCGGAGGCCGTCCTGGTGAGCGTGATCCGCTGGGCGTGCAAGCGCGGCGGGTCGACGCCGTCGTGCTCGGCGTAGTCTTCCCAGGTCCAGGTCCCGGCCGGGATCTTGGCGAGGATCTCCTGCCGGTAGGTGCGCGTGGTGCTGGCGACGATCTCGTCGAAGCAGGCCTCGACAGCGGCCCGGCCGTAGCGCTCGAACAGCTCTGACAGCCGGCGCGCGCCGAGCAGGCAGGCGGCGCATTCCGCGTCCAGGTCGGCGGCGAGGGAGTCGGGCATCCGCGAGTTGCGGGTCATGATCGTCAGCGCCGCCCGGTTGGGCACTCCGGCGTCCCACAGCCGGATCGGCGGAACCATCAGCCCCTCGGAGAAGACGCTGGTGGCGTGGCTCGGCATCGATCCGGGAACTGCGCCGCCGATGTCATCGTGGTGGCCGAACGCCTGGACGAACGCGACCACCTCCAGTTCTCCTCCCGCGCCTGAGCCGGCCGCGAAGACGGGCACCGTGACGCACAGGTCCGGCAGATGCCCGATGCCGCCCTCGGACAGGTAGACGTCGTTGTGGAAGAAAACGTCACCCGGCCGCATCGTCGGCAGCGGGAAGTCGCGCGCGATGGGGTGCACAAGCGCGCTGTACGAGCGCCCGGTGAGCTTGCGCAGCAGCCGGTCGTGAATGCCGACGCGGAAGTCGTGCGCATCCCTGATCATCGGCGACCGCGACGTCCGGCCGATCGCGGTCTCGACCTCCTTCTCGATCGCGGCCAGGCTGCCACCGACGATCTCCAGCAGCACCGGGTCCACTGGCGCGCGCGGGCCGGCGATGAGGGTCGGTGTCGTCTTGGGCGCAGTCACGCTAGCCCGACCAGCAGGTTGCCGAACCCGTCCACGCGCGCGGCAAACCCGGGATGCAGCGGGATCGTCGCGCCGTACTCCTCGATGATCGCGGGACCGGTTACCTCGTCGCCGGCCGCTAGCTCGGGCCGCCAGTAGACCGCGGTACCGACCGGCCCGGCTGCCCGCTCGAACACCACTGGCCGCTCGCCGGCCACTGCCCTCCCCGCGTCGCCATCCCCGGCCGCCAGCGGGGCAAGCCGCGGCCGCTGGATCGGGCCGATCCCGGTCACCCGCAGGTTCACCCACTCGACCTGCTGCCGTGGGTCGGCGCGGAAGTCATACCCGTACAGCGCGCGGTGCGCTGCGTGAAAGTCCGCTGCCGCCGCCTCGGCCACTGCCGGTCCGACCGGGCCAGCGGCGATCGGCACGCGTACCTCGAAGGCCTGCCCGTAATACCGCAGGTCGGCGGTCCTGGTCAGGCGGTGCGCTGCCGCCGCGAAGCCCTGCGCCGTCAGGGCATCGTGTGCGCGCGCCGTGAGCTCGGCATAGCTCGCCTCGATCGCCGCGTGGTCCAGCTCGGCCTGCCGGGCCACGCTGGTGCGCACGTAGTCCGTGCGAACGTCAACGGTCAGGAGCCCGAAAGCCGAGACGTTGCCGGGGTTGCACGGCACCAGCACGCGGCGTACGCCGAGGATCTCGATCAGCGGGCAGACCAGCAGCGACCCCGACCCGCCGAACGTGACCAGGGTGAAGTCCCGTACGTCGAGACCGCGCTTGACGGTGATCTGGCGCACCGCATTGGCCTGGTTCCAGGCCGAGACCTCCAGGATCCCGGCTGCGCACTCGTCCGTCGGCAGGCCAAGCTTCGCGGCGAGGTCGGCCAGCCCGGAGCGCGCCGCATCGGCATCCAGCGGAATCTCCCCGCCGAGCAGATGCGGCGGGATCCGGCCGAGCATGAGGTGAGCGTCGGTGACCGTCACCTCGCGGCCGCCCTTGCCGTAGCACAGCGGGCCCGGATCAGCGCCGGCCGACCGCGGCCCGACTTTCAGCGAGCCCTCCGGCGATACCCACGCGACGGACCCGCCGCCCGCGCCGACTGTCACCACGTCCACCATCGGGATCTTCGACGGGTGCGCGCCGACGGAGCCCTCAGTCGTCAGCGCGGGCTCGCCGCCGACCACTACCGCGACGTCGGTCGAGGTCCCGCCGCCATCACAGGTCAGGACCGAGGTGATGCCCGCGTTCTGCGCGATCATCGCGGCGCCGACCGCGCCGGCGGCCGGCCCGCTCAGCACGGTCGCGATCGGCCGGCCGATGACTTCCGCGGCAGTGGCCACCCCGCCGTTCGAGGTCATCACGTGCAGCGGGATCGGGTCGGCTCGCAAGTCCGCTAGCCGTTGCTCGATCTCGGACAGGTACCGTGCCACTCGCGGCTTGACCGCCGCATCAATCAGCGTGGTCATCGAACGCTCGTACTCCCGGTACTCCGGCAGCACCCGCGACGACAGGGAGACCACCGCACCCGGATGCTCGCGGGCCAGTACCCCGGCCATCCGCTCCTCGTGCTCGGGGTTCGCATAGGAGTGCAGGAACGAGATGCCGAGCGTGTCGATGCCGCGATCGCGGAACCACCGGGCTGCTGCTATTGCCTGTGCCTCGTCGAACGGGCGCAGCTCCGCGCCGGTGTGGTCCATGCGGCCTGCCACCGCCTTCACCAGATCCGGCGGCACGATCCGGTCGGGCTTGACCCAGAAATAGGAGTTGCCGTAGCCATCGGGCACGGACTGCCGGGCGATTTCCAGCATGAACTCGTAGCCCTCGGTGGTGACGAACCCGAGCTCGCCGATATCGCCGGCCAGCAGCTGGTTGGTCGCAATCGTCGTTCCGTGGCTGACGGACGCTATCTCGGCCGGATCCGCCGCGAGCAGTCCGAGGATCTTCGCCAGCCCGGTCATGAAGCCCTGCGCCGGATCAGCGGGCGTCGACGGCGTCTTGGTCACCGTCAGCTTGCCCGTGACCTCGTCGAACGCGACCACATCGGTGAAGGTCCCGCCGGTATCCACGCCAATGCGAAGGCGGCGACTGCGCGCCGCCGTCCGGTCAGCCGGCATCCGTCACCGGTCCCGGCGCCGGAGCTCGAACAGGTCGGACGGCGATAGGGGCATGGACCGGATCGGAATGGCCTCGGCATCTTCGATAGCCGCGGCCAGGACCGCGGCGCCGGGAATGACCCCGGCCTCGCCGGCGCCCTTGATGCCCAGCGGGTTCAGCGGCGACGGCGTCTCCAGGTGGTCAATCTCGATCTCGCGGGGCACCTCGCTCGCGTACGGCATGAGAAAGTCCATGAAGGACGCGTTGACGAGCTGGCCGGTTTCGTCGTAAGCCATCCGCTCGTACAGCGCCCCGCCGACACCCTGGGCCACGCCGCCGTGGATCTGCCCTTCCACGATCTGCGGGTTGATCAGCTTCCCGCAGTCGTGCACCACGCAGTAGCGCAGGATCGTGATCTCGGCAGTGTCCGGGTCCGTCTCGACGATCGCCGCGTGCATGCCGCTGGCAAACGTTGAGCGCACCGGCGAGAAGTAGGCGCGACCTTCGATGCCGGGCTCGTCATCGGGCGCTACCGGCGGCCTGCTCATGTCGCCGCCGCCGGCGAACTGGGTCGCGGCCTTGGCTGCCTCATCGAAGGCGTACCGCAGCGGGTTGGACAGCACCGCTACGGTGCCAAGGCTGATACCGCTATCGGGATCGCCCCTGACCTGGACAATGCCGTCGATGATCTCCAGGTCGGCGGGTGAGACCTCCATGGCCTCGGCCGCGACCCGCAGCGCTTTCTCCTTCGCCTTGCGTGCCGCCAGCGTGACGGCCGACCCGCTCATGACGGCCGTCCGTGATGCGAACGTGCCGACCGCATAGCCGAAGCGCCTGGTGTCGCCGGTGACGACCTCGACATCCGCGAGTGGCACGCCAAGCTCGTCGGCGACCAGCTGCGCCAGGATCGTCTGGTGCCCCTGCCCCTGGCTGGTCAGGCCGGTGGCGACCTTGACCTTCCCGGACGTTTCCACTACCACATGGCCGCCCTCGTACGGGCCGACGCCGGTGCCCTCGACGTAACAGGCCAGGCCGATGCCGATGCGCCGGCCTTCGGCTGCGGCGGCTTCCTTGAGCGGAGCGAACTTCTCCCAGCCGACCAGGTCCTTGATCTTGGTGAGCAGGGCCGGGTAGTCGCCGGAGTCGTAGATGAGCGGGCGGCCGTCCTGGAAGATCAGCCCCTGGTCGTACGGCATCTCGCCAGGCTGGATGAAGTTGCGCTCCCGGACCAGCGTCCGGTCCAGGCCCAGCTCCGCCGCGATCGCGTCCATGGTCCGCTCCATCACGAAGCAGCCATGCGGCCGCCCCGCCCCCCGGTAGGGCGTGACGAGCACGGTATTGGTGTACAGCGAGTCGAACTCCACCCGGTAGGCGCCAGGCTTATACGGCCCGAGTAGCTGGGTCGAGGTGACGATCGGCACGATGAGCCCGTAGGGCACGTAGGCGCCGTTGTCATGCCAGAACCGGACGTCGAGGCCGAGGATCCGCCCCTCGTGGTCGTACCCGACCGTGACGTGATGCTGCTGACCGCGCTCGTGCGCGCTGGCAATGAAGTGCTCGCGCCTGTCCTCGGTGAACTTCACCGGCTTGCCGAGCTGCTGGGCGGCCCAGGGAACGAGCACTTCCTCGGGCCACGGATGCACGATCTTTACCCCGAAGCCGCCGCCGACGTCCGGCGTGATCACATCGACTTGACTGAGGTCCAGGCCCAGCTTGGCGGCGACGGCGGCCCGCACGCCCGTGGAGGTCTGGGTGGACGTCCATACGACGAGCCGCTTCTGCTGCTCTTCCCACCGGGCCAGCACGCCGCGTCCCTCGAGCGGCGTGGATGCCGACCGCTCGATCTCCAGGTCGAGTTCGAGTACGTGCGGAGCAGCAGCGATTGCGGCCGCGGTGTCGCCGTGCTCCTGGACCGCGTTAGCAGCCCGGTTGCCAGGGACGTCATCGTGTACCAGGTGCTCGGCTGCCCTGGCGGCGTCCAGGCCCACCACTGCCGGAAGGGGCTCGTAGCTGACATCGATCAGGTCTGCAGCGTCCTCGGCCAGGTAGCGATCGGCCGCGACCACCATGACGATCGCCTCGCCAACGTGGTTGACCTCGCCATTCGCCAGCGCATACGGCGTCCGGCCATGAGTGAGCGCCGGATGCGGTATCAGCAGCGGAAGGGGCTCGGCCAGCCGGGCCGGCAGATCCTGGTAGGTGTAGATCGCCACCAGCCCGGGCACCTTGAGTGCCCCGCTGACATCGATGTCGGTGATGCGCGCGTGCGCGAGCGGGCTGCGCACGAACGCGGCGGCAAGCGCGTCCGGCCCGAGGTCGTCGAGGTACGCGCCGTGGCCGCGGATCAGCCGGTCGTCTTCGACTCGCTGCACGCGAGCGCCGAACAGCGAGCTCATGCGGGCCCTGCCGGTGTCGCTGCCGCGGGCTGGCCCGTGCCGCTGCCGTTCGACGCGGCTCGCTCGCGGATGATCTCCGCTGCCCGGTGCACTGAGGCCAGGATGTTCTGGTAGCCCGTGCACCGGCAGAGATTACCGCCGATCATCTCGCGCGCCTGCTCGTCGTCCGGGTCGGGAACAGCCTGCAGCCCAGCGGTGATCGTGGTGAGGAAGCCAGGAGTGCAGAAGCCGCACTGGAGGCCGTGACACTCGGTGAACGCCTGCTGCACCGGTGACAGCGTGCCGTCGGGTGCCGCGAGGCCCTCGACGGTGGTGATATCAGCGCCGTCGGCACTAACGGCCAGCAGCAGGCACGAGCGGACCGGTCTCCCGTCGAGCAAGATGGTGCAGGCGCCGCAGACCCCGTGCTCACAGCCCACGTGCGTGCCGGTCAGCCGCAGGTCGTGCCGGATGCAGTCGGAGAGCAGCCGGCGGGCGGGCACCCGGGCCGTCCGAGCGCTGCCGTTCACGGTCAGGCGCACCTCGTGCAGTTCCTCCCCGTGCTGCTCGCCGGAGTGCAGTTCGCCTGCGGCACTACTCATGCGGCCACTGCCTCCAGCGCGTGCCCCAGCGCCTCGACGAGCGCTCGCTCGGTGAGTACCCCTGC
>Ga0335072_10014572_pt1 | contig 11168 bp, 7 predicted proteins | sample Lox_Sample_21_FD_206725 | JGI IMG/M metagenome (GOLD analysis project Ga0335072, IMG submission 206725) | Soil microbial communities from Loxahatchee National Wildlife Refuge, Florida, United States - Lox_Sample_2.1 | ecosystem: Environmental > Terrestrial > Soil > Wetlands | place: USA: Florida... | reverse complement strand
GTCCTGCTGTGGGCGCAGAACATGAATAATGAAGCGCTCGGCGGCTCATTGCTGGCGGGGTCAACACTGGGAGGATCATGGCGAAAAATCGGGACGGAGCAGGAAGCCAATCCCATTGCGCGATGGTCGTCGGACGGTAAGTCGATCTACTTCGTGAAAGCGGAGCAGGTGTGGGCGATGAACGAGAATGGCGGCGACGCGCGAGTCCTGTGGAAGCCTCCTCAGCCTCCGACCGCGCTGGCCGTGTCTCCGGATGGGAAGCAGCTCGCAGTAACCGTCTCCTCCGACCCATCGCGTCTCTGGCTTGTGGGCAGCGACGGAATGCACCCCCATCCCATGGAACTGGACTGGCCGCCGGATGCCGGGGAGAGGCAGGGACAGTGGACTCCGGACGGGCGGCGCTTCGTTTTCAATTCCGACCGCGAAGGGCGTGGCAATGTGTATGAACTGGTGCAACCGCGCTGGTTCGAATTCTGGAGGAAGCCTGAGGCGATACGCCTGACGGGCAATCAGCTCAACATTACGGATGCGGCTGCGGCACGGGACAGCAAAGGCCTGTTTGTGCTGGGGCAGGTCGAATCCGGAGTCATGCAGGTGTTCGATCCTGGGGCGGGCAAGCTGGTGCCGTTCCTGGGAGGACTACCGGCGCTCGAGCTCGTGATATCTCCCGACCGGCAGTGGATGGCGTACACAGAATATCCCAGCGGCCATTTATGGAAGAGCCGGCTGGATGGCAGCGAGGCGGTCCAGCTGACCGACGTGCCCGCCTATATGGAACAGTGGTCGCCGGATGAGAAATGGATCGCATTTTCCGACTGGCGCAAGATCTATCGTGTCTCCGCCGATGGGGGCGCACCGGAGAAGTTGGTGGCGCAAGGCGATGATGAGGTGATGCCGGCGTGGTCGCCGGATGGAAAGTCGATCGTCTTTAACCGGTTCGACGGGTGGCATGAGCCGGACGGACTGTATGCAGTGGACCTGGAAAGCCACGAGGTGACGCCTGTGCGGGGCGGCGAAAAGTATTACATCCCGGCCTGGTCCCCGGACGGAAAGTATCTGGTCGCCATGGCGCGCGAGCCGCTGCGGATGGTGATCTACTCGGCGGCAACGCAACAATGGCGTACGCTGAGGCAATTCAACGCGCCGGACGGCTTCTATGCGTGGTCACCGGACAGCCGCACCATCTACTTCTCCCAGACCCAGGTCGATGCGGGCATGTATCGGCTGTCGGTGCCGGATGGGCGCTTTGAGCGTATCTCAGACATTCCGGATACGTCTGCAGCCAACGAATCTTTCGTGAGTGTGACGGCGGACGGACAGCCGGCGATCATGAGCCACGCTGGAGCGGAACAGATCTATTCGCTCGCGTGGAAGTGACGGCCGCAAAAAACGAAGCCTTTGCGCCCATCTCTCTGCCGTTCATTCGCAGGGACAGGCAGGTCATGCGCAGTCGGCGACGTGGCGTGAATTGGCGCTTGTGGTTCAAGATGGATTCTCGGTGATGGTCAATATGGCTCGCATCGCTGCGTGAGCGCGCTCCTCTCCGGAACGTGCGAGGAGACACAAGACGGTTGCACGCCGCATGAATCAACTCGCCCCGCGGATTTCGCATCTCTTGATTTTTGGCCCTACGAGAAAACCACCCGCCGGGCATCTCAACCAGGAGGGCCTCCGTGCAATTCAACATCAATGGCAAACGGGTCGATCTGGACGTTGATCCCCGCACGTCGCTGCTCGATCTGTTGCGCGATCATCTGCGGTTGCATGGCTCAAAAAAAGGCTGCAATCAGGGCGCCTGCGGGGCATGCACGGTGTTGGCGGACGGGGAGCGTATTCTCTCCTGCCTGGCACTCGCTGTTCAATACCAGGAACGAGAGATCGTGACCGTGGAGGGGCTTGGCGGGAAAAGCGGGCTCCATCCGCTCCAGCAGGCCTTCATCGACTGTGACGGCTTTCAGTGCGGCTACTGCACGCCGGGCCAGATCTGCTCTGCGATCGGCATGATGCATGAAATCGGGCGAGGGGTGCCGAGCCATGTGAGTCAGGACCTGGCAGCGAAGGAAATCTCCCTCAGCCACGATGAACTACGGGAACGCATGAGCGGGAATCTCTGCCGCTGCGGTGCTTACAACGGCATTGTGGAGGCCATCACTGAGACCTATGCGGGGGCTGCGAAATGAACCCCTTCAGCTACGAGCGAGCGCGGGACGCGGCCGATGCGCTTCGGATAATCGGCGCTGAGGGTGCGAAATATCTGGGCGGCGGTACAAATCTTGTCGACCTGATGCGTGAGACAGTCGAAAAGCCCACGAAGCTTGTGGATGTCACCGCCCTGTCGCAATCCATCACAGAAACGCCGGACGGTGGACTCTTGATTGGCGCTGCGGCGCGCAATACGGCCGTTGCGGAGCACCTGATTGTGCGGACGCGCTATCCCGTGCTGGCGCGAGCGATCCTTGCGGGGGCCTCGGCGCAGATTCGCAACATGGCGACGGTGGGCGGCAATCTGCTGCAGCGCACGCGCTGCACCTATTTTTACGATGACGACGGATCGCGCTGTAATAAGCGGCAGCCGGGCCAGGGATGCGACGCCATCGAGGGCTTCAATCGGATGCATGCGATCCTTGGCGCATCGCCGGCGTGCGTGGCGACGCATCCCTCCGACATGTGTGTCGCTCTCGCGGCGCTCGACGCCATCGTGCACCTCAGGGACCGTGATCGCGAACGAACATTGCCGCTGACGGAGTTTCACCAGCTTCCGGGAGAGCATCCGGAAGTGGAAACCTCGCTTCGGCCCGGAGAACTTGTGACGGCCATCGAACTCCGCCCCTTCAGGTTTTCGCGGCGTTCGGTTTATCGCAAAGTACGCGATCGGGCCAGTTACGCCTTTGCATTGGTCTCTGTCGCAGCGGCGATGGAGATCGACGACGGCACGGTGAAGGACATTCGGCTGGCGCTGGGCGGCGTTGCAGCCAAACCCTGGCGGGCCTTCACCGCGGAAGCGGCACTGAAAGGCAAGCCGGCAACGGAAGAGAGCTTTCGCGCAGCCGCGGACGCTGAACTAGCGGCCGCCAGGCCGCTTCGGCACAACGCCTTCAAGGTGGAACTGGCGACGCGTGTGATCACGGCGGTCCTGAAGGAACTGACGGAGGCTAAGGCATGAGTCCCGTGCGAGATGCCGTGCAGAATGAGCCGGTCGAAATACCGGCGAACTCCTTTCCCGGAACCGCGCCTGATCCGATCATTCGCCAGAAGCATGGCTTGATCGGCGCTCCGGTTTCGCGTCTCGACGGTTCACTCAAGGTGACGGGAGCGGCTCCCTTTGCGGCTGAGTTCGACGAAGACCGGATGGTATTCGCCGCGCTGGCCTACAGCAGCATCGCCAAAGGGCGCATCGGCTCTCTCGACACATCCGAAGCGGAGGCGGCGCCAGGCGTGGTGCTGGTGATGACGCACCGCAACGCGCCACAGATGAAGCCAACGCCGCCGTTCCTGACCTCTCCCAAAGCGTGCGGCCCGAGCGACCTGCCCATCATGCAGGACGACACGATCCACTGGAACGGCGAGACCGTCGCCGTCGTCCTCGCCCGAACCCAGGAGCAGGCTGACCACGCGAAGTCGCTCATCCGCGTCACCTATGCGGCCGAGCCCGGGATGGTGCGATTCGACGATGCGAAGGCGCACGCCCGCTTCCCCGAAACGGTTCTCGGTGAGCCATCGCAGATTGAGAAGGGCGACGCAGAATCCGCGCTTGCGGCAGCTCCCTTCCGTGCAGACCTGACTTTCCGCACGCCCCACTACAACCACAATGCCATCGAGCTGCACGCCGTCACGCTGTTCTGGAAGAACGACGAGCTCTTCATTCACGACGCCTCCCAGGCGGTACGTCAAACCGCGTGGACGCTGGCCGAGGTCTTTGGTCTGAAGGAAGAGCAGATCCACGCTTCGTCGCCTTACGTCGGCGGTGGTTTTGGCGGAAAGACGCTCTGGCACCATCACGTCCTTGCCGCCGCAGCCTCAAGGTTGGCTCAGCGCCCCGTCCGGATGGTCCTCTCGCGCGAGGGCGTTTACCGCACCGTCGGCGGCCGCACCACGACGGAGCAGCGCGTCGCCATCGGCGCCGACGCAGAGGGCAGGTTTCAGTCGATCATTCACACAGGTGTGGCTGCGATGACGGCGCACAACAATTGCCCGGAGCAATTCACGTTTCCAGCGCGCCATCTCTACGCGGCGCGGAATTTCAAAGTCGCGCAACAGGTCGCCGACATGGATATGGTGGCGAATACTTTCATGCGCGCGCCGGGCGAATCGATCGGAACCTTTGCGCTCGAATCGGCCATCGACGAACTCGCCGAAAAGCTCAGCCTCGATCCCATCGAGCTCCGCAAGAGAAACGAGCCGGAAGCCGATCCCGTGAACGGCAAGCCATTCTCTTCGCGTAACCTCGTGGAAGCGTATCGGGCAGGAGCCGAAAAGTTCGGCTGGGAGAAGCGCAATCGCAGACCCGGCGCGCACCGCGAAGGCGAGTGGCTCATCGGCATGGGTTGCGCCACCGCTACCTATCCTTATATGCGCATGCCTGGCGGCGGGGCACGCATCACCTTAACCCGGGACGGTTGCGCCACCATCGACATTGCCGCGCACGAAATGGGCATGGGCACTTCGACGACGCACGCCCTGGTCGCCGCCGACCGCCTTGGGATCGCCATGGAGTGCATCAACATCAACTATGGCGAATCCGATTTAGCCGGCATGTTTCTCGCTGGCGGATCGTCGCAGACGGCCTCCATCGGAGCCTCCATCATCGCTGCACAGCGCCAACTGGTGAAGCAGTTGCTCGATCTGGCGGGCGCAGGCTCTCCGCTCCACGGCCTTACCCTCGAACAGATCGCGATGCGCAACGGAGGTCTCTGTCAGGCCACCGAGCCGCGCCGATGGGAAAGCTATGGCGCGATCCTCCAGCGCGCCGGCCGCGAACAGGTTGTGGCCGAGGCGGAAGCTTCTCCCCCTGAGGAGATAGAGCACTGGTCCATGCACTCCTTCGGAGCCATGTTTGCCGAAGTCCGAGTCAACGGGATTACCGGTGAACCCCGGGTGAGCCGCTTTCTCGGTTCGTTCGACTGCGGCCGCATTCTGAACGCGAAAACGGCCGCAAGTCAGTTCCGGGGCGGCATTATTATGGGTCTTGGCCTCGCCCTGATGGAAGAAACGCAGTTCGACGAACGTAACGGACGCATCATGAATCCCAGCCTTGCCGAGTATCATGTGCCGGTTCACATGGATGTTCCGCCAATCGACATCCTCTGGACCGACATCCCCGACCCGCATACTCCGATGGGCGCCCGTGGGATCGGCGAGATCGGGATCACGGGAACGGGAGCCGCGGTCGCTAACGCGATTTATAACGCCTGCGGAAAACGGATTCGGGAATTGCCGATCACACTCGACAAACTCTTTTGACCAGGCGCCGTTCCGGGCTGTACGAACGGTTGGGTCAGCATGTTTCCGCATTTGCCAACGGATGCAGTTCGCTCAGCGGTCGGGCGAAGAACATCAACCTTTTGCTTTTGAAAGGGCGGCGGCGTCTCGGGGCAGGAACAGAGTGAAAACAGTTCCGCTGTGTCCGGCTTGCTGCGAACTGCGGACGCGCAGGGTGCCTCCATGGCGATTTACGATTTCTCTGCTCACCCAAAGTCCGAGACCGGTGCCGGCGGCGTCTTTGGTCGTATAGAAAGCCTCAAATATCCGGGAAATCACCGCGGGAGGCATGCCGTGTCCGGTGTCGGCAACGGTCAGGGTGACGCCGGCCTGGCCGGTTTTGACCTGGGTCGCGCTGCGGCAACGCAGCAGCAGGCGGCCTCCCGATTTGTGCATCGCGTCGATGGCGTTGCTTACGATATTGCTGAGAACCTGACGAATCTCGCCCTCGAAGCAGAACACCGGCGAGCAGGCGCGTTCTCGCACCTCCAACTCGATCGGTGCATTCGCAATGCGCGGCTCGTAAAGCGAGAGCACGCTGCGCAGGAGGTCGGGGCAGGCGACTTCCTGCGGGTTAGTGAGCTGTTTGTGAAACCGCAATGTCTGACTGGCGATGACAGCAACGCGACGCAACTCGCGGGCAGCGATGTCGATGAACTGTCGGGTCTCTGCGAGACTGGCAGCGCTTTGGGCGAGGTAGATCAGGTTGGTGACGGCCTCAAGGGGGTTGTTAATCTCGTGGGCAATGGAAGCGGCGAAGCGACCCGCTACCGCGAGCTTTTCGCTCTGGAGCAACGCCAATTCTGTCTTTCGCTGCTGCGTGACTTCGAGCGAGGCAGCGGTGATGGCCTGGACCGACCCGTCCGGCGCGTGGACGGGGAAATAACTGACGGTCCAGTAGCGATGTTCGGAGGGATTGGTGACGAGGTTGCCTTCGAGCGGGAAGTTGACCACAGGCTCGCCTCGAAGCACCTGCTCGAAAAGATCCCGCAGACCTTCAATAGGCGCCATTTCGGTGAGGGTGCGGCCGACGATCTGCTCGGGAGTGAGGCCGAAAAACTCCGCCTGGCGGTCGTTGAGGCGGAGGTAGCGAAAATCTTTCGTGTCGAAGAGGGCGAGACCGATGGGCGCGGTGCGATAGACGGTCTCGATTTCGGCGCGCTGACGTTCGGCCTCCTCTGACTTAAGCCGTAGAGTTTCGCGGTCGGCTCGCTCCTGCGTCACATCGCGGGAAAAGGTGACGATGCCATCGCGGGTGGGAAAGACCTCGATGCGCAGCCACGCGTTGAGGGGCTGGGGGTAGTACTCCTCGAACGCACCGGAGATGCCCTCGCGCATGGCGCGTTCGTAGTGATAGACGTAGGGCGAATCGGGATAGACGGCGGCAGGGAAGGTTTCCCAGAGATTGCGCCCGAGAATCGTGCGGCCGGACGAGTAGAGATCCACGGCGCGGGGATTGAGGTAGCTCATGTTCCACGCGCGGTCGACTCCAATGATCGCGTCGGTGGTGACGGCGATGACCTGAGCGAGCTGTTCGGTGAGCCTCTCCTTGTCGCGCTCAGCGGCACGCTTTTCATCAATGTCGCGAAAAACCAGGACGATGCCGATCAGAACGCCATTTTCGTCAAGAATCGGGGCGCCGCTGTCGTCGATGGCGGTTTCGCGGCCATCTTTGGCGACAAGGACGGTGTGGTTGGCGAGGCCGACCACGGTACCGAGGCGCTTTACCTTTTCGGCTGGGCTTTCGACGTCTTTGCGGGTGGTTTCGTTGACGATTTTAAAGACTTTGGCGAGAGGCTCGCCGCGTGCATCCACTTCGGTCCACCCGGTCAGGGTTTCGGCGACAGGATTCATATGGGTGACGCGGGTTTGGGCGTCCGTGACGATGACGGCATCGCCGATGCTGCGGAGGATACGCGAGGAGCGGGCTTCACTTTCCTCGAGCTGACGGAGCGCCAGGACCTCCTTGGTGACGTCGTGCAGGGTGCCGAAGAGGCCGGCGATTCTGCCACCTTCATAGATGGGAATGAAGGAGTAGTTGAGAAAAGACTGGCGGACCCCGCCAGGCGTAGGAAGGGGGACTTCGAGCTTCTCGTAGAAAAGAGTCGTGCCGGTGGCGAAGGCGTTTTCGAGCAGGGGTCCGACGGTCGCCCACGATTCGCGGTAGACCTGCTCCGCTGGAGTACCGAGGGCGGCGGGATGGCGTGGGCCGGGAAAAGAGCGGTAGGCGTCGTTATAGATGAGATGGAACTGCGGACCCCACATGCAACGCGCCGGCAGGGGCGAGGAGAGCGCAAGGTTGACGACGGTTACTAACTCGCGGGACCAGGAATCGATGGGACCGAGGGGCGTGGAAGCCCAGTCAAAGGCGCGTACTCGCTCGGCCATCTCCCCTGCACCGAGGATCCGGCTGGAGAATGGAGATGCGGCTTCCTCTGCAGAAGGATTGAAGAGCCCGCCCGACGTCATTGCTCCGAGAATCCTATCAGGATGCGACTGTGCATGGCGCACAAGGGCGGGCCGGTGAGCCTGCGCCTGAGCATGTTTCTGCGGGATGGATGAAGCGCACCGCTCCCCGCGGTTCTGCCTCGGATTCTGCTCTTGTCGCGAAGTTACCGGGTCGAATCAATGAAATCAGAGAGTTAGAAGGCAGTTTACAGCCCTTTGCCGCACCTGGGCTCAGAATGGCGAACCGGGCCCACGGGAGATATTTGCCCCGTCTGGAACAGAGATAGATGGCAGACGCCGCAACGGGCGCCGCCTACGGGCAGGGGCTGTGGCGGGGTAACCACAACAGGACCCGGCCTCTGCGTTTCCTCCCTGATGTCATAACAGGAAAGTCCCGTTCCAATAGGCAACAAACAAGATACCCAAGGAGCAAAGATTCAGCTTACCGACTCTGGTAATAGAACTTTTTGGGGATACGCTTTTCTCAGCGCGCCTTCGCGCCCTAAGGAGAACCCCATCATGAAATCTCTTCGCACTTTCGCCATCTCGTCTGTCGTTCTGCTCGCAACCGCCGCCCCTTCGTTTGCTTCGCTGGGTGGAAGCGATCCGCGTCCGCCGGCATCGCAGACAGCGAGCATGACCACCGCAGCCCCGTCCTTTGCTTTGCTGGGTGGAAGTGATCCGCGTCCGCCAGCTGCGCAGACAGCAAGCACGACCACCGCAGCCCCTTCGTTTGCTTCGCTGGGTGGAAGCGATCCGCGTCCGCCAGCTGCGCAGACAGCGAGCACGACCACCGCAGCCTCTTTGTTTGCTTCGCTGGGTGGAAGCGATCCGCGTCCGCCGGCATCGCAGACAGCGAGCACGACCACCGCAGCCCCTTTGTTTGCTTCGCTGGGCGGAAGCGATCCGCGTCCGCCGGCAGCGCAGACAGCGAGCACGGCTACCGTCCCCACGCAGACTCTCTCCGCGCTGTCGGGACTGTAATTTGATAGGCTCTCTAGCGAGAGCCCATGAACGTCAGCACCTTAGCCGGAGCGTTGTGGGCAGCAGGTTTCATCGAACATGCTGCCCTGCTTCTCGTCCTGCTGGCTCTCCGCCGCTGGAAGCGCTTCCCTTTTTTCACTTCCTATATCGCGTTCAACGTGATCCGAACGGTCATGCTGTTTTGCGCTTTTCGCTTTGCGAAATCGCTTTATGCCTCCTTGTACTGGTCGGCCGCAGCGCTTGATTTTATCCTTCAGGTGCTCATCATTTTCGAAGTCATGCGCGCGATCATGCCTCCCGGCGAATGGGGCGAAGACGCTCGGAGAAGATTCAGAGTTCTTTCGAGTGCCGGCGTTGTCGTCGCATTCGGCTTAACCCTTGCGATCCACAACAAAATGCCGCATTCGTACTCCGAATGGATCGACTGGAGCCAGCTTTTCTCCTCGACTCTCTCAGTCGTTTTGCTCCTCGCTATGGCGTTTTCGACGACTGCCCTTGGGCTGGTGTGGAGCCGGCATGTGGCAGCCCTGGGAACCGGGCTCGCGGTGTGGGGCCTGGTCGATTTTTTTGTTGAAGGCGCATACCAATATTTCGGGCCGCGCTGGCATGGCGTCTATCTTGATTACTTTCGTATCCTGGCGTACCAGGCAGTGGTGCTTTATTGGATTGCCTCCTTCTCCAGGCGTGAAAACAGCCGTATACTGAGTGCCGGGCAACACCAGGTGCTGAACGAAATTCAAAGCCAGGCTGAAGCGCAGGCTGACCTGCTGGGTCGCCGGAAACACTGAGGGTCGAGATGGGTTTTTGGATCGTTGCGGTCGTCGGAGTTGTGGCAGCAGCGGGGTTTTCGTGGCATGAAGCAAGGTCACGGAAGCTGCGCAGCGTCGACTTCGATCAGATCGTTGGTTCCCTGCAACCCATCCCTGTGGCTCAGCTTCGCGCCATCGGTGAGATCGCCCGCGATTTTCTCGATCCGGCTTCGGTGAAGCGCCGGGAAAAATGCAGTCAAATCTGGCTGGAGCCGGAAGACATCTGGGCCTGCATAGGTGGAGATGCAGGGTTGAAGAGGCTTGCGCACAATGCCGAGGTGATGATCCTTCTCGCGGCCTGCGTCTACAGATGGGACATCGATGAAACGTACGTCGTATCCCAGCGCATACGCCGGGATGCTCTCCAGCTCAAGCGCGGTGTTTTGCAGATTCGGCTTGCCAGATTTGCACGCACCCTCGGTTACCGGAATCGCAAAGTCGCTTTTGAACTCCAGCAGGTCGTCGCCAGCTACCACCTGATGCGCGAGAGGCTGCTGCTGCTTTACGAGACCAAGCAATACCTGCAGCATGCCCGGCTGCTGGAAGTTCTGTAGCTCGAACCGGACGCCACAGAAAGAACGCGGATCGTCGGGCCATCCTTAAATAGCGGCATTCAAGTCCTTTTGGAGATCTGCTGCGATCCGGTGCGCGGTCTGCCCTACCGAGGCCACGATTTCCTTCTCGCGTTCGGCCGTCATGCGCGCAAGCGGTGTGGAAACGCTGATCGCCGCCATGACGCGATTTGCGCCCGTCTCGATAGCGGACGCGACGCAGATTCCTCCGAGGGTCGATTCTTCCCGGTCATAGGCAATCCCGGATTCCCGTATGTGTTCGAAATGCGCGATCAGCGTGCGCCGATCGCAGATGGAGTGGGGAGTGCGGGAGCTGAGGCCATACGCCTCGAGGATCCTGTCGATGTCTTCGCGCTGCTGAAAGGCGGTGATGGCCTTTCCCATCGCGCTGCAGTGAGGGGGCAAGACACGGCCTCGCCGGTTGGTGATGCGAATCTCGTGCAGGCTGTCCACCGAATCGATTACCTGGATATGCTCACCAAAAAGGTAAGCAAGGCTGACATTCTCGTTGAACTGGCCTGCGAGGCTTTGCAGTTCGGGGCGGACGGTCCGTCGAAATTGCTCCGCCTGCTCGTACAGGCGTCCATGGAGAACTTTGGCGGTGAGCTGGTAGGATCCGTCGTCATTTTGCTGCAGATAATTGCGGCTCTGCAGTGTGACCAGCATGCGGAAGAGGGACGAAGCGGGTACGCCGACGATATGGCTGAGATCCTGCAGGGTGAGCTGGACGCGGCGCTCGTCAAAGGCTTCAAGAATGTCGAGCGCGCGAGAGATCGTGCGCAGGAAGTACGGCGCATCCTGACCGGCCACTGCGGCGTGGGAGCCGGCAACAGACCACTGCGGACGGCGCCGTCGCGAGGCAGGGGCAGCATGGGCG
>Ga0335072_10014570_pt1 | contig 11169 bp, 11 predicted proteins | sample Lox_Sample_21_FD_206725 | JGI IMG/M metagenome (GOLD analysis project Ga0335072, IMG submission 206725) | Soil microbial communities from Loxahatchee National Wildlife Refuge, Florida, United States - Lox_Sample_2.1 | ecosystem: Environmental > Terrestrial > Soil > Wetlands | place: USA... | reverse complement strand
TGCTGCGAAGCGGAGTGGTCGTCGGAGGCGACACCTGGAAACGAGGGGTACCAGGCTGCTGCGGCAAGTTGTTATCTCTGAAGCTATTGGGAGTCTGCTGGTTGTCCGTGTAGGCCGCCTGCTGAGCATTTTGGTCGATGAAGTAAGACTGTTGGCCTGTCATAGGATTGTAGACAGAGTAAATGCCGGGCTGTGCTCCCATGAATGGAGTGACAATTGGCTGCATGTTCTGCTTCGCCTGCTGTTGCTGCTGCTGCTGCTGCTGCTGCTGCTGATAAATTCCCATATTTGGCGTGATTGGAGGGGTGGGGAACTGTTGCTGCATCTGATGACCCATTTGGCCGAGGTTCAGACCCTGAAATTGCTGAGCGGCAGCTTGAACATTGATGAGCTGTTGCTGTAAGCGTTGCTGCTGCTCTGCCAAATACATGTTGGTTGCCACCAATTGTGCGTAGAGGTTGGGATCCATCTGTTCTTGACTGTGCTCGTCAATTTGGATTTCCGGAGGAGCAAGGACCTGTTCAGGAAGCGAATACATATGACGACTTGGATTGTAACCCGTCTGGTGGGCCGGGAAGCTTGAGCCAATAGAAGTTTTGGGAGCGCCGTAGGATCGAGCATTCTCCTTGTTATCGGAATATATGCTGCTATCGAGACCACCCCGGTGTTGAAGCTGAGTGGGTGGAGCAGATGGAGGGAAGTTGGCTGTGGTAGCCGACTTGGGAGCCGTTCTTAAACCCGCAAGCAGGTGAGAACGACTGGTTCGGGGTGTTGGAGCGCCATTGCCCTGAGAACCAGAGGGCGTAGAGGGCTCAAATGAGAGGCGCTTGATATGTGCACCTTTGCCTCTGGAAGCGAACCCAGAGCTAGGTATGCCAATGGAAGGAAAATTGGGGTAGGACATCTGAGCTAGACCGCCTGCGTCCATACTCATTATGAGATGCGGATGATTTACAGTTAAGTTGTATTCTTCGATGGATGGAAGCACGAATGGTTTTCCAGTGAGCAAAGGCTCAAAAATTGAAGTCGATGACTCTGAAAGTCTGAAGAGAGTGCAAGACTTTCGAGGTGATCGTAAAGGCAGATGTTGACAACTGCTTCGAAGTGTATTAAGAAATTAGATGACCACAACACCCAAGTGATGAAGGCGTGGTTGGTTGACGATTGGAGAAGTATTATACCGAAAAGTATGGATGAAGGTGGCCACGAGATGGCGACCGTTCGGTGCAGGAGTTGGGTCGTACTTGAAATAGCTGATACTAAACCGAAGATTCAAGATTGCTCTCAAATAAGACCGAAGACCAAGTTTGTTGAAGAATCAAAAGGCGAGACGACTTGTTTGCAGGAAAGAATTAAACCAGTTGGATGTATATTGACGACGAAAACAGAAATCGACAGAGTGCCGATGGCGAATTAAGAAAGTGTGCCGGGGGGGTTATTGCTCTGCAATCACAAGGAGCGACCAGCTTGAGCGGAGAAAAGCAGACGTCTTGGCCGAACAAAGGGCAGGATCAATTTGTGGTCTCGCGACAAAGGGCGTTGGGGCGAGGTCTGTTTGCTGGTGCCGGCGACGTGTAGACAACCCGAAATTTGGACCACAACCCAGAAAGGATGCAATGACGACGACGATATTTTGCGACGAGGACGACAATGACTAGAAAAGGGAAGGGGGCGGGCGGTGATGAAAAAGATTCTCCAAGAGAAGAGAGGGTAGTGAGGGAGGAGAGGGAAGAGGAGGGGGGTTTTCTTTGATAGATGGACTGAAAGAAGGAAGGGCAGAGAAAGCACAGGCCCAGCAGAATTACAGAGGGGAGTGAAAGTAGTAAGGTGCGTAAAAGGCCTGGCTATGGGAGGGTAAGTGGTGAATGTGACTGGGTGCAGCAGGGCGTGAAGCGGAAGGCTAGGCCCAAAGAAGGCCTAGAACGAGGGTGTGTCCCTTTTGGCGAACCTGCCCACTTTTCTCGGCTCCTGATTGATTGATTGCTCGATTCTGCATATTACTGTACTGTACTAGCAGGCAGGACATACGGAGGAGTGGCCATCTCTCCTTGCTCTCTTTTCGTGTCTCGTGTCTCGTGTCTCTCGCATCAGCACGGATCAATTCTGGGTGTTTTGTTTCTTCAGTATATTGCTATATTACTTATTATTATGGCGACTATTTGTTCAAGGTCTGATCGCCTTTTTCATTTTTGCGACACGCCCCCTTTCAAGCCATGCCGACTATTATTGGATTGTGACAAAGTAGCATAGTGCAGAATTAGCAGAGGCGAGGCAGAGGTGAGGTGCATCAGCAAATTGCAGTCATCTCCTGGGCCCCCCTTTCTGTGCGCACTAGTAGTCTTGGCAGCTCTAAGGTTGCAGCTTCCCTGCTCGCCAATCAGCGCATTGATCATCCTCGCTGATGGCCTTCGCAGGCGGCATCATCGTCTCGCCTATTGGTGTCACGTTAGTCCTCTGGCTTCAAGGCTGATTGGGAGTCGGCGAAGAGCGGTGAGAGTCAGAGCCCGGTGCTGAACTTCTCGCCGCCAGCCAATACACGCCGCAAATCACTACTTGATCAACGGTTCATGGCTTGGGACAAACGGGTTTTATCATCCATCATATTAACCAGGTCCCCACCAGAACCACAGATCGCCGGTAGTAATGGAGATGGCCATGTGAAATGGGCTGCAGTCAGGGCGCTTGTATGCATGCATGCAGCCAGAACCATGATAATCACTCGCCATGGTCGCCACTCAACTGCCAGAATACCAAAAAGACTTGCAGGGAGCGCCACGTCCCAGTGATCAATCGGCTCGATCTGCTTGCCTGCAAGCCTGGAAGCAGTCGAATGGCGTCCGGCTCCACAGTGTTGAGAGTCGTGGACGCTTGCTGCCCAATCACTACCTTATTTGCAGGCTCCGAGACGCCGCACGCGCTTCGGGACACGTCTCGTGGCCGAGTCAGAGCTTCTGCGCTGCGAAAGCCGCAGTATACTGGCGTATCAAAGTTACAGGGCCGTAGGACACCAAAATAAACATCGAAAACTCTACGGAGGATGTCGCTCGGAATGTAAATTACAACAAGCATATCGCTTTAGCCAAGTCAGACGTCGTATACTTACGAAACAGTAGCGACCTGTGCGTTCGTCTCATCCATGTTAGGAAGGATCCTGGCTCTGAAACGCCCACCCTTCGCTTTGGCTGAGGTTCTGCTCTTATTACATCTGAAACAACTACATAAGGCTGCCTGGGAAGACGTCGTCATTCCTGATCTCGGTACCTTGACCTTATCTCACCGTTCTCCAAGCAGAGTCTTGACGAAATTGCCCGGCAGCATAGTTTAATTCCGAACGGAGCACGAGATCTCAGGAATTTAGCCAATACCCAAGCTTCAACCCCCTCTATGCGAGTTTTGTCTCATGGCGTCAGGTACTTGCTTACTTCTTATGTCGTGCATGTCTAGATAAGTCTCACTTGTGCTCGTCAGCTGATGATCCTGCCCCGCTATTGGCCCTTGTCCTTGATTAGCACTATAACAAACTTCCACACCGGTGTTCGACGAACACACACTCTCAGCCTCGCCTTAACTTATCCGTGCAATCCGCTGCCGTGCTCATACCTAACAAATGATATTCTCAGCATCCTACCACACTCAACTGGCCCGAGGGTACGAGGAAAGATGTATTACGATATCCAAATCGTCTGGGATGAATAGCTCAATCACATGGTATTAGAGTTTAACCAATCAAAACATCCTGCCTGCCTGCCGAGATCCGTCACACCAATATCACATCACATCCCCAAGGCTACCAACTCAAAGCTACTACCGGAAAAGGACACCGCGTAGATTGCTGGCGGGGAGGAGGTTCGCGGGAAATGCATCCTTCCTCTTTCCTCCCAACATGCTGATATGTCGTATGTTGCTACAATTGTACAGTCATGAGTGCTGTGTCAGATTCACAAGTTAAGACTGATTGACGCAGTGATGGTCCCAGCATGGTGCTGTCCCAAGCTAGGCAGCCAAAGCAGGGGCGGGAACTGGGCAGTGCTCAGGACTTCAAGAGGAGGCAGTAGTGGGAGGGGAAGCAAGTTGCCCGAGCTGGCGGGGGCAAGAAAGGGATGACTAACCTCTCGAATCCTTCTGCATGGACTAACTTATCATGCCGTCCTGTTCCATGGAATCCAGGAGCTTGTGTGAGTATCGTTATGCGTCATTACTGGTAAGACAGATACTAGGCAATCCCAGCATATCTTGTCCCAAGGTGGGCAGCCTAATCAGGCGGAGATCGAGGCGGGTGGACGTAAAAGAAAAGTAGGCAGAGGCATGTCTGCATTACCTTACGTCAAGAGAATGATAAATCTCGAGAGCTTCTGTTCTAGTCTTTTATCACAATCGTGTTTCCAAAATTAGATGCTGAAAATTATTGCATTTGCAGCTCTATCCGCTTTTGCTCCTGAGTATGAACATCCATGAATGCATGCCATGAGCGTAGAAGCCTCGTGAACGCCTCGCTTTTGAAAATATATCCTTGTTCATTGCTCATTCGGAGACTTTCTCGATATCAACTTAAACCTTGTGGCCTTCCTGTCTGTCTATGAAATCGCAAGCCTCTGTAGAAAAAACGAAAAGAAAATGCGGCTTTTGTGCACTACTTTGCACAGAGCAAGTGTTTTGAACCCCAGCTGTATGAAGTCATATCAAGTCAGCCGTATTTGTGTAGATATTATGAACATGCCAGAAACTCGCAGTCTAAGAGGGTGAGAGAGAAAGCTTTAGGCTTTGAAGTTCGTGCCGGCCCGGCTCGACTTGATGATTCTCTGGACGACATCCTCAGAGTAATCCCAATCCTCATAATTGAGCTTGACGAGGTCAATGCCGAAGTGTCTCGCGATGTTAGTTAGGGCGACGTAGCTAGCCTTATCATATACGAAGCTTATGCTGACGCCGACACGGCCAAAGCGTCCAGTGCGGCCGATACGGTGGAGATAGGTCTCGGGGTCGCCTTCGGTGCGGCTCGTTCCTTTCATTGGGATGTCGTAGTTGATTACCATAGAAACGCTCTGCACATCTATACCTCGAGCAAGTACATTGGTAGTAATGAGGACTTTGGCTTTGCCATCACGGAATGAATCAATGATGCGGTCACGTTCAGCGCCTTCTTGGGCTCCAGAGAGGTAGGCTACCTTGTGGCCCTCTTTTGTCATACGCTGCTCGATTCTCTCGGCGCTCTCGCGAGTCTGTGTACCAGAATTAGTTACAAGACGATAAAGAAAGCACGTCACTTGTATATACCTTGACAAAGATAATGGACGATCCGATGGTCATGAGGCCATAGAGCTGGACAAGGATGTCGTACTTGGCATCCTCGGATGGACAGTCGAGGAACATTTGTTGGATACCAGCGACTGTGAGCTCTTCATGCTTGAGCTTGATCTCATTGGCTTTTGGGCTAAATTTTTGAGCGAACCTCATAACCTGTTCAGGGAAGGTTGCAGAGAAGAGCAAGATCTGGACGCCTGGGGGTAGTAGACTGGTAGCTTTGTTAGTATGATATTATTGTGTAAATGGAATTTTGCAGTACTCACGCTTTAACACGAACACACTGGTCGCCCATTCCCTGCTGATCGAGCATGTTGTCTGCCTCATCCAGGGTCAGAACCTTCATTTCTCGCACATTGAAACGTCTCCGTTTGATCAGATCCATGACAGTTCCGGGCGTGCCAACAACCACATGTGCCTCAATACTCTTGTCACGATCGACGGAACCTGGTACCGCAGATTGGACAACGAGTCCATCCACAAATTGTCCGACACTCTTCACGACACCTTCGATCTGACGGGCAAGCTCACGACTCGGAGCGAGAATCAAAGCCTGCGCAGCACGATTGGAAACATCAACGCGAGATAAGGTTGTCAAAACAAAGGCAGCTGTCTTGCCGGTACCTGACTGTGACTGTGCTATCATATTCTGAGGAGGGTTCGCAAGGAGTAAGGGTAGGGCTTTTTCTTGGATCTTTGATGGCTTTTTAAAGTTCATAGAGTATATGCCCTTTAGGATCTCTTCAGAGCTAGAGAAACGTCAGTACGGTAAATATAAGGATAATGGTTGGAAACATACAGTCCAAGTTGATCAAAACTCTTGACAGAGTAAAGCGGACTTTTCTCATCCCCTTGTATATCACTAAGCTTGACCTCCACCTCGTACTGTTCGACATCTTGAAGAGCTGATCCGCCAGACTTGAGGGTACTACCGTCCATTTGTGCCTTTGCAAGACTACTGCCGTTATCATTTACGGGCGAAGCAACTTCGTCAGCCCAAGATCCTGTTGACTTCGAGGGGCCAGGGGTTGATGATTTGGGAGTGAATGCTGTGGATGCTGCATTTAACGGAGCACTTATGCGGTCCGACAGAGGAGCCGAAGATCCTGCCTTAGGTCCCTCGCTAGCCATCTTCAATCGACGCACGCTAGTAGGTTAAGCGCGGGTCAGTTGTGTCGTCTTCGCGGTTTGTTCTTTGTTCCTCAGCTGCACCGCCTGAACTTTCCTCAGAGCAGAGATCGAAGACAGAAAGTTTCAGCACAGTACCCTCGTATCGCCGCGACAACTCGGTCGAAACTCCTCAAGTACCAGTTTAAGTAGCTACCAACTTTGGGCGTTGGGAAGTGACCATAAAGGAATTGATACTGAGTAGGATCAAGATTGTGAAGTTTTGAAGCTCAATATCACGACGCGGGGCATAATCACATAGAAATTACGCGAGAAACAAACCTTTCGGCAACGGCGGCTCTATTATTCCGATATCCTGTAGTGGACCTATTTAGCCACTACTTTGGTGGGGTACAGTTCACGCCTGCGATAGGTACGGTAGGGTCCTGTCATTTTCCGGAGGAATTGGCAACGACAGAGCCACAATAAGCCGCAACGGCTCTGTACTTTGCCATGATCCCAGAGAATGGTGCGCGCAGTACTTGATCATCAAGACAACAATGGCTGATGTAGATATTGCGCCCAATTTTGGCGCCGAGTTGAAAGTAAGTGCTCAAGTGTGTGACTCCTGTGCGCCTACTGATGCGCCATACTCTTAGGATGCCTTCAAGCCGGTCAGTGCCTGGGTGGGCAACGGTATCGCATGGCTTGATGACATACAGCAATTCTATAGGGAGAGGAGCGTGATAGAGAAGGAGTATAGCGCGAAACTGAGTGCATTGGCAAAGAAGTACTACGAAAAGAAGGCCAAGAAGTTAGGCACTCTTAGTGTTGGCGATACACCTGCAATGACCCCTGGATCCTTGGAAAGGTTTGCGTTTGGATGTAACTACCAGGGGTTCTGTGCTAAAATCTGCTTCCTAGTGCCTCCCTGACGACTTGGACAACACAGCTGACGACGCTTGAGTCTACCGCCGCAGAACATGACCGTTTTGGAGGAGAACTTATATCATACTTGGCAGAACCTTTGAAAGTTCTGGGGGCCCGTTACGAGGAAATCAGAAAACGACATATAGATTATGCGGAGAAATTGGAGAAAGAGCGGGATATGGCATATAGCGACTTGAAGAAGATGAAAGGAAAATATGACGCATCATGCCAAGAGGTTGAAAACAGACGAAAAAAGGCTGAGAGTGCATTCGATTACTCCAAGTCCAAGGCGCAGAATGCATATCAACAACAAATTACGGACATGAACAATGTCAAAAATACCTACATCATCAGCATAAAAGTTACGAACAAGCAGAAGGAGAAATACTACCATGAGTATTTACCGGATCTCCTCGACAGTCTACAAGATCTCCACGAATTCCGTACCGTCAAATTGAATGCACTTTGGACAACAGCAGCCCAATTGGAAGGTGGGATGCTAAAGAGGAGTACTGACTTCATCAATCACTTGCTTCAAGAAATTCCACGTAATCTTCCGGTACTGGACACGATGATGTTTGTAAGGCATAACGTTGCACCTTGGCAAGAACCATCAGACAAAGCCTTTGAACCAAGTCCAGTATGGCATGACGATGATGTTATGGTTGTGGATGATGCGGCAAAAATATTCTTGAGAAATATGCTTAGCAAGAGCAAGGGCCAGCTTGGTGAACTACGGAGAGAGGTTGACAAGAAACGAAGAGAAATAGACGGAGTCAAGAAGGTCAAGCAACAAATACGTGAGGGGAAGGATAAGAGGGACGAAGTCCAAGTTGTCTCGGCAATGTTCGCAATGCAGGAGGAGCTTCATAAGATAGACCATCAGCGTTTGACGGCAGAGGTTGAAACAGCTACCATTACAGCAGCCGTTGGGGACGTCACACTAGGTGCCAAGAGTCATAATTTTAAATCCCAGACTTTCAAGATACCGACAAATTGCGATCTATGTGGCGACCGTATATGGGGACTCTCGGCAAAGGGCTTCGACTGCAGGGACTGTGGTTACACATGCCACAGCAAATGTGAGATGAAGGTACCAGCAGAGTGCCCCGGGGAGCAGTCCAAAGAAGACAGAAAGAAATTGAAAGCACAGAGACAAGAGGCTGCTAATGCTGGCAAGGCGCCGAGCTCCGGGCCGGGAGATGGTGCATCTGAGGCACCGTCGTTAGAAAGATCTAACACCATGAATTCTTTAAGTTCCGGCTATGCCGCGAGCGCCAATCGATCTATATCTGGGACAGCACCCAGATCACCGACAGAGGAAACATCACCTGACCGTAGTAGTACGATCAAATCCACTTCCGCTAGTGCACCGAATGTTGTTCGGAAGAACCGAATAGTGGCCCCTCCGCCAACAGCCTATATTAGTGAGCTTCCTGGGAGCAGTGCCAATGGATCAAGTACACTATCCCCTCCTGCAAACGAACAGAAGGGCAAAATGCTCTATCCATATGATGCGAATGACGCGGGGGAGATCACGGTGCCAGATGGGCGGGAAGTCACCGTCCTCGAGCCAGATGGTAAGTCACTACTTTTCTCCGTAACAGCCTTCAGATTACCTAACAGCCATGCACAGACGGCTCAGGCTGGATGAAAGTCCGCGCTGGCTTCAAAGAAGGCCTTGTACCCGCCGCCTACGTCGAGCTCATCGCCTCAACATCAACTAACACGCGCCCCTCATCCACCTACTCCAACTCCGGCTCCTCCGCCCACGGCAGCGTAACCAAGAAAAAGGGACCAGTGGTAGCGCCCAAGCGGGGCGCCAAGAAGCTGAAATACGTAGAAGCACTTTACGATTATACTGCCGCCAGTGATGCAGAGCATAGCATGGTCGAGGGAGAACGCTTCGTGCTGATAAAAGAAGATCCAGGGGATGGGTGGGTGGAGGTGGAGAAAGGGGGTGTGGCGAAGAGTGTGCCGGCGAATTATGTGCATGCTGTATAAGAAGGATGGAGTTGGATATCACAGAGGGAGGATTAATAGTGCTTTGATGTCCCAAAAGGGTGGCTCAAGTGGATTCATATCTTAAATACCATTATCAAGTCGGATGGAGCGAGATCTAGGAGGGAGGACTACATGTCAGAAACTATCGTCTATACTGAAGAACTCCATGGCCCAAAGCTTGCAAGACTGATCCTTGAAATGTAGCTTGTGTTTGTTTAGTTATGTACACGGTGACTACGACGACTTGGTTTTGATCCATATGGCGTCAACTTTGGCCGTTGCTGCGAAGTACGTCGCCAGTTGAAAACGACGACATGTCAATGGCTAGAAGATGCGGTGTTGGCTTGTTAAGACTGCTATTAAAGTATAACTACGGACATAGCCAGGCTGAAGAAAAGTCTTGCTCAGTTTCAGAATATGTTAAGTAGGCTCGGGACACTATTGAAGTGAGAGCGGCACGCATATTTCTACAAAGGATATCATTACTCGAGGAGAAAGTGGGCATCAGATGCATTCGAGCTTAGTGAAAATAAGGAATATCAGTATGGCTATGGGATGGGAGATAGCGAAGGGAGGGCGGTATAAAACGACGCTTCATCTGCAATAAACAACTAGAGGATGGAATGTAGGATCAAAGATTAGTCTCAGAGAACACCTGCTGAAGTACAGAAGAGGTAAAGAGTCATTAGCAGAGAAGAGATAGTGTCCTCGAAAAGAGAACTCATTCGAGCATGCTATCGATACCTTTCTTCTCATCGATGTGAGCATTCTGGTCATTATCTCTACTCTTTCGTTGCAACGCCTGTCACCAGAAGCGCATTCTTAATATCGAAAAATTGATCTTGGACTAAAAGACCATCTACTAATTTGCAAGGAACCCATTGCTCACAATGTGGGACATAGTTTGACATATCCGTTACTATGCATATTAATATCCCTTGCAACGGCAGAGAGAGAAGTTGAAACATTATCCTGCCGATATGCCATTTCTTGATCCTTTTCACCTTTTCACAGGAAGCTCTCGGACGTAGAGGTACTATTTTAGACTTCTAGACACTGAATGTCCTCCCGCGAGCGGCCTTCTAGCTTTTGTTACCGGTATTCAGACATTCTACTCCTCAGGAGGTCACGTGAAACAGAGCACTGAAGGTTAAAAAAAAAAGAAGAAGCATAAGGAAGGCGAGCCATATTTAAAACGATTGAAGAATCATGGGCAATAGGCAAGCCGTCAAGCAGCAGAGATGAAACAAAAGTTATGGAGAAGCGGACTAGTAGCGACTAGTTGATTGGCTGTCGTTTGGCTGTAGAAGAATACGGCAGGTTCGAATTCCAAACGACCATCGAATCTCGCTTGTGAGGCAAATTGAACGACGGCAGGCCGGATTGGCTGGGTCGAGTCTCGTAAAGACGGATATGATCTTCCGCACTGGTAGGGGGTAGATTAGTGATTGGGGCAGTGCAAAAACCACCCGGTTATGTATGAGGATATGCAGCAGGTTTTTGTGTTAGAGAGACAAATAAAGAGAAAATGTGGGTGGATGGATGATGGAGAGGGTATGATGGCGATGATCAGGCGTGTTCAGAAATAGAAAGGCGAAATTGGAGAGGTCGCCTGCTGCTGCTACCGCCCAATATGGCTAGCAGGGTCAGTGGTTGTCAGGGGCACGGTCCACATTAATCCCTGCCAGCCTCCTTTCCGGTCTGCCAGCCCTCTTGCTGGGGCTGGGCTTGGAATTACCTACACCTGATGCAGAACATTATTGATTGATTTATCCCCTCTCTCTTCTCATCCTCGTTCGTTCATATCTTCTCTCCCATCTTTGACGA
>Ga0335072_10014569_pt1 | contig 11169 bp, 12 predicted proteins | sample Lox_Sample_21_FD_206725 | JGI IMG/M metagenome (GOLD analysis project Ga0335072, IMG submission 206725) | Soil microbial communities from Loxahatchee National Wildlife Refuge, Florida, United States - Lox_Sample_2.1 | ecosystem: Environmental > Terrestrial > Soil > Wetlands | place: USA... | reverse complement strand
GACCGCCGGAGATCCGGATCGCTGTCACCGCTGCACCTCCTCGAGCAGCCGCATGAGTAGCGCGGCCGCGGTCGGCGCGCCGTTCTCGAGGGGTGCCTGAAGGGTCAGCGGCACCCCGTCCAGGCGGTGCACCGTGCCGCTCACCTCGACGCCCGCAATCGCGGTCCGGATCGACACTTCGACCCCTGCGCCGATCACCAGCCCGCCGGCTGCCCGAGACTCGACCAGCAACGTGACATCGAAGTCGTCGAGGGGCTGCGTGGCCGTGACCAGCTCTGGATGTCCGGTGGCGAAATCCACCTTCCCGCCGTATCCCGACTGCCAAGCGAGCACGTCGTCGGCGCCCCTGGTCCCGGGGGCTCGCGGCAGCTCGAGCGTGACCACATGCCGTTCGCGGGACAGGGCCCGGACGAGCTCGTGAAGGGCGAGGGTCCGTCGCTGGCCGCCCGGGCCCGCGGTCAAGCCAGGGCCGTAGACGAACGTCGCGTGCGGTACCTCGGTCAGACGCTCGTACAGTCCGCCCAGATCCGCGGCGCCGGCTGTCCGTCCGCGCTCGAGCGCGTGCAGCGTCACCAGCGCCTCCAGGTCACGATCCCTCGGCCAGCGGAGCCTGATGTCCGCGCTGCCGGCGGTCCCGGTATCCGCGTCATCAACGACAACCAGTGTTCGGTCGCGGCCACCCTCGAGCCCGAGCCGCTCGAGCAGCCGCGGATGCGTCGTCTCGGGGTCCTCGCGCCAGATGACGACGAGTCCGGAGCGGTCACGGATCTCGCCCAGCGTCGCCGTGGAGGCGCCCCGCAGCGGCACCGCCGGCGCGCCGCGCCATGGGGCGTCCAGCGGCTCGGTGGCGACCAGCGCGCCGAGGCGGTCAGCCAGTGCGACCGCGGCCCGAGCGTCCTCGACGGTGGCGCCGTCGAAACCGTGCACGAGCGGACGGCGTGCGCCGCGCAGCAGCTGGCCGGCCCTCGTGACGGCGACGTCCACATCGACTGACTCGCCGTTGATCGTCGCCGCGGGTCGGTCTGCCCAGCGCATCCGTTCGGAGAACCATGCGGCGCCCAGAGAGCAGTCGGGCGCCACGCGCACGCCGGCCGCGATCTCCGACACGACCACGTCATCGCATAGCAGCCCGCAGCCGGCGCAAGTGAGCGGGCCGAGCTCAGACACGGACGGGGGCGGCGTCGGGCAGGGCGGCCAACAATCGCGCCCCGCGGTCGGTCAGCTCCTCGACATCGGCCTCCTCCGAGACGAGCGTGCACACCGGCGCGCCGCGTCTGATCACCTCGCCGGCGGGAGTGATATCCCGCACCAGACCGGGCGGCCACCATTCGGGCTCAGGGGCAAGCACGTCGCGGTCGGCGAACAGCACGAGCTTCACCTTCGCACAACGTGTCCTGAGGGGTCCGGTCGCGGCCGGGAGCTCCACGCCACGCGCGCCCCGCACATGCGCCTCGAAGCATCCTCCTCCGAACAGTTCGAGCGACCCCGGTGGCCGCGGGTTGACCTCGAGCACCCACGCGTGTTCTCCGTCCCAGACCGCGTCCACGCTGAACGCGCCGCGGACGCCGAAACGCAGCGCGACCTCGTCGCACACGGCGCCGAGCTGACCGTCGAGCTCGGCGATCTCGCCCTCGGACAACCGCGGCGGCGTCACGTTTCCCATCCAGCGCAAGCCCGGCCGGCAATGAAGCTGCTCGGTAAGGCCGAGCGGTGCCGCCTGGCGGCCGTCGCCGATCGCCACCGCCGAGCAGGAGAGGCCGTACACCCGGCGCTGGAGAATCTCGTTCCCGCGCAGCGCCCCGCCGGCCCACCCGCGCACTCCTCGCCCGCCGCCGCCGTGGCGCGGCTTGCGCAGCCACACACCGCGAACCGGTCCAGCCGGTGGGAGCTCGTCCACCAGCCAAGTCTCGGGCGCGCGTGCCCCGGCCGCCCGCGCGGCGTCCCCGACCGCCCGCGGATCGCGGACGCACTCGAGCAGCTCGGGCGGGGTCCCGAGCAGCTCCCGTCCTTCACTCATGCGCGCGACGAGATCCGGCCGGTTCTCGAACCCGGCCCCGTACACGACCGCGCCGGCATCGACGCCTCCGGCGAGCGCCGCGAGGCCGTCGCTCGTTGCGGCCGTCGCTCCGGAAGCGATCGCTCGCAGGTCGACGTCGCCGAACCGATCGAGCGCCACCACGTCGTAGCCATCGGCGACCGCCAGCGACGCGAGCATCCGTGCGCTCACCGCCACGACGAGCACCTTCATGGCAGCCGCACCCCCGACAGAAGCGCGGCGAGCAGCGTGGCGGCCACGAGGTCAGCCGTGGCCCCGGGATTCAGCCGGTTGCCGTCCGCGCGCAGGGTGGCGTCGAGGTCCGCCACCGAGCGATCTCCCTCGAGCACCTGGCGAGCCGCCAGGCTGACCGCTCGCGCTGCGGCTTCACCTTCCTTGCGCATGATCAGCGTGTCCGGATACGCCGCCAGCAGACCGACGTGAAGCGAGACGATCGCATCGATCGTGCCCAGCCCGGAGCCGAGCGCCTCCACCAGCAGGGGGAGACCCGCGTCGAACACGATCGCGTAACCGGTCGCGTACTCGGACGCGATGCTGTCGCGATGGGCGGAGGCCACCATCGCCTCGCGAAGGGTCGCGCGCGCCGGCGCCCTCACGTCGTGCTCGGGCACGTCACCGAGGCCTCCGGGTCCGGCCCGGACGATCGCGGCAAACGCGGCAGACGCATCGCCGACATCCAGTCCTGCCAGGACGCGCTGCACCGCGAGCCGAAGCGGCTCGTCCTCCTCGCGGGTCGCCTCGGCCCGCGCCAGCGGCGCGAACAGCAGGACGATGCCGAGATTTGTGTTCGCGTCCGCGACGCGGGCCGTCGCCTCCACCCCGTCGGCAATCAGCTCGCCGACCGTGCGTCGCAGCGCCCGCGGGCGCGCCAGCGTCGGTGCGAGCGCGAGCGCCGAGCGGACCATATCGGCGTACGTCGTGTCCGAGAAATCGTGGACGGGCGTGATGTTGCCCGGTTTGCCTGCTGACACCTCGAGCACGCACGCGAGCGCCACTCGGTGGGCTAGTCCAGGCGCCGCCGAAGGCGCCGCCGCCCTATCCATTACTCCCCGCTCTGTCTTGAGTGAGCTAGGGTTGCGTTCACCCACGTCACCATACGATAGGAGAGAGGAGACTTACGTCATGGCCATCACTCTGGCAACTGGCGAGGCTCTGGTCGGTGAAGGTAACGAGGTCGCTCACATCGATCTGCTCGTCGGGTCAAAGAGCGGTCCAGTCGGTGAGGCATTCGCGCACGCCTTCGTGAATGAGTCGGAGGGACACACCAATCTGCTGGCCGTGGTCACTCCCAACCTTCCGGCCAAGCCGGACACGGTCATCAGCAACAAGGTGACGATCAAGGGCGCCAAGCAGGCCGTGCAGCTGTTCGGTCCCGCTCAGGCCGCCGTCGCCCGCGCGGTGGTCGACTCGGTCGCCGAGGGCGTGATCCCCAAGGATCAGGTCGATGACCTGGTCATCATCGTCGGCGTGTTCATCCACTGGGAGGCCGAGGACGACAAGAAGATCTACGACTGGAACTACGAGGCCGTGAAGACCTCGATCGCCCGCGCCCTCGGCGGTGAGCCGAGTACCGACAAGGTGCTGGCCGAGACACCCGCAGCGCGCCATCCGTTCGCCGGCGGCGCCGAGGGATAGCGTCGTCGGGGCGGGCGGGGTCCGAATAATTGACCGCGCAGACCGGAGAGTTGCCGCTCGCCGGTCTGCGCGCCGTCGTCACCGGAGCCAGCTCCGGCATCGGAACGGCGATCGCTACGGCGTTCGCCGCCGCCGGAGCTCGCGTCGGAATCGGCTTCTGGCGATCCTCCGAGGCGGCCCACGCCCTGGCCAACCAGCTAGGTCCGACTCACCCACTCTTACAGGCAGACCTGAGCACGCTCGAGGGTTGCGCCGCGATCGTGCAAGCCGCCTTCGCCGCGCTCCAGCACGTGGACGTCTGGGTCAACAACGCCGGCGCCGACGTTCTCACTGGCGAAGCGGGCGGATGGCCGGCCGAGCGCAAGCTCGATGCGCTACTCGAGCTTGACCTGAAGGGCACCATCCGCTGCTCTCGGTTCGTCGCGGCGAGGATGCGGCCCGGTGGATGCATCCTCAACGTCGCGTGGGACCACGCCACGATCGACGGAATGGCGGGTGAGAACCCAGAGTTGTTTGCCGCCGTGAAGGCGGGGGTGCTCGGCTTCTCGAAGTCATTCGCGCGGTCAGTTGCGCCGGACGTGCGCGTCAACGTGTTGTGTCCCGGCTGGATCGAGACCGCGTTCGGAGCGCACGTGGACCGCGACTTCCATGACCAGGTCGCCACCGCCACGCCGCTGCGCCGCTGGGGCCGGCCGGAGGACGTGGCCGGCGCAGCCGTCTGGCTTGCCTCGCCCGCCGCGGCGTTCGTCACCGGCCAGGCGATCAACGTGAACGGCGGAACGGTTGGCTGACACTCTGTTCGTCACGGGGCGCCTCGCGGCGCCCGCGTTGCGCGGCGTCGTGTCCGAACTGGGCATCGAGCATCAGATCGCCGTGATGAACATAAGCGTCGCGGCCCTGATGACCACGCGCTGGATCTCGCGGCGCCTCGAGGTCCCGCAGGGGGTGGACAACATCGTGATTCCGGGGCTTTGCGAGGGTGACGTGGATACGCTGCGACAGGCCACCGGGCTGCCGGTGCGCAAGGGCCCGGCCGACGTCCGCGCGCTGCCGGAGTGGTACGGGCGGGAGGCCGTCCGGGCCGAGCTCGGGCCGCGAGACGTGCGCGTATTCGCCGAGATCAACGACGTGCAGAGCCTGTCCCGCGAGCAGGTGACCGAGCGGGCCGAGAAATATCGGGCGGAGGGAGCCGACGTGATCGACCTGGGCTTGTCGCTCGATCGTTCGTGGCTCACCGAGGGGCCGCCCACGATCGCTGCGCTACGCGATCGCGGCCTCTCGCTCAGCATCGACACGCTCGACCCCGAGCACATCCGGATGGCCGACGCCGCCGGCGTGGACTACGTGCTGAGCCTGACCCCGCAGACGATCGAGATGGTCTCCGAGCTCCGGGCGACCCCGGTCCTCATCACGGAGGACCCCGAGGACCTGGACGGCCTGGACCGCCTGGCCGCGCGGATGGATCAACTCGACCGGCCGTATCTGCTCGACTCGATCCTCACGCCAATCAATTCGGGCTTCGCCGCTTCGCTGGCCCGCTACGTCGAGGTCCGCCGCCGCCATCCAGAGGCCGGCATGCTGATGGGGATCGGCAATCTGACCGAGCTCACCGAGGCTGACACCACCGGAGTGACCGCGGTGCTGATCGGCTTCTGTCAGGAGGTCGGCATCAGTGCGGTGCTGACCACCGAGGTGATCGGGTGGGCACGCGGAGTGGTGCGCGAGACGGTGCTCGCCGCACAGATCATGCACCTCGCCCAGCGCCAGGCGCGGCCTCCCAAGCACATCGACTCCGGCCTGGTTACGAGCAAGGACGAATCGATGCGTGCGCCAACCGAGGAGGAGCTGCGCGCGATGCAGGCTCAGATCTCCGACCGCAACTACCGCCTGTTCGCCGACGCCGACTGGCTGTATGCGTTCAACGCTGAGCGCTTTGTCCGTGACGAGAACATGTTCGCGGTGTTCGACCAGCTCGGCGTCGATGACCCGTCACACGCCTTCTACCTCGGCAAGGAGCTGATGAAGGCCACGATCGCCCGCGGCCTGCGCAAGGCATATCGCCAGGAGGGCCCCCTCGACTGGGGTCTGCTCAGCTTTCCCGAACCTCGACGGGAGGACATCCCATGAAGAAGATCCTGATCCAGCTCGACACCGATTCGCACCCCAGCCCGTTCGACGCGATCGCCGCCTACGACGCCGACGTCGACGTCGTCATCGGGTACGGCGGGGTGACCCCAGACAACCTCACCGATGTCGTCCAGGGTGCGATGTTCCCGCGCGGACCCGATGGCCTGGCCAACACCGCGTTCTGGGTCGGAGGGTCGAAGGTTCGGGACGGCGAGGCGGTGCTCGGAGCGGCCGAGAAACTGTTCTTCGAGCCGTTCAAGCCTTCGATCATGCTCGACTCCGATGGTTCGAACACGACTGCGGCAGCGGCCGTGGCGCTCGTCCGTGGCGCGGTCGAACTCAAGGGCGCGGACGCGGCCGTGATCGGCGTCGGACCCGTGGGCGTCCGTACGGCGGAACTGCTGCGCCGGGAGGGCGCCAAGGTCACCATGCTGACGTTCCCGCCCGACGTGATGAAGGGCGGGTACCGACGGGCGTCGGGGATAGCCGTCGCGGAAGAGGCTCAGTTCGAGGTGGTCGAGCCTGAGTCAAGCGACGACCTGGATGGCGCCCTGGCCGGGCACGCGGTCATCTTCGCGGCCGGGCCGGCGGGCACGCAGATCGTGCGGCGCAGCGGCTGGGCGCAGGACGGCGTACGAGTCGTGGTCGATTACTCGGCCGCCGAGCCCGTCGGCGTCGAGGGCGTCGACCGGGGCGACAGCTTGGAGGCGCAGGACGGCGTCCTCAAGCTGGGGGCGCTGGCTGTTGGCGGCCCGAAGATGAAGCTGCAAAAGGCGTGCGTACGCCGCCTTTTCGAGGCGAAAGGCACTCTGCTCGACCTCGAGGGCGTCTACGAGGTCGCGCTCGACGCGCTGTGAGTCACTTTGACTTCGAGAAGACGAACTTCCCCATTGGCCCGTCGAGCGGGCCGTCCGGCTCGGGACGCCACAGGATCGTGTCTTCGATCTTGCGCGCCAGCGTGAAGTCCTTGTCGGTGATTCCGCCCGCCGAATGCGTAGCCAACTTGACCCATAGCTTGCCCCAGGTCACGCTCAGATCGGCGTGATGCCCGGCAGCCTCGCACAGGTAGCCCACTGCATTGACGGCCATCAGGGTGGTGGGCCAGCCGTCGGTGTTGTACTTGCGCCGAATCCACTTGTCCTCGTAGTACCACTCGCCGAGTCCGTATTCCGAGAACTTCGCGGGGATCTCGTCTTCGCTGTAGGTGCGCGGTTTGTCCGTCGTTGAGCTCATGACCGAATGATAAGGCGCCACCGTCAGGCGTCGCCGACCTGCGGCATATGCCTCGGGTAGCCGGGGTCGACCCGGGCACCGTGTCGTTTGACCTGTGCGTCTTGCAGGACGGCGAGCCGGTGATCGAGCAGGTGTTCGAAACCGGCGCCGTGAGCGGGGACAGCCAGTCGCTGATCGACGAGCTCGTCCGCCACGGGCCCTATGACCTCGTCTACGGCCCAAGCGGTTATGGGCTTCCGTTGCTGCGCGCGCCCGAGGTCGGGGAGCCCGAGCTCGCGCAGATGGTGCTCGTGCGAGTCGATGAGGCGCACGCGGAGGCCGGAGTCGGCGGTATGCGCTCGCTGCTGCGGGCCCTCACGCGCAGCGGCCTCCCAGTCGTGTTCGGCCCCGGGGTCATCCACCTGCCCTCGGTGCCGCGGCACCGCAAGTACAACCGGATCGACCTCGGCACGGCAGACAAGGTGTGTGCCGCGGCGTACGCGATCGCCGACCAGGCCGCCCGTCGCTCGATCCCGCTCGCCGAGACGTCGATGGTCCTGCTCGAGCTCGGAGGCGCGTTCACAGCGGCGCTGGCGATCGCCGGTGGCCAGATCGTCGACGGCATGGGAGGTTCGTCAGGACCAATAGGAATGCGCGCCGCCGGGGCACTGGACGGCGAGCTCGCCTACCTGCTTGGTCAGGCACTGCGCAAGGACACGCTGTTCACCGGCGGCGCGCTGGATCCCACCGGCAGCCCGGGGATCGGTGACCTCGCGTCCGCGTGGCGCAACCCGGGTTACGCCGAGGGTTGGACGGCGCTACTCGAAGCCGCCGCCAAAGCCATACACGGGCTACTGGTCAGCGCGCCGGAGCCGCACGAGATCGTCGTCTCTGGCCGTGTGGCGCGCGTCCCCGGCTTGATCGCGACGCTTGCAGCCTCATTACGCGACGTCGGCCCGGTGAGCGCCCTCGTTCCGGGCCGGGCCAGCGCGGCCGCATACGGGGCCGCCCTTCTGGCCGACGGCCTGGCGGGCGGACGGAACGCCGACCTCGTCGAGGTTCTGCGCCTGCGAGATTCCACCGGAACTGCGCTCGACCACCTGCGCGTGGCTGGCGCCGAAACGATCCTCCTGGGTTGACCGCAGTAATACACCCGCTGTGTGACTATCATGCTGTGGCGGCGAGCGCATTACTTAGTGTGACTGACCGGGCAGTGTCACTACCTACCCGATCGGTCAGTCAAAAACCTAGTCGTCCAGTCACCACTTCTTTTGACGAACGATCAGGTTGCGTCACACTCGCGCCCCTGTTAGCTTGTTTTTAGCCCAGTTTCCGGAAGGAAGGAGAGACACGCCGTGGCTGCTACTGCCGATAAGTCGGTAATCGAGGGCCTGATCAAGCAGAACGGGACAACGATCGGGGCGGTGTTGGGGCGAGGATCGGTCGGAGTCGCCGAGGAGGGATCCGACGGCAAGATGCACGCGACTGTCCGGATTCCCATGGACGAGCTCATATTCGAGCCAAGAGTGCTGGTCATGCCGCACGGAGGCGAGCTCGAGCTCGAGATCATCAACGACGACAACAATTCTCACTGCGCAGTCCTGCCCAACAACGGCGACGCCAAGTTCATCTGGTTGGTGAACTTCTCGAAGGGGAGGGCAAGCCTCAACCTCGACGGACCAGGCTATTACTGGTACGGCTCCCGGACCGGCAACGACGAGGGTGGCGGCCTGACCGGCACGATCGTCGTTGGGGGCGAGGTTCCAGACGAAGCCAAACTCGATCGTCCACCCCAGCCCCGGCCATAGAAAGGAGCCGCTGATGGCAACCGAGACCGAGTACGTTGACGCAGGCGAGGCGGTTGACTTCCGGATCCTGAGCCCCGGCTTGGTGGGGAGCGCGCCGCCGGTGGCCAAGGGCGTCAACTACGACCGCATCCTCAAGGGCCGCGATGCGGAGTCGCACAACTGGCTCACCTACTACGGCGCTTACGACGGCCAGCGCTACAGCCCGCTCGATCAGATCAACACGTCGAACGTCAAGGGCCTAAGCCCCGCCTGGGTCTTCCAGTGCGGGTCGGTGGGCATGCACTCGGGCGCGTCGACGTACTCGCTGGAGGCATCCCCGCTCGTCGTCGACGGAGTCATGTACGTAACCGGCTTTGACGGCTGGATGTGGGCGTTGGACGCCAAGACCGGACAGGAGCTGTGGCGCTACCACCGCGCCTCGCCGTATGACGTACGGCTGTGTTGCGGCAACGTGAACCGCGGATGCGCGGTGGCCCACGGGATGGTCTTCATGACCACCCTCAACGCGCATGTGATCGCGCTCGATGCGACGAGCGGCAAGCTCGTCTGGGACCAGCCGTACGGGGACGTGCGAGCCGGCGAGAGCGCGACCGTAGCCCCGCTGATCGTCAAGGACATGGTGATCGTCGGGAGTTCCGGCGGCGAGTTCGGAGTGCGCGGCCACGCCGACGCGTTCAAGCTCGAGACCGGCGAACGCGTGTGGCGGTGCTACATGGTTCCGGCCCCCGGCGAGCCGGGATCCGAGACCTGGCCCGACGACGGCGAGACCTGGGCACGCGGCGGCGCAAACTGCTGGACCACGCCGACGTTCGACCCGGACCTCAACCTCCTGTACTTCAACACGGGCAACCCCTGCCCGGACTTCGACGGAGGCGTCCGTCCAGGCGACAACCTGTACACCGACAGCGTCGTGGCGGTTGATCCCGACACCGGCCAGATCAAGAATCACTACCAGTACACACCTCACGACGTGTGGGACTACGACTCGACGATGGAGAACATCCTGTTCGAGATGGACGGTCGCAAGTGCTCCGGGCACTTCGACAAGAACGGGTACTTCTTCGTCCTGGACCGCACGGATTGCAGCCTGATCCGGGTGGTCCCGTTCGTCGACCGGATCACCTGGGGCGAGATCGACGCCGACGGCAAGGTCACGCCGCGCGTATTCCCGGACAAGGAAGGCGATCCGGTTCACTTCTGGCCCGGACCGGCCGGCGCCAAGGAGTGGACGCATGCGGCGTACAGCCCGAAGACGGGGCTGTTCTACTGCCCAGTCCAGGACGTCGGCGCGACGGCAACCCGGCGGCGGCGCGAGTTCAAGGAGAGCATCCCCTACTGGGGCGCAGGCGTCGCGGTCGATACCGAGGACGTGTCCGGTTACCTTTCCGCAATCGATCCGGCCACCGGCCAGGAGAGGTGGCGGTTCCGCAACCAGTTCCCCATGACCGCGTCCGTGCTGACCACCGGCGGCGGTCTGGTGTTCGCCGGCGACCCGGCCGGAATCTACAGGGCGTTCAACGACAGCAGCGGAGACCTGCTGTGGGAGTTCAACTGCGGAAGCGGTCACCACTCGAGTCCCAGCTCCTACACCGTTGACGGACGGCAGTACATCGCCTGCCCGGTCGGGTACGGCGCCTGGACCGAGGGGTTCTTCCCCGGGGCGCTCGCCGCACCCGGTGGATCCGCGATCTACGCGTTCGCCCTGCCGGAGTGACACTGAGTGTCCTCACTGATCACCACTACCAATGAGAGGCTCAGGAGGGAGAGATAGATGGGCTTTTTGCTCCTAGGTGTAGACAGCTTGATCGCTTGCCTGGCGGTCGGCACCGTGGTCCAGCGCAAGTGGCGCGTGCCGTTCGCCGTCTGCTTCGGCATCGGTGACGGCGGTGGGTTCCTGCTCGGCACGGCCTTCCACTGGAGCGTGCCGGACGCTACGGCCAACATCGTGGAGACGGCCGTCCTGGTCGCGTTGGGCCTGTACTGGATCGCAATCGCCATGCTCGCGCGGCGGGCCAATGGATCTGGATGGGTCTGGGTCCTGCCGTGGGTGCTCAGCATCGACAACATCACATATGGTCTGATCGACCATGCCTGGTCCCATTCGGTGGCGGTCCAGGCACTCGAGCAGGCCGTGTCGAGCGCGCTCCTGGCCGGAATCGGTCTGGCCGTGAGCGTCTATGCCACGCGGGCGATCCCAGCCCTGCAGCGCAGCCGCGTGGCGGCCATGGGGTTCGCTGGAGGCGCCTTGATCCTGGCCGCGGGGGTCGAGCTGCTCGTCGGCTGATCCAATTCACATAAGGGTTGTGGCCCGGGGCCTGGCAATTGCCAGGC
>Ga0335072_10014567_pt1 | contig 11170 bp, 10 predicted proteins | sample Lox_Sample_21_FD_206725 | JGI IMG/M metagenome (GOLD analysis project Ga0335072, IMG submission 206725) | Soil microbial communities from Loxahatchee National Wildlife Refuge, Florida, United States - Lox_Sample_2.1 | ecosystem: Environmental > Terrestrial > Soil > Wetlands | place: USA... | reverse complement strand
CGGATTTGTCGCACCTATTCCTGGATTATGGAAATGGGAGGTTATCCTAACATTCCCGCCAAGGAGGTGGCCTGGGGTGTGCGCGGCGCCGATGGCAGTTACGTCGGCCGGGGCCAGCGGGCCGCTGGGGATGCGCTGGCGGCGTGGGCGGAGGGCAAGGCCGAAGGGGCGAGGCGCGGGGCCGGGGGTGCCTGCGGTTCGCGTTTTACGGGCGGGTCTCGACCGAGGACTGGCAAGACCCGGTGACCTCACGGGCCCGGCAGCTGGCGCAGGCGGTGATGATCGTGGCGGGGCGCGGGATCATCATGGCGGAGTTCTTCGACACAGGGGAGAGCCGGACTTCGCCCTGGACGCGGCGCCCGCCGGCCGCCGCCCTCGTCGCTCAGCTGGCGGACCCGGAGTGCGGGTGGGGACGCGATCGTGGTCGGGGAGTACGAGCGGGCGTTCTACGGGAACCAGCACGCGCTGATGGCGCCGCTGTTCGAGCACTACGGCATCAGCTTGTGGATGCCGGAAGTGGGTGGGCGGGTGGACTGGCACGCCGAGGACCACGAGGAGACGATGCTCGTCCTGGGCCTGTCGTCCAAGCGGGAGATCACCCGCACCCGGGTCCGGGTCCGCACCGCGATGGCCGCCCAGACGCTGGAGCAGGGCCGGTACCTGGGCAGGCGCCCGCCGTACGGGTACCGGCTCGCCGACGCGGGGCCGCACCCGAACAAGGCCCACGCCGCCTGGGGGCGGCGCGGGCACACGCTGGAACCCGATCCCGAGACGGCGCCGGTCGTGGCGTGGATCTTCGCGCAGCGGCTGGCCGGGCACAGCGCTGCGCGGATCACCCGCGCCCTGAACGACGCCGGGGTGCCGTGCCCGTCGGCGTCCGACCCGGGCCGGAACCCGCACCGGACCGGTGCCGGGTGGACGCTGCGGACGGTGGCCGCGATCCTGGCCAACCCCCGCTAGACGGCACGGGCCGGCAGGTGTGGAACCGGCAGCCGTCCCAGGCGGTCCTCGTCGACCCGGCTGACACCGGGCTCGGGCACCGGCAGGTGCAGCGGCGGAACCTGCCCTAGGGCTGGGTCATCTCCAGGCATCCTGCGCATGCGGCGCTGGTCAGCGAGGCCGACTTCATCGCCGCCCAGGACGTAGCTGTGCCGCGCAGCCCGGCCAGGCCCGACGGCGCGCCGGTACCTGCTGGCCGGGCTCCTGGCATGAGGGCGGTGCGGGCGGCGGCTGGAGTCGGCATGGTCCAACGGCAGGCCCGCCTACCGGTGCCGCCACGGGTACTGCAGCGCCACCCGCCCGGACTCCGGCAGGCCGAAGACCGCCTACGTGCGCGAGGACCAGGTCCTGCCGCACCTGGCCGCGATTGCCATCCTGCTCGCCGGCCTGGCTGGGAAACCGGGCCGCGGGAACCGCGGTATCGGGCGGGTGACCGGCCCGGCCGACGCAGCCGCCCTCATCGACCAGCTGCGCGCTGGCGGCGTCGTCCTCGCCTACGACCCGCGCGACCGGACCCTGCGCGCCGGCGATGCGCCGTCCGTCACCATCGGCAGGGACACCACCGACACTCGCCCGCGCCGGAACAAGGAAAAGAGGACCGCCTAGGGAAAGCGAGAAGAGAGCACCCGCTGCGGCCGGAGGCTGAGCGCGGGTGACGGTCGAGCGTGCCCGTGAACGGCCGCTCATGGGGATTTAACGTGTCCGAGGGGACTTGAACCCGGAAATCGGTGAGATTTCCCTGAATCTGAGCTTGAACTCGAAAACTGGTGAGAAATCCCCGGATCGGGGAGTTCACGCGAACATGCTAGCGGATGCGGCCTGCTTGGTGTCAAGCGAGCTCCTCCGACTGGCCGCGGAGCCGACCCGATGATCCGCCCCGAGAGGAGCTGACGCTTGGCGACTGGGTCGGTGCCCCCGCCCGTGCTCGTCGCGGCGTCCCGGTTGGCGCAGCGCGTTGCCCGGGCTCACGTTGCGGACGGTGTCGAAAGGGCTGAGGTGCGCCGCTCGATATCCGCCGTTCGGCTCGCCTGGCAAGTGCGACGGGTCCGAGTGTTATCCGCTCCTATCAGCTAATCGGGTTACGCCTGTCCCAACTAAACAGCACGTCGGGGACATGATTGAAGCACCACCCCACGGACCCGGCGGCCTGGGGCAGGGTGGCCTGGTCCCGAGTCTTCAGTCGATGGTAAGATAAAGGCGACCGGGAGAAAGGAGCCGCAGGATGGCGAATAGCGGCGAACTTGCCCGAGAGGCCTTTGATAACTGGATGAACGGAACGGGATATGTAGCCGACCTTTTCTCACCGGATATGACCTGGGAGATTGTCGGCCACTCCGCCGCCTCCGCCAAGTACTCGACTGCCCAGGAGTTCCAGGACGAAGTCCTGACTCCCTTCGCACAGCGGTTCAAGCCAGAGCAACCGTTTCGGCCTGTCAAGATTCGCGGTTTCTACGTCGATGGGGACACCGCGATCGCATTCTGGGACGGCGCGGGTACTACCGTCGTTGGGTCCGTCTACGAGAACACCTACGTGTGGATCATGACGTTCAAGGATGGTCAGATCGTCGATGGCACTGCGTTCTACGACAGCATCTCATTCAACGAACTTTGGAAAATCGCGCCAGTGAGCGGTTGATAAACATTGATTCGGCTAAATAATTTCCGGCCCTCGTCGAGGCCGCCCGCCAGGATGCTGTCGCGGTTGCGCGCCGGGCTGACGTGGTAACGCGTGGCGCCGAGCGCGAGTGCGACGCACCGCAGGCCGCATGAATTCTTGACGCGTGGCAGGGATTCGCTCGCTCCGAGCCAGGACCCGCGAGGCGAGTCAGCAGCAGAAGCGGCAGGTCACCTACTCTGCTCCGCCTCCAGTTCCGCTGGCGCCGTCCTCAGGGAACGCCGCGAGGAGGCGCGGGAGAAGGCGCGGCAGGTGATGCGCCGCACCGCGCGCCGTGAGCGAACGGCAGGTTGCGGAGAATATCGCGAAGGCCGAGAAACGTCCAGGGACACAAGGGGACGAAGGCGGACAGTCACGTAAACGGCGTGCCACCGTCGGGGTGTGACCAGACGAGTACTCCCCGCCGTGATTGTGGCCGCCGCCGTGGCGATGCTCGCGGCGTGCAGCACCAGCAGCAGCCCGGCCGGCACCACACCCGTCGCCTCAACGGCCCAGGCCGCCGCCGTAGCGGGCGCCGCGGTCAACCCGGTCCCCATCCTCAAGACCACTGGCGCGACCGTCCCGCGGGCACCGTCTACGGCGACCACGACCTCGAGGGCGACAGGTGCGCCTCCGGCACGTTCACCACCGGCGAGTCGGTCACCGTCTACACCATGGCTGATGAGCAGGCGTTCCTCGCCGCGCAGGACCGGCTGACACCTGACGACCTGCACGGCGAGATCGCCCTCCCCGCTGCGCTGGCGGTGATCTCGACCACGGGCGTCACCAGGGCGAGCGGCGCGTCCAGCTGGGGCGACCCGACCCCGGCGCAGCGGCGGCAGCGCACTGGACATTCCGGAGAGCTCGCTCCCCATGAGCTTGCCTCCTCGCGCTGCGTCCCTCAAACGACAGATACTCGCTCAGCCCAGTGTCAGTATTAGGCCCTGGTTCGATCCCGATGTGTCGGTGTAATTGCCGACAGCGACGCACTGGGACGCCGACCAGCAGGAGACACTGTCTGGACCACCGTCGGAGGCGCCTGCGGGCAGTGGCGCCTCGGCCGCCGTCCACGACCCGCCAGAATCGGTCAGCACCGTCCCGCCTACGGCGATGCATTGCGACGCTGACCAGCAGGAGACGTCGGCTATGGTGGAGCCTCCGGCTCTGGATGCGCCTGCAGGCTGCGGCGCTACGGCCGCCGTCCACGACCCGCCAGAATCGGTCAGCAGCTGGGTCTGCGTGATCCCGGACACGGGGGCAGAGCCGACGGCAATGCACTGCGATGCCGACACGCACGAGACGCCGTACAGGTCGCTGGTGCCAAGGTCGTCTGCAGGCACAGGTGCCGCGGCCGCCGTCCACGACCCGCCAGAATCGGTCAGCACGTCTTCCCCATCGCCGACGACGATACATTGCGACGCTGACCAGCAGGAGACGCCCCTGAGGTCGAGATCTTGGATGGCTACGCCTGTATTCTGCTGCCACGGCGCCACGGCCGCCGTCCACGACCCGCCGGAGTCGGTCAGCACGAGGCCCTGATCGGCCCCGGACACGTCAACCCCCCCGACAGCGACACACTGCGACGCCGACACGCACGAGACGCCATACAGGGGGCTGTAAGCGTCGGCACCTCCGTCCGCACCTGCGGGCAGCGGCGCCTCCGCTGCCGTCCACGACCCGCCTGAATCAGTCCACAGCACACCCACAGTGCCCGTCCCATCCACTTGGGCATAGCCGACGGCGACGCACTGCGATGCCGACACGCACGAGACGCGCATCATGTAGACCCATGTCCCCGCAGGTAGCGAAGCAGGCAGCGGCGCCTCAGAGCCCGTCCACGACCCGCCGGACTCGGTGAGCACCAGACCCACCGTGCCGGACGTGTCGCCGGCATAGCCGACGGCGACGCACTGCGATGCCGACATGCACGAGACGCTGTCCAGGTAAGGGTCGGATAGCCCGGCGGGTAGCGGTGCTTCGGCGGCTGTCCAAGCGGTTCCCGTGCCGACATTGGCGGCAACGGTGATCGTGTAGGTGCCGGTGGCCGTGGCCCCGGCGGAGTCGGTGACGGTGACGGTGAAGGTCGACGACCCGGCGGACTGTGGCGTACCGCTGATGGTTCCGTCGGAGGATATCGACAGTCCGACGGGCAGCGATCCCGCCGACAGCGTGACGGTGTACGGGGCGTCCCCGCCGCTCGCGGTGACCGCGCCGCTGTAGGACTGCCCGGCTGTCCCGTCCGGCAGGACGGCCGGGAGGACCAGTCCCGGCGCCGCGGTCGAGGTCGAGGTCGAGGTCGAGGTCGCGCCGCACTTCTGGTAGAGCTGGCTCTCGTCGAAGGTGCCTGAGGCCAGCGTGAATGACCAGTCTTGGACGAAGTCGTTCGCATCGGCGGTCAGGTCGGCTTTGAGCTGGCCGTTGACGGTGACGCAGCCGGTGCTGGAGGTGTAGGTCGCTGGCAGGTCCGGCCCGAAGTCCCCGCCGACCCCGATGCGGCCGGCCAGGCTGATTTCCAGGTCGAAGCCGAGGAACAGGTCGGCGTCCGCGCTGGCGCTGATGCCGACGCTGCTTGAGCTGCCGAACCCGTGGGTCTCGGAGTTGATGCCCGGCCCCTTGTCGAAGCCGAGGGCGGCGCGCGGGCTCCAGGTGAAGTCGATGCTCGCCTGGCCGTCGGCGGTCAGTTCGATGTACGGGCTGAACGTCACGTCCAGCTCCGGCGCCCCGGGGACCGGGATGGTCGCGGTGAGGAACTTGTCATCAGAGAGCTTGCAGTCCATGGTGCCGGTGAAGCCGACGTTGATGTCGAAGACCGGGTCGGCGGTGACCAGGAAGTGGATATTGGGCGCGGTCGGGTCAGCGTTCAGCGACAGGTCAACGCTCATGTTGGACAGGTCCGCCGTCAGGGCGATCTGCGGTCCCGCCGAACCGGTGCAGGTGAACGCGGCGTCGTTCAGGTCGTAGCCGAAGCTCGGGGCGTCATCCGCGGTCAGCCGGGCGGGCTGTGCGGAGCTGGCCGTAGGCGCGCCTGCCGAAAGTGGGGCCGCTGCGACTGCGTCTGCCTGGCCGGAGGCCGGGGTACCGTCCTGGCTGCCGGTGATCTGGACATCGCTGCTGGTCAGGGTCTGGCTGGTCGATACGTCGAATGCCGAGTACGCCTGGTCCAATGTGGCCGGCGTCAACGTCACCACCGTGGCACCGCCCGGGCCGGCGGTCACCGCGGTCACCGTTCCAAGCAGGCCGTCCGGGGCAGCCGCCGACGGCGGGGCGACCAGCACGTGCCCCACGCTGGGCACCACAGCGCCGGGCGCCAGCGTCACTGCCTGAGTCGCGTCCGCATCGCCGCTCACCGCCGTCACGTCACCGGCAGCGAGCACAGTCGTGGTCGGCTTGGGAGCGACGCTGCTGACCGTGCGGGCCGCCGACAGCCAGTAGCCCGACGCCGCCAGCGTCACGGTGACCGGCCGGGATGAGTCGTTGCGGACGGCCACCTGGCCGCTGCTGCCCAGCGGTGTCACGTCCAGGCCCGACGCGACCGAGTGCGCGGCCCAGAATAGGACCGGCGCCGCCGGGTCCGGGCCGCGGGCCGCCCACACCTCCAGGCTGCCGGGCGCGGCGCCCGACGCCTCCACCGACAAGGCGGCCGCGCCCGCACCGGACGCCGGCACGCCGGCTGCCCCGGCAACCTGCACCAAGGCCGTCGCATGGGCGCCCACCTGCTGGTGAGCCACCACTGCGCCGTCCAGCGGCTCGAACGTGCCGACAGCGGCCGCAGAACCCGACAGCCAGTAGCCGACAGCGTCCAGCGCCACGGTGACCGGCGACGGCGAATCGTTGAGGACCGTCACCTGGCCGCCCGTGCCAACCGCCGACAGCACCAGGCCCGAGCCCGGCGCGTGCGCACTCCACGAAACCGCTGGCACCTGCGGCGGGGCCGCCCCGGCGGCGTACAGGTTCACGCTGCCGGCCGCCCGCCCGGCCGCGTCGACCGACAGCGCGACCGCGCCCACGCCCGAGCCGGGCACCCCCGCCCGTCCGGCCACCTGGACCGGCACGGCCGCCCCCGCAGCGACCGTCAGGTGCGTCACTGCGGCGGCGGCCAGCGGACTGAACGAGCCAGCCGCCTCCGCAGTGCCTGACAGCCAGTAACCAGCCACGTAGAAGGTCACGGTGACCGGGCCGGACGCGGAGCAGCCGACCGTCACACCGCCGCCGCCGAGCGCCGACACCGCCAGGCCGGATGCCGGGGCATGCCCGGTCCAGCGAAGAGACGGCACGTCCGGCTGGCGAGTCCCCTGCGCCCACACAGTGATGCTGCCGGATGCGGCTCCCGTTACATGTACCGAAAGCGCGACGGCACCCGCACCAGAGACCGGCACCCCCTCTTTCCCCGCGACCTTAACCCGCACGGTCGCATGCGCGCCCATCTGAAACTGAGCAATCCGCCCCCCAGCAGCCAGCGAGCTGAAGCCCCCTTCAACCGACCCGGCCGGCATCGCGGCCAGCTCGGCGTCCTGGCTCTTCAAGGTAGCGGCCTGCGGCGCCGCCTGGCCCGAGCCGAACGACAGCGGTGCCAAAACCGCTACCAGACCACCGATGACCAGCATCACCGCAACCGCCGCGACCACGGCGCGGTTGACCCGCAGCCCGCGGTCCCGCGCCGGCCTGCCACGCCGCTGCCGGTGATAGCCGCCAGCCGACCCCGCAGCTCTACGCCGCATGCACATGCCTTCCCCCCAAGCCACCTAAAGCAGCCGCACCCCAAATAACGGCACGAGTCAACCAACACCACGGCACATTCCGGGCAAGTCATATATCAAACTCGTTTAACTGCTGCGTGATAGTCGTATATCCGTCATGAGTGTGCAGGCCTTCATTGCACACAGGCATCACTACGCTCAGGAAGCCGACGCTAGCGATCTGATCGCGCTACTTTAGGGCCGTCTAAATAGTCCGGACAAGTCCGGACAGCCAATTCAGCCGCTGTCGTCACAAGCCGATACGGGACAGGCGCAGCCCGTCAAGCTCTTACTCCCTGCCTACAGTCGAGCCGCGGTTCGTCGCGGGACCGTCGCCCGCGTCCGCGTCCCCGCCTGTGGGGACGTTGGCGGAGCGGGCCAGGCGGGTCCACCGGATGCTCGGCCAACGGCAGGAGCAAATGCTGCCCCTGCTGGCCACGGCAGGCGAGAATGGGGCGACGGCGGGGATATCGCGCGGGCACTCGAATACGACCCAGCGAACGCGACGATCACCTTGAACGCGATGGTCAAAGCCGGCCTACTGCGAAAGGACGAATCGCAGGTTCCCTACCTCTTCCGGCTAGCGCCAGAACTCCTGGCCGGAGAGGCCGCTCCGGGAAGCGGTCCCGGCGAGCGATGAGGATGCCGCAGGCCCTGGCGTCAAGGGCCGCGCTCTCCGCGCGCTAGCTCGAGCCAGTTCTGAGTTACACACATCACCACCCGGAGCGGTCAACCGTGCTCCCTGAACGGCTAAGTCGGAACTTCTGTCCATTGCGGCGATCGCCTGCCGCCGCGGCGCAGGGGAGCGGATGGGACGCACGCCCCGTTCCCCGGCCGCTTCGGCAATTTGATACCACGTGGTATCTCTTTCTTATGGCCTTGACCCTTCGGCTCACCGACGAACAGGCCGAGGCCCTCCGAAGAAAGGCCGAGGCCGAGCACCGTTCCATGCAGCAGGTCGCACAAGCTGCTATCGACGCCTACGTCCATCAGCCCACCCCGTTGCGCCGCCAGTTGGTCCCGGTAGCCGAGCTCGCGACGCTCTTCGGTGACCTGCCGCCGATGAACGCCGCGGACTTCCGTGCCGAGCAAGACCTCTTCGCTGACCCAGACGCATACTTTGACGCCTACAGCCGCGCCGGCGATTCCGGCGAGCGAGAGTGAGCACCCGCTACCTGCGAGGGCTCGGTGACACGAACATCCTGATCTACGTGGAGCGGCTGGCAGTTGACCGGCTGCCGTCCGAGCTTGCCACCAGCACGGTCAGCCTCGCCGAACTCTCAGCAGGAGTCCATTCGACAACGGATGCCGTCGAGCGCGCCCGGCGGGTCATGCGCGTACAGCGAGTAGAAGCCACCTTCAGCCCGCTGCCCTTCGACGTCGAAGCAGCCCGGCAGTATGGAATCATCGCCGCCGAGGTCATCTGCATCGGCGCCAAGCCGCGCGGGCGCGTAGCCGACCTGATGATTGCGAGCACGCGGCGGCGAACAGGCTTCCTCTTTTCACCACCAACCGCGCAGACTTTCACGGGCTCGAGTCCGTCGTGACTGTGGTCCTAGTCCCCGTCCCGGTCTAGCTATAGCTAGGCGGGCTTCGGGGAGGCCCGGCGTCGGCAAGCGGCGCCCAGGCAGTTCCGGCGCCCGGCAGGGGACCACGATCATCGCCGGGCACGCCGACAACATCGACGATCGTGACGGGGCGTGTGAACCCAACTCGCTGCGGCCGATAAGACGAGGGCGCCACGAATGGGAAACTTCCCCTTCTACCGCCGCATACTGAGCCGGGGACGTTGGTCAGCAGGTGATGATGACGGGTCGGTTCCCTGCCGCTGATGCGAGCCGTGTCATGCCGGTGGGGTCGCTGGTCACGATGCGGTCGCCGGGGCCTGGCCAGCAGCACAGCGGTTGCGTCGATCGGATCACTCGTGCCGGTCTTGCCGAGCAGGGCTCCGGCCAGGCGGTCATCGTGGGGGCTGACCGCGCGGACATCGACGGCGCGCAGCAGCTGGGCGAGGTGGGCCTGGCGGCCGTGGCTGTCCCGCCAGACCTGGGCGATCACCGTGGCGTTCGTGCGCAGGTCCATGCCGTGGCGCTGGGCCGCGCGATCATCGCCCGGTCCCCGCGGTCGGCGGCCGCCAGCGCGCCCGCGTCTAGGACCAGCGCGCTATGCCGATGACCGGGCCGAGGCCTGCTTTCCGCCACGCCTTTGCGATTTCGGCCAGGACCCGGGTCTTGCCCGCGCCGGCCGGGGCGTTGATCACTGACACGCGGCGGCCGTCGGTCAGAGCCGACAGGGCGGCCGCGGCCTGGTCCTCGCGTAGGCCGCAGCCCGCGGACGGTGCTTCTGCTACGACAAGCGATGTCCGATAGGCAATGGCTCGATAAAAGATCCCAAACGCGAAACGGCCACCTTTGCGATGCGTCGTGTTGAGCCCGAAGACCCGCATCGCTACCTGACAGGCCACGGGAGCCGGTCGGCCGAAGAGGCCCGGCTCGCCGAGGCCGCCGACGGCAGCCTCTCGCCCGCCCAGGGCGGATCGAGTCAAGGAGATCACGGCGGGACGAGTAGGGACCCGGTCACCCCCGACAACAGCGGCCGCGAGTTCCATGAGAACGCCGCTGGCGACGCGGCCTCCGTCCATGATGGCGGCCTGTACTGCCCGGTGTCAGAGTTGAAGGGAGACGAACCTCGCACTGCGGAACGGCTGATGAAGTCCCCGGATTTCACAGGTAAGAATCTCCGAGGGTTCATGGACACCGATAATCCGGATTTCATTGATGACTACAAGCGTACGTACGACGCCGTAGCCGGGCCCACGGCCTGGGTCAACCCTCGGCTTAACATGGACAGGATGGTTAACCAGATCCAGAGACATATATACGACAAGGACGGAGTCGATTTCACCGTGTTGGACCTAACGGGTGCGTCCGGTGCTCAGATAGATGAAGTATTCAAAAGTCTTGACAAGTGGGCGTCGAATCCGGAGATGCACCCGAAGAGCAAACTTATCATCTTGGGAGGTGGCTACTGATGGCCGTAGATGTGGTATTCACTGAAGAGAGCCCGTGGTATACGAACTCGCACACATGGGGGCGAATTACGGAGTACGCCTCGAACAGCGGGAATGAACCCGCCCCGAGCGATCGCCAGGACTATCTAGACGCCCTGGGAGTCGACTTCACATTTATGGCCGATGACAAGGCGGTGGAAGTCGCAAGCTGGCTTTCCGGAGTCATCGAGCGGATGCTTGCCGAAGGCGAGATAGGGACCGGTGAACCGGATCGAGAGCACGCGCAGGCGCTGATACGCAAGCTGCACTCTGAAATGCAGGTAAGGGCGGTCCCAAGGTAGGGCATCATCCAAGTATTCACCTTGGCCACCCGGCCCGTGATCCGGGTTCGTGAGACCGAGGGTTGTAACCGCTTTGAATTAGTGAACTGTGGCTTGGCTTGGTCGCGGAGCTGCCTGAGAGTGGTGCGGGTGCCGTCTGCAGATATGACTTGCCAAAACACCATGCCCTCAGTGCGTTTTCCGGTGACAGCGCGAGCAGCATCGTCCGCTTTGCGAAACGCGTCTCCTGTAGGGAGCTTAAGTTGCCCGTCCGGCTGGATATGCGCTGTAGTGTCGGTGCCGCCGACATTGCCGATAAGCGGGGTCCCCGGTTTTAGAACACCTTTGCGGATCATCATCTGAATGTCCGTGGGGCGACCGGTTGTTTTGCGCGGAGTGGGGGTATGCTGGCTTTTGGGTGCGACAAGATCGGTTGAACATGCGCCTTGGG
>Ga0335072_10014564_pt1 | contig 11171 bp, 11 predicted proteins | sample Lox_Sample_21_FD_206725 | JGI IMG/M metagenome (GOLD analysis project Ga0335072, IMG submission 206725) | Soil microbial communities from Loxahatchee National Wildlife Refuge, Florida, United States - Lox_Sample_2.1 | ecosystem: Environmental > Terrestrial > Soil > Wetlands | place: USA... | reverse complement strand
GCCCGCAGCAGGCCGCAGCCCGCCGTCACCACCTTAGGTTTCACGGCTCGCGACCCGGGCGAAATTCGGGCGTACCGACGTGCCCCGGGCGCAAGCCTGCTGCGAGCACGCGCGCAGGAATGCCCTGCAGCAGCGGAAGCTCGCGAAGTCGGCGTGTTCTTCCAACACCGTGAGACCGCCGCGCGCGCCAACAGGGATCCACGCGTCAGCCCCGCCGCGCCGCTGCCGATCACGCAACACCGCCTGACGATGCACTCTTCGCTCATGTCTCGCCTCGGCAGGCACTGAAAACTAGAATAGGGCAATGATCGTTCCACCAATCGCAATGGCGGCGGTTGTAGGCGGTGCCGCCCTCCATGCCGCCTGGAACGTTGGCATCCGCGGCGGGCGCAACCGCCGGACATCCACTGCATTGCTTGCTCTGGGGTCCGGCCTCATCGGCGCGCTGGCCCTGCCATTCCTACCCGCACCGGCCGCCGCCGCCTGGCCCCATCTCGCCGCCACTGCGGTCCTGCACATTCTCTATCTGAATCTCGTGGCCGAAGCTTATTCGCTCGGCGCGGTGAGCCTGACGTACCCCGTGATGCGCGGCGTCGCGCCGGCACTGACGGCTTCGATCGCCGCCATGGGGTTTGGTGAGCATCTGGGTATCGGAGGCTGGAGCGGCCTGTTTCTGATCTCGCTCGGCGTGGCCCTTCAGGCTCAGCGCTCCGGCACACCCGGCGAGAGCCGCGCCTTGCTCCTCGCCCTGGCGAATTCAGTCGTCATCGCGCTCTACACGGTCAACGACGGGCTCGGGGTCCGGCTTTCCCACTCGCCACTCGCCTATGCGCTTTGGACGTTCGTGCTCCCCGCGATCCCTGCTACCCTGGTGCTGCTGCGCGGCCGGATCTCGCTTCTCTTCACCGGCGACAGCGTCCCATCCCTGCTCCGTCGCGGTGTGGGCGGCGCGCTCTGCTTCATTGCCTCGTACGCGCTGGCTCTGTGGGCCATGACCGGCGCACCCATTGGCGCCATCGCGGCGCTGCGCGAGACGGCAATGCTGTTCGGAATACTGTTTGCCTGGTGGTTCCTGGCGGAACGTCCCGGCCCGCGCCGCATGGCCGCTCTCGCGATGATTGCCATGGGAGCGGTGATTCTCGACCTGGCGTAACCGGCTGGATCGGGCCCGAGCGCGTGAAGACCGCTCATTCCAGCAGCCAACGAAATGCGCGCCGCAGCTCGTACACTCCGCCACTCGTGTACCAACGTCCGTGGGCGAGGATGATCCGCTCGGGATTCCACGCAATCATTTGCTCAATGGCGGCCCGCAGTGCTGCTCGGTGCTGCCGGAACGAGAGCCGCATATCGCGCGGCATCCCGCCGTCCGGATCCCTGACGCCTCCGAGTCTCGTCAGCCACTGCATCAGCCTGGAGCTGATCTTGGCGGGCTCGAAGTTTTCGATGAGGTCCGTGAGGACGAGTGTGCGCGTGCGATGATGGAAAAAGACGACCTCAGTCATGAAAGTTCCGCTTATGGGCAGCGTGGTCATTTCGCCGTCCCATGGATAACCGCACGGACGATCGAGCCGTTGTGCGACGAAGTCGATGCGTCCGGCGCTCTGCTCCCGGATGCGCGGCGCCAGATACACTTCAGCCTGCGGGAAGGCCGAATGCCACTCGGGGATCCACCAGTAGTGCAGACGGTTGGGGCCGATGATCCAGCGGGGGTATCCCGCCTCGCGTTCCAGCTCCGCTGCCAGCTCCGGCAGCAGCGGCGTCGGAGAATGGATGAACAGCTCGCCGTCGCCCAGCCGTATCACGGTCATGCGTGTGGGAAACGGCATGATCAGGGGCCGCGGTCCGAAGGGGATGAGTGGACCGTCCACGACCCAGAGATCCGGGGCGAGCGCTTTGAGGGTATTCAGTGGCTCGTACGCATCGCGGCTCAAAGTTCAACTCCCACAGCGAATCAACTCCGGCACTCGGCGGCAGGGCCGCAGCGGCTCGACCCCAGAGGCTCAGACCGACTCGCGCGTAGCGCCTGCCACCAATTCCGCCTTCGCCCGATCGAATGTCTTGGAGTCGACCTTGAGGTAGGCCAGCCCCTCCTCTGGTACCACGAGCGCTTCCGCGACGCCGGGCACCTGGTGAAGTCGCGCCGAGAGCGCATCCCTGTCGGCCGCGGAGCAATCGCGCAGACGCACCACCCGCGTCGTGAGATGACTCGGGCGGCGCATGGTGGCCGCCACGAGCAGCCACAGAACGGCCAGCGCGCAAGCAAGACTGAACACGCCGACAGCGCCGTGGGCCTGATTGAGCCAGCCGCCGGCCACGCCGCCGGCGAAGATGCCGAGAAATTGCGAGCTGGAATAGATCCCCGTCGCGGTACCCGTCGAGCCGGAAGGTGCCGTTTTCGTAACCAGCGACGGGAGACTCGCCTCCATGATGTTGAAGCCCGCGAAGAAGAGCACAAGCGCAGCAATCAGGACGAAGGCATCGTGGCCGCCTGTTGCGAGCATGAGCTGACTGACCGCAAGCGCGCCGACCGCGCCGACGAGCACGGCCTTCATGTGCCGGTGGCGCTCCGCCAAGATGATCGCCGGCACCATGATTGCCACCGACACCAGCAGCACTGGCAGATAGACCAGCCATTGATCGCGGCTGCTCACTCCGACGGTTCCGTGCAGAAGCTCCGGCACGACCAGAAAGCTGGCCGTGAGCATGGCGTGCAACGCGAAGATGCCGAAGTCGAGGCGCAAGAGCTCCGGATTGCGCAGCGTCGACCCGAGCAGCGCCGGGACCGTCTCGGCCTCCCGGTGAACGTGCAACCGGCGGGGCTGCGGAACCGCGAAAGTCGTGATGCCGATGCCGACCAGCGCGAGAGCGGCCATCAGCCAGAATATGCCGCCGATGCCGATCCAGGCCGCGACCACCGGTCCGGTCACGATGGCCACGAGGAACGAGAAGCCGATCGTCATGCCTACCAGTGCCATCGCCTTTGTGCGGCTCTCCTCCGCGGTGAGATCTGCGACCAGCGCGAGGATCACCGAGCCGACGGCCCCGGCTCCCTGCAAGGCACGGCCCCAGATCATACCGTCGATCGATCGCGAGCTCGCGGCGACGGCACTGCCGAGTCCGAAGAGTACGAGCCCGAAAACGATCATGGCCTTGCGTCCGATGCGGTCTGAGAGCAGGCCGAACGGCATCTGCAGCAGACCCTGACTGAGGCCATAGATGCCGAGCGCGAGCCCGATTTTATAGGGAGTCGCCCCCGCGAGCTGCCGCGCGAAGGCTGCGAATACCGGGTAGATCATGAAAAGACCCAGCATCCGCACCGAGAACACCGCCGCCAGCGACCCGGCGGCACGAAGCTCTTGCTTTTGCATCGAGGTCATCACGCGCCTGGGGGCGGCACCGGCTTGGCCTTCAGGAATCCTCCCGCCGGCAGCGCCGCGACCCCGAAGTAGTTGCTCTCTGCGAGGGCCTCGTAGAGTGGCGGCGTGAAGAGCGCGGAGATGCGTGAGGCAACGAGTGCGGTCGCCATCACCATGCCCGTGCCGTTGGTCATCTCCATTACGATGACGAAGGAGGTAATCGGCGACTGGGTGACTGCGGCGAGATATCCGGTCATGCAGAGGGCGATGACGCCCGCCATCGGCGCCCAGCCGAAGACGGCATGCACCCATTGCGCGAGACCCGCTCCAATCGACAGTGAAGGCGAGAAGAGCCCGCCGGGAATTCCTGCCATGTAGGTCACGACCATGGCGCCCCACTTGGTGATCGCATAGCCTTCCGACAGAGCGCCCGCGCCCGTCAGCAGATGGCGTGCCTGATCGTAGCCACTGCCCCAGGTCTCGCCGTGCGTGCCGACTCCCAGCGCCGCGACGACGATGCCGATGGTGAGCGCATAGAGCAGGGGCTTGCGGGCACGCAGCTCGATGAGCCAATGGGGCATCCAGGTCCGCCAACGCAGAAGCGCCAGATTGAAAGCCGCCCCGAAGAGGCCGCAGAGCACCGCCGACAGGACTACGGGCAGGACGAACGATCCTCCCAGATCGTCCGCCACATTGATCTGGCCGAAATAGAGATAATTGCCCGCGAGCGCGAGCGAAGTCAGGCCCGAGAACACCACGGCGGTGATCATGATGCCGTTGGTACGGCTTTCGAAGTCGCGCGCGAGCTCCTCGATCGCGAAGATGATGCCCGCGAGCGGCGTGTTGAATGCCGCCGAAAGCCCCGCCGCGGCACCGGCCAGCAGCAGCCGCCGCTCCAGCTGCGCGTTATTGGAGTGTCGATAGAAACGCCGGGTCTCCGCCATGATGGCCGCGCCGATGTGTACGGTCGGCCCCTCGCGACCGATGGTGAGGCCGCCGAGCAGGCCTATGAGCGAAGTGGCGATCTTCCCAACGATCACGCGCACGCCGAAGAGGCGCCGCATCAGCGTGTTTTCCTCCGTGCGCGGTGCATGGAGCGCCGCGATCACCTGCGGAATACCGCTGCCTTCACTGCCAGTGAACCAGCGCCGGGTGAGGAGCAGCGCCAGGACTGTCAGGGCGGGCGTGATGAGAAATGCGAGCCACGCGCGGCCGTCGATGCAGGCGATGAAGGCATTGGAGACATCCGTGCTGAAGTCCGCGTACAACACCGAGACCAGGCCGACGAGCAGCGCAGCTCCCCAGGGTAGGCCCACTTGGAGAAAGAGCCGCCGCGACTGAGCGCCGAGCAGCAGCCGGCGGCTGGAGCGCTCACGAAACCTCTCGCGTAAGCCACTTGCCATTCCTTCGTCCCTGTCCCCCCCTGAGCCCTCCCGTCGACGGCCCTCCGGCAAGACCATCCGGGGCGCCTCTGTGCCCCGCTTCGCGGCCTGCGGCGGGCTCATTGCCAGGCCCTCGACACCGCGGCGGAAAGGAGGACCGGATGGAATGTCTCAGCCATCGGTCGGGCCCCCCGCGCCATACGAATCCGGAGGCGACGCCCGGCAATCCGAGGATGTCGATGACTCGCGCGTCAGCTGCTCGAGGAATCGCTCGTGCCAGCGATGGATGTCGTTCTCCTGCAATGCCGTCAGCAACCGCTCGTGACGCGCGCGGCGCTCGGCGAGCGGCATCACGAGTGCCTGCTGGATGGCGCGAGCAATCCCCTTCGTGTCGTACGGGTTGACGAGCAGCGCGTCGGTGAGCTCGCGGGCGGCACCGGCCATGTCGGACAATACGAGCATGCCCGGGTCATCGGGATTCTGTGCGGCCACGAACTCCTTCGCGACGAGGTTCATTCCATCCCGCAGCGGCGTCACCAGGCAAACCTGAGCCGCGCGCAGGAACCCCATCAAGGTCGCGTGCGGGTAATTTCGGTTCAAGTAGCGGACCGGAGTCCAGTCGGCATCCGCGAAGCGGCCGTTGGTGCGCCCGGAGCTCTGCTCCAGGGCGTCACGGATCTGCGCGTATGCCCGTACGCTCTGCCGGCCGAGAGGGGCTATCTGCAAATATGTCACCTGACCGCGCTGCTCGGGGTAGTCCTCGAGGAACTGCTGGTACGCTCGGAAGCGCTCGAGTAGCCCCTTGCTCGGATCGAGACGGTCCGCGCCAATGATGAGACGCCTGCCCGATAGACTCTGAACGGTGCTCTGAACGACTCCTGTGACGGTCGCGCGTGCCGCGCTCTGGGCTATCGTCTTTACGTCCACGCCTATTGGGAAGACGCCCGTATGAACGTTTGACGGGTCCGTCGGGGCGGAAATCCCGCGCCCGGCGCTCGCCGCCTGGTAAATCAGGCGTACCGCGTCAAGGAAGCCCGCGCGGTCCGTCTCGGTTTGAAAACCGACCAGATCGTAAGCGAGCAACGCGCGCACGATTTCCGCAAACTTGGGCAACGCGCGAAGTACCTCGAAATTGGGGAACGGCACGTGCAGAAAGAACCCGATCCGCTGCTTCACGCCAAGCGTGCGCAGCTCCTCCCCGAGTGGGATCAAATGGTAGTCGTGGACCCAGATGCGATCCGAGGGCCGCAGATGCTCCACGAGCCTGCGGGCGAAGGTGAGGTTCGCCTCTCTGTAGGCGGCGTATTCGTGATCCTCGTAGTGGAACCCCGCCAGGAAATAATGGAACAGCGGCCAGAGCGTTCCGTTGGCAAAGCCGCTGTAATAGCGGTCGTAGAGCTGCTGCGGCAGCGGAAGAGTTGTATACGTGATCCCCTGGCGGACCGTGGTTTCCGCCTCTCCCGGCTCGCCAGGCACCGTCTCCCCGTTCCAGCCGAACCACAGCCCTCCGCAGGCGCGCATCGCCGACAGGACGCCGACGGTGAGCCCCCCGGGGGAGCTCGCGCCTTTCGCCGGCACCCGATTTGAGACGTTGACGAGCCTGCTCAACGGGTGAATCCCTGGCAAGCCGGGGTCATTTCGTCCAACGTTGGTGCTGCACCGCGCGGATACCGCGGCACGGGGTTGCGCAAGCGCATCACATGCCTATACTTAAGGAAATATTTGCCCAAATATACCACCGTCCGCGAATAGCGCCTTGAGCGGGACCCACACGGCCACATCGTTCACTTCACTCCCGCTCGCCCCTCGCTGCGCGCGGCGCAGTCATCCGCGGCCGCTGGCCACCGCGAGTATGATGGGCGGACCCTCTTGATGGTCGATGAGGCGGTATGCGCCTTCCTGCGCGACTACATTGATTCGTTCGAGTCTCTCGAAGTCCTCCTATTGCTGCGCCGAGAGCGCACTGCCTGCACGGCTGAAGAACTGCGCAGGCGCCTCAGGACCCACCCGCCTTTGATTGACGATGCACTTTCTTCGCTCGTCCGCGCCCGTCTCGTGAACACCGACCAGAAGGTACCGGCACTGCATACGTACGCGGGTGAAGACCCGGCCCGGGACGGAATCGTAGACTCATTGGCGCGCGTCTATCGCGACGAGCCGATCAAGATCATGCAACTCATGACAACGAATGCCATCGAACGGCTTCGCACCAGCACGATCAGGGCATTCGCCGACGCTTTCGTCGTGCGGAAGGACGATGGTCGTGGCTGAGATCACCTATATACTCTGCGGGCTGACGAGCATCGCGTGCGCGGTGCTGCTGTTGCGTGGGTATCTGCTGACCAGAATGCCGCTCCTCTTCTGGGCCGCCCTGTGCTTCGTGGGCCTCACGATCGATAATGCGCTCCTGTTCGTGGATCTGGTTCTGCTCCCGCACGTCGATCTCTTCCTATTGCGCACGACCGCGGCACTGGCGGGGGTGGCCGTACTCCTCTGTGGAATGATCTGGGATATTCGCTAGGCGGCCAGCATGCATGAATATCTCTGGGGGATGCTGACGATGGCTACTTCGATGGCCGCGGTCTTCTTCTTGCGCTACTGGCGCATAGGCCGCGAGCGATTGTTCCTCTTTCTGGCGTTCGCGTTTGTCGCTCTGAGCGCCTCGTGGGCTGCTCTCGCGATGGTCAGGCCGTCGTATGAGCACCGAAGCGTCGTATACCTGCTGCGCCTGCTTGCCTTCGCAGCGATCATGATCGGTATCGCAGACAAGAACCGAAGAAGCCAACCTCCGGTTCAAACACGCTACTCACGATGGCGGCCACATCGATAAGCGACGCCGCGGCCCTCGGGTCACTCGCCGAGGAGGGTCTCCCCGGCCGCCTTCACCGTGGTGCCGCGCATCAGGCGGACCAGCGCCGCAAGGTCGCGACGCAGCCGCCCGAGATGCCGCGAACCGATCCTTCGCAGAGCTTCGACCAGCAATCCGGGGTGAGGGCCGGGCGACTGTTTCAGGGCCCGCCGGCCCTCCGAGGTGAGGTGAAGATGCACGAATCGCCTGTCCGATCCGTCGCGCACCCGCCGGATGAGGCCCGTTTTCGCCAGCGCATTGGCGAGATTGCTCGCGGTCGTCTGATGCAGCGCCATGCGCTCGGCAAGATCGTTGACACCCATGCCTTCCCGTCGGGCGATCTCCGAGAGGGCCCACAGTTGCGAACCGGAGATCGCGACGGACCTGCGCACCCGCGCATCATGCCAGCGCGCGGACGCATAAATCAGTCGCAAGCTTTGAAGCGCCTGGAGCTCGGCGACGTTTCTCTGGGAGGCCCCGGATCCATTACTGACCCGACCGCCGGCCTCGGACTGCCGGATTGCCCTCCCTGCGCGCATGCCGGCCGACCCGCGTCCCTTGGTCGGCGCCACACCCCGTACCTTCATTCCGTTACGCATGTTCGATGAAATCCTATTGGGACCAGGTAAATCCGCCGGGAAGCGGCGAGGCGGAATTCAAGAACGGCCTGCTACGGAGGTCATCTGCAGATGAGATCAATCGAGATTGCTTCAATGACAGTATGGCACGAATGGATGTCCGCCCTGTTCGGAACAGACATGAACAGAGAGGTGCTCGGGGCCATTACCTGGGCCGATATCGCACTGAGCTGCGCCGTCGTGGTACTGATAACGATCGCAAACGCGGTCGCCGCCACCGTTCTGCGCCGCAAGCGCAAGGCGACCGCGGCAGCGGGCGAGCTGCGGCACCATGCCCTCGGCGCACTGCGCGGACCGCTGTACCTGCTGATCTGGATCTGCGGTAGCTACTTCGCACTTGCGCCCCTGGTGGCGTCATCGCCGGGCGGGAGCGGCCAGATACTCGGAGCGCTTCGCACTCTTCTGAACCTGGGCGTGTTCGCGGTCGCCTTCTGGTTCTGCTTCCGCTTCACGCGAGTGCTCGAGGCGCGAATGTCCGCCTGGGCTGCGCACACCAGCGGGCGACTCGATGACTTGCTCGTACCGCTGCTCGGGCGCGGATTGCGCGTGATCCTGCCCGTGCTCGCGATCATCTTCGCCTTACCGATTCTCGGTCTGCCCCCCGCCTACGCCGCCACTGCGGGCAAAGGCATCAGCGCACTGCTGATCGTAGCCATCACTGTAGTGCTGTTCCAGGCCGTGAAGACCGTGCAGGAGATGATGCTGCTGCGCTTCGACATCACCGCTTCCAACAACCTCAGGGCACGTAAACTGTACACTCAAGTGCACGTGCTCGGTCGAGTGGCGTACGTCGCGATCGGTCTCTTTGCGGTGGCGTGCATCCTGATGCTGTTCCAACAGGTACGCCACGTCGGCACGAGTCTGCTCGCTTCAGCGGGGATCGTGGGTATCATCGCCGGCGTCGCGGGCCAGAAGACGCTCGCCAACCTGATCGCCGGATTCCAGATCGCACTGGCCCAGCCGATCCGGCTGGATGACGTGGTGATCGTCGAGGGCGAGTGGGGTCGGATCGAGGACATCACGCTCAGTTACGTGGTGGTACACATCTGGGATGACCGCAGACTGGTTCTGCCACTCACATACTTCGTCGAGAAACCGTTCCAGAATTGGACCCGCAATTCGGCGCAACTGTTGGGGTCAGTATTCGTCTGGGTCGATTATTCGTTCCCTCTCGAGGAAGGGCGCAAGGCGCTCGCGCAGATCATCGAGTCGAGCCCGCTTTGGGACCGGCGCTTCTGGAACCTACAGGTCACCGACGCGAGCGAGAGGACCATGCAGCTGCGGGTGCTCGCCACGTCCGAAAACTCGTCGAAATCCTGGGATCTGCGCTGCGAGATCCGCGAGAAGTTCATCGCTTACATCCAGAAGCATCATCCTCGCAGCCTTCCGGTCGTACGCGCGCAGGTGACGGGACGCAAGAGGCGGCCGGTCGAGAGCCCCTTGGAGCGGGAGGAAGACGGCTCATCCGCCGTGGGGCCGATTGAGCCTCGCGCCGGTCCCTGAGCATGGTTGAGCGACCTTCCCGCAGGCCCATCCGGGGCGAAAAGTGCACTGCCGACAGGGCAGTCCGAATTCGAGACCACAGAAACTACAGCCTCGATTTGAGGCTACGTACCCGTCGCATCGCGCACCGTAAAGCGCGCCGAGATCCTCTCGCCGTCCGCAAAGCGAAGCGAGATGGTAACTCGATGGCCTGGGCTCACCTCCTTCGAAGGCGCCGTACACATCAGATGGTAGTGCCCAGGTGCGAAGTCCACGTGCCCATGCGCAGGCACGTGTATGCTTTTCAACATCACCATCCGGTCCATGCCGTTTTGGACCACACTCTCGTGTAGCATGATCATGCCGCATGCGGGCGAATCCCCGCCGATGAGAACGCGCGGCTTACCGCTTTTATTCGACAAGCGGAAATAAGCCGCTGCCGGCACTGAAGGCATGATGAAGCGCATCCATGCGCCGCTAACCGTCAGTTCCTGCTCCCCGCCCAGTGCCGGGCGGCTCACAAATGCCGCGATGAGGACGAAGCAAACGCAAGAGACGGCCCCCATCTTCGGCAAGCGGCGCCTGAAATGCGTCATGGTTTTTCCATCTGCTGACGCAATGCCACCATATTGGCAGCGCCGCGCAGTCCCAACCACGTTCGCGCGCCGGGAATCCTCCTGAGGACGAAGCGGTCGAGAACGAATACCGCCACCATCGAGGCGCCGAGCAGCGGCAACAGCACGCCGAGGATGATGATGATCGCCAGCAGGCCGGTGGAAAAGCGTAACCGCCCGAGGGGTAGCGGGGCGCCGAGCACACCGTGTGGCCGCCTGCGCCACCACAGCACGACGGCACTGATGCTGGCAACGAACAGGCCCGAGGCGGTGAACAGATTCAGCAGCTGATTCGGCCAGCCGAAAAGCTGACCTTCGTGGGCAGCGATGCCGACGCTCACCGCTCGGTCGACCCAGCCACTCTGGTCAAAGCCCTTGCGCTTCAGCACCGCGCCGGTTTTGGGGTCGAGCGTCAGGGTCACCCGCAGCGGGCGGTCCTGGGCGTCGGAGCGTGCGCCCCAGGGACCGCCGGGCCTTATCGGCGGAGTAATCAGCACGGGGTAAGCGAGGTCAAGTCGGGCGACGGCAGGAACCATGCGGTCGATCGCCGAGTAGGCGCCCCGCGGCAGAGCGCCATGCACGTGCGGCCCGCTGCCTGACCCGCCGCCCATGTTCATGCCGGGCATGCTCATGCCGGCCATCCCCCCCGATGTGTCCTGCGCCCCGACGCCCTGGCCCGCGAGGCTGCCCGCGCTGAGCGCGGCGCGCGCAGCGAGCTCGGAGCTCGAGCCGGTCGGCCAGTCCTGATGGACGGGTTTGTGGCTGACCAACTGGCGGATCTCCTTGAGGTCGCTGCCCCAGCTTTTGGCCCACGGCAGACCGCTCATCAGCATCACCAGCGCCGTCGCGGA
>Ga0335072_10014563_pt1 | contig 11172 bp, 10 predicted proteins | sample Lox_Sample_21_FD_206725 | JGI IMG/M metagenome (GOLD analysis project Ga0335072, IMG submission 206725) | Soil microbial communities from Loxahatchee National Wildlife Refuge, Florida, United States - Lox_Sample_2.1 | ecosystem: Environmental > Terrestrial > Soil > Wetlands | place: USA... | reverse complement strand
GCCTCGATCTCTCTCGGCATCGGCGTGATCCCGTGGTCCCCGCTGCACGGCGGGCTGCTCGGCGGCGTGCTCAAGAAAGAGCGGGAAGGGCGCCGCCGCCTGGCCGGCCGGGCGCAGGAGACGCTTGAGCGCAACCGCGAGCAGATCCAGGCGTACGAAGACCTGTGCGATGAGATCGGCGAGCAGCCGGGCAGCGTCGCGCTTGCCTGGCTGCTGCACCAGCACGGCGTCGCCGGGCCCATCATCGGCCCGCGCACGATCGGGCAGCTCGACGACGCTCAGCGCGCGGTCACCCTCAGCCTCGACGACAAAGTGCTGGGGCGCCTCGATGCCATCTTCCCCGGCTACCGGCCAGCGCCGGAGCACTATGCCTGGTAGCGGACCCGGTCGGGCGGTCTGCTCAGGTGGGCAGCCGGCCGCCCGCGTGCATTTCCTCGCCAGCCCTGCTCGCATGGCTACTGTCGGAAGGCGCTAATGAGTGTGTTCTCGTACCTGACCGACCTGAGCTGTTCCCGCTGTGGCACCCACTATCCGGCTGACGTCGTCCAGGGCGTGTGCAGCTGCGGTTCGCCGCTGCTGGCGCAGTATGACCTCGCCCGGCTGGCCGCAGAGTCGTCGCGCGCAGCGTTCGAAGGGCGCGCGGCCTCGCTGTGGCGCTATCACGAGCTGTTGCCGGTGTCGCGCGAGGAGAACATCGTGAGCCTCGGTGAGGGCATGACACCGCTGCTCGCGCTGCCGCGCCTGGGCGAACGGCTCGGCGTGCCTGCGCTGATGATGAAAGACGAAGGGACTATCCCCACCGGTTCGTTCAAGGCGCGGGGCGCCGCCGTAGGCGTCTCGAGGGCAGCTGAACTCGGAGTGCGTGGCATTGCCATGCCGACGAACGGCAACGCCGGCGCGGCGTGGGCGCTCTACGCGGCTCGTGCCGGGCTCCGCGCGCTGATTGCGATGCCGGAGAAGGCGCCGGCCATCTGCAGAGGCGAGGTGGCCGCGGCAGGGGCCGAGCTCTACCTCGTCCGCGGGCACATCGGCGACTGCGGCCGGATCATCAACGCCGCTGTTCCGCGCCGCGAGGGCTATCAGGAAGTCTCGACGCTGAAGGAGCCGTACCGGCTCGAGGGCAAGAAGACGATGGGTTTCGAGATCATCGAGCAACTCGGCTGGACCATGCCGGACGTGATCGTGTACCCGACTGGCGGCGGCGTCGGCATCATCGGCATCTACAAGGCACTCAATGAGCTGATCGAGCTGGGCTGGATGACCGGTCCGCTGCCACGGCTGGTCGCGGTCCAGGCCAGCGGCTGCGCGCCGATCGTCTCGGCGTTCCAGGCCGGCGCACGCGAGAGCTCGCCATGGCCAGATCCGCATACTGCAGCCTTCGGCATCAACGTGCCTAAGGCCCTCGGCGACTTTCTCATCCTCGAGGCGGTCTACAGCACCAACGGGACCGCGCTCGCTGTCAGTGATGCCGAGTTGCTGGCAGCGCAGCGCGAGATCGCCAGCATCGAGGGGATGCTCATCTGCCCAGAGGGCGCCGCGACCGTCGCCGCGATCCGGCTTCTTCGCGAGCGTGGCGAGATCGGCGAGAGCGAGCTTGTCGTCGCGCTGAATACCGGCGCCGGGATCAAGTACCCCGAGACTCTGGTGGCGACCGCACCGCTGCTCGAGCCGGACGGTCAGGTCCCGGCACCGCAGGTGTGACGCCTCGCGCGACGCTCCCGGCCGTCAGTGCCGGCCGGAAGGCAGGCCCGCGAAGGTAAACAGCCGCTCGCCGGGCACCAGCGCGGCGGGCTCGCCGGTCAGCCGGTGCGCGCCGACCGACATGAAACCGTCGGGGCTGGTGTCGAACGCCTCCTCGCGGAAGCCCGCGTCCCCGAACCAGGACCGGATCGCGGGGGTCAGATCGGGCGGCCTGCGGTGCCTGGTCCAGAGGACGAGCGCGCTGGATGCGCACAGGCTGGGCAGGGCTGCCACCGTGGCCTGGATGTCACTGACGGAAATGTTGCCGAAGACGCCACACACCATGACGATCTGGGCGGGCACCGCGCCCGCGCAGACTTCGGTGATCCCGGCGTCTGCCTGCACCACCTCGACGCCGTCCAGCCCGGCCCGTTGCGCCGCCTGCCGCGCGACCGCGACGTTGCGTTCGTCCAGCTCGATGAGCCGGGCCCGTACGTCGTCCCGGCGCGGATGCCCGGCCAGCACGCCAATCACATCCCGGCCCTGTCCTGCGCACAGGCTAATGAGGCCGATGTCCCCGGCGGCGGCACGGTCGAACTCGGCGCGCAGGTGCCCCTGCACGAGTTTCAGTCGCCGCGAGAGCAGCGAGCCTGGATCGTCGTAGTCCCGGTGCCAGTCCGCCCAGTCGCGCTGCGCCACCCCACGACCTTACGGTCGACGCGAGTCCGGCGCCAAGCCGGAGGGCACGCCGGCCTGGCCGGACAGAGCTTGACCGGCGTCCTCGCCTAGGTCAGGGCCAGCACTGCGTAGGCGGCGAGCCAGTGCTCGACCATGTAGTCGTCGCCGACAACGTGCGGCAGCGCGGCGTCAAGGTGGGAACGCGCCGCCGCGAGGGCGGGCGCAATCCGCGCGTCGCCGTCCGGCAGGCTCTCCGCGATTCGCCGCCAGCAATAGGCGCGGCTGGCGTTCAGGCCGTGCAGGTGCGCAATCAGCCCGTCGCTGGCGTCAGCGACTACCGCAGGGGTAAACAGCGGAAGCGGCTCGCCGTCGGCGATCCCCGGCAGGAACGCGGCTAGCCAGTCGGCGAACTCCGGCTGCGCGAGCAGCCTGCTCATCAGCTCTGCCTCGGTCAGTGCTGGTGACAGGAAGTCGTGCCCGGACGGCTCGTACCCGCCTGGATAGTCCGCATCGCCTGCGAACCAGCCGAGCGCCTTGGCCTCGATCGCCGCCGCCAGTTCCGGCCGGCCTGCTTGCGCCTGCCTGGCCGCGAACGGAAGCGCGAGCGACAGGCTGAACGCGCTGTTGGCGTGCATGCCGTAACGGACCGGATAGGTGGACTTGGGCAGCCAGTCCAGAAAGCCCTTCGTCAGCGCGTCGGCGAGCGGGGCGATCGCGGTCAGCCACCGGCGCGGCTGAACCTCGTCCAGGCTCGCGATCTCGTGCACCAAGGCCAGCGCCCAGGCCCAGCCGTACGGCCGCTCGTGCCGACCGTCGGTGCCGGTCACGAAGCTCGCCTCCGCTGCGAGCTTGTCCACAGTGAACTGCGTGTCCAGCAATGCCCCGATCTCGCCGGCTGGCACCGCGTCCCCGGCCAGTCGCAGCAGCCGGACCAGCAGCCAGTGCATCTCGACGCAGGAGTGCCAGTCCAGGCTGCCATAGAACACCGGCGTCCGCCCGGCGGGGCGGGCGGGGAAGTCGCCGGGCTCTGTCATCAGGTGAACTAGGAGGGACGGGAACTCCCTGCCGATGTTGGCGATCGCCACCTCGGCGTAGGCGGCTGCCCGCTCGTTCAGGATGTCCAGGCACTCCGCCGCGGCCGCGTCGGCCGGCCCGGTCTGACTGTCACGCACCCGAGCAGACTAAGGCACGAACATCGCCACGTTAGCGGAACGCGACGACCGGCTTTCCGATCATCAGATGTGCCGGGCTATCATGGTTGAACTTCTAATGTCTGAACCGTCAAGCTGGGGATGAGCGCTGCGAACCCGGGCACTGGCAACCCAACTGCCGGTGACCCGATTGCCGAAAACACTGCCACTGGCACCAACGTGACTGACGGCAAGCTTACGAGCAGCCGAGTTCACCCAGGCGCGGCCGCCGAGACGCTCACCACGCTGCTCGAGCGCGGGAATGCTGCCAGCCCGGCACTGGTCGTTCCCGACGCGGGTGTGGTTTTGACCTACGCACAGACCGCCACGAGAATCGAGACGCTCGCGCGGCGGCTGGCCGCCCTGGGCGTCCGGCGTGGTGATCGCGTCGCTCTCGCCCTGCCCAACGGCCCGGACCTGGTGCTGCTCCTGCTCGCCATCACAGCGCTCGGTGCCGCCGCGGCGCCGCTCAACCCCGCGTACACCGAAGCCGAGTTCGGGTTCTTCCTGACCGACATCGCGCCCAGGCTGATGCTCGTGCCAGCCAGCGGGGTCGCCGCGGCCACCGCAGCGGCCACCGCGACTGCCACGCAGCCGATCGCCGTCGCCGGTGGCGCTGACGGTCCGCCCGACTTGCTCGCAGACGGCCAGCGCGGCCGGGCCGAGCGGTCGTTCGAGGGCGCGAGCGCTGACGATGTTGGCCTCGTGCTGCATACCAGCGGTACCACTAGCCGGCCGAAGCAGGTCCCGCTACGCCAGCGCAACCTGATGGCCTCCGCTCACACGATCGCCGCGCACTACCGGCTTGGGCCGGCTGACGTGTCGTTCTGCGTGATGCCGCTGTTCCATATTCACGGCCTGGTGGCGTCGACCTTCGCGGCGCTCGGCGCGGGCGGTGCGGTCATCACGCCGCAGCGGTTCACTCCCAGCCGGTTCTGGCCGCAGGCGCGCGAACACGGCGCTACCTGGCTGTCGGCCGGCCCGACTCTGCACCAGATGATTCTGGACAAGGCTGACGATGGTGGGCCGCCGGAGACGCTGCGGTTCGTGCGATCGTGCAGTTCGGCGCTCCCGGCGGCGCTCGCGGCGCGGGCCGAGCGCGATTACCGGGCACCGATGCTCGAGGCCTACGGCATGACTGAGGCCAGCCATCAGATGAGCTCGAACCCGCTGCCTCCGGCGGCCAGACTGCCAGGGTCGGTGGGAATTCCGACCGGGACACAGATTGCCATCGTGGACGGCACGGGAACCCTGCTGCCCGACGGCCGTCCAGGCGAGGTCGTGATCCGTGGTCCGGGAGTCATGTCGGGTTACGTGAATAATCCCGCCGCTACAGCTGAGTCGTTCTTCGGCGACTGGTTCCGCACTGGCGACCAGGGAGTGCTGCGGGACGGTTACCTGTTCCTCTCCGGGCGGCTCAAAGAGATGATTATCCGGGGTGGCGAGAACATCGCGCCAGCAGAGATCGAGCAAGTCCTCATGACGCATCCGGCGGTGCGCGACGCTGTCTGCTTCGGCGTGCCGGACGACAAGTACGGCGAGCTTGTCGGCGCAGCGGTAACGCTCGAATCTGATGCCGAGGTCGCCGATCTGATCGGCCACTGCAGGCAGCAACTGGCCGCGTTCAAGGTGCCAGCCAAGATCGACGTGCTGCCGGCGATCCCGCGCACGCCCACCGGAAAAGTGCAGCGGCGGCGGGTGGCTGAGGTTGTCGCGCAGCGCCGGGTTGGCGCATGAAGTTCGCGGTACTCGGAGCTGGCGCAATCGGCGCTTACGCCGGCGCCGCGCTGTCTCGTGGCGGCGCGGACGTGACGCTGATCGCCAGGGGAGCGCACCTGCAGGCGATGGCCGACCACGGCGTCCGCGTTCTGTCGCCGCGCGGCGACTTCACTGCGCATCCTGAGGTGAGTGGCGACATCGACGCCGTCCGGGGCGCCGACGTGGTATTCGTGGCGCTGAAGGCCTACAGCCTGACCGAGGTGGCGCCGCGCCTCGGTGCCGCGCTGGCCCCGGGTGCGGCAGTTATCTGGGCACAGAACGGGCTGCCCTGGTGGTACTTCCAGGCGCTGCCCGGCCCTGCGGGACTCACGCAGTTGCAGGCCGTGGATCCGGGCGGGGTTATTGCGGCGTCGATTGCCCCGGAGCACAACATCGGATGCGTCGTGTACTGCTCGACCGAGATCATCGAGCCGGGAGTCATCCGGCACGTCGAAGGAACGCGGTTCACCATCGGTGAGCCGGACGGATCAGATTCGGAGCGGTGCAAGCTGATCTCGGCGGCGTTTGCGGCAGGCGGCCTTCGCGCGCCATCGGAGGCCAGGCTGCGCGATCAGATCTGGCTGAAGCTTGTGGGCAACGTGGCCTTCAACCCGATTACGGCGCTGACTGGGGCAACGCTCGGCCAGCTAGGCGACCTGCCCGAGATGCGCGAGTTGCTGCGTGCGGTGTTCGCTGAATGCGCCGAGGTGGCCGGCCGGCTCGGGATCACGTTCCCCGTCTCGCTGGACCGGCGGCTTGAGGCCGGGCTGGCGGTCGGCGATCACAAGACCTCGATGCTGCAGGATCTGGAGGCAGGCAAACAGCTCGAGCTGGAGTGCATGACCGGAGCGGTCATCGAGCTAGCCCGGCACCTGAATGTTGATGTGCCGCATACTCAGGCCGTTTACGCGTGCGCGAAGCTTCTAGGCCGGCTGCGGACCGATAACAACGGTCGCGGGTAGGCGACCGGGCGAACTAAGTCCCCGTTCCCTCGCTCGTGTGATCTACCTGGGTTTGCTGTGATTGGCGCCGTTCGAGGGCGGCGATCCGAAGCTCAAGCTGGTCGATCCGGTGCCGGAGGATCTCCAGCTGAGCCTCGTCGGCGAGGCGCCGTTCAGCTGTCCGGCGAAGCCTGGGCGACGCCTCCGCCCGGGCCGCGACAACCGCGAGCGGCACGAGTCGCTGCGGTCCGTGCGGCCCGTCGACCAGCCGGGACGGGATCTGACCGGTGCGGTACCAGTTGCGCAGCGCGGCGCGGGATGCGCCAGTGTCTGCCGCCGCCCGCTCCAGGGTGACCCAGTCTGACCCGGCGAGCTGGGCGGCCAGGTCGAGCTCAAGCTCCCACTCGTCCAGCCGGTCGTCCCAGTCCACGGTGTCAGATTCTAGCTTGCGGGCACTACGGCACGCTACGCGCACCATATTAATAGCATGGTATTGACGGGGTCTATCGAAGTCGTCCAGCATGGTCCCATGTTTGAGCGATTCACTGACCGCGCCCGGCATGTCGTCGTGCTTGCGCAGGAGGAAGCCCGGCGGCTGCAGCACAACTACATCGGCACCGAGCACCTGCTGCTCGGGCTGCTCGGCGAGACCGGCGGCGTGGCCTTCCGGGCCCTGCAGGGCTTCGGGATCACGCTCGACGGCACGCGCGAAGAGGTCAAGGCCATCATCGGTCTCGGACAGAATCCGATGAGCGGGCATATCCCCTTCACCCCGCGTGCCAAGAAGACACTCGAGCTCGCGCTCCGTGAGGCATTGCAACTGCACCACGACTACATCGGAACCGAGCACATCCTGCTCGGCCTGATCCGGGAAGGCGATGGCGTCGCCGCGCAGATCCTTCGGCAGCACTCAGCCGACCTCATGCCGATCCGCGAGGCCGTGCTCGACCTAGTGCACGCGATGCCGACCGAGATGAGCCGCGCGAGGGGACCCCGCTGGCTCCGGCGCCGCTCGGGAGCCGATCTTGGCGAGCCCGTTCAGCTGGGTGGGTCGGCGCGGGCCGGCGAGGCCGGCGGGCCAGCCGAAATGCGCACCACGCCGGCGGCCGATACCAGCCTGACCGAAGCCGCCCGCCTTGCCGGTTCACAGCCGGTCGGCTCGCATCATCTGCTGCTCGCAGCCCTTGGTGATCCCGATACCGCGGCCGCACGTGCGCTAGCCGCGCTCGGCGTCGACCTGGAGCATGTGCGGGAAGCGTTGCGAACGGCGGACGTCACCGGCACTAGCGACGAGCAGCCGGAGGAGGCGGGCCGGCGACAGATGGTGATCAGGGTGACGGACGACCAGCTGACGATCGAGGCGCGTGACCCGGCAATCGTCAAGCTAGGCCGCGCCACTGTCGATGCGCTCGGCGACACGGCCGACCCGCCGGGCACCGTCCGTGGCGACCTGCCGATCAGCAGCAGCATGGCTGTTGTCTGGCAATCGCTCCACGACAGCCTCGAGGCCATCCGGCGACGCGTGACGCTGCCGCCGCAAACGGCCAGTTCGCCGGGCACCGCGAGTGAGGCGGACCAGCCGGGGACGCCGGATCGGCCCGGAAGCCCGGATCGGCCCGGAAGTCCGGATCGGCCCGGAAGCCCGGATCGGCCCGGAAGCCCGGATCGGCCCGGAGACCCAGACGAGTCTGGGGGCGAGGCAGCCTAGCTTCCTTCGTCAGTCACGCACTGTCAGCTCGTCGACCGGACGAGTCGGCATTCCGGTGGCTTCCAGCAGGGCGCGGAGCTCTCCTTGCTCGGCGGTGGTGACCAGGGCTCCGGTCGTGGCGAGCGTTGCGGCGAGTTCTATCGTGAGCTCGCCGTACTCGCCGCCGCCTTCCATTTCCTTGAGGCCCTCGAGCGTGTCGGCAGGCAACCGGGTCGCGAACCGATCGGGAAGCGCGCTTGCCCGCCGGGCGATTTCATACTCGTCCATCAGATGTCCTCAGCTGGGTTCTTCGTTGCCGGGTTCTTCGTAACGCCTGGCGAACGTCGGTCGGGCCAGGCAGTCCAGACGCCGCCATCGGACCCGACGACGGCGACGACCCGCACGCCATCGTGCTCGCCGCTGACCCGCCAGCGGTCGTTCCAGTTCTGGTGCTTCGGTGCCCGATCAGGGTTTCGTGCGACCGCGAGGATCGCGTCGACAATGCGGTCGTCGCGCCAGTCGGCGGGGAACTCTGTCTTGCCCGGCCGGCCGGTGCCGTGCCGGTGACCGCCGCCAGTGTCGTCACCGTCAAGGATGTGGATGCGCCGCTGGTCGTCGGTCAGCTGGATTTCATCAGGGGCAGCGTAGTCGGCGCTTGCGGGAGTTTCGCCGGTTGAATCGCGGTGATGGCGCGCCGGTGAGGAGGCTGGCCGGCGCGCCGCGTGCTGGTCGCTGACGTAGTCGGCTGACGAGGGATGCGATGCGGGCAGGTCGCTGAGCCGGGCTGAGAGGTTGCGAACAACCTCACGACTGCGCGCGTCTGGTGGTAACTCAGGGTTGTCGGCGTGCCTGGTGTCGGCCATGCCGCGTGTCATCGGCGATCACCTGACCCAGGCAGACCATCGGGCTGAAGGATTTCTGCTCACGCTGCACATCCTGGCTCGCCGGATCTGGCTGGGCGGGCAGGATCCGCGGGCCGGGGGGCCGGTGTCACGCCTGGGTAATTGAGCGGTTATGTCCGGGCCGTAGCCCGTCCAGGCGGCAGTCCGTAATGCATTGGCAAGATCCCGGGCTGCCAGCGACATAGCATTCGTTCGAGCGTTTCCATGCGACCTTATCTGGCGTTATGCGCGGTTCGTGAAAGCACAAACCGATGCTATGTCGGTCGTGCCGCGTGCGAACCACGACAGCCTGACTGACGCGACGTCAGCTGATGCTCATCCGCGCGGCGAGGCCGTCGAGCATGGCTTGCAGGCCGCGTTCGAACTGGCTGGTCAGGGCGGCTTCTGTCATCGCCGGCCCGGCCGCCTCTCCGCGCTGCGCGCTTTCTGCGTAGATGGCGCTCAGCTGGGGGAAGTCCCCCGACTGGATCTGGGCGATGCCGTAGGAGATCGCGGCCTCGACCATGGCCGGGTCGGCTTCGGCTGCCTTGGCCCTGGTCAGGGCCTCGACCGTGTGCATGGCGTTGCCGGACACGTAGTCGTCGACGGTGGCGATGAGCTCGAACCTGGCCGCAGCCGGGAGCCCGGTGCCGGCCACCGCGGCCAGTGATTGCTCGAAATGGCGCATCGCGTTAGGCCCGAACTGCGCTTCGGTCAGCGACGCCAGCGACCACGGGTGGGCCATGAGCACCTGCCTGCTCCGCCGGGCGACGGCGGTGATGGCGGTCCGCCAGTCGCCGCGCAGGTCGTCGTCGGGCACCAGCGCATCGGCGAGCATCGCGTCATGCATGAGCGCGATGACGTCGGTCTTGTTGCGCACGTAGTAGTAGAGCGTCATGGTTCCCGCGCCGAGCTCGGCAGCGATCCGCTTCATCGTGACCGCCTCGAATCCCTCCTGGTCCGCGATCCGCAGCGCGGCGTCAGCGATCTGCTCGCGGGTGTAGCGCGGCTTGCGGCCGGCCGGTGCCGGCAGGGCCCAGATGGTTCGGCTGTCGTGCTCGGTTGCCATTCGTATAGCGTACGAGTAGAGTCTGTTCGTACCTCGTACGAATAAGACTACCTGCGATAAGGACGGACCTCGATGGGCCTCAGTAATGCTCTCGGCGCGGTGGCGCACGCCGCGATGCACCGGCTTCCAGGGATGCCCGATCACGCCGGTGCAGGCGAGCTGAACGCGCACCAGCATCAGCGCGCGTTGCGTAACCGGGCGCTGGGCAACCGCCCGCTGACCAGCCGGCCGCTGCAATCGCCGGCCGGCCACCACGGGCGGCCGCCGCGCCTGTTCGCCGGCTGGCAGGCATGGCTCGGCCAGCGCTTCCGGCAGTCGCACCGGTGACTGCCATCACCGACGCCGCGATCGCCGCGGCAGGTCTGACGAAGCGCTACGGAAAGACTGTGGCGTTGCGCGACGTCAGCTTCGAGGCCAGGACCGGGACAGTCACCGCGCTGCTCGGGCCAAACGGCGCAGGCAAGTCCACCGTGGTCCGCATCCTGTCCACGCTGCTGCGGGCGGACTCCGGCACCGCACTGGTCGGCGGCTACGACGTCGCGCGTGACCAGGCGGGCGTCCGGGCGGTCATCGGGTTGACCGGCCAGTCACTCTCCGTCGATGGCAAGCTGTCCGGCCCGGAGAACCTGGCGATGTTCGGCCGCCTGCACCGGCTCTCATGGCCGGTCGTGCGCCAGCGCTCAGCGTGGCTGCTGGAGCTCTTCGACCTCGCTGGCGCCGGGACGAGAGCGGTGAAGACGTACTCGGGCGGAATGCGCCGCAAGCTCGATCTCGCGGTAAGCCTGATGGCCGAGCCCCGGATTCTCTTCCTCGACGAGCCCACCACCGGCCTGGATCTCACCAGCCGTCGCGCGCTGTGGGACGTCATCGGGGGTCTCGTCGGACGCGGGACCACCGTGCTGCTGACAACCCAGTACCTTGACGAAGCAGACGCGCTGGCCGACTCCGTCGTTTTCATCGACGCTGGCAGCGTCGTGGCCACCGGAACACCAGCAGAGCTCAAAGCCCGCGCCGGGCAGGCGCAGTTCGACTTGATCGCAGCCACCGAAGCCGACGTAGCCCGGCTGACCGGCGCCCTCGAAGCTCTCGGTGCGGCCGGTGCCCTCGGCGCCCTCGCCGTCGTGACCGACGAACCGCGCCGCTTCGTGCGGGTAACCGTTCAGGGCAGCGGGCTGGCCGGCATCACGGAGCTGAACGCCATTACCGCCGCAGCCGTGCAGGCGGGCGCCGGCATCGAACGGTTCGCACTGCGCGAGCCGGATCTTGACGACGTGTACGTGCACCTCAC
>Ga0335072_10014562_pt1 | contig 11172 bp, 9 predicted proteins | sample Lox_Sample_21_FD_206725 | JGI IMG/M metagenome (GOLD analysis project Ga0335072, IMG submission 206725) | Soil microbial communities from Loxahatchee National Wildlife Refuge, Florida, United States - Lox_Sample_2.1 | ecosystem: Environmental > Terrestrial > Soil > Wetlands | place: USA: Florida... | reverse complement strand
ACTATTCAGCGGCACAAGATCGCTCAAGGAGGCGCAGTGGCCGAGCTCGCGGACACCGGGCGACCGCAGGGACAGCAAGCTGGCGGGCAGGACCAGGCGGCCATCGCCGTCAGGGAGCTGCGCAAGAACTTCGGGGCCAAGGAGGCGGTCGCCGGGATCAACCTCGACATCGCCCGGGGGTCGCTGGCCGGCCTGGTCGGGCCGAACGGGGCGGGCAAGACGACCTCCCTGTCCATGATGACCGGCCTGCTGCGGCCGGACATGGGGTCGGTGACGATCAACGGGGTCAGCGTCTGGACCGACCCGGCCGCGGCCAAGGCCATCATCGGCGTCGTCCCGGCCGAGGTGCGGCTGTTCGACCGGCTGACCGGTGCCGAGCTCCTCGAGTACTCAGGCCGGCTGTACGGGCTGCCCGCGGGCGAGGCCAGGGAGCGGGCCGCTCAGCTGCTCGACGTCCTGGACCTCAAGGGCGACGCCCGGCGGCTGGTGGCCGACTACTCCACCGGGATGCGGAAGAAGGCCGCCCTCGGCTGCGCCCTGATCCACAACCCGAAGGTGCTGTTCCTTGACGAGCCGCTCGAGGGCGTGGACCCGGTCTCCGGCGACGTGATCCGGCGGCTGCTGCGGCGGTTCGCGGGCTCCGGCTCCACGGTCTTGTTCTCCAGCCACGTCATGGAGCTCGTCGAGCAGGTCTGCGATCACGTCTCGATCATCGACAAGGGCCGGATCGTCGCCACCGGGACCACCGACGAGGTACGGGCGGGCAAGACACTCCAGCAGGCGTTCATCGACCTGGTCGGCGCGCGCGGCAACGACGGGGAGGGACTGTCGTGGCTCGGATCCTCGTCCAGCTGAAGCTGCGGCTGCTGCTGGGGGCGCTCCGCTCGTCCGGCGGGGCGAGGGCCTCCTTCGTCGCCAGCTCGGTCATAGCGCTGCTCGTCGCGGTCGGCACCTTCATCGGCCTGGCCGCCCTGCGGCACGACGCGGCGGCGGTCGACCTGACCGCGGCGGTGTTCACGACGTTCGCCTTCGGCTGGCTGATCCTGCCGCTGGTGGCCTTCGGCCTGGACAGCACGCTCGACCCGTCGACCCTGGCCCTGTACCCGCTCAGGACGAGGCCGCTGATGCTCGGCCTGCTGGCCGCGTCCGCGACCGGCGCCTGGCCGGCGGCCAACCTGATCGGCGCGCTCGGCATCACGATCGGCCTGGCCCACAGTCCGCTGGCCGTGGTCATCGCGATCCTGGCCGCCATCGTGCAGGTGCTCTTCTGCATCACCCTGGCCCGCTGCGTGACGACGGCGATGGCCGGGCTGCTGCGCTCGCGCCGCGGCCGGGACCTGGCCGTACTGGCGATCATCCCGATCTTCGGCCTGTATGAGACGTTCGCCCAGGTGCTGCCGAGGGCGGTCGCCAAGCACGAGCTGACCGCGGCCAGCTTCGCCGGGGTCGACGCCTGGCTGCGCTGGCTACCGCCCGGCCTGGCCGCGCACGCCGTCCAGGATGCCTCGGCCGGGCAGGCCGGCCTGGCGGTGCTGCGACTGCTGCTGGCGGTGGCGATGATCGTCGGCCTGGGCTGGCTGTGGGGCCGGTCCCTGAGTCACGCCCTCGTCACCGCCGACACCTCTACTCAGGCGGCGGTGAAGAAGGGCGCGGGGCTGCCCTTCGGAACCCGGCCCTTCGGGCGGCCCGGCCGGGTGGCCGGCACCGTCGCGGCCCGTTCCCTGGTCTACCAGCGTCGCGACCCGACGTCGATGGTCTACTGGGGCATCACGCTCGTCATCATGGTGGTGGTGGCCATCGGCACGCTGCGCGGTCAGCAGCGGCCCCTGACCGGGGTACTGCTGAGCGCCGGGTTTGGCGGGGCGTTCACCGGGATGCTGCGCGGTGATGCCTTCGGGATGGCCGGGCCGGCGTTCTACCTGGAGGCACTGGCCCTGTCCGGCCCGCGCAAGCTGCGGGCCTGGCTGGCCGGGCGGGACGCCGCGATCGCCGTCATCGCCGTGCCGCTGGTCCTCGTCGTCCCGCTCGTCGTCGCGGTCATCAGCGGGCATCCGGTGAACGGCCTGCTGGCCATGGCGGTCGGGCTGTCCTCGGTCGGTGCCGGGCTGGGCGTCAGCGACGTGTTCTCGGCCACGCTGCCGTATCCGGTCGAGCGCCGGGCCGGCAGCCCGTCGCCCCGCCAGCTGGAGGGGTTCGGCCCGCAGGCCGTGGGGTCCAGGCTCGGCAGCCTGGTCGCCGTGGCGATCGCGGAGGTCCCGGTCCTGGTGGCCATCGCCGTCACCGGCTCGGTCACGGCGGCCGTCCGGGTACCCGTGCTCATCGCGGGTGGTGCCCTCTACGGCTGGCTGCTCGCCTGGGCGGGGGTCGCCATCGGGGCGTCCGTCGCGGCGGGCAAGCTCCCTGAGCTGTTCCAGCTGGCCTCCCGGTCACGCCTGTGAGCTTCCGGTTCAACAACCCGGCCCGCCCGTATCGTCTTTATGAGTGTTGGTAGCTGAAGTGCTTTCCGTCCGGAAGGAAGGCGCGGTGTCCTTCGAGGAGTTCGTCCGTGCGGAAATGGGCGCACTGGCGAGGTTCGCGGGCGCCCTCACGGGCGATCGGTACCTCGCCGAGGACATGCTGTCCGACGCGCTGGTGAAGGTGGCGCGGCGATGGCGGCGAATCTCATCGCTTGATGACCCGGCCGCTTATGTCCGCCGCGTCATCGTCACCACGTACCTCGACGACCGCCGCAAGGCGCAGCGGCGGCAGACGACGCCGTCGGGCGACATCGAGGTGCTTGACCGCCCGGCACCGGACGTGGCTCAGGCCGTGGTCGACCGGGTGGAGGTGGCCCGGCTGCTCAGCGGGCTGCCGGCACAGCAGAAGGCCGCGGTCGTGCTCCGCTACCTGATGGATGAGACCGACGAGCAGATCGCCGAGGCGCTGGGCTGCTCGACCGGGACGGTCCGCTCGCACTTGTCGCGGGCGCGGTCGGCCCTGCGACTGGCCGCGGCCGACGGAGAGGGGGTAACGGCGTGAACATCGACCAGCTTCTTGACGCCATGGCCGACAGCGACCCCAACCCGGACTCCGTGCTCGGCCTGGTCCACCGCAAGCGGCGCGCCGCCCGTAACCGGGCCATTGCCGCGGCCTCAGGCGGGCTGGCCGTCATCGCGGCCGTGCTGCTCGTGGTCGTGCCGGGCCTGGGCACCGGGGCCAGCTCGTCACGGTCCACCGCGTCCTCGGGCGCCCTCCCCAGGTCCGAGGCCGGTCAGGCCATCGCCCCCGCGGCCTCCGGTCTGTCGTCGGGAGCCGGCAACGGCACCAACGGTCCGGCCGGGATACTCGGCCCCCAGCGTGAGCCGGGTGCCTGCACCCGGGCGACGCTCGAGGAGCTCCTGGCGGCCGCGCGGCGCTCCGGCGCGTCAGTCATCGTCGGCTCGGCCACGCTGACCAGCGGCGCCGCCGCCGAGCACGCGGCCGGCAGCTCGGTGGCTTACTACTCGGTCACGCTGCGGTCGGTTCACACGATCGCCGGCCCGGCGGTGGCGCCGGGCGCCACCGCCTGGATCAGCGCGGCCAGCCCGGGTGACCACCCCGGCCAGGTCTCCCCGGCCGGTCAGCTGTTCGCGATCGTGTACCCGTCGGCGGGCTCGGGCCTGCCCGGCCCGGTGCTGCGGGCCGCGCCCGTGGTCGGCGGCCAGGTCATCTTGAGCAGCGACGGCTGCCTGGGCGCGACGGCGTTCCCCGGCTCTTCGGCCCACGCCATCGCGCAAGGGCCGACGTCAGAGGGCACGGAGATCCCGCTGGCGACGGCGGAGAAGCTGGCCACCGGCGCCTAGCGGCCCGGCTGGCCCGCGTGGCAAGCTCAGCACCATGGCTGACGCTACCGCGGGGGATCCCGCCGACCTGCTGGTCCGCAACGCCAAGCACGTCGCCACCTGCGACTCCGACCACCGCGAGCTGGTCGGCGGCTGGGTGGCCATCAGGGGCGGGCTGATCGTGGGGATTGGCGGCCCCGGCGAGGCCGCTCCCCCGGCGCGCGAGACGCTGGACGCCTCGAACTGCCTGGTGACACCGGGGCTGGTCAACACCCACCATCACATCTACCAGAACCTGACCAGGTCCTACGGGCCGGCCATCAACGGGTCGCTGTTTTCCTGGCTGACCGCGCTGTACCCGCTGTGGGCCCGGCTGGACGAGGAGTCGGCCTACCTGTCGGCCTGGGTGGGCCTGGCCGAGCTGGCCCTGGGCGGGTGCACGACGACGATGGACCACCTGTACGTGGCCCCGCGAGGCTGCGGTGACTTGTGGACCGCCGAGATCACTGCGGCCCGCCAGCTTGGCCTGCGGTTTCACTGTACGCGCGGCTCGATGACGCTGTCGGTCAAGGACGGCGGGCTGCCGCCCGACTCGGTGGTCCAGGACGACGACGAGGTCCTCGCCGACAGCGAGCGCCTCGTCCGGCGGCACCACGACCCGTCCTGGGGCGCCATGACCCGGGTGGCGCTCGCCCCGTGCTCGCCGTTCTCGGTGTCGCCGCAGCTCATGGTCCGCACCGCCGAGCTGGCCGAGCGACTTGACGTCCGCCTGCACACCCACCTGGCTGAGGACCCCGATGAGGACGCGTTCTGCCTTGAAAGGTTCGGGCGGCGGCCGGTCGAGCAGCTCGAGGAGGTCGGCTGGCTGACCTCGCGCACCTGGGTGGCGCACTGCATCTACCCGAACGTCGCTGAGGTCACCCGGCTGGGCGTGGCCGGGGTTGGCGTGGCCCACTGCCCCAGCTCCAACATGCTCATCGGGGGCGGGGGGTTCGCGCCGGTGCGCGAGCTGCGGGCCGCCGGAGCGCCGGTCGGCCTCGGCTGCGACGGGTCGGCGTCGACGGACAGCGCCAGCTTGTGGATGGAGGCGCGGGCCGCGCTGCTGCTCGGCCGGCAGCGCAAAGGCCCCACCGGGATGACGGCCCGCGAGGTGCTCGACGTGGCCACCCGGGGCGGGGCGGCCTGCCTGGGCCGCCGCGGGGAGATTGGCGAGCTGTCCGTGGGGGCGGCCGGTGACCTGGTGTGCTGGCCGCAGGAGGGCGTGCAGTACGCGGGGGCGCTGGCCGACCCGGTCGAGGCGTGGCTGCGGTGCGGCCCGGTGGCCGCCCGGCACACGGTCGTGGCCGGCCGCCTGGTCGTCCGCGACGGCGCGCTGGCCGTCGGCGGCACGGACGAGATCCTGGCCAGGCACGCGGCCGCCGCCGCTCGCATCCAGAAGGCCTGAGGCAGTCTGGGGCCTAAGCCGCTGGACTCGAGGAGCTCCTTGGCCTTGTCCAGGTAGGACATCTCGCGGTCCATGGCCTGCTGCAGCTGCCTGCCGAGCAGCAGCTTCTTGACGCCGGCCAGCTCGGCGTGCAGGGTAAACGTGACCGCCGTGCCGCCCTCGGTGCCACGGAAGGTGAACCCGCCCTGCATCGGGGCCGGGCCGGTCACGGTGCGAAAGCCAAGCCGCTCGTCGGGGTCGAACGCGGTGACGACGATGTCAGCGGGGACCTCGCGCCCGCTGACTACGACTCGCTGGCTGTAGCGCACGCCCACTTCCAGTGGCCCCTCACGCCGCATGGACTTGACCGCCGGCCGCCAGCGGGGGTCGTTCTCGCCGTCGGCGAAGAACGCGAACACCTCCATCTGGGGCCTGGCGATGACGATCGTGCGCTCGGCGTGCGGCATGGCTCCCCCCGAAATCGGCAACCATGCGTTACTACCCGATACTCAGCGTATTAGTGCGACTCGCGGCCCACGGGGGCGCCGCTGGCACCAGTGAGGAAGTCCAGGTCGGCGCCGGTGTCGGCGCCCTGGACATGCTGGGTGTACAGCCAGGTCCAGCCGCGGCTCGCGGGGGCCGGCGGAGGCTGCCACAACAGCCGGCGCGCCTGCAGCTCCTCGTCGGGTACGTCGAGGGTCAGGGTGCGGGCAGGCACGTCCAGGCTGATCCAGTCGCCGGTCCGGACCAGGGCCAGCGGGCCGCCGACCGCCGCCTCGGGGGTCACGTGCAAGACCACCGTGCCATAAGCGGTGCCCGACATCCGGCCGTCGCAGATCCGCACGATGTCACGGATGCCCGCCTTGAGCAGCTTGGCCGGCAGCGGGACGTTGGACACCTCGGGCATGCCCGGGTAGCCCCGGGGGCCGCAGTAGCGGATGACCAGGATCGTGTCGGCGTCGGCGTCGATGTCCGGGTCGGCGACCACCTTGTAGTAGTCCTCGGGTGAGTCGAACACCAGCGCCCGGCCGCGGTGCCGCAGCAGGTGCGCGGAGGCGGCCGACTGCTTGATGACCGCCCCGCCTGGCGCCAGGTTGCCGCGCAGCACGGCGGTGCCGGACCCGGCGGGCTGGAACGGCTCAGCCAGCGGGGTGATCACCTCGCGGTTCCAGCACGGCGCGCCGGAGACGTTCTCCCCGACGCTGCGCTGGGTCACGGTCAGCGCGTCGCCGTGCAGCAGGCCGGCCTCGGCGAGCTCGCGCATGACGGCGGGCAGGCCGCCCGCGTAGCAGAAGTCCTCCATCAGGTACTTGCCGCTGGGCATGAGGTTGACCAGCGTCGGCACGTCCCTGATGAGCTGGTCGAAGTCGTCGAGGGCCAGCGGCACGCCCAGGCGGCCGGCGATCGCCAGCAGGTGGATGACCGCGTTGGTGGACCCGCCGATCGCCGCGTTGACCCGGATCGCGTTCTCGAACGCCTCCCTGGTCATGATCTTCGCGGGCGTTACCTCCGCCTCGACCAGGTCGACGATGACCTGCCCGGCCCGCTGCGCGGTCTCATACCGGCGGGCGTCGACCGCGGGCCAGGTCGCCGAGTAGGGCAGCTGCATGCCCAGGGCCTCGGCCATCGACGCCATCGTGGACGCGGTCCCCATCGTCATGCAGTGCCCGTTGGAGCGGGCCATGCATCCCTCGGCGAACGCGCACTCCTCCTGCGTCATCCGCCCGGCCAGCAGGTCTTCCTCCCAGCGCCAGACCGCGGTGCCCGAGCCGACGTCGCTGCCCTGGTACTTGCCGCTCAGCATCGGCCCGCCGGTCACCATGATCGCGGGCAGGCCCGCGCTGGCCGCCGCCATCAGCAGGCCGGGGGTGGTCTTGTCGCACCCTGACAGCAAGACCACCCCGTCCAGCGGGTTGGCCCTGATGAGCTCCTCGGCCTCCATCGCCAGCAGGTTCCTGTACAGCATGGCGGTCGGCCTCAGCAGCGTCTCGCCCAGCGCCATCGCCGGGAACTCAAGCGGGAAGCCGCCCGCCTGCCACACGCCCCGCTTGACCGACTCGGCCACCCGGTGCAGGTGCACGTTGCACGGCGCCAGCTCCGACCAGGTGGTCGCGATCCCGATCACCGGCCGGCCATCGAACACCTCGGGGGTGAACCCCTGGCTCCTCATCCACGCCCGGTGGTTCATTCCCGACCGCCCGTCGGCCCCGAACCAGAACGCGCTTCGCCTGCCTCCGGCGGCGGAAGACAACTCTGCCATAGATCCATATCTAGCCTGTTTGTCCGGATATGCGGAAGGGGGGCGACCATCCGCGAGAGCGGTCATCGGGGAAGATCGAGGCCGGGAAATGCCGCCAGGAGCGGCTCGTGCACCGGCCTTACCCCGGCCCGAGGACGTCACTTACCATGTGAGCGTGCGTTCACCGGTGCCACAGCCTCCCCGCAGGCTTCCCGCCCTGGCGAACACCACGGAAGTCTGGCGGCGCTCATGGATCGCGGTCGCGCCCGCCGGGGAGGTTCCTGACAACACGCCGGTCCAGGTCCTGCTGGGCGGCGACGCCTGGGTACTGACCCGGATGGACGGGGTGCTCACCGCGTTCGATGACCACTGCCCGCACCGGCAGTCCCCGCTCAGCGCCGGATCGGTCACCCGGGCCGAGGACGGCTCAGCCCGGCTGCTGTGCGCCTTCCACGGCTGGCGCTTCGACCCGGCCGGCCAGTGCGACCTGATGCCTGACGAGGACCGGGGGCATGGCGGCGGCCATCATCATCACCACCACCGCTGGCACGGGAAGCAGGCCGGCCACCACCGGGGCGCCGATCACGGCTCCGGCGCCCCGGCCCCCCGGCTGCTGGCCGCCTACGGCGTCGTGGAGCGCTATGGCCTGATATGGCTGGCCGCCGAGGAGCCACTGGCGCCGCTGCCCGAGTTCCCCGAGTGGGAGGGCGGCCCGGCCGGCCGGGCCGCCTGCCAGAGCCGTACCGTACAGGCCAGCGCTGGGCAGGTTATCGACGGCTTCCTCGCTGCCGGGGACGGCTGGGAGGCGGGTGAGGTGACGACGCACGAGTGGCGGGTCACCGGTTCCTTCCTGGCCGGGAGCCGTGACGACGCCAGGACGATCAAGACGGCGGGCGCGCACGCCTCCGTTCACCTGCGGCTCGAGCGGCCAGACGCCACGATCGGCATCCTGGTCACCTGCCAGCCCGAGGACTGGGGCACCACCCGCGTCTACAAGCTCATCACCCACAGTGGCCTGGCCCCCGGCACCGCCGCGATGGAGAGGTTCGCCCGGGCCGAGGACCACGCCCTGGCCCGTGACCTGTCCGCCACTCCCGCGCCCGGCCCGGCGAGTCAGGCGCCCGGCTCGCTGAGCCTGGCCTGGCATCGCCTGATGGCCCGGGCGGCGGGCCTGTCGCCGAGCTGACGGCCTTACCGGGAAGCGCGTGCCACACTAGGTTCGTGCGGACGATTGGGATGCGGGCTGACCTGGTGCTGCGATCTGCCCGCGTGGCACTGGACGACGGGGTGAGGCCGGCGGCGGTCATCGTTCGCGATGGCGTCATCGGCGAGGTCGCCGACTATGGCGCTGACGTGGACGCGGCGGTGGAGGCGGACCTGGGCGACACGGCGCTGCTGCCCGGGCTGGTCGACTCACACGTGCACGTGAACGAGCCGGGGCGGACGGACTGGGAGGGGTTCGCGTCCGCGACGGCCGCCGCCCTGGCCGGCGGCATCACGACGATCTGCGATATGCCCCTCAACTGCGTGCCCGTGACCACGACGGTCGAGGCCCTCAAGGCCAAGCTGGAGGCCGCGCGGGGGCAGTGCGCGGTGGACGTCGCGTTCTGGGGCGGGGCCGTGCCTGGCAACACCAGCCAACTCGGGCCGCTGCTCGACGCGGGAGTGACCGGCCTTAAGTGCTTCCTGATCGACTCAGGCATTCCCGAGTTCCCGCCCCTGGACCGCGACGGCTTGCGGGCGGCCATGCGCGAGATCGCCGCCTCGGGAGCGCCGATGATCGTGCACGCGGAATCACCTGGCGAGGTCACCGTGCCCGCCGGGCCGTCCTACGACGAGTTCGTGGCCTCCCGGCCCCCGGTGGCCGAGCGCCGGGCGATCGAGATGGTCATCTCGGCCGCCGCGGGCACCGGGGCGCGGGCGCACATCGTGCACATGGCGGCGGGCGAGTGCGCGGCGCTGATCGGGGCCGCCCAGGCGTCCGGCATCGCGCTGACCGCGGAGACTTGCCCGCACTACCTGTTCTTCGCCGCCGAGGAAGTGCCGGCCGGGCATACCGAGTTCAAGTGCTGCCCGCCGGTGCGCTACGCGCCCAACCGGGAGGCGCTGTGGCGTGCCCTTGAGGCCGGGGTCATCGGCGGCATCGTCTCCGACCACTCCCCCTGCACCGCCGACCTCAAGCGCCTGGCCGACGGCGACTTCCGCACCGCCTGGGGCGGCATCGCCTCGCTGCAGGTATCGCTGCCCGCCATCTGGACTGTGGCCCGCACTCGTGGCCGCACCCTGTCGGACATCGCCCGCTGGATGTCGCGCTTCCCCGCCTCGCTGGCCGGGCTGTCGGAGCGCAAGGGCATGATCGCGCCCGGGCTGGACGCCGACCTGGTGGCGTTCGACCCCGAGGCAACGTTCGTGGTGCGCGCACCGGACCTGCTGCACAAGAACCCGGTCTCTCCGTATGACGGGCGGACCCTGGCCGGCGTCGTGCGGCGAACCTGGCTGCGCGGCACCGAGGTCACCCCGGGCGGCCCACCGCACGGGTGCCTGCTGCGCCGCGGCGGGAGCGCGCTTGACGCCTGACATTCCGCCCGGCCCACTGCGGCTGCCCGATGTCGCGTCGCGGGCGCTGCGCGGCTCGGTGCTGGCCGCCTCCGATGAGTTCTTCGCCGAGAAGGAGAACCTGATCACCCCGGCCGCCCCGACGTTCACCCCGCAGACCTTCGGCCACAAGGGACAGGTGTACGACGGCTGGGAAACCAGGCGCAGGCGCGGCCCCGACGGCGCGCTGCCCGCCGCTGGCCAGCACGACTGGGCGATCGTGCGGCTCGGCGCGGTCGCGGTCGTGGCCGCGGTCGTCGTCGACACCGCCTGGTTTCGCGGCAACTTCCCGCAGGCCTGCTCGGTGGAGGCCTGCTACGTCGCCGGCTACCCGGCCATCACCGCGCTTGAGCGGGCCGACTGGACCGAGATCGTCCCGCTCAGCCCGCTTAGCGGCGACACCGCCCACGTGTTCAGCGTGTCCTGCCCGCGTCGCCTCTCGCACGTGCGGCTGCGGATCTACCCCGACGGGGGCGTCGCCCGGCTGCGCGTGCACGGCCAGGTCGTGCCCGACCCGGCGCTGCTGGCCGGGCTGACCTTCGACCTGGCCGCGCTCGAGAACGGCGGCGACGTCGTGGCCTGCAGCGACCAGTTCTACTCGGTGCCGCGCAACGCGATCTCGCCGGGCCTGTCGCGGGTGATGGGCGAGGGCTGGGAAACCAGCCGCCGCCGCTCGGCGGGCAATGAGTGGCTCCTTATTTCCCTGGCAGAACGGGCCGTTCCCGCTCTTGCCGAGATAGACACCTCGGGATACGTCGGCAACAGCCCGGGCGCCGTCCGGCTGCGCGGCATCGACTCGGACGCACCGGCCGCCGCCAGCGAGTCCGACTGGGCCGACCTGCTGCCGGTCACCCCCCTGCTGCCGGACACGCCGCACCGGTTCCGGCTGGAGGCCTGCCCGCCCGTGACCCACGTGCGACTGGATGTCCTGCCCGACGGCGGCATCGCGCGGCTGCGCCTGCATGGCTCGCTGACCGACGACGGCCTAGCCGCCCTGCGCCGCCGCTGGGACGAGACCGCGTCCTGAGCTGGCCTGCTCACGCGACCTGGAACGGGCCGTCGCTCGTGCTCAGCACGCCCTGGGCCGCCAGCAGCATCTTGGCCCGCTTGTAGGT
>Ga0335072_10014561_pt1 | contig 11172 bp, 9 predicted proteins | sample Lox_Sample_21_FD_206725 | JGI IMG/M metagenome (GOLD analysis project Ga0335072, IMG submission 206725) | Soil microbial communities from Loxahatchee National Wildlife Refuge, Florida, United States - Lox_Sample_2.1 | ecosystem: Environmental > Terrestrial > Soil > Wetlands | place: USA: Florida... | reverse complement strand
GTCTACGGTGTTGTCTTCGCCGCCTCGACCGTGATCAACGATCGCGGTTATGCGCTGACGGCGAGTGAGGTGGACAGCGATGTGGTGGCGGGCAGCCACCTTGACACCGCCGTCGGCACCGGAGCCTGCCAGGGCGGATAGCGGTGCCGGGGCTACTCGCCTACCGGTCTACTCGCTTACCTGCAGCCGGATGACGGTGTCCGCCGGCCGGAGTGCTGCGGTCCCCGACTCCTCGATGCGGGCGGCAAGCTCGGCACAGGACCGCCGCAGTCCTTCGATATCGACGCCGTACGGCCCGGGTGCCGGGTAGCCCTCCAGCCTGTCCGAGCCGCGGCGCAGCAGCGATACCGCGCCACGGGAGTTGCCGCGGAGTGCGTGCGTCAGTCCGACAGCCATCTGAGCCAGGCCCTGCCAGAGGTCGCGCTCGGCTGCTGGCGCAGCCTTCCAGGACGCTTCAAGCACTTCGTGCGCGTGGAACGGGTGCCCTTCGGCCAGCAGTCGCTGGGCCGTGGCCAGAGCCTGCGCGGGCGGCAGCGCCTCGTCTCCGGCGCCGGGCAGGCCGCTCGCGGTCCTCGGCAGCGGACGCCCGAGCTCGTCACGCGGCCGGGCGTTCCTGGCACGCCCGGCGGCATCCCGGTCCCGGCTGACAGCGTCCGGTTCCCGGCTGACAGCGTCCGGTTCCCGGCTAACAGCAGAGTTCATGGCTGGGTCGGGCACCGGCTAGCGCTCGGGCTCGGGATCCGACAGCCAGGCGCGCAGCTCCAGGTCGAAGCGGTCGGGCACTTCCTCGTGCGGGAAGTGGCCGGCCCCGTCCAGGAGGCGCCACCGGTATGGCGCCTCAACGTGCACGCCTGAGCCGCGGGCCGCGCTCGGCAGCACACTCGGGTCCAGGGCGCCGTGCAGGTGCAGCGTCGGCACCTGGATTGGCGACCGCATCATCCGGGTGTAAGCGATCCCGTCCGGCCGGAACCTGGAGCGCAGGTACCAGCGATGGTATTCAAGGGCAGAGTGAGCGACGGAAGGCAGAGACATCGCCGCCTCATACGTGTGCCTGGTCTCCGGGTCCGGCCAGCCGGGGCCGGACCAGGCTGACAGCAGCCGCCCGACACGGCTCGCCCCATCGCGAACGAGCCGGCGCTCAGGCAGCATGGGCAGCTGGAAGCCCAGCGCATAGCTCATGCTGCGAGCCTGAGCGAACGGAGCGGACAGCACGGCGGGCCGCAGCCGCAGGGGGTGCGGCATCGAGACGACCGCGAGGCGCCGGACGACCTTCGGATGGTAAGTGGCCATCGTCCACGCGATCAGCCCGCCCCAGTCATGCCCGATCACCACGGCGTTGGCCTCGCCGAGCGAGCGAATCAGCCCTGCTGCGTCCGAGGCTGCCGTCACCAGGTCGTATCCACGGGGTGGCTTGTCACTGCCGCCGTAGCCACGCAGGTCGGGTGCGGCCACGCGGAATCCGGCCTGGCTCAGCGACTCAAGCTGCCGCCGCCAGGTCCACCAGAACTCGGGGAACCCGTGCAGGAGCAGTACGAGCGGCCCGTCGCCACTCTCAGCGACATGGAATCGCATGCCGTTCGCGCTGACCGACCGGTGCGACCAGGGTCCGCTGAGATAAATGGCAGCGTTGCCGCGCGGAACCATGGCTAGCCGGCTCTGGCCGGGGTCTTGGCGGCAGTACCGGACTGGCCGCGGTGCAGCAGCGACGCGCTGTCGGCGAGGCTGCGCCTGGTCTTGCTCAGCCCGCCCAGCCTGCGAACCAGCCGCAGTGCGATCAGGGCGGCGATGCCGATCACCAGCACGCAGGCGCCAGCCACGATCAGGAAAGCGGCCCACTCCCAGATTCCGAGCGCGACCAGGCCGTACGCGAAGGCGAAGCAGAGCAGCATCAGCACCAGGCAGGCTGCGAAGAGGGCGACGACCAGTAGCCCGACGCCGATGCCAAGGCGCTTAGCGTCTTGCTTCAGCTCGAGCTTGGCGAGATCTAGCTCGTACCTGACCAGTTGTGAGATGTCCCTGGCCGCCACCGAGACGAGATCGCCGATGGACTGGTCGGTCACGCTGGATGACGTGCGCCTGACCGTGGGATCGGCCATGGGTACCTTCCTCTCTCCACGCTGTCATCTCAAAGTCTTGCTTATGCCCAATGGCAACATCAGCCGGCATCCGTAATTCGCGAGTACCCGCGCGGGCGAGACTCTCAAAGTAGCGGTTTCCTGGCGCGCCCGGGCGGCGGTGAGTGGGCTGTTAACGCAGCAAAACGGCGCCCCGTTCGGGGCGCCGTCGCTAGACACGTCGAGCCGGGCTACCAAGCGTGCACCCTCACTGCCGTGGTAGGCGGATGATGGTCTGCGCCTTCTCCTGCGCTCCTGCGGCCACCCATTCGCCTGCCACGGCACGCCTCCCGCGGCTGGTCGCGCGTGGGTACCCGGCTGCCGTGTACGGACCAGCGGTCCGTGCTTTCATTTTTACTTGCGCGCGATGCCTTTGGAAAGCCCAAAGCGAGATCGATTCGTTATCTCAATCGATCGCACGGTTCGTATGCTCCACCTGCCAGCGCAGCTGCGTCCCAGGTCAGGGGCCTTGCGGGCCGCTCCAGATAACGCTGGCAACGGTGCCGATAGGTGAGCGCCGCAGGGCCACAACGCGTTGCAGTTCGGCATGACCGGCTGGTAACTTGCCCCGATTGCAACTAGGCTTTCTTGGGTAACGGACCCGGCTCTGCCCCCCCGGAGCCGGACCGTCTGGCGACCCCCGTTCTCCCCCCCGACGGGGGTCGCCCCATTTCCGCGCCCTGTGTCCCGGCGCGTTCTGGATTGGGTTCATCAGACGCAGCAAGCAGGCTGCGAAGGAGCACGACCGCATCCTGCTTAGCGAGCGGGTGGTTGCCATTTCCGCATTTCGGTGACTGAATGCAGGCCGGGCAGCCTGCCGCGCATTCACAATCGGCAATGGCATCGGCTGTTGCCGACAGCCATGCCCTGGCCGCCCCGAAGCCGCGCTCAGCGAAACCCGCCCCGCCGGCATGCCCGTCGTAGACGAAGACAGTGAGCTTCCCGGTCGCTGCGTGCAGGTCGGCAGACACGCCGCCGACGTCCCACCTGTCACAGGCGGCAACCAGCGGGAGCAACCCGATCGCGGCATGCTCGGCAGCGTGCGCGGCGCCTGGCAGGTCGATCCCCGCAGCTGCCAGCTCCGCGCGCCGCTCGGCGCTGATGGTCCACCAGACGGCCCTGGTCGGCAGCCGGCGCTCAGGCAGGTCAAGCACCTCCTCGCCCAGCCCTAGCCCGGTCTGGCTGCTGCGCCGTGCATAGGAGACCACCTGCCGGGTGACGAGGACGTCGCCAAATGACACAGTGGCCGGACCCCAGGCAGTCCGCTGCAGCTCCGCCGTTACCTCAATGCTCGTGATCTCCCTGGCCGTCGTCGTATAGCCGGGGTCGCACAACTCCACCAGCGCAATACGCTCCTCCAGGTCGAGTTTGGTCACGACATAGGTCTCACCCTGGTGGCTGTAGACGGCACCTGAATGGGTGAGGAAATGGGCGGATGGCTCGTCCACGGTGCCGACCAGCCGGCCGGTGGGAACCTCGACGATGCGCACTGGCCAGCTGCCGGTGCCGCGAAGGCCGGTACGCGTGCTGAGGCCATCTCGCGTGCAGAACCACCGGCCGCCGCGCGAGCGCAGCAGCCCGTCTGCCGTCATCTCGTCGGCGAGGCTCGCAGCGGTGCGGCTGAAGCCCGCCAGGTCATGCGTCGTGAGCGGAAGCTCGGCCGCGGCGGCGCACAGGTGCGGCGCGAGCACGTAGGAGTTATCCGGATCCAGCACGGTGGCCTCGACCGGAGCGCCGATCAGCGCCTGCGGGTGATGGACGAGATACGTGTCGAGCGGATCATCGCGCGCGATCAGCACTGCGACGGCGTCTCGATTGCCGCGGCCAGCGCGGCCCGCCTGCTGCCAGAGCGCAGCCCTCGTGCCAGGCCAGCCCGCCATCAGGACGGCGTCCAGGCCGGGCACGTTGACGCCGAGCTCGAGCGCGGTAGTGGCTGCCAGCCCGGTGATCTGGCCGGATCGCAGTGCGTCTTCCACCGCCCGGCGCTCCTCCGGCAGGTAGCCGGACCGGTAGGCGGCGACCCGGTCGGCAAGGTCAGCGGCACCCCCCTCGGTCAGGTGATGCCGCGCGGCCTGCGCCACCGACTCCGCACCCCGGCGGGACCTGACGAAGGCCAGTGCCGGGACGTCGCTGCGCACCAGCTCGGCCAGCATCTGGGCAGCCTCGGAGGTAGCCGCCCGGCGGACCGGGGCGCCAGCCTCGCCGCGTGCACTGGTTAGCGGTGGCTCCCAGAGCGCAAAGGTAAGCGGGGCGCGCGGGGCGGCGTCGGTACTGATCGCGTGCACGCTGCGCCCGGTGAGCAGCTCGCCGCACCTGGCAGGCTCGCTGACGGTGGCGGAGGCGAGGATGAACACCGGGTCGCCTGCGCTGTGGTGGTAGGCGACCCGCCGCAGCCGTCGCAGCACGTGCGCGACATGGGAACCGAACACTCCGCTGTAGGTATGGCACTCGTCGACGACGACGTAGCGCAGCCGCCGGAAGAACCCGTTCCACCTGGCGTGGCCCGGCAGCAGGGACTGATGGAGCATGTCCGGCGTTGTCAGCAGGTAGTTGGCCTGGGATCTGGCCCTGGTCCGCTCGGACCAGGCAGTGTCACCGTCGACCACGGCCGGCCGCACCCGGCTCAGGCCGAGCGAGCGCACGAACTTGAGCTGATCGGCTGCCAGCGCCCTCGTCGGGGCGATGTACAGGGCAGTGCCTCCGGCCAGGATCGCGGTCAGGGCCGGCAGCAGGTAGCCGAGCGACTTCCCCGATGCCGTGCCAGTGGAGATGATGACGCTCTGGCCGCTGGCAGCCAGTTCGGCGGCCTCAGCCTGGTGCCGCCACGGGGTACGGACGCCGACCGTCGCCAGGGCACTCGTTAGCTCCGGTGGCAGCCACTGCGGCCAGTCGGCCGGCTCGCCGGACTGACCGGGGATATGAGTCAGGAAGGTAAGCCGTCCGGCCAGTGCGCCGGCCGCCAGTACGCCGGCGGCGCCCGTGCTGCCGGCAGCCGGGCGGGGAGCCTCAGATCCGGACTCCTCAGCCAGCCAGGTGCCGCCCCGCGGGCTGGCGACCGGGCTGGCAACAGCATCGGCCGGAGGTACCAGATCCATCGGATCCCAGTGTCTCCCACGCCGCGGGGTGCCAGCGACGGAGATCTGGTATAGGAATGACGGTGGGGCGTGGTTTGATGGGCGGCAGGGTATCTGCCGCCTGGTTATGCGCGCCCCGCTTTCGGGGCCAGGCTTTCAGGGCGTACCCGGACAGGCACGGCCACTGCTGGACATTAATCGCTGTAAGGCGCTGGAGGATACGTGGACCTGAAGCTGGACCACCACAGCAAGGATGGAATCGAGATCGTCGATGTTGAGGGCGAGATCGACGTCTACACCGCTCCGCGCTTGCGTGAACTGCTCATCGAGCTGGTCAACAACCGCTTCTATCAGCTAGTCGTGAACATGGAGAAGGTCGAGTTCCTCGACTCCACCGGCCTTGGCGTCCTGGTTGGCGGGCTGAAGCGGGTGCGCGCCCACGACGGGTCCCTGGACCTGGTCTGCACCCAGGAGCGGATTCTGAAGATCTTCCGTATCACGGGGCTGACCAAGGTATTCGGCATCCACGACACAGTGGACGAGGCCATCTCCGCCCGGCGGGCGGAGAAGTAGCCGGGCCGCCCGCGGACCGGAGCGCGCCAGGCAACCACGGGACCGGACGCTGAGATGGCAACCGTCGAGCTGAGTTTCACCGCGCTTCCCGCGCACGTGCGGACCGCGCGGCTGGTCGCGACCGCCGTGGCCAGGCGCAGCGGAGTAGACGAGTCACTCCTCGACGAGGTCCGGCTGGCGGTCGGGGAGGCGTGCTCCCGCGCCGTCGAGGGCCATCAGCTGTACTGCCCGGCCGAGCCGGTGCGGCTCGCGCTCACTGACCAGGCCGGCCGGTTCGAGGTCGAGGTCACCGACACGTGCGCGCCTGGCGCGCGCTGGCCTGGCAGTCCGGGCGGCGGCGAGGGCGCCCGTGGTGGGGACAGCAACCCAGCAGGCTCCCACCCCGGCGAGGAGGCGTATTCCAGAATCGGAGCTGGCCTCGGGATCGCCGTCATCGAGGGTCTGGCCGATGACGTCCAGATCAGCGAGACGTCGGCCGGGACGAGCATCAGGATGAGCTGGCCGCTGCCTGAGGCGGTCCGGTAGCTGAGGCGGTCCGGTAGCTCAGCGTGACGAGCCGGCACCCGACGGGCGGCTACAGTTTCTGGGTGAGCACTGTTACGTCACAAAACTGTCGCGAGAGGGCAGCTAACCGCACCCGATTTACCATGTGCTTACTTCGATGCGTAGACTCCCCGCACACCGCGGGTCTGGTTTGACCTGCCTGCACTTGGCAGCCCGGCCGGGCTGCCACGTACTAATAAAGCCACCGGGACGGTGCCCGCGCGCATGGGCCCGGACCGGGTTGTAAGGCCCTGTCAAGGAGGACGGATGTTGAACCTCGCCCAAGGCGGAGGCTCGCCCACGGTATCGGGGGCGAACCTGACCTGGGTAGTCGTGGTGGCAGTCATCGCGCTGATGGCCCTCGCTGTCGCCGGCTGGCTAGTCAGGGATGTGCTGGCGGCAAGTCAGGGCACGCAGAAAATGCAGGAGATCGGCCGGGCGGTCCAGGAAGGCGCGGCCGCCTACCTGCGCCGGCAGTTCAAGACGCTTGGCGTCTTCGTGGTGCTGATCTTCTTCGTGCTGCTAATCCTGCCTGCGGCCAGCGAGGGGATCCGATTCGGCCGCTCGATCTTCTTCCTGGTTGGCGCCCTGTTCTCGGCGACGACCGGATTCACCGGCATGTCGCTGGCGGTCCGTGGCAACGTTCGGGTGGCGGCTGCAGCCAAGGAATCGGGCGAGCGCTCCGCTATGCGGATTGCGTTCCGCACCGGTGGCGTGGCCGGAATGTTCACGGTGGGCCTAGGCCTGCTCGGCGCTGCGGTCGTCGTGCTCATCTACAAGCAGAACGCATCCGACGTCCTGGAGGGCTTCGGCCTCGGTGCGGCGCTGCTGGCCATGTTCATGCGGGTTGGCGGCGGAATCTTCACCAAGGCAGCGGACGTGGGCGCTGACCTAGTGGGCAAGGTTGAGAAGGGGATCCCGGAAGACGATCCGCGAAATGCCGCGACCATCGCGGACAACGTCGGTGACAACGTGGGCGACTGCGCGGGTATGGCTGCCGACCTGTTCGAGTCCTACTCGGTGACCCTGGTCGCCGCGCTGATCCTGGGCAAGGTCGCATTCGGCTCCGAGGGCCTGGTCTTCCCGCTGATCGTGCCGATGATCGGCGTCATTACCGCGATGTTCGGCATCTTCCTGGTCGCCCCGCGCAAGAACGACCGCAGCGGGATGACCGCTATCAACCGCGGCTTCTTTGCCTCGGCGGTCATTTCCCTGGTGCTGGTGATCATCGCGGCCTTTGTCTATCTGCCCTCCAGCTTCAGCGGGCTCCACGGCGTCAGTGCCGCGATCCACAGCCACAAGGGAGACCCGCGCCTGATCGCCATCGGCGCTGTGATCGTCGGCCTGGTGCTAGCCAGCGCCATCCAGCTCCTGACCGGCTACTTCACCGAGACCAACCGCAAGCCGGTCAAGGACATCGGCGAGAGCTCTGTTACCGGGCCGGCCACCGTGATCCTGTCCGGCATCTCCGTTGGGCTCGAGTCTGCTGTCTACTCAGCGCTCCTGATCGGTGGCGCGGTTTACCTGGCGTTCCTGCTCGGCACCGGTAACCCGACGATCGCCTTGTTCGCCGTCGCCATGGCTGGCACCGGCCTCCTGACGACGGTCGGCGTGATCGTGTCGATGGACACCTTCGGCCCGGTGTCGGACAACGCCCAGGGCATCGCAGAGATGTCGGGTGAAGTTGAGGGCGAGGCAGCTCAGGTACTGACCCGCCTGGACGCGGTGGGCAACACCACCAAGGCGATCACCAAGGGCATTGCGATTGCCACGGCGGTCCTCGCCGCGACGGCGCTCTTCGGTGCGTTCCGGACGCAGGTAGAGAGCGCGCTTGGCTCGGCGGCAAGCAGCTTCACCCTGTCGATCGACAAGCCGAACGACTTGTTCGGTCTGATCATCGGCGCCTCGGTGGTGTTCTTCTTCTCCGGGCTGCTGATCATGGCAGTCGGCCGGGCGGCCGGGCGGGTCGTTCTCGAGGTCCGGAACCAGTTCCGCGACCACCCCGGCATCATGGACTACACCGAGAAGCCGGAGTACGGCCGCGTCGTGGACATCTGCACCAGGGACTCGCTGCGGGAGCTGGCAACGCCGGGCTTGCTGGCGGTGCTGATGCCGATCACGGTCGGCTTCGCCTTCGGCTACGGTCCGCTCGGCTCCTACCTGGCGGGCGCGATCGCTGCAGGCGCGCTGATGGCTGTCTTCCTCGCTAACTCGGGCGGCGCCTGGGACAACGCGAAGAAGCTGGTGGAAGACGGACACCACGGCGGCAAGGGATCGCCCTCCCACGAGGCCACAATCATCGGCGACACTGTTGGTGACCCGTTCAAGGACACCGCTGGCCCGGCTATCAACCCGCTGATCAAGGTGATGAACCTGGTGTCGCTGCTGGTAGCGACCAGTGTCGTGCGGTATGCACACAACGACGGTCTGCGAGTTGGAGTCGCGGTTGTCGCGTTTGCCATCGTTGTGAGCGCGATCGTCATTTCCAAGCGCCGGTCGACCAGCATCTCCTCAGACGACACCGAGACGAAGACCCCGGCTGGCCAGGCGACTGCCTGACCGGAGCCGGCTCTCTAGGGAACGGCGGTTGGCGAAGCGGGCGGCGGGCCGACAGGTCCGCCGCCCGATTGCAATGTCCGGTTGCGGCGTGCCGGCTGCACGTCACCGAACGTAGTGGCCGACCATGGATGTCATGCAGGACAGGCACAGGCTGATCGTCATGCGGCACGCCAAGGCAGGAGAGCTGCCCGGCGGCCCGGACTTCGAGCGCGCGCTGCGGCCGCGGGGGCTGCGCGACAGCGCGGCAGCGGGCAGCTGGCTGGCCGAGCACGGGCTCCGGCCCGACTTGGTGATCTGCTCCGCCGCCCGGCGCACCAGGCAGACCTGGCAGCAGGTGGCATCGACGCTCGGCGGCGAGACCGCGTTCTCTGCGGAGCAGCGGCTGTACCAGGCTGACAGCGATGACCTGGTCGAGATCATCCGGGAGACCGCTTCCGACGTCGGGACGCTGATGTACATCGGGCATAACCCGGCCGCCACCGAACTGGTCGGGCTGCTCACGCAGACGGAAGCCGAGCTGCCCACGGCCGCGATCGCGGTCATCGCAGTCACCGGGGACTGGGCTGACCTGGCCGCCGGCGGCGGTGAGCTCCTCGCCTCCTGGGCACCTCGGGCCGGCGGTTCTGACAGCTAGCCCCGTGCCGGGTGCAGCAGCTCGCTGTCGGCCGCCAGCAGGGGATCCTCGGCGTCGGCCGCTTCGACGTCGTCCCTGGAAATCCCCAGCAGGTACAAGATCGCGTCGAGGTGCGGCACGCTGAGCGAGGTATCGGCCGCGTCCCTGACGGCGGGCTTGGCATTGAAGGCGATGCCAAGCCCGGCCGCAGAGATCATGTCGAGGTCGTTGGCACCATCACCGACTGCCACTGTCTGGCTGAGGGGGACGCCCGCGGCGGCCGCGAAGTGGCGCAGCGCCCGTTCCTTCCCGGCGCGGTCGACGACTGGACCGATGACGCGGCCGGTGAGCTTCCCCGCTGCAATCTCCAGCGTGTTGGCCTCGGCGAAGTCGAGGCCGAGCTCACCAGCCAGCCAGTCGGTGAACTGGGTGAATCCGCCGCTCACGACGCCGCACTGGTAGCCGAGTCGCTTCAGCGTCCTGATCAGCGTCCGCGCTCCCGGCATCAGCCGCGCAGCGGCCAGCACCTCGTCGATGACGGACGCGTCCAGGCCAGCAAGCAGCGCGACCCGCTGCTCCAGGGCGTCGGCGAAATCGAGCTCGCCGCGCATGGCGGCGGCGGTCACCTTGCTCACCTCGGCCTGGCAGCCCGCCCTGGCCGCGAGCAGCTCGATCGCCTCGTCCCTAAGCAGGGTGGAGTCGACGTCCATCAGTACCAGCCGCATCGCTCGCCGGTGCAGGCCAGCGCGCTGGACCGCGACATCGACGCCAAGGTCAACCGACTCACGTCCGAGCGCTGCGCGCAAGCTGGCAGGGTCGGCGCCAGAGACCTCGAATTCGATACAGGTAACGGGGCGGCTCGCCAGGCGGCCGATCCGGTCGATATTCGCGCCGTGGGCGGCGATGCGGCCCGCGATCGCGGCGACTGCCGACGGCAGCAGCGGCCGCCCGAGCAGGGTGACGTGCAGCTTGCCGCGCAATCGCTGGGCTGGCTCGCCGGAGCCCATGGTGATCTCGACATCCATGCCCAGGTCGGCGGCGAGCGAGGTGATCTGCTGGTGGATCGCGGTCAGGTCGGGGGAGCCCTCGCTGGCTAGCAGCGCGCCGAGAACCAGCCGGCCGCGGATGACGACCTGCTCGACGTCGATCACCGTCAGGTGATGAGCGGCCAGGGCGGAGAACAGCCGGGAGGTGACGCCTGGCCGGTCCCGGCCTGTCAGGGTGACCAGCAACGTGGTCGGCGGACCGGACATAGTGCTTCAACGCTATCGAGACGCGGGTGCTGGCCGGGCAGCCGGGTAGCACGGTGCCCGGCACCTGCGGGGCGGCAGTTCTCAGGGCAGGAGCAGGTGCACGTCCCCGAACTCGTGCCAGCGATAGCCCCGGTCAGCAGCCGCGCGGTAGGAGCGGCCGAGCAGGTCCTCGTCGGCAAAGGCGGCCAGCATCCACAGGTGCGTGGACCGAGGCTCGTGCAGGCCGGTGAGCAGCCCGTCGACTGCCCTGACACCACTCCGCCGGGTGACGACATGCGACGTCCAGCCCGCCGCGGCCGCGACCGAGCCGGTAGCCCCGCCGTTGCCGGCGACTGCAGCGCTTTCCAGTGCCCGGACGACGGTTGTGCCCGCCGCGATGACCCGGCCGCCGGCGCGCCTGGTCAGGTTCACCAGCCGGGCGGTGGCGGCCGGGACGTCGTAGG
>Ga0335072_10014560_pt1 | contig 11173 bp, 7 predicted proteins | sample Lox_Sample_21_FD_206725 | JGI IMG/M metagenome (GOLD analysis project Ga0335072, IMG submission 206725) | Soil microbial communities from Loxahatchee National Wildlife Refuge, Florida, United States - Lox_Sample_2.1 | ecosystem: Environmental > Terrestrial > Soil > Wetlands | place: USA: Florida... | reverse complement strand
AGACGGCGCTCGATAAACGTAAGATCTTTCGGTCCTATCATCCCCAGTGCATTGCCACTGAAGTTGTTTAATAAGATCTACTTCCCACAAGCCTGCAACGTACCTGCCAAGTTTTGGTCTTGCCAAAATACTTGCCGTACCGGACATTGCAGGCAGTCTGTCCGATGGGAAAGTCAATTTCCGGCGCATGAAGGTTTTCACGATCGTCTTCCATGTTGTGAACAGGACTTTCAGGTCACCTTCCGGGAAGGCCATCAGCCACTAGCATCTTGGATTGTAAATATCAGGCGGCATCACCAGCTCTTCCTCATTCCTGAGCCAAGGCACTTTATCCAGCTAGCGACATTCACACGATATACAATACAAGTATTGCATTCCCAAATCATCTCATCGAGAGTGAAATGTACAATTCGTCGTGCCATGAGTTGTTCCTGAAGCGTACATCCACGATTAAAAAGTAGCGTGTAGCTAGACAATTCAGACGCGTGACCCCAGTAGAATATGTTGTGTTGGTCTCCACAGCGAGGCGGGGTCACGCAGACCTCCCAGTCAGTTCTATCCGCGTTGTGGCCACTTAAGGTATGTATAGCTTGTCTTTCTTTCAGGATACCATCTCTACCGTCCTTGGCGGATGAGGCAGATATCACAAGATATGCTTCATCGCGTGTAGTGGCTGTTCTACAGGACTCAGAGGCCCACTCTTGGAGGTTGTCTTGGACTATGCACAGAGAGTCTATCCAGATGTACTGGATACCAAGCCTACGAGTAATGAATATGGCATCTTGGAATGTTTTGGGAAGTTCAGACCAAGAAATTCCTTCTTCTCTCTGCCTGAGAGAGGATTTTTTCGTTCGAGGTATCTGAGTATCGTTGTTGTTGCCACAACAATTACTTAAGCAACGTAATCATGGAAAGCTCCACACGTTTGGAAAAGAAAGGGACTGCTTTCGGAATTGCCAATGTCAATTACTCGTGTCGCAATCGTGCTTTACCTCTAGGGGTTTTACAGAGATAATGTTCATCGTTGCAAACCGATAACCAGTTCTTTAAAACTTGAATACATCCATTTGAAGCCGGGTCGACAAAGATTCTTTGCTACGGATGCAGAACCGGCCATGGTGGCTTTGGTCCTGTCTGTACGATAAGTATGCATCCCTGAGCTTGCCAATACACCATACCTTGGTCGAACACATACAGAAAAATAGTTTTTTAGAGTTGGATTCTGGCAAGTCGGAATCACTCTCGATCGGCAACAGTAGATTTACTGCCAAAGAGCCTTTATTGAAGTCCGGGTCCAACCGGGTCCAGAATTGTACTTCTTTGTCGGGATAACCTGACCATAGTTCCGGATAGAGATCAAGTGCTGAACGGAGCAGAGCACATGAAGCGCAGTCTTCTTTGGCCGACTGCGATAGATGCCCGATGCTGTACCGGTAGTAAATTTCGAAAGCCAAGTCTTGGCATATAAGGTATTTGAAGCTGCGTATGACTTTGCCACTCTAGAGATATGTCGCCCATTTCTCAGGGCATCTAGTTCGCGATACGGTTTGGATTTTCGTCTCTTGACAATGATGGGATTGCCGAAGCGGATAGCCGAGTGTGGCGTATGTCTCGTGAATCGCTGTCCTTGAGCCATTTTTCCTCTAGATCGGTTCAATTCCTCTACGAGGTTGGATGGCTAACGTGTACCTATATTAGCTGGGTTGTGCTTGCTAGATTGGTTACCAGCTCCAATAAACTCTTGTTGTGGTACCTTCACCATAGCCCCTCTCTCGCCAAAACATTTTAGCGAGACTGTGGCGATCAATGTTCTTGCACAAGCTCAGAAACAACGCAGATGTTGTTAATGACATCTGGTCTAAGAAACATCCAGGCACCATTGAAAACAAGTCCAGCCTAATGATATGGATTCTTCAGTCGCCCATTTGCTTCTGAAGAACCAAGACAGCTTTCTGCATAGCAAGTGCAAGATTGATGGTCGTGCACTTGGGGTTATTTGTAGAGTTCTTCAGGTCCATTGCAATTGCCTTGTAAAGACTGGGCGAGAAAGGTGCTCCGTCATCTCGGTGGATAGGCCATAGTGCCATTATCAAGGAGCTGGGCGTCAGCGTAGTGGAAGACAGTTGTGAGGTCCAGGAGGTCATCATAGTTCGTGACCTGGGTGCGGCCGCTCCAGCAACCGGTTGTAGTGACATGGGCTGGCTTCCTAAAACGCAGATCGAAGATGTCGACAGTCCGCTCAAATCCACTTTGAGCTCATAGCAAGACAATGAGCAGACTCACAGCGACATAGACGATTACATCTTTCCAGAGGTTGGTGGCTACGTCTCCAAAAATGCAGGGGTTTCTACGAGAAGTACTTAGAGAGAGAGTCTTTATAGAAATCACGGAAATATAATCGAGTCTCCTTATATATCAATCAACCAACCAACTTTGTGCCCCATCAATGTCCTCAAGCATTACCAATTACATGCAGAAGACGTGAGTCCTTCAGGGGATATGGCCCAAACCAATCCTCAAATTCTAGATCGGCGAGAGTCATCCCATCGAGCTGCAGCTGCTTGAACCTACGGAAGAGAGTACCGAGAGTGACGTACAGCTCGCAATACGCAAGGCTAGAATAAATTTAGTAGTTACATAATAAATAGTTTTGTCGCAGATAGTCCAAAGTATTTCAAAAGGACGGCCTCAACCTGTGCTCTGTTACGGAGAAGAGATCGGAACACTTACTGCATGCCAATACAATTCCTTGAACCCCTGCCAAAAGGGATAAAGAATTTCTCGAGCTTCGCTGTATTTGCAGGGTCAAGCCACCTCTCGGGCAGGAAAGTGTCGGGATTCGAGAAGATCTTCGGATTGCGGTGCATCATCCATGAGCTCATGCCCACAGTTGTTCCGCGTGGGATTGAGTAGCCATTCAATACTACATCTTGAGTCTCAATCGTTCGGGGTAGCCGCCCAGGGACGCCGAAGGAGAGTCTTAGGCCCTCTTTGATAACTGCCGTTAGATAGGGGAGCTTTTCAAGCGTCGCATAGTCCAGCTTCGTAGTTGAACTCGGAAATGCTTTCTCAAGTTCTGTTGTTAGGGCGTGGTAAATCTCGGGATTAGAGATTACGTAGTAGCTGGTCACTGTCATTGCGTTACCGGTGGTATCAGCGGCCGCAGTGAGAATAGTGAATGCTTCATCTGTGAGATCCTCGACGTCGGGCACGACATGACCTTCTGTAGCCACTGGATCAAGGAGTTGATGGAAAATGGTCTTTCTCGCAGATTTATATTTTCCTTGAGCAATTTGCTGTTTCACGGTAGTTATTTCGTCAACACATCTCTGAAGTAGCAAACACGAAGTTAGTTCTAAATGCTTAAATGCTTGACAGATGTAACCAAAGCTGGTGGGACAAAATACCTGTCTGAACTTTAGAAAATTATAAAGATATATGTTGATCTTCTTAGCCATATTCGGCGTAATGAGATTCGTTATCGGCAATAAGAAAGGAAATGCCTGTAGGAACCAACCACGCGGAATAAGCTCTTGCAACATATTAAAGAATCCTGCAGCGAATTCCGGACTGTCCAGCTGGTTGTAACAATTGTCGAATGCATAATCAGTAATCACATCAACGGAAAGAGCGCGGAAACCGTGATATAAATCGACGGACTCCCCTTGCGCTAACTTCTGGTCGGCGCTATGCAACAGCTTCTCGACCTTTGACTGTACAACATTCTCGAGCTGTAGGACTGCCTTCTTCGAAAATAGTGGATTTAGAGCTCCACGGCGGACACGGTGCAACTCGTTACTGAGAGTGCCGAACCCGGCGGTCTTCAACCCGAAAGCTGAGTAAAAATAGCCGGCTTTTGATGGCGCTTTTGAGCCAATGTAGTATATCTTTTCGTAGTTCTCCGGGTCGCTCAGATGGACTTCATTAGGAGATATCCTGACAATTGGTCCTGCCAACCCCACCTTAGTAAGTTATTGAGTTAAATTACAAAGGTTTCCGGTCCATGTGGGTGTAATCCCAGCTGCTTACCATACTCTTCATGCAATTTTTCCACCTGAAGATAAAATTGGCTTTTGCCGTTAAAAAGATTGAAATATACGATGTAAAAGTGTGTGATTGCAGCTAAGAAGGGACCAGGGATCTTCGCAAGCGGATGGAGGAAGCGTCGATACAGCGCAATCATAGCGAGCCATGCAAAGGCCGCCGCAGAGAGATAGAGCGGCGAGAAAAGGCCCTTATAGAGGGTCAAGATACCCATTACGATAGCCTTTGCTTTTTGTGACTCAGCAAGTTTGTTCTTGAAGATTTTGACTTTGCGATAGAGGTATATCTGCACAAGGGAGAGATGATGTCGACGGATAATGACTTGCCGTTATCTATCAAACAACCCCGCAATGGCGGGCCGCACCCGCTTCTACAATTGGGCAACTTGGGCGATCCATTAGCTGAGTGTACTTCGTAAATCTCGCCTAACGCTGACGATGAAAGCGAAGTCACGTGCATATCAGTGAGGAAACTATTCAGCCCGTCTTGATGTATTTGGAGTATTTCAATCCTTTGTAAAGCATACTTCCTCAATAGAAGCTGCAACACAACATTTTGGCGTGTGTAAGCCTGGAGCTCTATCTTTTCTAGGGTTGTGTAATTTTTGATTTGTCCAAAGATTTGCCCTAGGGCATATTGAACACTTTCCTTTTCGTTTTCTTTGTCGAGGTATAGTAATGGTCAGTACCACATTGCAAATCGTAAACTGGGCTCGTAGAATGTTCTTCACACACAGAATTAATGTCTAGCGCCTCCTGGCGCCAGGCAAACAAACATCTCTTTTATAATACCTTTCCCAGGCGACCTAAACATATTGCCTCAACGTTTTTGTCCATTACAATATCAATCAAGACTTCGCATAACTAACTCTTTACAACCTGGCAGTAAAAAGCTCTTCGGTGTTGTAAAATGATAATGAAGTTCTAGGCGCGTGCGAACTCCTTCATATAGCGTAATGTAACCTAAAATTCGTACAACGGAACTAATTTATCTAATTCATACGGCCTACGTGGTCTTTAGCAAGTTTAGGACTAGAAAATTATAGTCGGGCTTCTGTCCAAACGCTTTGCAGGGGGGTATTAGCTGATCTAGACATACTTGTTAGCTATATTTACCTGATCCCCCTTTATGTCTATGCGCGTAATGCAAGATAAAACAACACCTGTAGATATATCTAAACAAGATCGAGTACTGGTCGCAAGCCTGTCTTGAAAGTAGATGTAGATATACCTATATCCGAGTAATCCTATTCGCCTGCACTTCCGCATAACATCATCATTCATAAACGGCCTCTACCAATCGCTACCCAAAATTAAAATATCCCCGAAATTTCGTTACATATGGAATAGGTTAAAAGCTTTGCCTTATGAACATACTTGATTGTATTACAAGGATAAATCCGATTGTAACTTAGTTTTGAGCCTTGTCTGCGAAGATGTGCCACCTCCACCATTACCTTGTCACCACGAAAATGCCTCTTTTCTCTGCAACGCCACATATGTAGTCACGCTTCCACCCAAGCTTTCGCACAGTAATCATTACGTTGTGATTCTAAATGACATGGCACATTCTTCACTGGGCATCCCATCTTCCGGCATCGCCTTCGGCTTCGGCCTCGGAGGAAGATCGAAATCTAACAGACATACCACTGTCAGAAGAGCTCATTTAAATTCGTTAAATAAGGTAACAGACTCAGTAGTAGGCGGTTTTTATGCAAAGCAGACGTGGGCTTTATCTCTGCACCTATGTTACAAAACATGGTCCGCCCGAGTGTTTGGCTCTTATGCAAGAAGGTGGAGTAATGCTATCATCGAAGAAGCAGTCGTGGCATCTCTATGGGCGGCTGTGATAGGGAAGCAAGGATTCATTACGCTTGCATTGAAGCCCAATGCATTGGAAGTCCTCCCATAGAAATTCGGCATTTCTTCGAATGCGTTTTCCGTGAAATTCTAGAAGGCACTCGACAATGAGATTCCCGCACCCGGTTTCTCTGATTTTGTGGCTATGGTGCGCGATGGTCTTCCCAATGACGTCTACTACATCTTAACTTAGCATCTAGGGGAGCAGAGGCAGACGTTTGAAAAGAAATTCCATCATACATCACCGGAGCGTGGCTCTTTGATCTATTCAATGATACGCGCCAGTGTTCACCAAATAGCATTCGAATAGTACTTGGAGGGTTCTTGATTAAAGTAGTAAAGTTTATTTACATACAATTGCACTTTTGAAAGTTACAAAATGGTGGCGATCCTTGCAAACCTGTTAATCTGCCCGAAGGCCTACTACCTAAGGGTCCTGATTTGATCCTCAAGAAATTGTAGCATAATTTTAACTAGTTCAATAAATCCTTGACAATATTCCCCCGATATGCTGGTGGTGAAGACGAGGACACTCATCTGTGACTCAAGCATTGCCTGCGGCACTCCTAAAGCTTTGACTTCAGATTGAGATTCGCCTTTTCGCAAGATTTACCCTATTGATGATGTCACATCTTAAGGTAGGAAATTTGATTACACATCAGTCCACGCAGGTTACTTTGAAAGCCCATGGAAATGATGCTCGCCAGGACGCACTTTTATCCAACCATATGAGCTAAGGCTATTTTCATATACAACATGGCGGCCTTGTCTGTGTATTTTTTTGTAGCCAAAGTTTAATATATTCGGTGTTTAGTGGGAACTAAATGGTAGTTTCGAACAAGGGGCGATGCAACCTTCATAAATTCATGGTAGCGACGTTATAAATGTGAATTAATTTGTAGTATGAGAATTTCAGCCCCGAGGTATACTCTCAGCTTAAGTAGGTGTTAATATACTAATTAAAGGCACCATGAAAATTAGTTGTTGAGATACTCCCTTGACGACTCAAGCTTGCACTATCCGGACTGACCGTTCTTGACAGATTCCCATCGTCCATGAAAAGCCATCCCAGGATGGAAAATCGTAAGAGAGATTGAAGCAATTGCAATCATCGCACCATCAAGCACCATAAAATCCACTTCGCTATTCCAGAGCTTTCCATGAAAACCGCCTGTGAGCTCGGCAACCCGGAATGACGACCTCACCAGAATAGCGATGCTAGCGATGAGGAGGGCTAATTAACTTCCTATCAGATCTTGACCATGAAATTGGAGCGAGCACTTGGATAAGCATACTTACCAAAGATGAAAGTTCTAAAGTATCTCGTATCTCTAATCACTGCATAACTAGCGTTCCAGTCGTGGGTCTCTTCAAACATGTCCTTGCGAAATCGGCGGCGAGTGCCAAGACCACGGCAAGACTGAAGACTTGCAATCCCAAACCGGCCAGCATTAGATGGATACCCACGTACTCGAAAGTAGAGTTATCAGCAATGACAGCTATGGCGCCTCCACCGGCTTGCAGAAGAAGAGAGATGAAGTCAGATATGATGAAGATAAATGTGATCTTCCGCGGTGTGAGGCGAGATAGCTCAGGGCAATAGGCAGTGACTATTCGGCTGAAGCAGACGTAGATAGACGCACACAGCCAAATTGGCCCAAGCGTAAGGGAGATGAGGTACCTGACCTTAGATCAGCGTGCACGGGGAAGATGGGAGGCAGAAGATTGGCATATACATAAAGAATGGACTTTGGATGAAGGGGTTGTAATGCATTTGAATTCTGCCAATATATCCGCAAATTTCCAGAATCAGTCCTCCTACAAGGCCGATGGTGAATGTCCACGTTCGGTAATAGGCGCCGAGGATAATCTGGATTGAGAGAAGGAGAGCAAATAATGCTGCAAAGAAGACGTTGCCGGCCAGGCTGGGGTTATAAGTAAGTTGTGCTTGGGTGATCGAGCAGGTCTCGAGAGTACACAGCTCGGTCGGGATTGTATAATTCGGAGCATGATCACGAACCAGCAATTCGATTATGAAAGGTGACGCCATTTTGCTGAAATTCTCGGAGCTATGTTGTAAAAAGGGTATACCGTAAGTAAAAGGGTCGGATAAGTCCCCAAGAAAATCTTTTTGCGGCAATACTTTCAGAATGTCCGAATAGCGAAGAAGGAGTGCAGTAGATAGACTTATGGAATGATATAGGGGTGGTGGCATATTTTATTATCGAGGAGGTTATTTGATATAGTCATCCTGCATGAAGAGACGCGTAATAGATGAGACCAATATAGTTTAAAATATAGTAAAATCTAGGTAGAAATCTGAATTGAACCGGGAACCATTTTAATGTTTAAACTTCCCACGACGACAAGTGGCTTGCGTTATACGAGCTTCAAAGATTCCCTGATTGGGGCCTTGTGATTGGTTCGCTCGGGTTTCAAACAATGGGGCACGGTCCCCCCCGTAGGCGTCTCACTCAACCCGTCCACCCACAACTCAACGGTCTCGGTCGGCCACATTTCAATAACAACTATAGGTGAATTTTGCTCAGCAATGACCATTCGAGAGCTCCGAAGTATTATGGGTATAGCAACGTGAGAAACACCAGAATAATAATGGTCACTTTGCGTCGGTCAGCTCCAAAGTCGAAGACGGGATGTCAAACTTGCAAGTAAGCTATAATTCTCCTTAAAAGTCCTTCATTTCCAACTGGAACGGCTATGCCTCTAGCTGTTCAATTACTAATTTTTCTCAGGATCCGTCGTGTCAAGTGTGATGAGTCTCAACCTCACTGTCAACGCTGTACGAGCACAGGACGCACTTGCGACGGCTACAACAAGGAGCCTACACCTACCTCTCCAATAAGGGGAGAAATCGGTGGATATTCAATAGTTCCATTCACTGGAAATGTTGCCTCCGCAGGGGATATCCAAGAGCGTCACTGTTTTGACTTTTTTTGCAGTGAGACCGTTCCAAGCATTGCAGGATTCTTCGGCTCATCGGCATGGAATCTTGTGCTCCAAGCTTGTAGTCGAGAACCTACCGTCAGCCAAGCTGTGGTTGCACTGGGTGCATTGCACGAGAGATCGTCAATATCCTTTCAATCAAGCGGCGTTGATGGTCAAAGACCTATCCAGACAAGCTTTCCCTTGCGACAATATTCCAAGGCTCTAGGAGCCTTTCGACAGTATCTGTCTACCGCGAAAGATCTGGACTTGAACATTATATTGACATGTGCCTTGATACATATCTCCATCGAGGTCATCCAGAACAACTATACCAATGCTGCCGTGCATCTCGAAAACTCATTGCAGCTGCTGCGGCAGCCGTCTAACCACATCCAGGGTGCGACACCGGACCACAATAATCAACGCTCTCGATTAGAAACTATAGAGATTAATTCAGACCTCTCCCGTGCCTTTCTGCGGTTGGATCTGCAGGCATCAATGTACCTAGGGATGCGTGCACCCGCAGTAGCAGGAAAGGATACTACATATGCGGTGCCAGCGAGATTCTCGAGCATAAGTCAAGCCAAAGACGTATTTGACGCCCTTACTGGACAACTCTACACACTGATTCGCACCGTCGTCGAAGAATACCGGTATAGGAAGGACGAATACATACCACTAGAAGCCATAGCCCAAGTAGCCCACCTCAAACAGGCACTTGATCTTTGGGACGAGCGTTTCGAGAAATACCTCGGCCGCCTAACCTCGAAGTTCTCACGGCAAGAGCAGCTTGTTATCAATGTCCTCCTCGTCAACCATAAGGTCAGCACTATCGAAGCGGCTACCTGTACGCAACCCGACGCAAGCATATTCGATCGATTTGATACTAAATTTGATGAGATTGTGACATTAGCCGCGACGGTCATTTGGGCACACAGTACAACCAATTCTCAGGTTCTCAAATTCTCCCTCGACGTAGGCATTATACATCCGCTGTATTGGACGGCAATCAAGTGTCGAGAACCATGGATACGTCAGCGAGCCATGTCGCTGCTGCGATCGATTACTTTTCAGGAAGGTGTCTGGGATGCAGCGGTTCAGGCTAGCATTGCTGAGGTAGCGATAGCTAGAGAGCAGATATATGGTATTGACGGCCCAGCAGCGGGCTGGAGACCACCTGAGTTTGCGAGAGTGCATAGTGTGGGCACGAATGTTCTCGATCCTGTGAGACGGGTGGCGCAAGTTAATTTGACGCAGAGGTTAGATGGCCTGGATGGGCCGTGGACCAATTACGTTGAGTGGATCACTTGGTGATAGCTAGGCTGTACTATTCCTTATCATCACAAGGAACGTGTTGGCGATGTAGCTGACAGGCAGGCGGATTACGTAAGATGTAATGACCATTGCTAGCTCCCTAAAGACTGTTGAATAAGGTCACTATACTGCGCTTAAAGCCCTGTATTTATACACTAAGATTCTCTAGTCACTACCTATTCCCAGCAGGCAACACCCTGAATGAGTCAACGCTCAGTGGCTCCTCTTTAGGCGCAATAGGCTCCGGAGTAATTGCCTATAGTAGGCTCAGGGTGCCCGCTGACTAACAGTAAGTCCACGGCCGTGGCCTCGGAGAAGATAATATTAAAATCACATTTCTGAGCATCAAATATGTACAAGACCTAACCCCGAGCTCAACTCCTCCACAATCTGATCCCGATCGCTCAGAAAAGCACCCCGATGCGTCGCCCACGGCCGCCCCTTATAGCCAAAGCTAAAAGCACGCCGTCTCCGGATCCGAGCTGAAAACGTCCGCACGTCATCCGAAATGCTCTCCCTCCCGCCCGGAAATGAGTCCCTATCCGACGACGACGACGGCCTCTGCGGAGCGTCCGACGAATTCGCATTCCTCAGCCTATTCGAACACGCGCCGTTCCACTCTCCGCCTTCGCGTTGCGATTCCTGGGTTGTGGACGAGTTCGTCGAGGCTCGGCGGCCCATGTCCTCCAAGTGGTCGTCTCTGCTGGGAGCGGACGTGCCGCGATGCAGGTCAGCGCCGTATCGCGAGTCTTGACTGGCTGTCGAGGCCACGGAGTCGTCCCGGATAACGGTATTGAGGGATCCGCCGCTGCTGGACGACCACCGCGTGTTACAGGAGCGCGATGACTTGCCACTCGGGCTCCGAGTAGTGCTGGTCTTGATGGGCGCGGGGCAGACGCGCACGGGTGGATTGTTGCCTTCGAACCCGGGGAAGGAACTTCCTCCGTGGCGTGCGCTCGTGGCGGGAGAGAGAAGATGGGTGATAAGCATAACTGCCATTTGGTCTTCAT
>Ga0335072_10014557_pt1 | contig 11174 bp, 10 predicted proteins | sample Lox_Sample_21_FD_206725 | JGI IMG/M metagenome (GOLD analysis project Ga0335072, IMG submission 206725) | Soil microbial communities from Loxahatchee National Wildlife Refuge, Florida, United States - Lox_Sample_2.1 | ecosystem: Environmental > Terrestrial > Soil > Wetlands | place: USA... | reverse complement strand
TCGCCTTAATCGCCAGGTCGAGCGAGATGTCCTTCTCCGCCTCCAGGCTCCCCAGGACGCTCAGGTCAATGTCCACCTAGTCCTCCTCGCCCAAGTCAGCGTCGGCTGAGTCAGCGTCGGCTGAGTCACCGTTGTCCGGGGAGTTATCGAAATGACCGAACTCGACCTGGACCCGGCCAGGACCCAGCTCTGCGTACTGATATTCGCGAGCGACGCCGTCGTGCTCCAAGGTCACGCCATGCTCGCTCCAGGCAGTGATGCGGCCTTCAGCGGTAGCTGACCCGTTCCCGTCCTTATGACCCGCGCTCTCGGCTCTCAGCGGAGCTACGACAAGCCGCCCGGCCGCTCGCCGCCAGTGTCGCGGCTGGGTCAGCGGGCGGTCCACGCCAGGCGAAGAGACCTCAAGGGTGTACGGCTGCTCGCCCATCTCGGCCGAGCTGTCAAGCTTGATCGACAACTCACGACTGGCGAACGCGATGTCGTCCAGGCTGACGCCGCCATCGGCGTCGACGACTACCCTCAGGACCCGCCGTCGGCCGGCCGAGCTTACGCGGACGCCTTCCAGGTCCATGTTCATCGCGTTCGCCACGGGCTCCAGCAGGCGCGCCAGCCGGTCGGAGTCGGGCAGGGGACCGGGCTGGACGGCCCGCGGCCCCGCTTCGCGGCCGCTAACCTTGGCTTTGGCCCGGGGATGCGAACCGCGACGGGAGCCACCGTGCATGACGACCTCCTCGCCCGCGATCTGTGCTGTTATTCGCGCTGGTACTGCCAGCTGCGCCGACATCTAGCCTAGCCGGGACGCGGAGCTGTGGTTCGCGCCCCGGCGGTTCGGCATCGGGTGACATGCTGTTGCTCCGGTTCGCAGACCGCCACAGGGGAAGCGAGCACGTGCTTGGCGACACGACCAGGGCGCCGGGTGCGCCACGATCTTGACAATGCCTGAGGTGCGGAGGATGCGCTAGTGGCAGATGACGGGCTGGTTTCCGGCCGAGCGGTCACCGGGCCAGCACGACGGGCGTTGCTTATCGCTTCGGCGGCGGCCTTGCCGGCATTGCTTGCCGCATGCAGGGGCGTCCAGTCCCTGGGCACGCCGCCACCGCCGCCCACGGACGTCGGCACGCTACGTAACGCAATCGATCACGAGACCGCGCTCGTCGCTAGCTACGCAGCCGTCACCGCGGCCTCCGGAGGTCAGGCAGGTGCGGCGGGTGGCGGGCGACTGACGGCAGCGCTCGCGGTAGTGCTCGCCGAGCATCGTCAGCACCTGGCCCAGCTCAAGTCGAGACTCATCGAGCCTGCCGGGCACGGCTCAGCGACACCGGCCGCGGCGGCGGGCGGCAGTGTAATCCTGACAATTGCCCAGCTTGAGCACGCTGAACAGACGGCGTCAGACCGGCTGATCGGGCAGCTTGCCGGACTGCCGCCGACGCTGGCTCAGCTGTTCGCGAGCATCGCGGCGTCCGAGGCAACGCATGTCCCCTACCTGCGGGCGGCGAGGCGGGGCCGATGACGAGCACGCCCGGGACGCAGCAGCCAGTCATCGCCGCGCTGCAGAGCGCGCTGGCAGCCGAGCAGGCGGCGAGCTACGGCTACGGCGTTGTCGGCGCCATCCTTCCGCAAGGCTCTGCCCAGCAGGCCACCGCCAGCACCGACTGGGTAGCTCACATGCGTGGCAGGGACGAGCTCTCAACGCTGATCACTGCCCGAGGAGCAACGCCGGTCCCCGCCGCGGTCGCGTACAAGTTGCCGCGGCCGGTGCGTACTCCTGCCGAAGCCAGAGCGCTTGCGACGACGCTCGAGGACGGGGTAGCTCAGGCCTACCTTGCACTGGTGGCGCTGCCAGAAAAGAGCCTGCGCCGCTTCGGCGCCGAGCAGGTCCGGGCGGCCGCGCTGCGGGCGCAGGCGTGGCGCGGTTCAGTCCAGGCGTTCCCCGGCCTGCCGCCCGCCGCCGTCCGGGACTAGCGGAGAAGACGCGCTTAATGAACTAAGCCTGGCCTCAGCCGCTCGCGGCGAGGACGTGCTCGATCATCGAGGCCGCGCCCTCCAGATCCTCACCCACGGCGATCCGCTCGGCCCATGACCACCAGAACCACCACAGTCCGTCCTGGCCGCGCCCGGCATAGACGTCTTCCGCCAGAGCCGCTGCGGTCGGGTTCACGACATGCAGGCTAGGCACCCGGCCAGGGGGCGTCATCAGCCTGGCTCGGAGGCCGTGATGGCTGAGTACCTCGGCCAGTCCTTCCAGCCGGGCAAGGTTTGCTTGCCACGTTAATGAATGCGCGGCGGCAGCGCACCGTGACGGGGCCGTGCCTGGCGTGGGAGTGCTGGCCGGTGCAGTGGCGACCGGGGCGGTCGCGGACTCCAGTGCGGAGGTGGCGCCCGAGGCGGAAGCGGCAGCCGATCTGGCGGCAGGAACGGGCCTGGCAAGGGCCGCGCCATCCGGAGCCCCGGCCGCGATGGCCGTGCCGACGGCCCGGGTAGCCCAGGTAGTAATCTGCTGGCCCCCGGTGGCATCGGTCGCCGGCTGCGCCTTCAGCATCATGTTGTCACCTCGGGTAGCTGTCTCACAGCATAGAGTAATGTGACTGCGCTCACTATGCACCGCGTTCAGCTAGATGTGCAACGTGCATAACGAAGTTCGCACGTCGCGTTTAACTAGAGTTCTTGCCGGGAAATGCGTGCCGTCAAGTCCCGGCACTGGACGGCAAGTCCACGTCCCGGCCACACTGTGTTGCACCGTCGAGGTTACGAACCGGTAAAGAGAGCTGCTGCGGGAGGTGACGTAGTGGCAGGCACGCAAAGTCCCACCGTCCGTCGCCGTCGGCTCGCGCTCGAGCTAAGGCGCCTGCGCGAGGCAGCGAAGCTCACGTGCGAGGAAGTTGCCGAACAACTTGAGTGCTCGGCATCCAAGATCAGCCGGGTAGAGACCGGCCGGGTTTCGGTGTCGCCGCGGGACGTCCGCGACATGCTCGAGATCTACGGCGTGCCGGACCTCCAGCGCGACGCCCTCGTGCAACTGGCCAGGGAATCCCGGCAGAAGGGCTGGTGGCACGCTTACGGCGACAGCGTGCAACCCCACTTCGCCACGTACCTCGGTCTGGAGAGCGCGGCGTCGGAGATCAGGATCTACGAGGTCAACCTCATTCCGGGACTGCTCCAGACCGAGGAGTACGCGCGTGCCGTCATCGCCGCGGGCATGGTCAACAGCCCGCGGGCGGACATCGAGCGCCGGGTCGCGCTGCGAATGGAACGGCAACGGCTGACCATCACCAGTCCGCCGAAGGTATGGGCCGTACTCGACGAGGCGGCGTTGCGCCGCGAGGTAGGCGGTCCCGAGGTGATGCGGATGCAACTGGAGTACCTGCGTGAACTGGGCGGCCTGCGTAACGTGTCGCTGCAGGTCATCCCGTTCGGCGGCGGCGCGCATCCGGCGATGGGCCGACCGTTCATCATCCTGGTCTTCGGCGAGGAGGCCGACCCGGATGTGGTCTACCTCGAGGACCTGACTAGCGCGCTGTGGGTGGAAAACGTCGAGGAAGTCGACCGGTACAACGTGTTCTTCAACCACCTCCAGGCGACGGCGCTGTCCTTCGACAACTCCGCCGCGCTGATGGCCGCGGTGCTGAAGGAGATGTAGCGTGGCCGGCCGCTAGACCAAGGCGGGCGGCAGCGGCTCGGAATGCAGCACGGTCAGCCGGGATACCGCCCGGGTGAGCGCGACATAAAGCCGGTTCAGCCCGCGCGCCTCCGCACCGGCGATCTGGGCCGGCTCACAGACGATGACCTGGTCGAATTCCAGTCCCTTGGCGAGAGTCACCGGCACCAGGGTGATCAGCTCGCTGTCCGCCGCGCCGTCCAGGACCGCATGCGGCAGGCCGGCCGCAGCGAGCGCCGCGGCGAGCGCCGGGATCTGCGCGTCGGCGGCAATTACGGCGGCCGAGCCAGGCAGGCCGAGCGCCTCAGCGCAGGCTGTCACGAGGGCTCCGCCGAGCTCAGCCGACGCCAGCTGCCTGACCAGCAGGGAGCCGGGGTCCTGGCGCACTGATGAGGCCGGCCGGAGGGCGGGTGCGATCTGGTCAAGCAGGCGGCTGGCGAAGTCGAGTATCTGCCGCGGCACCCGGTAACCGGTATCAAGCACGCGCAGGTCAGCGTCCGGCTTTCCGAGATGAGTCAGCATCTGATCCCAGCTGCTCGTTGCCCAGGCTGTGGTGCCCTGCGCGATGTCGCCGAGCACGGTTGCCGAACCGGTTGCGCACCGGCGCCCGATCGCCCGGCACTGCATCGGCGAGAGATCCTGCGCCTCGTCGACCACAATGTGCGCCAGGCTTGGCGTCCGCTCGATCAGGTCGGCCATCTCGTCGATCAGCACCGTGTCGGCCGCGCTCCAGCGGGCCGAGCCGGGGCTGCGCGGCGGGCTCGCCCAGCTGATCAGAGCCTGCTCGTCAGCGTCCAGCAGGCCGTCGGCGGCCCGCTTCAGCAAGTCCGGCTCGGACAGCAGCCTGAAGACCATGCGCACCGGATCCGCCTTCGGCCACACCTGCGCCACTGCGGCCTGCACCTGCCTGGTGCGGCGAACCGACTCGTGCGTCCGGTCGTCGCAGGTCTCGCCTGCCGCCTCCATCCTGGTAAGGATCACGTGCGCGATCCGGTGGGCGAGCATGTCCCGGCCGGTCCCGTACCGCACTCCCCTGGCGCGCAGCTCTGCCGCAAGTTCAGCGATCTCACTCGCGGGCACCCGCCACCGGCGCGATCCGCGCGCCAGCATGATCGGCTCGGCGGGCTCGGCCAGCTGTTCCCAGAGCGCGTTCGCGAGCACCTCCGCCATCCGCGCGTCGCCTTTGACCTGGGCTGCCCGCTCGGAGTCGGTGGCTCGCGCCGGCACGGCGGCAGTCAGGTCGGCGACAGAGAGCTGCGCTACGTCAAGCTCGCCCAGCGCGGGCAGGACGTTGCGGATGTAGGCGAGGAACGCCTTATTGGGTCCGATGACCAGCACACCGCCGCGGCCGAGTCGCTGCGCGTGCGCGTACAGCAGGTAGGCCACCCGGTGGAGGCCGACGGCCGTTTTCCCGGTGCCAGGAGCGCCCTGAACGCAAACAGTCTGACTGAGTCCGGCCCGCACGATGTCGTCCTGGTCAGGCTGGATCGTTGCCACGATGTCACGCATCGGCCCGGATCGCGGCCGCTCGATCTCCTCGATCAGGATCCTGCTCGTCGCCGTCGGCTGCCCGGCACCGTCGCCGAACTGCTCGTCCTCGAAGGCAGTCAGTTCGCCGCCGGAAAAGCCGAACCGCCGGCGAAGCCCCAATCCCATCGGCTCGGCTTGGCTGGCCCGGTAGAACGGTCTCGACACCGGCGCTCGCCAGTCGATCACGACCGGCATGCCGTGAGTGTCATGCACGTGGCGGCGTCCAACGTGGAAGTGCTCGCCGTCGGGCGCGTCAGCCAGCTGCTGGCCGGCGTCCGATTGGTCGACGGCCGCGTCCGGGCGGCCGGCCGCAAGGGCGCCCGGACGGTAATCGAGCCGACCGAAAAACAGCGGCGTGTCAGGCAGGTCCCGCAGCGCCTCGGCCCGCCGGAACAAGTCGGCCTTGAGGTATTCCTCGGAGACAGGATCGCCGCCCAGCGCGCGCAGCGACAGCACGTCGGTGCGCATTAGCTCGAGGTAGCGGCGGGAGGAGCGCAGATGCTCGCGCTCGGCAGTAAGTATTCGGTCCGCGGCGTCCGGTGCACTCGCCGACGGCATGACTCATCACCCCCGTGTGGAGAAAGATGCGGACGAGAAAATCGATAACTACCAGGAACGACGGTGGCAGAAGGGCTCAGGATCCTAGCACCGTCGCAGCAACGGGGGCACCTGAATTTCGCCGGGCCAGCCGGCCCGGAGCACGGTACCGATCAGAACAGCACTGACATGAACGTCGCGGCCTGACTGAAACCGACGTGCCGGTAGGCAGCCCGGGCCGGGGCGTTGAAGTCGTTGACGTACAGCGTCACCACCGGAGCGAGCCGCAGCGCGGCCTGCACGACAGCCGCCATACCGCGCACCGCGTGCCCGCGCCCGCGCTCCTCCGGTGGCACCCAGACACCCTGCACCTGACAGGCGTACGGCGTCACGGCCCCGACCTCGGCCTTGAAAATCACCTTGCCGTCGTCGATCCGCGCGAACGACCGGCCGGCACCAATGAGATCAGCCATGCGCGCGCGGTAGGCGGCGCCACCGTCCGCGCCGACCGGCGAGACGCCGACCTCCTCGGTGAACATCGCGATGCAGGCCGGCAGCATCACGTCAAGTTCGCGCGGCCGCACCATCCGGACCAGCCGATCGGGCTCGACCGCGGACGGGCCGGACATCGCCAGCACTGGCTGCACCGGACGCACGTCGCGGGGGGAATCCCAGGCAGGCGCGAGCAACGACCACAGCTGGCTGACCGCCTCAGCTGGTCCGACAATCGATGAACAGCGGCGGCCCTGCGCACGTGCTCTCGCCGCGAACGCCGTAACCGCGTCCGGACCCGCCTGGACCGGCACGAGATTCGCGCCCGAATAGCACAGGGCGCTCAGCGCTCCGCCATCGGTGTAACCCCATAGCTGTCCGCCAAGCCGCGCAGGCTCCAGGCCCGCCGCCCGGATGCGCGCGCTGACGAAGACGTTGGCAATAGGGTCCCGCTCGCAGAGGGCCAGTGCCTCATCGCGATCGTGATCTGTGAGCAGCCGCAGCGACGCCGAACGCCAAGGCCTGGTGCGCAGCACACCTCCAGGGTAACGGCTCGCCGGCGCCTGATACGTCCGGGCGGGCGGGCAAGCTCCAGGGGCGGCCTACGGCGCGACAGCGGCGGGCGGCGGCAGGGCCGGGCAGGTCGTGTTGACCAGGCCGGAACCGCCGGGAAGGGATCCGTCCGCCAGATAGCGATTGAGGTAGCCGTTAACGCAGTCGTTCGGCGGATAGGTCAGCGACTGCCCGTGGTTGCCGCCGCCTTGCACGACGACCAGGCGCGCGCTGGGCAGCAGCTTCCGGGCGACCAGGGCTCCGGCGTAGGGCGTGGCCCCGTCCCTGGTGCCCTGCAGCATCAGGATCGGCGCCAGCCCGGCGGGGTGAATGTGCACCGGCTTAGCCGGTCCCTTCACCGGCCAGAACGCACATGAAGCGTTGAACCAGGTGTTGCCCCAGGTCTCGTACGGCGCCTTAGCGTCGACCTTCCTGGTGTCAGAATTCCAGTAGGCCCAGCTGCGCGGCCAGTTCACGTCGCTGCATTCCACCGCGTTGTAGACGGCGAACTCGTTCTCGCCCTGCTTGCCGATCTGCTGGTAAAGCGGGATCAGCTCAGCCCCGGACCCGCTGCGGACGTAGCTCGACAGGCCTGCCGCCAGGTACGGCCACCATGAGTTGCTGTAACCGCCGACCAGGAAGGTGTCGTTGAGTTCGTCCGGTCCGATCAGCGGACCCGACGGGCCGGAGATCGGATGGGCTTCTAGCCTGCGCATCGTGGCGCTGAAGGTTGAGTTGACTTCAGCTTCAGTCTTGCCCAGGTGGTAGACGGAGTCATAGCGAGCGATCCAGGAGAAGAACGCCGTCATCCGGCCCTGGAATGCGTAGTCCTGCTGAATGTTGTCGGCGAACCACACCCCGTCCGGGTCCACCACGCTGTCAAGCACCATCCGCCGGACCTGGTGCGGGAACAGCGTCGCGTAAACCTGGCCCAGGTAGGTGCCGTACGACACGCCGTAGTAGTTGATCTGCCGCTGGCCTAGCGCTACCCGGATCGAGTCCATGTCCCTGGCCAGATCCTCGGTCGTCATGTACGGCAGCAGCCAGCCATATCGCTTCTGGCAGTCGGCGGCATACTGCTTCGCCCGGTTAACCAGGACCTGTTCGGCCGCCGCGCTGGCTGGCACGTAGTCCGGTCGCGGCTTGGAAAAGAAGCCCGGGTCGCAGCTGAGCGCTGGCTTGGAAGCCCCGACACCGCGCGTGTCGAAGCCCACGATGTCGTACTGCTTCGCGACCTGAGGCGCCAGCCCGGAGGCCACCTCTTGCGCAAACGACAGCCCGCTGGCACCAGGCCCGCCCGGGTTCACCAGCAGCACGCCCTGCTGCTTCGCAGCCGGGGCAGTCGCCGGGACCTCCGACAGCGCCAGTGTGATCTTCCGGCCCGCCGGATTGGCGTAGTTGAGCGGCACCTGCAAGCTGGCACACTGCAACCGCGCCGTGGTCGGGGCAGCACCGGTGGTGACTTGCGGCGGGCACCGGTGCCAGCTCAGCCTCGATGACCCCGCCGCGAGCGCCGACCCGCTCGGCGCCGGCGGGCCAGTGCCCGGCGAGGTGCTGGTCCGCACCGCCGGCGCCGTGCTCGTCCGCGCCGGGGAGGTGCATCCGGCAAGGCCAGCCCAGGTCATCGCGGCAGCCAGAACAGCGGTCAGCGCTCTGCTCATAGCGCCATCCTGCCCAGCCACGACCGGCATGATCCGCGCCGCCGCAACGAGCCCGCGACGTAAACTTTTGCGCCTGTCAGGCCCAGAAGTCTTCGTGATCATCGTCTAGTCGACGGGGAGCTCGGCCTCCGCAGCCAGCTTCATCGCCTCTTCGATGAGCGTCTCGACGATCTGGGCCTCAGGCACTGTCTTGATGACCTCGCCGCGGACGAAGATCTGGCCCTTGCCGTTGCCGGACGCCACTCCGAGGTCAGCTTCGCGGGCTTCGCCCGGGCCGTTGACGACGCAGCCCATGACCGCCACCCGAAGCGGCACCTCGAGCCCGTCCAGTGCCGCAGTGACCTCGTCAGCCAGTTTGTACACGTCCACCTGGGCGCGGCCGCAGGACGGGCAGGACACGATCTCCAGGCCGCGCTGGCGCAAGCCGAGCGATTCCAGGATCGCGATGCCGACCTTGACTTCCTCGACCGGCGGCGCTGACAGCGATACCCGGATGGTGTCGCCGATACCCTCGGCCAGCAGCGCGCCGAAGGCCACTGCCGACTTGACGGTGCCCTGGAAGGCCGGTCCGGCCTCGGTGACGCCCAGGTGCAGCGGGTACTCGCAGCGCTCGGCAAGCAGCCGGTAGGCGTTGATCATGACAACCGGGTCATGGTGCTTGACGGAGATCTTGATGTCGTTGAACCCGTGCTCCTCGAACAGGGAGCACTCCCACAGCGCGGATTCCACCAGCGCTTCGGGCGTGGCTTTACCGTGCTTGGCCAGCAGGCGCTTATCCAGCGATCCCGCGTTGACACCGATCCTGATCGGCACGCCCGCGTCCGACGCAGCCTTAGCTATCTCGCCGACTTTGTCATCGAACGCCTTGATATTGCCAGGATTAACCCGGACCGCGGCGCATCCCGCGTCGATCGCCGCGAAGACGTACTTCGGCTGGAAGTGGATGTCGGCGATCACCGGGATCTGCGACTTGCGAGCAATCTCGGGCAGCGCGTCCGCGTCGTCCTGCGACGGCACGGCGACCCGGACGATCTGGCAGCCAGCCGCGGTGAGCTCAGCGATCTGCTGCAGCGTGGCGTTCACGTCCGCGGTCAGCGTGGTGGTCATCGACTGCACCGAGACGGGAGCGCCGCCGCCGACGGGGACGGCGTGCTTGCCGTGGCCAACGATGATCTGACGCGACGGGCGGCGGGCCGCCAGCGGCTCCGGCGGGAGCTGTGGAATGCCAAGGTCTACTGTCATGACTCGCTTTCGCCTCACACCTGAAGGTGAACGGGATTGAAGATATCGGCAGCTATGAGTAGCGTGCCGAAGCCAACCAGCAGAGCAAATACGAGCAAACTCAGCGGCACCAGCCGCTGGATATCCACCAGCCCGGGATCCGGCCGGCCGAGGAGCCTGTTGAACCATGCCCGGATCCGCTCGAAGATCACCACCGCCAGGTGACCACCGTCCAGCGGCAGCAGCGGCAGCAGGTTGAACGCCCCGACGAAGATGTTAAGGGAGGCGACGATCGCCAGCAGGACGATGACCTTCGCCTGCCACGGCAGCGCCGCCTGCACGACGTCGCCGGTCACCTCGCCGACACCCACCACGCTGCTGACCTGACCGGCCGCCGTGTGCGACCGGTTCTGGTTGAACAGGTCAGGGATTGCCGCGGGCAGCTTCGCGATCGCCGAGGCGGACGACGTCAGCGTGCTCGCGAACTGGTCTCCCGCGTAGCCCCATCCGCCGAGGAAGCCGCTCGGCTGGTACACCACCGCCTCCTCGACACCGAGGTAGCCAGCGGCGCGGCCGGGGACGGCGGCGAGCGTGACGTTGAGGTGCACGCTGCGGCCGTCCCGCTCAACCACGATCGGGACGACCGTGCCTGCTTTCTGCGCCCCGAGCGCGGTGTGCAGCTGATTCCAGCTTCCTACCGGTTTGCCCTCTACCGAAACGATCTTGTCGCCAGCCTTCAGGCCGGCCTGCTGCGCCGGCGACTCGCCGAGGTTGTGCCCGGCACAGGGGTTCGTGGTGAGCAGCGCTTTCGCGCTGGCCGGCACGCAGCCCGCGACGTCGACCTGGCCGTCCGTCAGGACCTTCGGCAGCCCGATCGCGAATGCGAGCACGAAAAACAGGAACAGCGCGAGCACGAAGTGCATGAATGAGCCGGCGGCGAGCACGATGATGCGCTGCCACCCTGGCTGGTTGCGGAACGAGCGCGGCTCGTCGGCGACGTCTATTTCCTCGATCGACGTCATCCCGGTGATCTTCACGAAACCGCCGAACGGCAGCGCCTTAACCCCGTACTCGGTCTCCCCCCAGAAGATGGACCACAGCGTCTGGCCGAAGCCGATGAAGAACTGCGTGACCCGCATGCCGAACTTTTTCGCCGTAGCGAAATGGCCGAATTCATGCAGCATGACCGAAATAAGCAGAGCCACGACGAAGATCAGGACGCCGAACAGGAACGCCAGGTGCTGTCGCGCGACCACGACAAGCGCCACGACGGCCGCGACGACCAAGATCCACACCCAGAGCTTGGTGAGCGAGCCGGTGGTACGCCGACCCCGGCCGTTGCCCCGGTCCTGATCGTTCTGCTCGCCGGGATCGGCCGCGCCTGAAGGACCCATCAGGCGGCGCCTCCCTTCCCCGTGAGCTCTCGTGCGCGGTCCCTGGCCCAGCCATCAGCGCCAAGCACGTCTGCCAGCGTCACGGCAGCACCTGCTGAGTCATGATGCTCCGAGACTACCTGGGTGACCGTA
>Ga0335072_10014555_pt1 | contig 11175 bp, 11 predicted proteins | sample Lox_Sample_21_FD_206725 | JGI IMG/M metagenome (GOLD analysis project Ga0335072, IMG submission 206725) | Soil microbial communities from Loxahatchee National Wildlife Refuge, Florida, United States - Lox_Sample_2.1 | ecosystem: Environmental > Terrestrial > Soil > Wetlands | place: USA... | reverse complement strand
TTCTCGGACTTTCATGCGGCCGAGCGGATCGAGGCCGCTGGTCGGCTCGTCCAAAATCAGCAAATCGGGATTGTTGATGAGCGCCTGCGCAAGGCCGACGCGCTGCTGCATGCCCTTGGAATAGGATTTGATAACGCGTTTGCGCGCCTGTTCCAGTTCAACGAGCTTGAGCAACTGGTCAATGCGCTTGTCCGCTTCGGCCCGCGCCAATCCGAAAATTTTTGCGTAGAAGCGGAGCAGTTCCTCGGCGGTGAGAAATTTGTAGTAGTAGGTCATTTCCGGCAAATAGCCGATGCGCTGGCGGGCGATGGGCTGGCGAACGTCAATGCCGAAGAGATAGGCCGTGCCGCTGGTTGGCGGTATGAAACCGAGCAGGACGTTCATGGTGGTCGTTTTGCCCGCGCCGTTTGGACCAAGGAACCCGAAAACTTCGCCTGCTTGGACCTCCAAATCAAGACCAGTCAAGGCGACTTTGACCGGCTGCCGGAATTCGCGGCTTTTGAATTCCACGCGCAGCTTCTCGGATTTAAGAATGGCGCTCATGCTGTTTCTCCAAAAACATTCTAAATAAAAACTGGAGTGCGCGTCAATTGTAACCGCCGTACCCAAAAAATAAAACAAACGCCCGGAGCTTTTGTCCCAGGCGTTTGTCGGAGACCGCGAGTTGTTTCACGGCAGCACATGCGGCGGATTAACCGTGTTGCCCAAGCTGCACTGAGCTTGAGGATTCACGCCCACCGGTTGCAGGCTGTAATTGCCGCCGGCGGGGCAACCCGGAATTTGATTATTGCTGTTCAGTTTGATGTAGGGACTGACATCATCAGGATAAATGACATTGGCTCCGGGGGCCAAGTCGTCGGCGAAATCAACCTGCTGGACGGCCATTTCTATCTGCCGCAGGTTGTTGATGCAGGCATCGGCCTGTGATGTGGCGCGGGCGCGCATAAAGCTGGGGATGGCGATTGCGGCCAACAAACCAATGATGGCCACAACAATCATAATCTCCACCAGCGTGAAACCCGCCCAGCCCATGGTTCTGGTCGTTTTCATATTGATTCTCTTTCCTTGCGGCGTGAACGACATGGCAGGCGGATTATAACGATTGCAATAAATGTTCACTAATTGCCTGTGATGACCGCAAAAGAAAGATAGCAACACTAGTGCCAGAAGCCGGCTGAAAAACGCGCAAAGAGCCATTGACCGTCCGCAATTGGAAATAAAAAAACCCGAAGCTTTCGCTTCGGGCTGATTTCAATCTGCTTTTTTAATTAAGGCAGAATATGAGGATTTTGCGTCAGTGTGCTAAGCGAGCACGTCGGATTCTGTCCAATTGGATTTACCGTGTAAGTGCCGCCAGCGGGGCAACCCGGAAGCTGGTTGGCTGAGTTCAACTTGATGTAGGGAGTGATGTCTGCATTATCACAGGTTGACCCCGTGGTCTGTCCTGCTTCCAACGCCCATTGATTTTTCGCCGCGTCAATCTGGCGGAGGTTGTTGATACAGGCATTTTGCTGTGCGGTCGCGCGAGCTTTCACGAAGTTCGGAATCGCAATCGCCGCCAACAGGCCAATGATGGCCACGACAATCATGATTTCCACCAGCGTGAAACCCGCCTTGCGGAGGTTCTTCGTCATTTTCATTTTGTGTTATCTTTCTTTCTAATAATGCGGCGTGAACCAAACGGCAGGCGGGTTACAATAATTACAACTGTGGTTCACTGATTGCCTGTCGCGACCGCAACCATTTCGACTCTAGCAGCGGCAATGCCAAAAATTCAAGCTAAAATGGATGGCATTTTTCCTTTCAAATTTGCTCTCAATCTGAACAAAAACCACAAACTGAGCCGCCATCATTATTTATGTAATTCCTTACTCCTGCTCTGAAATGTCCCATTTCAGCGCGATTTGTAATTTTTTGAGACACCGCTAACACTTTGCAGTCTGAGTTACTTTGCTCGCCGTGCGAACCTTTGCGGGTGGATAATCGGGATGATTGACCTTTGATTGCCTTCATCCGGTGAATTACAACCTTACCGGAATATTTTTGGCCGCCAAAAACTTCTTTACGTCGCCAACGCTGTAGGTGCCGAAGTGGAAAATGCTCGCAGCCAGCACGGCGTCGGCTTTGCCTTCGAGCAACACTTCAGCCATGTGCTCCAGCGTGCCCGCGCCGCCGCTGGCCACCACCGGCACGCCCACGGATTCGCTGATGCGCCGCGTGATGACCAAATCGAATCCGGCTTTTGTGCCGTCGGCATCAATCGAGTTCAAAACAATTTCGCCCGCGCCGAGCGCAACGGCCTTTTTCACCCAGTCAATCGCGTCGAGTCCGGTTGGTTTGCGTCCGCCGTGTGAGAACACTTCCCACTTGTCCGGCGCGACTTTTTTCGCGTCAACGGAAACGACGATGCATTGGCTGCCGAATTTTTCCGCGCCCGCGCGAATCAAATCCGGGTTTGCCAGCGCGGAGGAATTGATGCTGATTTTGTCCGCACCGGCGCGGAGCATTTGAAACATTTCCTCGACGGACTTGATGCCGCCGCCAACGGTAAGCGGCATGAAACATTGGTCGGCGGCGCGCTCAATCACGTCCACCATCGTTGCCCGGCCATGTGCGCTGGCGGTAATGTCGAAAAAAACCATTTCATCCGCGCCCTGCTCGTTGTAGCGGAGCGCAAGTTGCACCGGGTCGCCGACATTTTTCAATTCGCCCGCTTCGGCTTTTCCAAATTGAACGCCGCGCGTGACCTTGCCGTCGTGGACGTCCAGGCACGGAATAACTCGTTTCGCGATCATCACGTTCATTAAAAGCGCAGTTTCGTTTTAGGGCAAATCATTCCGCACAGAAAACTGGTGTTTCTTCGCGAGTTGAATTTTTTTTGAACCTTGGCATATTAGTAACTGTCTGGTTAATTAGATTTAAGTCATGAAAAAGTCTCATGTTTTGATTTTGTCAGCGGGAACATTGGCGGTGGTTTTGACTGGCTGCCAGTATCCGAACGGCGAGCCAAACAACACCGGAACGGGTGCATTGACCGGCGCGGCGGTCGGCGCGGCAAGCGGCGCGGTCATCGGCGGACCGCGAAACGCCGGCGCGGGCGCGTTGATCGGCGGCGCGATTGGCGCGATCACCGGCGCGTTGATCGGCAACTCCATGGATGAACAGCAGCGCGAGTATTTGCGCACGCAGGCGCCGCAAACTTACGTGCGCGTGGAGCAAAATCAGCCGCTGGCGGTGGCGGATGTCAAGGCGCTGGCGCAGGCGAAAATCAGCGACGACCTCATCATCAGCCAGATTCGTGCCTCGCATACGGTCTATCATTTGAGCGCGGCGGACATCATAGATTTGCGGAATTCCGGCGTGAGCGAAAAAGTGATTGATTTCATGATCAACACGCCAACCACCATCGGCGGAACGACGGAGGCTCCCCCCACGGAAACCGTCGTCTCCCAACCGCCGCCGCCCGCGCCGACGGAAAACGTTACAGTCGTTGCCCCCGGGCCGAATTATGTCTGGATCGACGGAGAATGGATTTGGAACGGGCGGTGGATTTGGGTGGCTGGGCATTGGGGTTTGCCGCCTTATCCGCACGCGGTCTGGGTTCGTGGATATTGGATTCACGGGCCGTATGGCTGGCACAGGGAACCCGGGTATTGGCGGTGATTTTTCCGCTCGAAAATTTTGCAGCGCCAATTTCAAATTTTTAGACCGGCATTTTGGGTTGTTCGCATGCTAAAATATATTTACTTCGACCGCCATTAAAATATATTGGACGGCTGGTGGCCGATGTGGCGGAATTGGCAGACGCGCTAGACTCAAAATCTAGTGACCTCACGGTCGTGTGGGTTCGACCCCCTCCGTCGGCACCACTAAACAATGGAGTTGTGCCTTCGCACATAATTTGTGCGGTTTTCAAATCACCTTGAATTAGGTTGAATTAGCTTGAAAACCAAAGGTTTACTAAAATTATTTTCAAGGTAAGAAGGTGGTGTGAAGTTGTCGCGATTTTTTGGTCAGCAGATAGGTGATGCGTCCTTTGTTCATCATTGGCAATAAACGTTCTGGGACCTCCCAGTTGGTTCGGGTTTTGAATTTGCATCCGCAGGTTTTCGTGTCACACGAGTCCGATGTCGCGTGGATTTTGCATCAGTTTCATCACGACCGGCCGTTTCGCGCCCATACTTGGGATTCGGACCGGGGACTGAAGCTGACGCTGGAGGCAGCGGGACATTTACTCCACCGCGAGGCGAGTCCGTGGGAAAATTTCGTCGCCGTCCAGATGACGGTGATGGAAAAAGGCAATCCGTGGCTGCCGGGCCAGAAGAAAACCGGCTTGGAATGGATCGGTGACAAAAAGCCGATGCAACACACGGATCCGGAGTTGCTGAAATTTGTGCTGGGAAATTTTCCCGAGGCGCATTTCCTGCACATCGTCCGGCATCCGTTCGAGGTGGTCGCCAGTTCCGACCGGTTCAATCAAACACCGGATGGAGATTTCTGGCTGGGGTTGTCGCCGGCGGAGAAAATGGAGCGATGGGCCTTCCATGAACAACAGGTGTTGCAGCTCCGCCAAACTTTGCCCGGGCGCGTTCACAGTTTGCGCTACGAAGATTTCTGCCGTGAGACCGGGAAAATCCTGACGGGCGTGTTTGAGTTTCTGCAATTGGAACCCGACCCGATCGCGCTCCGGGAAGCCGTGCGCCAAACCCATCCGTTGTCCCGCGCCGTCCCGGCAATAAAATGTTCTGCGGAGGCGGTGCGCATTGCCGCCGCGCATGGCTACGATTTGCGGCGTAAATCCGGCCGGCTCCGGGCGTTGACGCAAAACATTTACTGGCGCGCGGCCAAAAAGCTAAAAGGCTGAAGTCATCATGCATCCGGCTGTCTTCAAGGTGTTCGAGGAAATCTGCCGCGCGCGGGAGATTCGCGGGGCCGTGCTGGAAATTGGCGCGACGCCGGACGATTTCACGCTGTTGAATCTCCCTTCGCTGTCCGGCGCGGCGAAAAGAATCGGAATCAACAAGGCGGGCGAATCCAAGTTCAAGAATTTCGCAATCCTGGCGGTTGACGCCAACGACATGAGCTGTTTTCCCAATCAACATTTTGACGCGGTGCTGTGCAACGCCGTATTGGAGCACGACCGTTTTTTCTGGAAGACGCTGGCGGAAATCCGGCGGGTTGTCCGCGCAGGCGGACTGGTGGCAATGGGCGCGCCGGGTTTCAAGCAATTGCCTTTCGAGCCGAAGCTCCGCCGCTGGCTTGCCCGGTTTTCCCAGTTTTCAAAACAGCCGGACGGCTGGCCGTTGCAACATTCCACGCTCACGCTCGGCGTCCACAATTTTCCCGGCGATTACTACCGCTTCAGCGAGCAGACTTTCCGGGAAGTTTTTTTTGAAGGAATGACGGATGTAGTGGTCAGCACGGTTCTTGTTCCGCCACGCATCATCGGCTCCGGCATTCGCGCTTGAGATTTCAACCCGGCTGGCGGGTAATTTCATTCAGCAACGCCACCCATTTTTCCGCCCAGCACGCAACCGAATAATTTTGCACAACAAATTCCCGCCCGGCGCGGCCAAATGCCGCGCGCAAATTTTCCTGCTTCGCCAGCCGGTGAATGGCTCGTCGCCAATCGTCCGGGCTTGCGGCCCAAAATCCAGTTGAGCCGTCTGCGACAATTTCCCGGTTCACGCCGACGGGCGCGGCAATGACCGGAAGTCCGGCGGCCATGTATTGCAGCAATTTCGCGCCGCATTTGGCGCGTTGATAAGGATTGTCCTGCAACGGCATGAGGCCAACGTCCATGTGATCCGCAATTGTTTTTTCCACGGCGGGCGACCATTTCAAAAAGTGCGCCCAGCCGATGCCTTGCAAAAATCGCGGAAGCTCGTCCGAAATCACCACCAGCTTGAAGGGCAGTTGGCTGCGAATTTCAACCAGCACGTTCATCAACGGAAACAGCGTTTGTTCGATGGACATTGAACTGCCCAGCCAGCCCAATCGCAGCGCGCCGTTCAATCGGTAATCCGTCCGGACGCGATACCAATCCACGTCAACCGCAGTGGGAATCACGACGCAACGGCGGGAAAATCTTGAAAGCTCATCGGCGAGGATTTTGTTTCCGCACACCATAACTTGCGCCCTCCGGCAAAGTTCAAGGAGCCGATCACGACCGGACCCCAGATAAAGTGCATCGTCAATGTCCAGCACCATTGGATTGGGCGCGTATAGAAATGCCCCGCGGCTCACGGGTAATTCGCGGCTGATAACGATGGGTTCATCCAGATGAAGTTCGCGAAGCGCCGCCACGGCCCGCACGGTTTGCCGGCGGCGACGCAGCCGTCGGGCCGCGCGTGTCCACCAGAAACCGGTTTCCGGCAGCGCTTTTCCCATGCCCGAGTCAAAATGATGCATCCGCAAATTCCAGCCGAGACGCGGAAAATGATTTTCATAGGCGGCAATTCGCAGCCGCGAGGACGGGTGGTTGACGCCCAACGTAAATGCGAGAAGCTGTTTCATGCCGGGGAAATTTTGCCGGATAAAAGACCTAAGTAGAGCGCCTCGAGTCGTTGGAATTGAAGTTCTTGATTGAATGATGGCGCCAATTGCCGTGCCGACACGCCAAGCTGATTCCGCAGCCCCGCATCCAGCAACCGCCGCAAAATTCCCGCCAATTCTTCCGCGTCGCCCGGCTGGTTCAAAATCAATCCATTGATTCCGCCGCTGATAAAATCCGCGGACCCGTCGAACCGGCTTGTGACCGTCGCGCAGCCTGATGCGAGCGCTTTCAAAGTCGAAAGGCTGCCGGCGTCGTGATAAGTCGGATGCAGGAAAATGTCTGCCGCGCGATAATAGTCGTCAACGCTTTTCACCCAGCCCACCAGATGACAGCAATCGTGAAGGCCACGCTGGTTGATTTCCTGTTGAAAAATTCCGTCCTGATTATGGCCCGTGACTATCACCAGAAATTTTTTTCTGGTCTCCGCATCCAAATGCGACAAGGCGCGAAGCAGCGTCATCACGCCCTTGAGATAAAAATTGGTGGCGGTGGCGAGCATGAGCAGGCGGTCGCCGACGCCGAGTTCGCGGCGCCATTGCTGGATGATTTCCGGCGGCGAAGAAACAAACTCACGGATGCCGTTGTGAATGACGATGGAATTTTTACAACCGAGCTGCGCAAAATCAGCGGCGACTCTTTTGGAACACGCGACCAGAATCCGATGCTGGCGACGTTGCTGCCATTGCAGCCGAACGTCGCGCCAAAGGCGAACGTGCCAGAACCGGCGGAAGCGCAACATCGGCGGGAAGGCCCGCAACTGGCGCCGCCAGTTATGAATGAGTGAACCCATCAGCGGATGAAAAACATCGGAAACCGGCAGGCAGCCCGTGTCATGCACAATGTCAGCGGAACGGTCTTTCACCAAATTTTGCAATGCGGCAGCGCGCTTCCAGGAATTTTTTGTGTGTTGCGAGGTTGGCAAGGTCAATAAATCGCAGGATTCGGCATCGGAAGTTTCCGCCCGTTCGCAAACCACGCAAACGCGATGGCCGCGGGCCGTGAGCCACGCCGCGTAATTTTGCAGCCACTCGGACGCTCCGCCGTATTCCGGCTCGTAAATGCCGATGGCCAGAACAATGCGGAGAGATTTGGAAACTGGATTCATGTTCAGGAAGCCCGACGCAAAAGTTCGTCGGCGGCCTCCGCCATTTCCTGCCAGGAAATTTGTTGAAGGCACCAGACCGTTTCGGTGCGCGCAGGGGTGTAAATGCACCGCCAGTTGCAACCGGCGCACGGCACCGGACGATAAAGCACTTTCGTCAACATAGCGGCTTCGCGCGGATATGGAAAATATCTCGCCGGAAGACCGCTGCCGCCGACGGCGATGGTCGGGCGATTAAGCGACACGCCGAGGTGATAAATTCCACTGTCGTTGGAAATCACCATTTCAGCGCGGGCCAGCACGCCGGGCAAATTTTCGGTCGGGATTTTTCCGCACAGGTCAACCAATTCAGGGTTTTCGCCATCGCCGTCCAGCCACCGGAGTGGAAAATCATTTTTTTTGTCGCCGATGACGACGACGGCCAGTTTGTGTTGCGTCGCAACCTGCCGGGCGGTCCGCAGGAAATTTTCCAACGGCCAGGAACGTCTTGCGTCGGACGCATTGGGCGCGAGCACGAGATAGGAAGACTTGGGAACAGCAACGTTGCTGGCTTCCTGTCCATTTTTCCCTAAACGCCACGGTTCTGAAGGAATTGGCATCCTCATTCCGGCCATGAATTCGGAATACCGTTCCAATTCGTGCATGGGCGCGGGCTGCGGCGCGATGAGCTTGGTGTAAAAACGGTCGCCGAGCCATCGTTCCTGCGGGCTGATAAAGGGCGCATGGCCGGCGCTGCCGATTTTTTCACGGGCGCCGGTCGCGCGCACGAGACAATCTTCCACGCGGAGCATGCGGTTGAATGTCGGCTGCACAGCGATGGCGAAACGGCCGGCGACACATTTGAGAATTTTCGCCCGGTAGGAAAATTTACGGGTGAAACGGTGTCGGTCAATTCCTTCCACCGCGTCCACTTCAAAATTGCGGCGCGCGAACTCGATATGTGCCGGATGCACGAACAAAACCGCCCGCAAACCTTGTGAACGCAGATGACTGGCCAGACGCACGATCGCATTTCCGGCGAGCAGCAAATCACCCAAGCCGTGCAGACAAAAAATGGTGCCTTCCTGCCGCCGGGATTTTTTCCGGCAGGCCAAAAGGACGATGGAGTCAAAGCACAACAACAACCCGGCGCGCAACAGCCGGATCCAACTGTCGAGATGGTTGCGAAGTTTTGATTTCACAAAAGAAGCCGCCATTGGTCGGCCAGACTTTCAGCCAGATTGTGTTGAGGCCGCCAGCCGAGATTGAACATCCGTTCCGGGTTGCCGATGCTTCGCCAGAGCACATTTGGCGATATTTCACCAGGTTCGGCTTTAATTTCCACGCCGGTCAGGCGTTCGATGAGGCTGGCGACAAATTCCACGGTCCGGCCTTTTCCGGTGCAAACATTCGCCACCGCCGGCGGCTTGGGCGATTCCGCCAGTGTCACGAGCGCACGGGCAACGTCCCGCACGTCAATCCAGTCACGGACATGATTTGCGGAATACACCCGCGGTGAATGTTCGCCCTGCCGAATCCGCTCCAGCAATGCTCCCGCAAAAAAATGGCTGCTCTGGCCGGGACCGACGGGATTGAACAAGCGCGCTGTGATTACGTCCAGACCCTTTGCCGCAAACCGGCGGGATATTTCAAATTGTTCGCACTTCGCGCGACCGTAATCCGAAAGCGGACGCGGCGCATCGGTTTCGGACGAACCTGCTTCCGGTGAATTGCCGTATTCGGCGGCGGAACCGAGCAACACGACGCGGCAGGCCGGTTGTTCCGCCTTCACCGCTTCAAGAATTATTTCGGCGCTCTGAATATAAAAAACTTTCAGTTCGGAACTGGCGGCTGTCGGAGAATGTCCAATGGCGTTCAGCAGGATTGACGGTTGCAATTTTCGCAGGAGCGCGCGGAAATTATCGGAGTCAAAAATATCAATGGCGTGCCAGGATTTTCCAGCGGCAGCGTCCGGCAACGGAGCTGACCGACCGGCTCCAAAAATCCGATAATCGCGGGCTTTGAGAATTGCAAATACGGCGCGGCCAATAAATCCGGACGCCCCCAGCACCAGGCAGTGGGAAGAATCGTCGCCGCGCGAAAATGATCGATTCGATATTTTCACTTCTCTGCTGCCGGGGTCGTTTTGGGCCAGCCGGCCATGCGAAATTGATCTTGGTTTTGTTCGAATAGTTTCTGGGCGGCCTCGTAATCCTCCCGCCGGCCGATGTCCAGCCAGACGGCGTCCGATTCGAAACACGCGACCTTTTTTTTGTGGGCCAGCAATTTCAAAACGAGTTCGGGAAAATCGAAATGCCGTCCGGGCGGAATGTATTCCAACGCCCGCCGGTCGTAGATGTAAATTCCCATGCTGACGGGATATTCATATTGCGGTTTTTCGATGTAGCCGGTGACTTCGCCGTCCTGGATTTGCATGACACCGAGATCAATGTTGACCTGTTTCCGGTGGCTGGCGATGGTCAGCCACGCGCCGCTCTCGCGATGAAAATTGATCAGGCGCAGGTAATCAATCGTCGTCAGCACGTCGCCGTTCATCACAAGAAATGTTTCCGGCAAATCCGGGACCAGCCGAAGCGAACCGGCGGTGCCGGTGGGCTGCTCTTCATCCACAAATTGCAAATTGATCTGGCGGCTCAAAGTTTTTTGCGCGGCAAAAAAGGCGCGGATCAATTCCCCGAGATGGCCGAGAGTCAGCGTTGCGCTTTCAAAACCATTGGCAATCAGTTGACGGATGATCACTTCCAAAATCGGGATGTCGCCGACCGGCACAAGCGGTTTTGGCAGAACGGTTGTATATGGCGCCAGGCGCGTGCCGCGGCCTCCGGCCAGAATCACGGCTTTCATACGGTATATTCCTCCGGACGATATAACTCCGCATGGCTCCGCATCCATTCAATAGTCCGGCTTAATCCGTCTTGAAGGGAAACCGTCGGTCGCCAGCCCAGCAATTTTGCCGCCTTGCTGTTGTCGCTGACCAACCTCTGCACCTCGCTGGCGGAGGGGCGCAGGCGTTTTGGATCGGCGACGATGGCTGGAGTGACTCCGAGCAGTTTGAAAATGGTCTGCGCCAATTCCTGGATGCTGACGGCTTCGCCGGTTCCAAGATTGATGACCTGGCCAGTCACGTCGTCAGCTTCAGCGGCGCGGATGAACCCTTCGACCGTGTCGGAAACAAATGTCAGATCGCGGATTGTGTCCAGCGAACCGAGCCGTATGGAATTTCCGTGCAGAGCCTGGGCGATGATGCTTGGGATCACCGCGCGGGCCGACTGGCGCGGGCCATAGGTGTTGAACGGCCGCACGGTGACGGCAGGCAATCCGTATGAACAAACAAAGCTTTCAATCAATTTGTCGGCGGCAATTTTGGACGCCGAATAAGGCGATTGCCCCTGCAGTGGATGTTCTTCATCCACCGGCGTGCGGCGCGCAGTGCCGTAAACCTCGCTGGTTGAAGTGTGCACAAACCGTTTTACGCCGCTTTTGCGCGCGGCTTCGGCGAGATTCAGTGTGCCGACCA
>Ga0335072_10014554_pt1 | contig 11176 bp, 9 predicted proteins | sample Lox_Sample_21_FD_206725 | JGI IMG/M metagenome (GOLD analysis project Ga0335072, IMG submission 206725) | Soil microbial communities from Loxahatchee National Wildlife Refuge, Florida, United States - Lox_Sample_2.1 | ecosystem: Environmental > Terrestrial > Soil > Wetlands | place: USA: Florida... | reverse complement strand
GTCGTCCCCGTTCAAGATCTCCGCCCTGGTTCTGAGCGAGGCCAGGTCCGTGCCTGCCTCCGGTTCGGTGTACCCGATGGCGAAAACGATCTCGCCCGCGAGGATGCCGGGCAAGTACTCCCGTTTTTGCTCCTCGCTGCCGAACCGCTGGATCACCGGCCCGATCGTGTTGATGGTCACGAACGGGAACGGCACGCCCGCCCGCTGCACCTCGTCGAACAGGATGTACTGGTCGGTCAGCGGCCGGTCCTGGCCGCCGTATTCGGCGGGCCAGCCGAGTCCCAGCCACCCGTCGTGGCCCAGCCGGCGTACCACCTCGCGGTAGGCGGGCCGGCTGTCCTGGGCGATGGCCTCGCGCACCTGTGGCGTCATCAGCTTCGCGAAGTACGCGCGCAGGCGCTGGCTCAGCTCCTGCTGCGCGGCCGTGTATTCCAGGAACATCCCGTTCTCACCCTCTTCCGCGTTACCCCGGCAGCAGCGCGGTGCGGCCGTGCGTGGCGAACTGAGTGGCCAGGGCCTCGCGGTCCGCCGCCTGCAGCGGACGGTAGCCCGATGCCGGGTCCGGGCACCAGTACACCGGGTCATCGGTCAGCCATGCCTCGCGGCGCAATCCGGTCTTAGTGGTCTTGTGGTTGCCGGTGACCGGAACCCGGCCGATGATCCGGACGAACCGCGGGCGCCACTTGGTGCCCAGGTCCGGCTGGCCGTCGAGAAAGGCGGCCAGCGCCCGCGGGTCGAACCTCACCCCGTCGGCCATCTGCAGCGCGCACATGACCTGGTCTCCGGTTCGCGGATCGGGGACCGCGTACACCAGGCTGGCGGCCACGTCGGGCCAGCGCTCGATGATGCGCTCCACCGGCCCGGCGGCGAAGTTCTCGCTGTCCACGCGGAGCCAGTCGGTGGAGCGCCCGGCAAAGTAGAAGTACCCGGCCTGGTCCCGGTAGCCCAGGTCACCGGTCCAGAAGTCATCGCCACGGACGCGCTCGGCCTGCGCCTCGGGGTTCTTGTAATAACCCTCGAACCGCGCCGCCGTTCCCATCACCACGATCTGCCCGATCGACTCGCCCGGGTTGAGCAGCCGCCCCTCCGGTGACATGCGGGCGGCCGGGCACTCCTGCCCGGTTTCCTCGCTCATCACCCGCACATCCGCGCCGCCCAGCGGCAGCCCGATTGACCCCGGCGGCGAGCCCGGGGGGCGGTTGATCCGCACCATCCCCTCGCTCATGCCGTAGCCTTCCGACACGCGGCAGCCGAACCGCGCGCAGAACCGCTCCGCGTCGGCCACCGACGCCTCGGTACCGGCGGCCAGGCTGAGCGTGCTGCCAGAATCACGCGGATCCTCCGGGACGGCGAGCACATAGCTGAGGGCCCGGCCGACATAGTTGACGTAGGTCACGCCGTGGCAGTGCAGATCCCGCACGAAGCCGGACGCGGAGAACCTCCGGGACAGGCACAGAGTGGCGCCCGTGTACATCGACGGGGCGAAGTTCATCATCATGGAGTTGCCGTGAAACAGCGGCATGCTCAGGTAGCTGACCGAGTCGCGGGTCAGCTCGGTTCGCTCCTGCATCGCCCGGGCCAGCATCCCGAACCGGCCCTGCGAGCAGATCACCGCCTTCGGCGCGCCGGTCGACCCGGAGCTGAACAGCAGCAGCAGGATCGCCCCGGGGCTGGGCAGCGCGGCCGGGAGCTTGGCGCCCCGGTACGGACTCAGCAGGTCTTCATAGAACGGGTCGTCGATGTTGTGGATGCGCTTCGCAGGCACACCGTGGTCGAGGCCGGCCAGCAGGCTGGCCAGCGAGTCCTCGGTGATGATCAGGTCGCAGTCGGTGTGGCGGATGTCGGCCGCCAGCTCGGGTCCACGGCGGGTCGGGTTGATGCCGACCACCACGGCGCCGGCCAGGGCGGCGGCGCACGTCCAGTAGAGATAGTCGGGAACGTTCTCCAGCAGGATGCCGATGTGCAGCTGGCGCTCGAGGTGCGCAGGGCGCCCGTCACCCCCGGCGCCCTGCGCAGCGCCGCCGTCACCCCCGGCGCCCTGCGCGGCACCCCCGTCACCCCCGGCGCCGTGCGCGGCACCCCCGTCGCTCCCGGTGCCGTGGGGGGCGGCGCCGTAGGTCGCGGAAAGGAAGGCCGCGCGATCGGCCGCCTCCTGGACCACGTTTCCCCAGGTACGCCGCTCATGGCCGAACACGACACCGACGTTGCCGTCCCCAGCTCGCGCCCGGACCACTTCGGCGAACGTGTTCACAGCGGCCACCTCCGGGACTAGCCTAAACCTGCGAAGCAAGCGCTTGGCCGGTTGATCGTAACAACCAGGACACGGCTGCGTCATATCTAGGTTCCATCGCCTTGACCGAGGTGATCGGGGTCACTAATGTTGCCGGTCAAGCAAGCGCTTGGTCGCATCCAAAGGGGTGGTGGAAATATGAGACGCCGATTGGTGGCAACCTCAGTGCTGCTTGCTGCTGCACTGAGCGCCGCCGCATGCAGTTCCAGTTCAAACACCGCGACTGGCCAGGACAGCAGCTCTGCTCCGTTCCGGGTCATGGTGACCGGCGGGCTCAGCGCGACCGGCGTGCTGGCGGCCAACGCCGAGACCTCGGTCCTGTCGGCCAAAGCCGGGGCGAAGGTGATCAACGAGGAGGGCGGCATCGACGGCCGCAAGGTGGTCGTGACCGTCTCCAACGACGCCGGCGACCCGACGACCGCGGTGACCAACCTGCTCAACGCCATCCACTCCGGGAACGCGCCCGATCTGTACCTCAACTCGGGCCCGTCGACGATCTCGGCCGCGACCTTGCCGATCCTGACCTCGAACCACATCCTGTCCTTCAACATCGGCCCCACCGTGAACTCCTTCGACGCGGCCAAGTTCCCCTACAACTTTGACCTGTCTCCCAGCCCGACGGACTACGTCAAGGGTTTCATCCCGGCGATGAAGGCGGCCGGCTACAAGACGGTCGGCATTATCCACGGCAACGACGCCTACGGCTCGGTGTTCGGCGCCGACGCCGCCGCCGCGTTCCAGGCGGCGGGCTTCAAGATCACCTCGAACCAGGCCTACGACGTGACCGCGCTGAGCATGATCCCGCAGCTGCAGGCGATCCAGGCCACCAAGCCCAACGTGCTGATCATGGACGGCTACGGCGCTCCCGTGGGCTACCTGCTCAAGGGCCTGCAGCAGCTCGGCTGGAACGTCCCGATCCTGGCTGACAACTCGGTCACGGCCACCAGCCTGGTCTCCACCCCGCCACCCGCCGGGTACGAGGGTTCGTCGCTGGTCAAGAACCTGAAGATGCAGGCGTTCAACAGCACGGTGTACTCGGCGTCGGCCACCCTGGTGAACCAGGCCGTCAAGGCCATGACCAGCCTGGGCAAGATCGACTCCACGCTCATCCTGGCTTACAACTATGACGCGCTCCCGCTCGTGTTCGCGGCGGCCAAGTACGCGCACTCGACCACCCCGGCTGCCCTCGCCGCCGCGCTGGCCAAGCCGGCCGTACAGGCGGCCGCCAAGACCGCCATCTTGTCCCGCTACAACTTCACGGCCGCCAACCACTCGCCGGCGCCAAGTTCCAGCGAGTTCACGTTCATCACGCCGACCGAGATCGTCAACGGGCAGTACGGGCACCCCTGACGATCGCCAAGCATCCGGGCCGCGCCGACTGGATAGGCCCCCGGCGCGGCCCGGATTCCAGGCTCCCGGTCAGGCTACTGAGTGACGGTCCAGCCGCCGTCGACCGTGAGCAGGATGCCGTTGACATAGGAGGCGAGTGGCGAGAGCAGGAACAGGATGGCCCAGGAGATCTCGTCGGGGGATGCCATCCGGTGCAGCGGGATGCGGGCCAGGACCCGCTGGCCGATGTCACTCGTGGCGAAGCCCGCCAGCCGTGGGGTGTCCGTCATCCCCGGCGCGACCGCGTTGGCCCGGACGACATCGCTGCGGTGAGCGGCGAGATGACGCGTGTAGCCCATGATGCCGGCCTTGACGGCCGGGTACCAGTCGGGAGCGGTGCCGATCAGGTTGCCTGCCACCGACGCCACGTTGACCAGCGCCGCCTCGTCCTGACGGCCGCGGTCAAGCCAGGCCGTTGCCACCCGGCGCATGCTGCCGATCCCGGCTACGATCGCGTCGTCGAAATCGAACTGCGCGGCGCTGGCCGGGCCGGCGTTGTTCACCAGGTACCGCGCCTCCCCAAGCCGGGCGGAGGCCGACAGCGCCTCGGCCACCTGGTCGTCGTCGGTGACATCGGCGGTCACGGCCACGGCCTGGCCGCCAGCTTCCTTGATCTCACGCACCGTCGCGGCGACGCCGTCCGCGGCGACATCCCAGGCCGCCACCGCGAGCCCGACAGCCGCGGCATTCATCGCGGTGGCCCGCCCGATCCCACTGCCCGCCCCGGTAACGACCACCACGTCTCCGGCAGTGAACCCGAGCATCACTGGCCTGTTCAGAGCCAACATTCCTGCCTTTCACGCGGTCAGACCTTGTTTGCTAGGCTACCAAGCGTTTGGTCAACCGCGCATTAGAAGCCGTCGCGCTGGAACTCAAGAGGAAGGCGTCGCGGATGCGTCTGAACGGGCTGGTCGCTCTCATCACCGGCGCGGCGAAGAGCCAGGGCCGAAGTCACGCCATCCGGCTGGCCGAGGAAGGCGCGGACATCATCGCCGTCGACATCTGCCGCCAGATCGACTTCGTCCCCTACCCAATGGCCACCGAGGACGACCTGGCCGAGACCGTCGAGGCCGTCAAATCACTCGGCCGCCGTATCGTCGCGGCCGTGGCTGACGTTCGCGACGCAGCCAGCCTGCAGGCCGCGGTCGGCCAGGGAGTGAGCGAACTCGGCCGGCTGGACATCGTCTCCGCCAACGCCGCCATAACCAGCGTGCAGAAATACAGCGACGTCACGCCGGAAATCTGGAACACGACCCTGGATGTCAACCTGACGGGTGTCTGGAATACCTGCGCTGCCGCGATTCCGCACCTGATCGCCACGGGCGGGGGGTCGATCACGATCACCAGCTCCTCGGCCGGAGTCCGGGCCCTTCCGTTCTACCTCCCGTACGTGGCCGCCAAGCATGCGCTCGTGGGCCTGGCCCGCACCCTGGCGCTGGAACTCGCCGACCAGAACATCAGGGTGAACCTGATTCACCCGACCGGCGTGGACACCCCGCAGGCCCACTCCGAGGTCCTGCCCGGCCTGCTCGATGAGCGCCCGGACCTGCGCCCGATGTTCATGAACACTTTGCCGGTGACCCACATCCAGCCGGTCGACGTGAGCAATGCCCTGCTCTACCTTTCCTCGGACGACGCCCGCTACGTGACCGGCACCTGCCTGATGGTGGACGCGGGCTCCACCATCCGGTGATGTCTTGGACCACGTGACGGACACCGAGGATTTGGTGCGCGCGCTGGCCGACCAGCGTGCTCTCGAGCGGCTCACCGAGGAATACGCGCACGCGACCGACCGGCGGGAGCCCGGCCGGGCGGCGGCACTTTTCACCGAGGACGGGCTGTTCACGATGTTCATGGACGGCACCGAAAACGAGCCGGCCGCGCATTACCGTGGGCGCCCGGCCATCACAGAGGCCATCGCCTCGGTGACCCGCTATGACGCCACGACCCACTTCCTCGGGCAGCGCAGCTTCGAGGTCGACGGTGACCAGGCGCAGGGAGAGACCTACTGCCTGGCCTACCACGTACGCAAGAAGCCCGGGCTTCAGGTCAACGTGGTGCTCGCCATCCGCTATCTCGATACGTGCGTGCGGCGCGACGGCCGGTGGCTGCTGAGCGAACGCAGGCTGGTCACCGACTGGATGGAACGGTCAGAGCACAGCCTGGCCGATCGCCGGTGACGCGCATAACCTGGCCGGCTGAGGTCTGTCACGCGACGAAAGGGCGCCCGTGGCCGAGTACGAGCTTCCGCGCAGGTCCAACCTGGAGCGCGTTCCGCGCTGGGACACGCTCGACGACGCGATCAGGCACTGGGCCGCGGCCAAGCCCGACGCGGCCGCCTTCATCGAGCCGGCCGGCCGGCTGACCTGGGCTGCCTACGACGGCTACGCGACCCTGCTGGCCGCCGCGATCGCCGGCCAGGGGCTCGGTCAGGGCGAGAAGATCGGCATCTGGATCCCCGACGGCTGCGCCGTGCACGTCGCCATGACCGCGTGCATCAGGGCCGGGGTGGTGTTCGTGGGCGTCGGCGCCCGGTCGGGAGACCGGGAACTGCGGCATCTGCTGGGCAAGAGCGGCGCCACCACGCTGCTCACCGTGCCGGATATGGCGGGGCGCGACACCAGAGAGGTCTTCGAGCGGATGCGGGCCGACCTGCCCGCCCTAACCCGCTACCTGAACGTCTACGACTGGGTGCCGCAGCCGGCCAGCGTGGTCGGCCACGCGGCGGCCGCGGACGTGCTCGCGGAGGCGGACCGGCGCATCGCCGGGCGGCGGACGCCGGTGGACGGCATCTGCCTGCTGAACTCAACGTCCGGCACGACCGGGCTGCCCAAGATCGTCGTCCACGACGAGCGCCGGTGGCTGAAGTACCACGAGTACTCGGTCGACGCGGGCGCGCTGACCACCGACGAGATCTGCATGAGCGTGGTGCCCGCGCCGTTCGGCTTCGGGCTGTGGACGGCGCACTTCACGCCGACGCTGCTGGGCGCCCCGGCGGTCGTCCTGCCGCGGTTCGACCCGACGGTGACACTCGAGATGCTCGAGTCGGAGCGGGTGACCGTCTTCATGGCCGTGTCGACGCAGTTCGTGATGCTGCTGGGCCACCCGGAGTTCGACCGCTTCGACCTGAGCCGGCTGCGTGTCATGTACACCGGCGGCGAGGCCGTGCCGTGTCACAAGGCGGAGGAGTTCGAGGCGCGCACCGGCGCCACGATCCTCAACATGTACGGGTCGAACGAGACGGGCGTGCAGAGCTACACGACCATCGACGATCCGCGCGAGCGGCGCCTGGAGACCGGGGGGCGCGTGATACCGGAGACACGGGTGCGGCTGTTCGCCGAGGACGGCTGCGAGCTGCCGTTCGGCGCGCAGCCCGGGCGGCCCGGGCGCCCCGGCTCGGTCGGCATCGTGCGCTCCCGCGGCTACTACGACGATCCGGCGGCGAACGCCGAGCTGTTCACGCCGGACGGCTGGATGCTCATGGGCGACCTGGTGACGATCGACGAGGATCACTACCTCACCGTCGTCGGGCGGACATCGGACTTCATCATCCGCGGCGGCAAGAACATCAGCGCGCCCGCCGTCGAGGACGAGGTGAGCAGCATGCCCGGCCTGGTTCGGTGCGCGGCGGTCGCGATGCCGGACGAGGTGTTCGGCGAGCGCGTGTGCATCTACGTCATCCCGGCCCCGGGTGCCGAGATCACCCTGGACAGCGTCCGCGCGCACCTCAGCGCCCGGGGGGTGAGCAAGGAGTGGTTCCCCGAGCACCTGGTCGTGGTCGGCGAGCTGCCGGTCGCGCCGGGCGGCAAGCTGGCCAAGTCGGTATTGCGCGAAGACATCCGCCGGCGCATGGCCGAACTCGGCGTCCGCGGCCGCGACTGATCCGAAGCGAGCAGCAGCGTAGCGCTACACTAAGCGCTGAAGCAAGCGCTTGGTTGATAGGTGAGGCGATGGACGACAGCCTGGAGGCACCGCGGGGCGCGGCGCACAGCGACCGCGGGCCGGCGCGAAGCGGCCGGCCGGCGCACAGCGACCGCGGGCCGGCGCACAGCGACCGCGGGCCGGCGCGAAGCGGCCGGGGGGCGCACAGCGACCGGGGGGCGGCGGGAAACGACCGGGTGGGGCCGGTAGATCCGCGGCTGAGCCTGTCCGTGCCTGGGCTGGGCGAGCTGCCGCCGGTACTCCGGCTGGAGGACCTGGTCACGCGGGTACTTGCGCCTAACCCGGGGCTGTGGGCGCTGGACGGCACCAACACCTACGTCGTCTGCGCGCCCGGAGCGGCGGAGGCGGCGGTCGTCGACCCCGGCCCGGCCGATGCCGGCCATCTCGCCCGGGTGGAGTCCGCGCTCACCGGCCTGGGCGCGCGCTGCCGCTGGATCCTCGTCACCCATCACCACATCGATCACGCCGAGGCGGCGCTGCCCTGGGCGGCCCGGCTCGGCGCCACGGTGGCGGCCGGCAGCGAGGCGGTGGCGGGTCCGCGCGGGCGGCTGCTGGCCGACGGCGACCGGGTCGAGCTGGCGGGCGCCAGCGTGGATGTGGTCGGGACTCCCGGGCACTGCGGTGACCACCTGGCCTTCCGCCTCGAGTCCGGGACGGTGCTGGTCGGCGACCACATCCTGGGCCGCGGCACGTCGGTGATCACCTACCCGGAAGGCGACCTGCTGGCCTACCTGGACTCGCTGCGCCGGGTCCACGATCTCGGCCCGGACGCCCTGTACCCGGGGCACGGGCCGGAAATGCGGGACGACCCATCGGCCGTGATCGAGTACTACCTGGCCCACCGCCAGTTCCGTGAGCAGCAGATTCTGGCTGCCCTGAGCGGCGGCCCGATCGGCATTCGCGGCATCGTCGAGCAGATCTACGTCCGGACCGACCGCGGGCTGCTCGGCGCCGCCGAGCAGTCGACGCGAGCCACCCTGCACAAGATGCTTGCCGAGGGCACCGTGGCGATCGGCCGGGACGACGTGGTCAGCCTGCTGGGACAGCGGGAGCAACCATGACCGACCCAACGGCGCTGCCGTGTGCCGCCGTGGCCGGCTGGCTGGCCACCCGCGAGGTGGCGATCGAGCCGCCGCTCAGCGCCTCGCTGATCACGGGAGGCCGGTCGAACCTGACCTACCGGATCGCCGACGCCGCCGGAGCGCAGTGGGTGCTGCGCCGGCCGCCGCTGTCCGGTGTCATCGCCTCGGCCCACGACGTGCTGCGCGAGTACCGGATCATGGCCGCGCTGGCCGGCAGCGGGGTTCCGGTCCCCGTGATGGTTGCCGCCTGCGACGACCTGGACGTGATCGGCGCCCCGTTCTTCGTGATGGACTACATCGACGGCGTGGTGCCACGAGACCAGGCGACGGTGGAGGCCCAGCTGACCGGGACAGCGCGAGCGGCGGTCGGGGCGTCGCTGGTGGACGCCCTGGCCGGGCTGCACGCGATCGATCCGGCCGACGTCGGGCTGGCCGGCCTGGGTAAGGGGAACGACTACGTGAGCCGTCAGCTGGCGCGGTGGGAGCGCCAGCTCGAGCGTCTCGGCATTACCGAAGACGCACGCCTGCGCGACGTGCTGGTCCGGCTGCAGGCCGGCGTCCCGGAGCAGCGCGAGGTGACCATCGTGCATGGCGACTTCCGCCCGGGCAACGTCATCGTCGGCCCGGACGGCCGGGTGCGCGCGCTGCTGGACTGGGAGCTGGCCACGCTGGGTGACCCGCTGGCCGACCTGGGCTGGCTCATGGCGTACTGGGGAGCGCCTGGCGATGGAGTGCCGCTGCCGGTGCCGACCCGGGCCGCCAATTTCGAGCCGCGGGAGCTGCTCAGCGCGCGCTACGCGCAGCTGACCGGGCGGTCGCTGGACGACCTGGACTTCTATCTGGCGTTCTCGCTGTGGCGGCTGGCCGCGATCATCGCCGGGGTGAACGCACGCGCCCGGCTCGGCGCGTACGGCAACGCGCCGGTCGACGTGGCCGACGATCGGGTCGAGCAGCTGGCCGCGGCGGCCCGGGCGGCAACGGAGGTCGCTGGACGATGAAGTACGACGAGCTGCCCGAACTCGGTGACCTGGGCGTGCGCCATGCGTGGGACGTCTGGCCGAACTCGCTCGGCACGCTGAACCGGATAACGCCCCAGTCGGTGCTGAACGCGCTGGCCATTCCGCGGCAGGGCCGCCGGATCAGCCTGGACCTGCCGCTCGGCTCGGTCGACCCACCGCTGTACGGCCGAACCCAGCTCACCCACCGCGTGTTCGAACGCAACCGCAACATGGTCGAGGACGAGCTCACCGACCTCGACCCGCAGGGGTCCACCCAGTGGGACAGCCTGCGGCACATCCGGGCGGGGAGGTTCGGTCACTTCCGCGGCGAGCTTGGTCCGGAGCTGGGCATCGACACGTTTGCCGGGCACGGCCTGGTGATGCGCGGCGTGCTGCTCGACCTTCCCGCGTACTGGGGACAGCCGCCCGACGCGTTCACCGGGCGGCCGATCACCGCTGCCGAGCTCGCGGCGTGCGCCGGCCAGGCCGCGATCCCCATCCAGGAGGGGGATCTGCTGCTCGTGCGCACCGGATGGCTGGCCGCGTACCGCTCACGGGGCGGTGTGCCCGACGACATGCTGGCCATGCCGACCAGCATCGGCCTCGACGCGTCCGCGGACATGGCCCGCTTCCTGTGGGATAGCGGCTGCTGCGCGGTCGCGGCCGACAACCCGGCCGTCGAGGTGCTGCCGGGCAGCCGAGAAGTCGGGTCGCTGCACCGCCGCCTCATCCCGGCGCTGGGCATGCCGCTCGGCGAACTGTGGGACCTTGACGGGCTCGCTGCCGCGTGCGCGCAGGCCGGCCGCTACGAGGTCTGCGTCGTCTCGGTGCCGCTGCGCGTCCCGGGCGGCGTGGCCTCGCCCGCCAATGCCGTCGCCATCATCTGAACCCGATCGCTACCGAGGTGGCCAAATGAACCCAACGCTCCGCACTCAGGCCTGTGACCTGTTCGGGGTGCGCTACCCGATCGTGCAAACCGGCATGGGCTACGTGGCCACACCCGAGCTGACCGCAGCCACGTCGAACGCGGGAGGCCTGGGCATTCTGGCCAGCGGCCCGCTCACCGTTGCGGAGACCGACACCGCGATCGCCCGGACCAAGGAACTCACCCCCAACCCGTTCGGCGTGAACATGCGCGGTGACGCCCCCGACCTGCCGGAACGGGCCAAGCTGCTGGTCAAGCACGGAGTGCGCATCGCGTCGTTCGCGCTGGCCCCCAACGAGCGGGTCATCAAGGACCTGAAGGACTCCGGGCTGATCGTTGTCCCCTCGATCGGCGCTCGCCGGCACGCGGAGAAGGTGGCCGCCTGGGGGGTCGACGCGGTGATCGCGCAGGGCAGCGAGGGCGGCGGCCACACCGGGAAGGTGCCGACGTCGATCCTGCTGCCGCAGGTGACCGACGCGGTGGACATCCCGGTGATCGGCGCCGGCGGGTTCAACGACGGCCGGGGCCTGGTCGCGGCGCTGGCCTTCGG
>Ga0335072_10014550_pt1 | contig 11176 bp, 11 predicted proteins | sample Lox_Sample_21_FD_206725 | JGI IMG/M metagenome (GOLD analysis project Ga0335072, IMG submission 206725) | Soil microbial communities from Loxahatchee National Wildlife Refuge, Florida, United States - Lox_Sample_2.1 | ecosystem: Environmental > Terrestrial > Soil > Wetlands | place: USA... | reverse complement strand
TTCGGTCCGGTGCAGCTGGGGCCCGTCACCTTCTCCGTTTTCTGGATGTTGCTCGGGGTCTCGCTGACCATCGTTGGCCTGCAAAGCTTTTACATGGGCTGCCTCGCCCGTCTTCTCTACGACTATTCCGGTACGGCACGGCGCTACTGGCTGAACATTTTTTCGTACAACCGGTCGATGATTTTTAGCGGAGTGCTGGTTTTTGGTGGAGGCCTTTTCCTGCTCCCACTCTGCTATGCCTATTGGAAGCTGAATTTGAAACTTCCGGTGGAAATTGGAACGATTCACCACATGGCCATCACCGGCCTTCTTTGCGTCATGCTGGGCTTCATGAATTTTCTTTTCACGCTTGTCTTGCACGCCATCGCCGCCGCTTTGGATGACAATGAAATCCGCTCCTGAAATCTCCCGCGCCTCCTCATACGGACAGGATTATGCGCCCACATGGGTCGATTGCTTCGGTGTATGGCTCTCATGGCAAAAAATCCGTCCCGTATTCGACCGCATGGGATCCCAGCCGCGATTGGGCGATTTCGGGGCCGGTTATCATGCCGCGCTGACTCGCCAGGTTCTCGGCCGCGTCTCGAAGGCCGTGGTTATCGATCTCCAGCTCTCACCTGGGATAAAGAACCATCCGAAAGTGCAAGCTGTTGAAGGCGCGTTGCCCGATGCGCTGGAAGCCCTTGCTTCGGAATCGCTTGATATCATTATTTGCAATTCCGTGATCGAACATCTCTGGGAGCCGCAGAAAACACTGGACCATTTCTACCGGTTGCTTGCGCCCGGCGGATGTTGCCTGGTCAACGTCCCTTCCTGGCGCGGCAAATGGTTTCTGGAATTTTCCGCCTTTCGTCTCGGGCTCAGCCCGGTCACCGAAATGAATGACCACAAGAACTACTACGATCCGAAGGATCTTTGGCCGCTGCTGGTTCGCGCCGGTTTCCAGCCTTCGGACATCGCATGCGGGACGCACAAATTTGGCCTGAACACTTTTGCGAATTGCCGCAAAGTGGCTTCCAATTGAAGTTATGATGGAAAACCGTGACGATTGGGATCAGCACTGGGCCAACTACGATCTCACTGCGCGTTACAACCCCGCGCAAGCCTATCGCCGCGAAATAACCCTGCACTGGATTAAATCTCAGCCCGCCGCCGCCGCCCGCATTTTGGATATCGGAAGCGGTCAGGGAGATCTGGCCGTTATTTTGGCCCAGGCTTTTGCCGGCTCCGAAATTGCCGGGATCGAGGCCAGCGCCATCGGTATCGCCCAGTCCCGGATCAAGGCTCCGTCCGTTTCTTTTTTCCAGCGCGATTTGCTGATCGAGCCTGCTCCGGATGACGGCTTGCGGGAATGGGCCACCATGGCCATTTGCAGCGAAGTGCTCGAGCATGTGGACCAGCCCGAGATTGTTCTCGCCAATGCCGCGCGATATCTCCGGCCTGGCGCTCCGCTTCTCATCACTGTGCCGGGCGGTCCCATGTCTGTCTTCGACCGGCATATTGGCCACCGCCGGCATTTTGACACCCAGTCTCTCAAGAAATTGATTGGCGACGCCGGACTGGTGCCCGAACGGGTGAGCGGTGTCGGTTTACCGTTTTTTAATCTCTATCGCATGATCATCATCCTTCGAGGCAAAGCCCTGATTAGGGATGCCAGCGCCGAAAGCCGTCAGGATGTTGGATTGCTGGCTCGTATCGCCATGGGCACCTTCTCGCGCGTATTGAAGCGGCGCATGAACAGCTCATCGTTGGGTTGGCAAATGATCGGCGAAGCTCGCAAGCCTGACTGATCGCAGATCCGTGCGGCGCTGCAGCCGGTAGCCGCGCGACGTTCTGATTCGGCGTGGCCATGGCTGGCAGTTCTTCTTGGAAGGGCAAAGAATCGTTGTGCTGCGCGTCGGTGAAGACAAAGCTGGTAAAGATGGCGATAACCTCTTAAAAGATTCACTTCTCCAAATCGACCTCTCTTTAAAAATGCTTTTTCCCGGTATCCCATGAAATCATTCTTCGATATGTTCCGCAGTTCCAGCGGCAAGAATTACATCGTCACATTTGCCCTGGTCAGCACACTCTTTTTTCTTTGGGGTTTCTGCAACGGCATGATTGACGTGCTGAACAAGCATTTCCAAAACTCGCTTCACATCAGCAAGGCCGAATCGGGTTTTGTGCAGTTTGCCAACTTCATCGGTTATTTTGTCATGGCGATTCCTTCAGGTTTGCTGGCCAAGCGTTTTGGTTACAAGGGAGGCATTCTTATCGGGTTGGTCCTAATCGCCTCGGGAGCTTTCTGGTTCATTCCCGCGACGTGGATCGGCACGTTTGCGGCCTTTCTCACCGGTCTATTCATTCTCGCAACTGGCCTGACGCTCCTGGAGACCATTGCCAATCCCTACACCACCGTCTTGGGCCCTCCGGTATCGGGGCCGGCACGGATCAACCTCGCCCAAACTTGCAACGCTTTGGGAACTTTCCTGGGGCCGCTTCTGGCGGGAGCTTTCATTCTCTCTTCCACAGGCAAAGCCAACACCAGCAACAGCACGCTTTTCATTCCGTATCTTTTCATTGCCGGGCTGGTTGTCGTGCTGATTATCCTTTTTTGGAAAGCGGAGATTCCCGATCTTCAAGCGGAAGACGACGCGGCAACGGTGGCCGGCTCCTCAAAAACCGACCTCTTGGGCCGCTGGCATTTTACCTTGGCGGTAGGAGCGCAATTTTTTTATGTGGCGGCACAGATCGGTGTATGGGGCTATTTTATCAACTATGTCACCAGCCCGGACATGCCCAACATTCCCGAATGGATGGCCAAATTTTTTCCGGCGGGATGGACTTATTTTGGTTTTCCGCAGATGAACAGCGCCAATGGCCAGATCGAAACCATTACGACCGTGGCCCAGGCTTGGCATGTGACCGATTTGGGAGGTTCGAAAGCCTTCGCCGGCGGTATTCTTTGCTTTCTGGCGGGACGGTTCATTGGCAGTATGATCCTGCGGGTTTGCAGCGCGCACCTGACCTTGGCCGTTTTTGGTTTGATCAATACGATCATGATGGCACTAGTCATGTTGCCGTTAGGCTGGGTCTCCGTCGCGGCACTATTTCTCAGCTGTTTTTTTATGTCGATTATGTACCCGACGATTTTTGCGCTCGGCATCCGCGGACTGGGTGAGGACACCAAAATCGGATCATCGTTGATCGTGATGGCGATTGTGGGCGGAGCAATCATGCCGCTCTTAATGGGCTGGCTGGCCGATAGCTTCTCTATGAGGATGGCTTTCGGCATGCCCTTGTTCTGCTTTCTCTACGTGATGTTTTACGCCGCCTTCTGGCCGAAATTGGAGCAATTGGACACGGGCCACGCCGTGGAAGACTGAGGCACCTCAACCCGTTACCAGCTTGATCCGGGTATCGCGGAAATCATTATCATCCGCCGAATCATCCCAGGCGAATAGCACCGGCCCGATCCGCTGGCCGCGCGAAGCCACCCAGGGCAGCGCCGCGTTCGGGCTGCTCCGCTTATGCCAGCCGACCAGCATCAACTCGTATGGCAAGGACTGTGCCGGCACGGTCAGGGAACTTGGGCGCAGAATGAAACTGCCCAACTGGCTTTCGAACCGCTGCCCGTCGAGATAAAGTACCACCGCCTGTTCCCATGCGCCGTCAAAGCTGGCGTAAAGAAATACCTCCCGCTGAGCCGGGACGATTAACGAAAGCGCAGTTGTGGGATGAAGCGTTGATTCAATTCCTTCCGGATCGTATTGCAGAGACATAAGGAGCGGGAGTTGATATTGAATGGCGGGGGCAACCCAATCGGGCCACGCCGAGTGTCGCTCCCGTCCGCGCCATGGCGAGCGAAATCGATTAATAAAAGTCGCCACGCGACTCATGCCTACTTTTGGGACAGCCTCTTAGCGAAAGATATCAAGAATGTGATCGATGACGCTTCGCGCATCCGGCGGCTGGTCTTCTTGCGGCGCGGCCGCCTGTTCCTGTTCGAGCAGGCCGCGCTGATCCGCCGTCAGATAATAGCGTTCACCGCGGCTGAAGAGACTTCCGCCGACGCTCACTTCCTGTAATCCGTCCGGCGCTGGGAAATCTTTCATGGGATACCGCCCCGTTTCCTGTTTCATCACGTTGGCCCAGACCGGCAGCGCCACCTTGGCCGCGTAACCGCCCGAGATCACCTCCCGTGGCGTATCGTAGCCGATCCACACCCCGGCGGCCAGATGCGAGGTGTAGCCTTCAAACCAGGTATCCTTATAATCGTTCGTCGTTCCCGTCTTGCCCGCCGCCGGAGCTGAAAATCTGTATTCTTCGCGCACCGGCGATCCGGTCCCGAAATCGAGCACATTTTGCAGCATGCCCGTAACCTGCCGCGCCACTTGGGGCGTGAAGACCCGGTGAGCTTCCGGTTCATAGGCGTAAATCACCCGGTTACGGTCGTCCAGTACCCGCGTCACAAGATGCTGCCGCACCCAAACACCCTGGTTGGCAAAGGTCGCATAGACTCCCGTCAATTCGTTCAAGCTCATGGCGCATGCGCCCAGATAGCTTGAGGGCAAAGGTGGAATATCGGAGGTCACGCCGCATTGGTGAGCGTAGGCATTCAGCAAGTTCGGCCCTACAATGGTACCCATCCGTTCCGCGGCGTAATTGTTGGAAGTCACCAGCGCGTCGTTGACTCGCAGGAGGGTGGGCTGCGCGTCATCCATCGGCACGATAGCCCTGGAAGAAGTAAGATTAAACGGGGTGGCGTCAATCGTGCTGGCTGGACAGTAGCCCTTGGTGGCGAAGGCGGTGGCGTAAATCAGCGGTTTCAGGGTCGATCCCACCTGCCGCCGCGCCTGCATCGCGCGGTTATACTGGCTTAACGCGAAGTCCCGCGAACCGACCACGGCGCGGATATCTCCGGTGGTGGGGTCCATCGCGAAAAACGCTCCCTCCAGCACATCTTCGTCCGGAAGTCCGGTGTTCGGATCACCGAATCCGCCGGAATGGGTTTCCCCCTTCGATTTTTCAATCTCATTGATCCGCGCCGCCAGCGCGTTTTCCGCCACCGTCTGCAACTGGGAATCAATTGTCGTCGAAATCTTGAACCCGCCCTCCTGAAGCATGGTCGGATCGAGAATCTGTTCAAGTTCCCGCCGCACTTCGCTGGTCGCGAAACCACCGCCGAAGTCGGGCCGCGGCCGCAACGCCAGGGGCGCCTTGGAGGCGCGCTCCGCCTCCTTCGCGGAGATGTCTCCCGCTTTCACCATGCGGTCCAGCGCCCGGTCCCGCGCCGCCCGCGCCATGTCGATATCCTTCCAGGGCGAGGAGGCGTTTGGGCTTGAAATCATTCCGGCCAGCAGCGCGCACTGCGCCAGATTCAGCTGATGGGTTGAGCAGCCAAAGAAAGCATAGGCGGTTGTTTCCGCGCCGTAGAGCCCCTGCCCGAAATAAATCCGGTCGAGGTAATAGCGCAGAATTTGTTCTTTGGTGTAGGACTCCTCGATCCGGTGCGCGAAAAAAATTTCCAGCAATTTTCGGTCGTATGTCCGCTCCAGCCGCCCGATGCTGTTGCGGGCCAATTGCTGCGTGATGGTGCTGCCTCCCTGCCGCGGGCCGCGACCGAGCAGATTTGACGCCGCTGCGCGCAGGATGCCGATCGGATCAATCGCCCCGTGCGCATAGAACCGGCGGTCTTCCGTTGCCACCACCGCTTCGGCCAGCAGCTTGGGCACCGGTTTGTCCCTCGGCAATTCGATCCGGTCTTCATCGAAAAAACGGCTAAACGGATGCCCCTGGTAATCATAAAGGATCGATGCTTTGGGCATGCTCGTGACCACATGAATGTCAATCAATCCAGCCCGTATGCTGTAGAAAATGTAGACGAGCATGAAGCAAGACGATCCGGCAATGAGCATTCCCGCCAGGGCCCAAATCCACCAATTTGTTGCCGGTTTGCGGGATGGACGCCTGGCGCGTCTCGACAGAGGGGGAGGTCTTTTCTTGTTCATCAACAAATACCGGCTCCGCGGTGAAAATGAGGCTAAAGACTATCCGAAAAACAGACGTGGGTCACACCGAAAGGATTTGATAATTGCTAGTGCACTTCACTGGGGACTTGGCCCGAGGGCGAAGCGCCGTCCGCAGTGGCCTGCGCGGCCTTGGCCCGGGCCTCGAGCAGGATACGGTGCAGCAAGTAAACGATGATCAGGACGTTTCCCAGCATCAGCACCACTTTCCACCATGCCAGCTTATAATAGAGCCAGTAGCCTTCCATCGGAAGGAAGGAGCCGGTTACGATCACCACAAAGTATTCCGCCCAATGTTTCTTCAGGTAAAGACCGGTACCTTCCGTGGCAAACACCGCCGCGTAAAAGAAATTGAGATAGGCCAACAACCGAAGGCGATGAGGCGTCAGGTTGGCCGCCGCCTCATAAAGCCATTTCAGGAAATGGTTTTCCGAATCAGGATTCTTCCACGGGTCAGGGTCGAGGTGGAAGGGATCGATGATATAAGTTTGCAAAAACAGAACCAAGTCGTGATGAATCAACTTCAGCAAGGTCAACCCGAGCAACAAGGCCACCGCGGCCTTGATGAATTTGTAAATCGCGATGATGCGGAGGACAATATCCTCCCACGGGGCAACTTTAATTGGGGGCTCGGACATGCTGGCTTTTGGACGCAAGAGGCTGGTTTCAAGTTCGATCAAAGATACATCGTTCTTAATTGATTAGCGAATAAGCCGCTCGCAAGTGTTTTATCATGCATCGACTTATGGCAAAGCTCCACCTTTTTTCTGGAATCTATCCAAAAAGTAAGTCTAAACCACATCAAGGGTCGCCTGTGGGCCGGATCAGCTCGTCCCATCACGCTTTCACAAATTCATGCTTTGTTGTCTAATGGGCGCGATGAAGGGATTAATGCCCGGGGCGGAATGGATTGAGGCCGACGGGTTGGGTGGATTCGCCAGCGGAACGGTTGCTGGCATCCGCACGCGCCGTTATCACGCCCTACTGCTGGTGGCGACCGCGCCACCTTCCGGTCGCATGGTGCTGGTCAACGGATTCGATGCGGGGGTGGCAACAGCCGCCGGTTGGCTCGCCTTATCTTCCCAGCATTATGTGCCCGGAGTAAACGTGCCGGATGGAGCGGCCCGGTTGGAAGGATTTTTATCCGAGCCATGGCCGCAGTGGATTTATACCGTCCCGGGCGGGAAGATTTTTCACGAATGTTTTGTCCCTCACGAAACAGCGGGGGTGGTGTTGCGCTGGCGTTGGGAATCCGATGGGAAAGAAATGGAGAACGAAGAAGTCCGAAGCGCCGGATTGAACCAACTGCAGGTGCGGCCTTTTTTTTCGGGGCGAGATTTTCACGCGACCCATCACGAAAACAGGGCCTTCCGTTTTGACCCCGAGGCTGTCCCGGAGGGCCAACGGTGGCATTTTTACGATGGCGTGCCCGCCGTTGTGGCCGGAAGCAACGGCATCTACCATCACGAGCCGCACTGGTACCGGAATTTTCTCTACGACGAGGAGTTGGCGCGCGGTCTCGATGCCACCGAAGATCTGGCCGCTCCGGGCCGGTATACTTTCGATCTCGCCGCCGGGCCGGCCACGCTGATTTTTTCGGCGCCCGATTGTGGCGGCGGTATTTTTGCCGGTCCGGTGGCGGAAATAGCCGAATCGTTGGCAAAGGAAGAAAAAACGCGCCGAGACACATTTCCCTCGCCGCGCTTACGCGCGGCCAAAGCCTATCTGGTAAAACGAGGGACTGGTAAGACCATCATCGCCGGATATCCCTGGTTTGGCGACTGGGGCCGTGACACGTTCATCGCCATGCGCGGCCTTTGCCTCGCCACCGGCCGGTTGCGCGACGCACGCGACATCCTCACCGCCTGGGCGGGGACCGTCTCGCAAGGGATGTTGCCCAACCGGTTCCCCGATCATGGCGAACCACCCGAGTATAATTCGGTCGATGCCTCGCTCTGGTACGTCATCGTGGTCCATGAATTTCTCCAGGCGGCTCAGAAAGTTCCGAAATTCGATCCTCAGACCGGCGTTCTCCTCGCTGCGACGGAGGCGATCTTGCAAGGCTACCGGCAGGGCACGCGCCATGGGATACGATGCGATGCGGATGGGCTTCTGGCCTGCGGCGAGGCGGGGGTTCAACTCACTTGGATGGACGCAAAGGTCGGCGACCGGGTAATTACTCCCCGCATCGGCAAGCCGGTTGAAATCCAGGCACTGTGGCTCCATGCGGTGGCGATTGCCACCATGCGCAAAGACGAGTGGCTTACAATCTGGACCAAAGGTCGCCGGTCATTTCGGGAACGTTTTTGGAACGAGAGGCGGGGATGTCTCTACGATGTGGTTGAGGTCGATCACCAGCCAGGAAAAACCGATGACCGGATCCGTCCGAACCAGATTTTCGCGGCGGGCGGGCTCCCCATCGCACTTCTCGATGAAGATCAGGCCGCGCGCGTGGTACGGATCGTGGAGGAGAAACTATGGACTCCGATGGGCTTGCGTTCGCTGGCACCGGGCGAGCCGGGTTATTGCGCCCGTTACGAGGGAGCCCCGGCGGAGCGCGACGAAGCTTATCATCAGGGAACAGTCTGGCCATGGCTGGCGGGGCCATTTATTGAGGCCTGGCTAAATGTGCATGGATGGACGCCGGAAAGAAAAGCCGAAGTGCGACAAAAATTTCTTTCCCCTCAATTACTTCGTTCCGATTTGCCGGGCTTGGGGCACGTCCCGGAAATCGCCGATGCGCAACCGCCCCACATCCCACGGGGATGCCCGTTCCAGGCCTGGTCGTTGGGAGAAATCGTGCGGTTGCAAAAAATTCTCGGCGACGCCCGCCCGATGATGAGTACATTTGATGAGGAGAACGAAGGACCATGAGGATTGCCGTTACGTCAGGCCCGAGCTACGAGCCGCTCGACAAAGTGCGGAGAATCAGCAACTTCTCGAGTGGCGAATTGGGCACGCTCTTGGCCGAGGGTTTCGCGCAGGCGGGCCACCAGGTGACCTGTTTTCGCGGGACGGCCTCGACCTTTTCCGAGCCATTATGGGGAGTGGAAGTCATCCCATTTGCCACGAATGACGACCTGGAGGCGGGCCTGCGTCAGTTGCCGGGGCGCGAGCAGGTCAACTTCCTTTTTCATGCAGCGGCTCTTTGTGATTTCCGGGTGGTGGAAATTGTCAATGAACGGAACGAGCCGGTTGGGCGCGAAAAAATTCCCAGCCGGGACGGCGCCTTGCGTCTCGTCTTGGAGCCCGCTCCGAAATTGATCGCCTCCTTACGGCGGATGTTCCCGGCGACGATCATTGTCGGCTGGAAATATGAGATGGACGGCGCCATGTCACACGTCCTGGCAAAAGGGCGCGCGCAAATGGAAGAATATTTGACGGACGCTTGCGTGCTCAACGGGAGCGCCTACGGACGCGGTTTTGGGATCATTTCGCGTTCAGGCGAACAGGCGCATCTCGCCGATAAAGCGGAATTGTGCCAGTTTCTGATCGACTGGGCGGAGCGGCAGCCGATATCCATACCGGCTCAGGGTTCGGACAGTTTCCATCCGCTGGCGAGCTTTGCGCCGCTGTCGCCCTTTATTTAGGGTCTTGGGAATAAATTGCCCGCGCGGCGCCTCATAACCGTAGACGGTCCAGAAAAGAACATGGCCGGTAACCGGCGAGCATTGCCGGGGCGAGAAAAAGAGGGTGACGGGAAATGAAATTGACCGGATTATCCATCCCGTCAGTCGCCTCCAAGCGTCACTGGTTTGAGCCATGCCCTCTCTGGATTTTGAAGAAATTGTCTCCCGCTATTATCCGATGCTCTACCGTTTTGCCCTTAGCCTGAGCCGCAACGAATTCGACGCCTGCGACTTGACGCAAGAGACATTTTCGATTTGGGCCAAGAAGGGGCATCTGCTGCGCGATACCACGAAGGTGAAATCGTGGCTTTTTACCACGCTCTATCGCGAATTCATCTCCGGTCTCCGGCGGGAGACGCGCTGGCCCAAACAGGAAATTTCCGAAGTGGAGGACGAGCTTCCCGCCATGGTTCCGGAAGCGCCCCATGCGATCGAAGCGGCGGAAGTGATGAAGGCGCTGCAATCGCTGGACGAAGCGTTTCGCGCTCCCCTGGCCCTCTTTTATCTCCAGGAGCAATCCTACGAAGAGATCGCGTTGATTTTGGATATTCCAGTGGGCACGGTCATGTCGCGCCTCTCGCGCGGAAAACAGAAATTGCAACAGGCTCTGGCGCGCCGCCAGTCACGGGAGGAAAGCCCATGACGCGCAACGAGGCGAAATTCGTCCTCCAGTCCATGCGGCCCGACGGCAGCGACGCAGACGATCCGGTTTTTGCGGAAGCGCTGGAGTTGGTTCAAACCGATTCCGAATTGAAGGCGTGGTGGGAAGCGCAGCAAAGTTTCGACCGCGAAATAGCGGCGAAACTCGAGGAAATTGCCGCGCCGCTCTCTTTGCGCGACACGATCATTAGCCAGCGCAACAAGGTCATCGCCCTGCCGCAGCGGTCGTACCTTGGCCCCTGGTTTGCGGCGGCGGCCGCGCTGGTCCTTATCGCGGTTATTCTAAATTTGTTTCTTGTCAATCCGTCCAGCGGATCGCCCGTCTTTAGCGAAGTCTATGTCACATCGGCGCTTGGCGCTTTGAATGACGATAAGCCTGCGCTGGGCATGACTTCACCCGACCATGGGCGGGTGATGGCGTGGTTGAAAGAGCGTCATGCTCCAACCGGAACTTTGCCGTCCCATCTGGCCGCATTGCCGAGCGTAGGCTGCCAAACATTCGAGGTCTATGGCCATACTGTTTCCTTGATCTGCTTCACGCTCGTCAATGGCAAGCTGGCCCACCTCTTTATCATGAACCAGGGCGCGCTAATCGACCCGCCCGGCAGCTCGCCTGAATATGCCGAGAAATACGGATGGTCCACGGCGATATGGTCGCGGGACGGCAAGAGTTACATTCTGGCGACCCGCGCTGGACCGGAAATATTGCATGCGCTGTTATGATGCGCGCGGGAGAGGAAAGCCGCCGGCGCGAAACAGCCGGGATAAATATTACTTCCCGGACGTAGCCACCAGTTTTTCTGCCAGATAATTAACGATCCGGCGCAGCTTTTCATCGGTCTTCTTTTTCTCCTCGATGGACCGGGCGGCGTGCAG
>Ga0335072_10014548_pt1 | contig 11177 bp, 13 predicted proteins | sample Lox_Sample_21_FD_206725 | JGI IMG/M metagenome (GOLD analysis project Ga0335072, IMG submission 206725) | Soil microbial communities from Loxahatchee National Wildlife Refuge, Florida, United States - Lox_Sample_2.1 | ecosystem: Environmental > Terrestrial > Soil > Wetlands | place: USA... | reverse complement strand
CTTTCTTCTAACTTCTAACCTCCACCCGCTACCTTCTGCCTCATTCCCACTTCCAATCCGCAAACTGCTCCCGCAGCGCAATCTTCTTGAACTTCCCTACCGAAGTCCGCGGCAGCGTGTCCAAAAAAACAAACGCATCCGGCAACTGCCACTTGGCGAACGTCTCCGCCAAGAATGCCCGCAACTCTTCAGGCGTTGCTTTCGCCCCTTCCTTCAACACCACCGCCGCGATCGGCCGCTCCTGCCATTTTGGATGCGGCGTGTGAACGAGCATACTGCAAGTGCCGGGGAGATGCTGGCTGCATTTGCCGAGGAAAATGGGCTTGCTACAATCGTCGGGAAAAAGACGGCCGCTCGCTTGCTGAGTGGCTCTACGTTTAAAGCTGGTTCCAGCTACATCGTGGGATTGCCGGCCGCTGTGTATCTCACGCGGCAGGGAAAACTGATCGAACGTAAAGGCGTGATGCCGAGTGCTCCAGTCGAACTGTTGCCGGCCGACCTTCTAGCAGGACAGGACCCGCAGATGCAAAAGGCTGTTGAGATTGTAAGAGGGATGTAGCGTGGTAGGTGTTCTGCGTCGCGAACGCCGATGCCGGACGTATGTCCCGCGCAATCGGACATGTCCGGCTTGGCGACTTCTGCACTGAGACTTACCGGGGGAATAGCTTCTGTCACCCGTCCGATGGGTCAGATTCCTAACCCGCAACACTCCAAAGAAGAGTAATTGAGGGCAACCATATCGCTGTTCATACTCAGGGTGTGGACCGCCAGTGCGAACTCTAAAGATAGCGTGTGCCTTTTTTGCCTTTCTCTCCTTAGCAACGACCCTCACTGGCACTCGCGCCATTAATTGGTCGTATGGTGGCCTGCATATCGCGAAGCACGCGGGCATCGGCGTTATGTTGTGCTCGCTGTTCGACGCACTGCTCTATGCGAGCGTAGCCTACGGTATCCAGCGCAGAGTACCCGTGGTCTGGAAGCTCGGCTGGGTCGTTCTCATCATTTCCTCTCTACAATTTATGATTGGCGGACCGTCCTCCGTACTGAGACAGCCCGGAGGTTGGATTGGCGCTGCCGGAATCCTAGTGGGGGGCGTATTGGTCGCGGTTTATTGGGGCCGGTGGTGGAACCGACAAAGAGACTACTTCCACATTGTTGCGCCCAAAGAGTTAGGACTATGAACGACAATCTCAAAATGTTCTTCTAAATGCCAACGACGCTCACATTGATTGCAATCTTTGCGGGCCTACTGCTCGGATGTGCCTCGGCAGGGGCTGTGAGCTGGTACTTGCTGATTTCACGTTCGTATCGGGCGGTGAAGAATCGAATTGCGATTCGGCTTGGCCAGCTCATTACTCTAGTTTCCATCTGCGGCGGCCTGTTGCTGATTCAGGTGTTCGAAGCATACCTGGATATCAAAGGTCATAGCGCACCCTACTATGCAGCCGTTTGGTCATTTCTTTTCGGCTTCATCTGCTTATTTTTTTTTGCCCTCAGGGCCGACCTTCGTTGGCAAAAATCAGTTGGGCTGCACGGAAAAGCCAGTTAGTTGGGCTCAGTGATTGGTTAGCGCCCTGTAATCGGAAAAGTACGTCCCGGTGCCTGGACGTCCGAGTACGGGGCGGGTGGCAAACCCTGAACTCGCCGAAATGAGTTTGAATTTGTCTTTGCTTGTGGGGGTGCCCCACCTTTTCGTTTTTGGTTTTTGAAAGGGTGGGTCTTTCTTTTCATCTTTTATCCGCCGCCTCTCAATCCATCGGATCAATCTTGACCAACCCGCAACCTCCATTTGCCGAGCGCCGCAGGCGTTTGACGGGGTGCCGCATCCCTGCGGTTTTCAGGGTGCGGGTTTCAAATTTCTTCTAACTTTCTAACGTTCCAACCTTCAACCTCTATCCTCTGCCTCACTCCCACTTCCAATCCGCAAACTGCTCCCGCAGCGCAGTCTTCTTGAATTTCCCCACCGAAGTCCGCGGCAGCGTGTCCACAAAAACAAACGCGTCCGGCAACTGCCATTTGGCGAACGTCTCCGCCAAGAATGCCCGCAACTCCTCGGCAGTTGCCTGCGCGCCTTCCTTCAACACCACCGCCGCGATCGGCCGCTCTTGCCATTTCGGGTGTGGCACGCCCACAACCGCCGCTTCCTTCACCGCGGGATGCCCCATCAATTTATTTTCCAAATCCACCGAGCTGATCCACTCCCCGCCCGACTTCACCAAATCCTTCGCCCGGTCCACAATCTTGATAAATCCTTCTTCATCCATCGTCGCAATGTCGCCCGTCTTGAACCATCCATCTTTTGTCCACCGATGGGCCTGGTCCGGCGACTTGTAGTAGCTCCCCGCCACCCATGGCCCGCGCACTTCCAGCTCCCCCGGCGTATTTCCGTCGCGCGGCGCCTCGACTGCTTTTCCCTCAAGTCCCTCAGGCCGCATCACACGCAACTCGATAAAAGGCGTGGGCCAGCCCTGTTTGGCGCGTACTTCGTATTGTTGGTCCGGCGACCAATCCAGCATGTGCCGCTTCAGCTTGCCAACCGTGGCCAGCGGCGTCGTCTCCGTCATTCCCCAAAGATGCAGAATGTGCAGGTTGTGTTTATCGAGCGCCCTCATGAGCCCTTCGGGCGGCGCTGTCCCGCCGACCGCAATGCGAACCGGCCGATCGAAGTTCCATCGTCCGGGATTTTTCTCGAGAGCATAAAGCACGCCAAGCCAAACCGTAGGCACACCGCAAGCGATGGTCACATGCTCCTGGCCAATCAAATCCAGAACACTCTCCGCATCCACATTGGGCCCCGGAAGAATCAGCCGGGCTCCTGCCATCGTGCACGAATACGGCAATCCCCACGCATTGGCATGAAACATCGGTGCCACCGGCAGAACTGTATCGTGATGACTGATAGCGAAAGAATCCGCTCCCAGTTCAGCGAACGTGTGCAGCACCAATGCGCGGTGCGAATAAACGACTCCTTTGGAGTTGCCAGTGGTGCCAGAGGTGAAACACATGGCAGCCCCGTCATTTTCATCGATCGCCGGATACCGGAAATCGTCGCTCGCGCTGGAAAGCAGTTCGTCGTAGTCCAAAAAGCCTTCGGGAAGTCTTCTGCCGCCGCAGTACGGGACAACAACAATTCGTTCGAACGGTACGCTATCGCGGAATTTTTCGAACGTCGGCAGCAGAACGTCGTCAATCAGCAAAAACCGGTCCTCCGCGTGATTCACAATCCCCGCGAGCTCATGCGGATGCAGCCGCAAGTTCAACGTGTGCAGAATCCCACCCGCGCACGGCACTCCAAAGAACGCCTCCAGATGCCCAGCGTGGTTCCACATCATCGAAGCCACGCGATCTCCCGGCCGCAAACCCATCTTGGTCAGCGCATCCGCAAGCCGTCGCGCTCGCCGATAAAATTCTCCATACGTCGTTCGAACGACGGATCGATCCGGCTTCCGCGACACGATTTCGACACGATGGAATAGCTTCCCAGAGCGCTCGAGAATTGCCGGGAGCGTCAACGGAAAATCCATCATGGTGCCGCGCATAGAAAGGTCCTATTGGGGATCGAACCCGCGGCATCCTACCACTATTCCGCTCCGGGAAGGGGCGCAAGCGGGAGGCCGAGGCCTTCGAAAGGGCAGGGGAAGCCGAGCTGGAACCGCAAAGCTCACCGAAAGCGTGACGCGGTCGCTAGACTCTTTCCCATTGCAAAAGAGGTTAATTTTCGAGAGGATGCCTCTGACCGCTGAAGTGCCGGTCTCGCGCCCGCGGTGGCTCGGCCTCCCCGACTGCCCGTGTCCGATCGCTATACTTCAGCGCGCTCCGCGACTCTTACTTGGGTTCCGGGCAGAAGGAGTGGGCAGGTGAAGAAGCTCTACATCGGCAATCTTCCGTTTTCCGCGACGGAAGAGCAGCTTCAGGAATGGTTCGCACAAGTAGGCGTTACTCCCTCGGGTGTCAATCTAATTCGTGACCGCTTCACGGGCCAGTCGCGCGGTTTTGCCTTCGTCGAAGTGCAGGGCGACGAGGATGCCGACCGCGCCATCAACTCCTTGAACGGCCAAAATTTCGGCGGGCGGAACTTGGTCGTCAATGAAGCTCGTCCACAAGCCGAACGCGGCGGTGGCGGCGGCGGACGTGGTGGTGGTGGCGGTTACGGCGGAGGACGGGGCGGGCATGGTGGCGGCGGCGGTAGAGGCGGCCATGGAGGCGGTGGCGGACGCGGCGGGGATCGCGGAGATCGCGGAAACCGCTGGTAAACAGTCGTTCGCGGGTTAACTGATAAAGGGTCGTCCTGGGGTTAAACAGTGCTGGATTAGACGGCGCGCTACCGAGGTCGGAGCGCCGCTTGAAACCCTCCTCAAAATTATCCTGAGATAGTTCTGCGCCTACCCGTATCTCGGTGGATCACCCGATCTTTTTTGGATCACCTGATCTCTTTGATCTTGTTGGGTCACCTGCAACAATCGGCGCAGAAATCCGTCTAAGAATGCGGGAGTGCGGCAGATTATCCGTGGCACGTCTTCCAGGGTTGGCACTTAGCTGGCTCCTGACTGTGACTGGGGCAGAGACGTAATTGCAGACAGGGACGTGACTACGGGAAGAAATGCAGCCGCGGCAATGGACCTAAGCGAGGCACGAAGCGAATTCCTGCTGGCAAATATTTACCATCGAGTGTAGTATCCCCGCGACAAAGGAAGTCCCCAAAACCGGGGTTGCGGGCCGGTTGCCCGCTTCGCGAGAAATTGCCCCGCGCGCGAAACAAATCGCCCGGTAACGTGTTTGAAACAATGGGCAAGGAAAATATCGCACGGCGCCGAATGTGAAGTATGTTGAGCGCCTGGCGGCCCACCTGCCCAGGGGAGATGGATGGTTACGAGGGGCCGCAGGCGAGCCGAGAGATGAGCGATAAAATCGAGACGAACCTTCTGACCGTTCCGCGCATCCAAGCGGATGAAGAGGACGTATCAAAGATTACGATGACGACGTGGCACAAACGCGATTGGCAACAATTTTACGAACTGGCGCGCCGGCCTTGGCAGCGACATCGTCCGCCGCGTCCCGTGTATCCGACGGGATTGAATCGCGTGCTGCCCGCGCAAGGTTTTAGTCTCTCCGAACTCGATGACGCGGGCGTCGATCTCGATCAGGCGGAACAACTCGGCTTGCCCGTGGATGCCGGCCGCATCGGTGCTTACGGTCCAAACGTAACCGTGCTGCGCGATTTCGTGCGCTCCTCGCGCCAGCCGCTCTAATGTTTTTGTAATCTGCGTTCTGAATCTCCGCGCAAATTTCTTTTTGCTTTCATCTTTTTTCCACAATCATTCACAAATTTGCACAGACTTTTTCTTCGATTTAGATTGACGGCGCAAAGGTCAAAGTTTATCTTGCCCACAGATTGAACCGGAAGCGTAAAGACTTCACGGTTCGGTTCAGACCTCGCGATATCTTAACCGTTGTCGCGATTCTGATCGGAACCGGGAAGTTGGAAGGCTTCTCAGTTCAGCAAGGATGCCGCAAAGCTTAACGGCGATTGTGGCGCCAGGTTGGACCGAGGAGTTCTGAGCGATAAGGGAGCAGTTCAACGGCTGCACTGGCTTAACGGCTGGTGTGGTACGGAATAGCAACCGAAAACTCAGAGGCTTGGCGGTTCGGTTTAGAGGTGGCAAGGGCTTAACCGCCGTTGCGACGTTAGACCGAATCGAAAAGCTCGTGGGCGTCGCGCTTTGGAGAGAGATTGGAGCAGCTTAACCGCTGTTACGGCCTTCCGCCGAAACCGATAGCTCGTAGGTGGTACGCATCAGTTTGGAAGACGCGATTAGCCGCAAGGCTGTTGAGTCGCCGGATTGACTCGGAAGCCTGAAACTTTACGGCTCGATTTAGAGGGCGCAACACGCTTAACGGCGGGTTGCGCCCTCAGCTTTTTGCGTTGGCATCCCCCGTCGGCGCGCCGCCTCGCCAGGTAACGCGCCTCGCACTTCAAGGTAATCCGGGCCCCGAATAGACGCTGCTTTGCTTTCTCTTTCCACACCGCCCAGGGCAATTAGCACAACGGTTTCGCCGTCCCGCGGATCAAATTAGGTTTAGAATTCTTCTTCACACGCAAATCCCCTATATTGGTCGCCCCATGTTCGAACAAGTTTTCAAGAACATCGACGACGTCCTTCGCAAGGAAGCCGGCTGTACCACCGAGCTCGACTACACCGAGCAAACCTCCTCGCTCCTCTTCCTCAAGTATCTCGAAGCGCTCGAGCAGGAGGGCGCCACCGAAGCCCAACTTCGCGGACAGAAATACTCTCCGCTGCTCGACATGCCTTATCGGTGGGAAACCTGGGCCGCGCCTAAAGCTGCCGGGAACGCCAAGCTTCCGATTGGCGAAGCAAACCCAAAGACAAACCCGAACAACGCCAATCTTCCGATTGGCTATGCAAACCCAAAAACTAACCCTAACAACGCCAATCGGGAGATTGGCGCTCCGAAATCTTCCTCCATCGACCACAACAGGGCCCTTTCGGGCGACGACCTCCGCGATTTCGTCAACCTCAAGCTCTTCCCCTACCTCACCGGCTTCAAGCAGCGCGCCTCCGGCCCGAACACCATCGAATACAAAATCGGGGAAATTTTCGGCGAAATCAAAAACAAGATTCAGTCCGGCTACAACCTGCGCGAAATCATCGACCATATTGACGAGTTGCGCTTCGGCTCGCAAACCGAAAAGCACGAGCTCTCCCACCTTTACGAAGCCAAGATCCGCAACATGGGCAACGCCGGGCGCAACGGCGGCGAATACTACACGCCTCGGCCGCTCATTCGCGCCATCATTCAGGTCATCAAGCCGCGCATTGGGGAGCGGATTTATGACGGCGCGTGCGGTTCGGCTGGGTTCCTTTGCGAATCCTTCGAGTATCTGAAAGCTTCCGGGAACGCCAATGTCGCGATTGGCGGGGCAAAGCTACAACCGAACGACGCCAATCGGGAGATTGGCGTTCCCAGGCTCTCCACCAAGGATTTCAAGACGCTTCAGGAACGCACCTTCTTCGGCAAAGAAAAAAATCCCTCGCCTACGTCATCGCCATCATGAACATGATTCTCCATGGCATCGAAGCGCCCAACGTCATCCACACCAACACGCTTACGGAAAACATCAACGACATTCAGGAGAAAGACCGATTCGAAGTGGTCCTTGCCAATCCGCCGTTCGGCGGCAGCGAGCGCAAGGAAATTCAGCGGAACTTCAATATCAAAACCGGCGAAACCGCTTTCCTCTTCCTCCAGCATTTCATCAAGATTCTCAAGGCCGGGGGCTGCGGCGGCATCGTTATCAAAAACACGTTTCTCTCCAACACGGACAACGCTTCCGTCAGCCTTCGCAAACTGCTCCTCGAAAGCTGCAACCTCCACACGATCCTCGATAATCCCGGCGGCGTCTTTCAGGGTGCGGGCGTTAAAACTGTTGTCCTCTTCTTCGAGAAGGGAGCGCCCACTCGCAAAATCTGGTACTACCAGCTCGATCCCGGGCGCAATCTAGGCAAAACCAACCCCCTTAACGACGAGGATCTCGCCGTATTCGTCAAACTCCAAAAAACCTTCGCTAACTCCCCTCAATCCTGGTCCATCGATGCCAAATCCATCGACCAGGCCGCCTTCGACCTCTCCGTAAAGAATCCCAATGCCGCCGAAGCCCCAGCCCACCGCACTGCCCAAGCCATCCTCTCCGAAATCGCAGCCCTCGACGCCGAAAGTGCAAAGCTACTCCAGCTAATGCGGGAAATGCTATGACCGCCCCTTGGCGCACAACCACCGTAGGGGCTGAGTGTGATTTCCGTGGCGGCGGGACGTCATCTACATCGGTTGGTGGAACGGGCGTAAACATTAAAAGCTTGAACCAACAGACGCTGTCGAGTTTGCGTATCCCATACCCGCACCGCTCAATTCAGGAGGCCGTCGTTGCCAGACTCGAGTCGATCTCTCAGGAAACCCAGCGACTCGAATCCATTTACCGGCAAAAGCTCGCCGGCCTCGAATCATTAAAAAAATCGCTGCTTCACCAGGCATTCAATGGCCAACTCTAACGACACCGCCGGGAACGCCAATCTCCCGATTGGCGTTGTGAAAGACGCCATCCATGGGACCGGCGGTGTGACGGATTCCATCTCCGAGACCGGAGGAAAGAAAGACGCCATTCGGGAGAATGGCGCTCCCAGGTGGCATAGCCGCGGATATCTGCCTCATTTTGAAAGCGCTGATGTTACGCAGCATGTGACCTTTCATCTCGCTGACGCGCTTCCGCAAACCGTCCTACTCCGCCTGGCATCCGAACTAAAGTCTCTTCCCACCGAAAAGCGTGACATCGAACACCGCAAGCGGGTAGATGCATGGATTGATGCAGGCCACGGCTCGTGCGTTCTCCACAAGCCCGCCATCGGCAACATGGTGCAGGAATCCTTGCTCAGTTTTGACTCCCAGCGCTACCGCCTCCTCGCATGGGCGGTCATGCCGAATCATGTGCATGTCCTTTTCCAGCCGGTGAATGGATGGACCGTCGCGAAGGTCGTCGCTTCCTGGAAAAAATTCACGGCACGCAAGATTTGCGATTACCAGCGCAGTCTTGGTGAAACGCCAGGCGATCCGATCTGGCACCGCGAGTATTGGGACCGCTTTATCCGCGACCGAACGCACCTGATACAAGTGACGGACTACATCCACAAGAATCCCGTGAAGGCGGGTCTGGTTGCCAGCGCTGATGCTTGGCTTTGGAGCAGCGCCTTTTCTGGGAACGCAGATTTGCTGATTGGCGACACGGAAAAGTCAAACCCCGCCATTCTGGAGAATGGCGATCCCGGCGCAAAACCGTGAACGAAGCAGAGACCAGAGCCGAGCACATCGATCCCGCCCTCAAGGAGGCGGGCTGGGGCGTCGTCGAGAACTGCCGCGTGCATCGCGAATATCCCATCGCGCCTGGCCGCATCGAAGGTTTTGGCCGTCGAAGCAAGCCGTTGTTTGCCGACTACATTTTGGTGTACCGCAATACAAAGCTTGCCGTTCTCGAAGCTAAGGCTTGGGACGAATCGCTTACCGAAGGTCTCGGGCAGGCCAAGGACTAGGCCGACAAACTCGCCATCCGTTTCGCCTATTCCAGCAACGGCCGCGGTCTCTATGGCGCGGACATGAAAACCGGCAAGGAGGGCGTCCTCGACCGCTACCCAACGCCGGAAGAACTCTGGAAGCTCACTTTTGCCAAAGCCGACATTTGGCGCGACCGGTTTGCCGAAGTGGCCTTCGAAGATAAGGGCGGCTTCTACCAGGGCCGCTACTATCAGGACATTGCCATCGGCCGCGTTCTCGAAGCCATCGCCGGCGGAAAAGATCGAATCCTGCTGACGCTTGCCACCGGCACCGGAAAAACGTTCATCGCCTTCCAAAGCGCTTGGAAACTTTTCTATAGCCGCTGGAATCTGTCGCGCGAGCCGTCGCGCCGCCCCCGCATTCTTTTCCTCGCTGACCGCAACATCCTTGCCGATCAGGCTTACAACGCCTTTTCTCCCTTTCCCGAAGACGCGCTCGCCCGCATCGAGCCGGACGAAATTCGGAAGAGAGGCCGCGTCCCGAAAAACGCCAGTCTGTTCTTTACCATCTTTCAGACTTTTATGAGTGGAACTGGGAGCGCCACGCTCCCGATTGGCGCCGCAAATTCCAACGCAAAAGACGCCATTCGGGAGAATGGCGTTCCCGGAAAACCCACGCCCTACTTCGGCGAATATCCGCCGGACTTCTTCGATTTCATCGTCGTTGACGAATGCCATCGCGGCGGCGCCAACGACGAAAGTACTTGGCGCGGCATCCTCGAATACTTTTCCCCTGCCGTCCAGTTAGGTCTTACCGCTACGCCAAAACGCCAAGACAATATCGATACCTACGCCTACTTTGGCGAGCCGGTTTTCATCTACTCACTCAAGGAGGGCATCAACGACGGCTTCCTGACGCCCTTCATCCACAATCACGATTGCCGTCATCAGCTACGCACAGCCTCTGCCACAGCTCCGCCTTTTCCTGCCGCACCCTTCAGAATGCCGCGTGGTAGAATTCCTTTATGGGCGTCATTGTCAAAAATCCCGAGATTCTCGGCGGAACTCCCGTCTTCCGCGGAACCCGCGTGCCCCTCCACACTCTCTTCGACTATCTCGAAGGAGGAGAAACACTGGAAGACTTCCTGGAGGGGTTCCCCACCGTCTCGCGGGAATCAGCCGTTACCGCTCTCGAAGAAGCAAAACAGCTCTTGCTCGCGCGCCCCTAAATGCGCATCCTTATCGACGATTGCATTGATGAGCGCTTCCGGAAATTTCTACCTGGGCACGACTGCCAAACGGCCCGCTACGCTGGATTCGCCGGACTGAAAAACGGCGACCTTCTCACAGCCGCAGAACAGCTAACTTCGAGATTTTCCTGACGGTCGATCAAGGGATCGAATATCAACAGAATCTGGCGGCCCGCAGAATCGCAATTGTCATTTTCCATGCCCGGTCCAACCGCCTGAAAGACTTGGTCCCGCTCGTAGCCGCCTGCCTCGCGAGAATCCAATCCATCCGAGCTGGCCAAATTGTGAGAGTCGAGGGCTAGTTCCTTCCGTCCTCACCCCCACGTCTGGAAAGGCGAGCGGGAAACCGAAACCGCCCTAGCCTTTTTCTGCGAACCAGTCGGGTACTTTTGAACGAGAATCCTGCCAAAACTAACCCCGACATGAACGAGGCGATGCGAGAGGTACTGGTCGCAGGGCAAGGCACCCTACACCAAGTCAAAAGGTCCTTTTTCCCGGAACTTTATGCGTACTATGGATCCAACCCCAAGCGATTCCTTGAAGCTGCATGGATCAATGCGGTGATGATACTAAAAACCAGCGCGTGCGTGGCGGATGTCGAGAACCTCACCCTCAAGCTCTTGGGTAACCAACTGAAGGTTGACTTTCGCGGCCTCAGAGAGAAGTGCTGCTCAAATCGGCCGCCTTACGAGATCGAGGTGAACCGAACACTGCTGCTGGTTTGACGCGAAGCTCGGGGGCGGCGGGTGGGGCAGCCTCGCGCCGCGGAACGATTTGGAGTTTGTCGTTTTTCGGGGTGATCCACCTTTTCGGGCTTGGCTTTTGAAGAGGTGGGGGCTTGTTCTTCTGCTGGTTATCGCTTACTGGC
>Ga0335072_10014546_pt1 | contig 11177 bp, 12 predicted proteins | sample Lox_Sample_21_FD_206725 | JGI IMG/M metagenome (GOLD analysis project Ga0335072, IMG submission 206725) | Soil microbial communities from Loxahatchee National Wildlife Refuge, Florida, United States - Lox_Sample_2.1 | ecosystem: Environmental > Terrestrial > Soil > Wetlands | place: USA... | reverse complement strand
AGGATGAGGTCCGTCTGGCCGAGCGCGCCGATGTTGGTCCGCAACCCCGTGTAAGCGAAGAACAGCGGGAGCAGCAGCGTCAGCACGAAGTCCTCTATTCGCTTGGTGACCTCGTTGCTGAGCCCGGCGTGGCGAGGCATGACAAGCCCCATGAGGAACGCCCCCAGGATCACCGCCACTCCGATCTTGTCGGTGATGACGGCGGACAGCAGGACTCCGGCGAGGATGACCGTAAACCAGGTGCCCGGGAGCCGCCCCTGCTCGTCGTAGGCCACCGCCGCCCGGGCCAAAACCCGTCGAACAACCGTGAACATGATCACGCCGAAGAGAGCGGCCTCGCCGATCGTCTTGAGCACATCGAGGCCCGTGCCCGCGCCCGCGAGCGCCGTGGCCAGCGCGATCAGGAACCAGGCCGAGACGTCGTTGAGGGCCGCCGCCGACAGAGCGAGCGTGCCGAGCGGGCGCTTGACCATCCGGCGCTCGGAGATGATCCGGGCCAGGACGGGGAAGGCGGTGATTGACATCGAGACGGCGATGAACAGGGCGAAGGCCAGGAAGCGTGTCGGAGGCGCGAGCAGGGCATACAGCGGCAGCGCTGCGAGCAGGCCCAGCATCAGCGGGAACAGCAGGCTCGTGTTCGAGATCGCGAGCGTCATCCCGACGCGGCCGCGAAGCTGGCTGAGGTCGACCTCGAGCCCGATCAGGAACATGTAGAAGACCAGGCCGAGGTTCGACGCGACGCCGATGTACGGCACGATGTCCGTGGGAAAGACGTCGCCCTGGATCGTGGGCAAGATCGCGCCGAACACGGTCGGTCCGAGGATGATGCCGCCGAGCACCTCGCCCATGACGCGGGGCTGCCTGATCTTCGGCATCAAGCTCCCGCACAGGCGGGCGAACAGCATGACGACCAGCGTGGCGATGAAGAACGCGACCACGGTCTGGTCGGAGGTCCGCTGCTTGGTGCCGGTCACATGCTCGCTCGGCGTGGAGGAGGCCCCGGCCGCGACCGGAGTGAGCATCACATCGAGCGCACGCCCGGCGGCAGTGCCGAACATCCGCCTCGACCCGCCGAGGTTGCAGGCCACGGTCCCGGCGAAGCTCCCCTCCCGGTAGATGATCGTTCCCCGCCGAATGGTCTTGGTCACGACCTCGACCCGCGAGCCGGACTCGGTCAGAGTAACGTTCGTCCCCAGACAGTTCGAGGTCGGGCTCAGCGTGTAAATGCCGGAGATCGAGCCGGGGGCCCGCGGTAGCGGCACGCCCGGCGTGGGTGGATCGCCCTTGAGCTGAGCCGCGAGCGGCCGGTCACCGACCGCCCCGAGCAAAACCCCATTGACGACGTGGGCGTCGACCGCGGCCTGCGTGTGGTTGATGCAGTCGGCGGTGCCGGTCAGCCGGCCGTCCTTGAACGTCAGCTCGCCGCTCAGCGTGCCCTGCGTGTTCGACAGCGAGACGAACTGGCCCGACTGGACCACGAAAGCCTTTGCGCCCAGGCACGCGGCGCCCGAGGAGACGTTGTAGCTCCCCGCGATCGTCGGCTGGGCGTGCTTGCTGCTCCCGGCCACGATCACCCCGACAACGACCGCGGCCGTCACCAGGATGAGCACCACGTAGTAAACCGCCACGCGCGACGATGGCGGGGGCGGGGGCTGATCCTCGCCGGGAGCGGCTCCCGCTTCGCTAGCGACCGGGGTCGACACTATCCCCTGCGCGCGGCGCCCCGCGTCGGCCTGAGGACCGCGTCGGGCTGGTCGGAACCCGGAAGACGCCCGACGAGCTCAGAGCGCGTGCGCCAGAGCGCCTTCGCCGACTTGTGCGCGTAGGCGTCCAGCTGCGAGAACGTCGGCCGGTCGGGGGCCAGGGCACGCGACTCGAACTTCGATCGCAAGACCGTCTGGCCGAGCTTCTGCGCGCCTTCCCGACACTTGGCGACACGGTCGTCGCCCCTTGGATGTGAGGCAGTCATTGCCGCGAGCCTACCGGCGAGACGTCGCTGCTAGCAAGAGGGTCCCGAGGCCCCGAGCGCGTTTACGGCTCGCGTACCTACGAGCACGCTCGGCTGCTCCACATTTCGGCTAGGCGACGGCGGCGGTCGTCTCAACGCCGCGCGTACCTCGGCGAGCGTGGGGTCGAAAGAGTGCTTGAGCTGGCGACCGGCGTTTCATCATCCTGATCGGACGATGCCGGTGGGGCGAGGGCCGTATAGACCCTTCCGTCAGCCATGGCGGCTCAGGATGGGAAGCAACGGGGGCTCTCTCGGCTGTTGCCGGTGCTCGAGTGGTTGCCTCGGTACGAGCGGCGACAGCTCCGGGGCGACTTGATCGCCGGCATCGCGGTCACTGCCCTCGTGGTGCCGAAGAATCTCGGGTATGCGGGCATCGCGGGAGTGCCGCTGCAGAACGGGCTGTACGCCGCGGCGGCGGGCGCGATCATCTACGCGCTTTTCTGCACGTCGCGGCACATCTCAACCGGGCCAAGCTCGTCGCTGGCGGCCGTCGCCGGCGGCGCGGTGCTCGTGACCGGACTGGATGAGAAATCAGCGGCGCAGCTCGTCGCGGCGATCACCCTCGCCACCGGCTTGCTGTTCCTCCTGCTCGCGGTCTTTCGGATGGGATGGATCGCCCGCTTTCTTTCCAAGGCGGTGGTCACAGGCTTTCTCGCCGGAGCTGCCGTAGACGTCGTCATTGGGGAACTGCCGAAGCTCACTGGGACCTCGTCGGAAGGTGACAACGCTTGGCGCGAGTTCGGGACGTGGGTCTCTTCGCTGGGCGATATTCACGGAACGACCTTAGTCGTCGGCGTGCTCTCGCTCGCAGTCATTCTCGGCCTGCGGTTCGTCGCGCCGGCGATTCCCGGGGCGCTCGTACTTGTCGTGGGCGGACTGTTGGCATCGTCCGTATTTGACCTCGGCGCGCACGGTGTGGCGCTCGTCGGCCACGTACCCCGCGGACTCCCCGCCCCGGAGTTGCCGGACCTTACGGTCGTTAGGGATCACTACGCCACGATTCTCATCGCGTCAGCGGCACTACTGCTGATTGGCTTTTCCCAGACCGCAGGCGACGCGCGTGCCTTCGCGACGCGGCATCACTATCGGATCGACGTCAACCAGGAGTCAGTCGCCCAAGGGATGGCGAACGTCGGCGCCGGCGTGTTCCAGGGGATGCCCGTGTCGACGAGCCTGTCGGCCAGTTCGCTCAACGAGTCGGCTGGTGCGAGTACTCCGGTCGCTTCACTCACGACGGGCGTGCTGGTGATCGCGACGCTGATCGTGCTCGCCCCTGTGTTTTCACACCTCCCGAACGCCGTGCTTGGAGCGGTCATCATCGATGCCGTGATATTCGGGATGATCGATCTCGACGAGCTGCACCGTCTATATCGCGTGACCAGGTTTGATTTCTGGGTAGCGGTTGCCGCCATCGTCGGGGTGCTGTCGGCGGGTGTCCTCGCCGGTGTCGTAATCGGCGTCGTGCTGTCGCTCGCGTGGCTGCTCTATGTGACAACGAGACCTCCGATGCCACTGCTGGGCCGCGAACCGGGCACCCAGGTGTACCGAGACCTGGACGCGAATCCCGGCGACGAGACATTCCCGGGGATCTCGGTCCTGCGCCTGGACGGGGGTCTGTTCTTCGCGACCGCGGAGGCGCTCGAGGATCGCGTCCGCGGCGTCGCCGCGGACGGCAACCAGGCGAGCGCGCTCGTGCTCGATCTCGAAGGGGTCGACTTCGTCGATTCCCAGGGTTCAGCCAAGTTGGCCGAACTTCAACACCTGACCCAATCGCAGGGAATCACTCTCCGTCTGGCCCGGGTCAAGCCAAACGTCCTCAAGGTCCTCACTATCGACGGGGTCGTCGATCTGATCGGCCCCGACCACATCCACGGCAACGTCGACCGCGCGCTCGAGGCACAACGGGCCGCCCTGAGCGACCTACCGGATACCGACGACGCGCCGGCTGCCGAGACGATTACCTAGGCGCAGTCCTACTAGTTACGACGCCCACTTGGCTCGAATCGAGCTAACGGCGGCTCCGCGTCAACGAGTGAGCGGCAGTCGTGATCGAGATTCGCGCTTGATGGCATGGCCACACTCGACCAGGAAATGGGAGGATTGCGGATCGTGGCGGGCTCGACGGCTCAGATAACGCTCAAGCGCCTGCGCCGGCCGATCGGCGATGTGCTTCGGACCTACAAGGTCGTGATCGACGGGACCGAGGTCGGCGACATTCGTCGTGGTGAGACCAAGACGTTCGAGGTCGCACCCGGCGAGCACGAGATCCACCTTGAGATCGACTGGGCGACGAGTCGAAGGCTCGGGCTCAACCTGTCCGAGGGCGATTTGGCGAGTCTCACGTGCAGCGCGCGTCCGCCCAATTCCGGCTGGACCGCGCTCGCGTCGAAGAACTACATCAAGCTCGAGATCGTCGACGGATCGTGGCTCGCGGTGGACGATACGTTCAGTCCGGAGCCGCCATCGGCGCCCGAGGTCGATCCCGGCGCTCCGGACGACGAGGAGATGCAGGCAGCCTGGGAGGCGTGGTCACGGTCCTCGGAGCGCGCCACGGAGCTTCGCGCCGCGCTGCAGAGCGCGATCCGGGGCGGGGACGACGGCGAGATCGTGCGCGTCAAGGAGGAGGTCGGTGCGGCGCTCGCCGAGCACCGCACGCTCACCGACGAATTCAACCGCCTGAAGGGCGAGCGGCCGGACTGGAAGACGCCTCGGCGAACCGGTTGAACGGGACGATTGACCCGCGGGCGGTGGCGAACTGGGCTGGACGCGACACCCGCCCGACTGCCCCGCGTCGATCAAACCGTCACTGGCACACCCAGGTCAGGCATCTGAAAGAGGCCGCCCCTCGGTTGTGGCGCGGAGTCGGAGGCAGTGCTCTTGGGCGAGTTCGACGTCTGACAGCTCCCGGGTAAGCCCCATCTCAAGCTCCCCGTGCGAGCGGGACTCGCGCCCAACAACTCAAAAGCGTCCTCGGACCAGGCGTAGTACCCGCCGAGTTCCCCGATGCGCTCCAACTCGGCGTCTGTGACGGTCAGCACGCGCTCGGCGAGCTTCTCCTCCCCGTGCTCGGGCAGCATGTTCGCCAGATGCTCACGGGTAGCTTGGATCCGCCAGGGAGACATGCGCTAACCGCATGTTGCAACACCCGGAGTTCCGCTTCCGGATTGGGGTCATTTGCAGCACTGTGCTCGAGGCCTGGAGAAACGCAACCGGGTACCCGCCGGCGCCGAGGCACGCCTGTGGCTGTTCGGCGTCGCGCGGAACGTGATGCGTCGCGGCCACGAACGTCACCGACGTCTCGCCGTCGCGGCGCAGCCGCTCGCGGACGAGCTGGAGTTGGCGGCGAGCGCCCGTCCCGCCCTCGCGTCCGACGAGTCCGCACCGATCATGGCAGCCCTCTCTGAGCTATCGGCCGTGGATCAGGAGATCATCACGATGATCTCCTGGGACGGGCTCGCACCTCGGGAGATCGGACAAGTCCTCGGCATCTCCGCGAACGTCGTTCGGGTCCGGGCACACCGCGCACGCGCGAAGCTTCGATCGCTTCTCTCCGCACACGACAACACCGCTGGCCAGAGTCCGAACCACCTCCTCTTGACATCGCGTGGGGACTCAGGCCGGTAGCGTTCGCGGCATGCCTGAGCCGCCCCACCCGTTCAAGCCGAGGCTGCGCGGCGTGTTTCACCAGTGGGCGTGTGCCGGCGCGGTGCCGCTCGGTGTCGTGCTGCTGATCGTGGCCGGGACCACGCGCGCGCGAATTGCGTTCACCGTCTACTCGGTCAGCCTCGTGGCGTTGTTCGGGGTGAGCGCGCTGTATCACCGCGTCAGTTGGCGCTCGCTGACCGGGCGCGACTGGATGCGTCGGCTGGACCACTCGATGATCTTCGTGATGATCGCCGGGAGCTACACGCCCTTCGCTCTCCTCGTGCTCCACGGACCGGTGGCGGTCGCGCTCCTCGTTGCGGTGTGGTCCGGAGCGCTGCTAGGCGTCGTCTTCAACCTCGTGTGGAAAGACACGCCGACGTGGTTGCGGGCAGCGCTCTACGTCGGGCTTGGGTGGATCGCGGTCGCGGCGCTGCCCCAACTCGGGCCGGCTATCGGCCCATGGGGCTTGACGCTGCTCGGCCTCGGCGGTGTCCTGTACACGGTGGGAGCCGTGGTCTACGCCATGCGGCGCCCGGACCCGGTACCGGCGGTATTCGGATACCACGAGGTCTTCCACATTCTCGTGATCGCCGCTGCCGTCCTTCAGTACGCGGTCATCGCCTTCTGGATCGCGCCCGACTGAGCAAGGGGCAGTCCTCAAGACCCCTTCGGGCCACCGCCACAGGCCTTCGCGGCGGCCAGGAACGCCGGGGACTGCTGGTTGACCCCGGGCAGGTAGACAACTTGGTTGCCGCCTGAGCTGCTGAGGACCTTCGGGTCGGGGAAGTTCGGTACGCCATGGCTGCGCATGCACTTCGCGAAGTTCAGTCCCCGCTGTTGCTGCTGCGCCGTCTGCCCTGGACTCGCGGAGGCGGACGGAAGATACTTCTGGCAGTCGGCCCGCGCGGCGAGGAACGCCGGGGCCTTGACTGAAACGCCGTTGACCGAGAGGGAGTGGGCGTTCCCTTGGATCAGCATCCGGTTGCTCGTCAAGTCGGGGAAGTTCGGCAGACCGTTGGCGCGCATGCACTTCGAGAAGGCGAGCGTCGACCCGCTCGATGTCGACCCGTTACCGGTTGACGCGCTCGAGCTCGAGCTTCGCGGCTTGCTCGAGGACCCACAAGCGGCTACGGCGACGGCGCAAGCGACGGCGACCAAGCCGACTGTCCGGAGATGAGCGAACCGCACCATCTACATGGGTCTACCGGACTGCGAGTTACACGGACGTATCCCCGCACGCACGGTGCTCCGCGTAGTGTTCACCGGGCAAATGGTGATCTCGCAGGAGTACGCCGACGTGCCGGTCGGCGATCGAGCAATGCGGACGTTCGTGGCGGCCCCGCAGGCTGCCGGGAGACATCCGGGCGTCGTGTTCTACTCGGACATCTTCCAGCTCACCGACTCGACGCTGCGGTGGTGCGCGCGACTGGCCGGCCATGGGTTCTTGGTCGCCGCACCCGAGATCTATCACCGCATCGAGCCCGCCGGCGCCGTGCTCGAGTTCGACGACGAAGGAAAGCGCCGCGGACAGGCCGACGCGGACGCGACGCCCGTCGCCGACTTCGACGAAGACATCCGCGCCGCGCTCGACTGGCTCGAGGCCGACGATCGTGTGGCCTCGGGGGGTCTGTGCGCCGCGGGGCACTGCACCGGTGGGCACCTGGGTTTCCGCGCCGCGTTCGACCCGCGCGTGCGCGCGACTGCGCTCTGGTACCCAACCGGGCTGCACGATGGGGCGCTGGCAAGAGAAGCCGACGCGGGATCGCTCGGGCGCGCGTCGGAGATCCGCGGAGAGTTGCTAGTGATTTTCGGGACCAGGGATCCGCACACGCCCAAGGAGGGCCGTACTGTGATCAAGCGCGGGCTCGAGGAGGCAGGCGTTGACTTCCGCTGGCGAGAGTTCGACGCGGAGCACGCCTTCGGCCGCGACGTCGGACCGCGGTATGACCCGGAGGCGACAGACGCCGCGTTCGCGGAGACCGTGGCGGTGCTCAAGCCGTAGCCTTTGCCGAGGCGAAGGCGACAAGACTCCCAGCACCCGACGAAAGGGATCCCCGATGGAAGCCCACCTCAGCAGCCATCACCGCGACACGATCGAGAGCATCTTCAGCCATCCCCCGAACCGCAACGTCGAGTGGCGTCAGGTCGTCTCGCTCCTGGAGGCGATCGGCACGGTGACGCACGAGCACAATGGCAAGCTCAAGGTCGCGCTCGGTCCCGAGACCGAGGTGCTACCCGCGCCCCACGGCAAGGATGTCGACGCTCAGATCCTCGTCGATCTGCGGCGAATGCTGAAGCAGGCGGGCTTCGGACCGGACGCGTCCCCGGCCGTCGTCGATCAAAGCGCGCGCGATCACGGGGATGGCCAGTGGGGCGAGCCCACCTAGGCTTGGGCTCGACCACCTAGGCGACGTCGCGCGACGCTTGGCGCTCGCAGCCGATCGAGACCCGTTCGGTATTCGGCAGCGCCTGCAACCAGTGGAAGAACTCCCGCACCTCCGCCTCACCGCAGATGACCGGCAGCGGCCGCTCGGGGTCGAGCAGCGCGGCGGCCCACGCCAGCCGCTCAGGTAGGGCTCGCCGGCACCGGTTGGCCAGCGCCGGCCACATCGCGCCGTCGTCCTCGGGCCGGGCCCGCAGCGAGTACGAGCTCGTCCCGACGACGTGGAGCGGGGCGGAGTGCACAGTTCGCATGTTTCGAATGACGATGCGTTGGAGCATGTAGCTGTGCCAGTCGCTTATACGCGGCGATAGATAACAAGGAGGTAACGGCGTTACCCACCAGTTACAGCTAGGACCAGCGCCATGAGTTGATCACCTGGGCCAGCGCGGGCAGGCTCGCCGAGTACCCCGTCGAGGAGGCGGTGTACGTGATCACGTAGATCCAGCCTTGGTGTTCCACGATCACCTGACGCAGATGCAGCCGCCGTGTCGTCGGGCCGTATTGGTAGTCCACTGTGCGCGCCGACTCGCCCGCGACCGTCATCGGCTCCGGCGTGGAGATCCGCAGAGTTTCGGGCAGCATGACCCGGAGTCCCTTCAGCTCAGCGCGGACGATCGCGTTCATGTCTGTCAAACCACCAGATGGCTCGCGAACCACGTTGATATTCGTGGTGAGCGATCCCACACGCGGCCCCGTCGCCAGGTACAGAATATTGATGGGTCCGCCCTTTGCGGACGCGGTCGCGTTCCGGAATCCAGCGGGGATCGCGGCCACGAAACCGTTATTACCGCCGGTCACGCGTCCCGAGGACGAAGTCGTCGTGGATGTGTTCTTCAAGCTGGCCGTCGTCGCGGTTGTGTGTCGTGCAGTCACGGCGGGCGTCGTGGCCGAGGCGGCCGCCGAGTGCGATGGCGATGAGACCGATCCGCAGCCGGCCAGGGCCAGCGCGGCGGTCGTGGCCAGCGCGACGGCGCCGTAACGGATAGATGATCGGGAGAGTGCGATGCTCACGGGGTTGCTCCTTAGGGAGAGGAAGGCAGTGGGTGCCACCCGACAGCCGAGGCCTGTGTCGCTATCGGGGTCGGAGGGCATGACCACAGGCTCCCCTCCCGAACGCCGGCGGAGTAGGGGACAGGGGTCTCGACCCCCGCCCCACAGGTGTCGACCGACACCCCCCGAGGTGTTGCGGCGTCGGAGCTCGCCGGCCCTAGTCAGGCCGTGCGCACTTCACGCGCGCACCGCCTCGCGGACGGTCTGGCCGGGATCACCCTGGAAAGCTCGCCGGTAGGCCGTCGGCGTCGTTCCGGTTTCTCGCGCCAGATGGATCCGCAGGTTCGCCGCCGTGCCCAGACCGGTGCGCTGGGCCACCTCCTCGATCGGGACATCGCTGGCCTCGAGCAGGCGCCGGGCTTCGAGGAGTCGCTGTGCCGTCAGCCACCGCAACGGGGTCGTGCCGCTTTCCTCGACGAACCGCCGCGCGAAGGTTCGGGCGGAGTAGCCGGCGCGCGAGGCTAGATCTGTGACGGTCAGTCGTCGGTGCATCTGTTCGACAGCCCACGCGCACGTGTCGGCTAGGCCCGGGCCCGCCTCGGGGAGCGGACGCTGCATGAACTGCGCCTGGCCGCCGGGACGGTGCACGGCCGCGACCAACCTGCGGGACACCTCCGACGCGACCGCCGCACCATGGTCGGTGCGCACGATGTGCAGGCAGAGGTCGATGCCCGCGGCGATCCCGGCGCTGGTGAGCACCTGGCCCTCATCGACGAACAAGACCTCAGGACGGACGCGCACCTTCGGGAAGCGCTCGGCGAGCTCCGGAGCGAACTCCCAGTGCGTTGTCGCCTCGTGACCATCGAGCAGCCCGGCGGCGGCCAGCGCGAACGCCCCCACGCACACCGACGCGATCCGGGTTCCCCGATCGGCCGCGCGCCGCAGCGCCCGGACCACGGCCGCGGACGGCTCGCGGGGGTGGAACCCCGGCACGATCACGGTGTCGGCGGTGTCGACCGCGCGCAGGCCGCGCGGCACGCGTACGTCGACTCCGGACGCGGACAGGACCGTTCCGGGCCGCTCGGCACATACCTCGAACGCGTACCGGTCGCGTTCGACCGCACGGCCGAAGACCTCAACGGGAATCGCGAGGTCGAACAGGATCACATCGGGGATGGCTAAGGCGACGACGCGGTGCAATTGGCAGGATCCTACGCCAACTCGGCAGTCCTGCCACTTGTCGAAGGTGCGGCACTGGCCCACCATGACGTACATGGCAGTCACTAGCGAAAGGCCCCCGACCATGACCAATCTCGCGCCTCTGCTGGAACGAAACCAGCGATTCGCCACTACCGACGCACGGCAGCACGCACCACGGCTCCCGTTCCTGCCACGTGCCGGCCTGTTCATCGTGTGCTGCATGGACTGCCGCGTCGATCCCGAGGAGTACCTGGGCCTGGAGTTCGGTGAAGCGCTGGTCGCGCGCAATACCGGCGGACGGATAACTCCGGCCGTCATCCAGGACATCGCGTACGCCGGCTTCCTCGTCGACACCAAGGCGCCCGAAGGCCCGTACTTCGAGGTCGCGATCATCCACCACACCGATTGCGGAAGCCGACTGCTCGAAGACGAGCAACTCCGCCACGACTTCGCCGAACGGGGCGGCTACGACGAGCAGACGCTGGCCGGCCTGCCGGTCACCGACCCCGCCGAGACGGTTCGCGCCGACGTCGAGCGGCTGATCGCCGCGCCTCAGCTCTCGACCAACACGCGGGTCTCCGGGCACGTCTACGACGTCGACACTGGGCTGATCACGACCGTGGTGGACGCGACCCGCGATCGGGCTACCTACGAGCTCGCGGGGTGACATCATCTGTGGATGGCTAAGAAGCAAGAGGCCGGGGTTGAGCCCGGACCGGTGGAGAACATCAAGTGGCTCGACGATGTCGCCGACCACGACTACGCCGCCGCGGAGGCCTACCTGTCTCTAAAGCTCGACGTCGAGTCTGCCGGCAAGGTCGTGAAGCGACTGCGCAAGGCGCCGATCACCCAACGGCGCGCCAACGACATCCTGCGCGCGGCGGGCCTCAG
>Ga0335072_10014545_pt1 | contig 11178 bp, 8 predicted proteins | sample Lox_Sample_21_FD_206725 | JGI IMG/M metagenome (GOLD analysis project Ga0335072, IMG submission 206725) | Soil microbial communities from Loxahatchee National Wildlife Refuge, Florida, United States - Lox_Sample_2.1 | ecosystem: Environmental > Terrestrial > Soil > Wetlands | place: USA: Florida... | reverse complement strand
GGCGCTGCAGTGGCGGCCGAGAGACAAACCGTGCGGGCGCGCGCATGATCGCCCAAGCCGACGACACGCTCACGATCTACGAGCGCTCAAAGGACGGCCGGCGCGCGTTCGTAGCGCCATCGCTTGATGTCCCCGAGCGCCCCCTCGACGATCTTCTCCCGGCCGACGCCAGACGCGCCGACGCCCCGCGGCTGCCCGAGGTCGCCGAGCCCGAGATCGTCCGCCACTACAACCGCTTGTCGAAGCGGAACTTCGATCTCGACACCGGTTTCTACCCGCTCGGGTCGTGCACGATGAAGCACAACCCCAAGCTGCACGAGCGGGTCGCGGGGCTGCCGGGCCACGCCCGCGTCCATCCGCTCCAGGATCCGCGCTACGCCCAGGGCGCGCTCGAGCTGATGTGGCGTCTGCAGGACGCGCTCGGCGAGATCGCCGGCCTCCCGCACGTCTCCCTCCAGCCGTCGGCCGGGTCGCAGGGCGAGCTCGCGGGCGTGCTGCTCACCCGTGCCCTCCACGAGGACCGCGGCGAGCACCGCACGAAGGTGCTGACGCCCGACACCGCCCACGGGACCAACCCGGCGACGGTGACGATGGCGGGCTACGAGGTCGTGAAGGTCGTGAGCGACGCCAACGGGAACGTCGACCTCGACGACCTCCGGGCCAAGGCCGACGAGGATGTGGCCTGCCTGATGCTCACGAACCCGTCCACCCTCGGACTGTTCGAGACCGGGATCGAAGAGATCGAGCGGATCGTCCATGGGGTGGGGGCGACGCTGTACTACGACGGGGCGAACCTGAACGCGATCATGGGCATCTCACGCCCGGGCGACATGGGCTTCGACATCGTCCATTTCAACCTCCACAAGTCGTTCACCCAGCCCCACGGCGGCGGCGGCCCGGGCGCGGGCCCGGTCGCGGTGTCCGACCGGATCGAGCCTTACCTGCCGCGGCCCCAGGTCGTCCGCCGAGAGTCGACGACCAACGGCAAGGAGCCGTTCTACGACCTCGATTACGACCGGCCCAAGTCGATCGGGCGTCTGCGCGGGTTCCAGGGCAATTACGGCGTGTTCGTGCGCTCCTACGCCTACATCCGCTCACTCGGCGCGGCCGGGCTGCGTGAGGCCTCCGAGACCGCCGTGCTCAACGCCAACTATCTGCTGGCCAAGCTGCGAGACGCGGGCGTCGCCCAATACCTGCCGGCCGCCTATGACCGCCTGTGCATGCACGAGTTCGTGCTCTCGGGCGAGCCGATGCGACGCGAGCTCAAGATCAAGACGCTCGACATGGCCAAGCGCCTGCTCGATCACGGCGTCCACCCGCCGACGGTCTACTTCCCGCTGATCGTCGAGGAGGCGCTGATGGTCGAGCCGACCGAGACCGAGACCAAGGAGACGCTGGACCACTTCGCGGAGATCGTCGCCGACATCCTGCGCGAGGCCGGCGAGGATCCGGAGATCGCGAGAGAAGCGCCCTACACGACGCCCGTCAGACGCCTGGACGAGGCCGGCGCAGCGCGCCACCCGGTCGTCCGCCAGGCGATGAGCGGAAACTAGCCGCACCGTATGCGGTTCGTGATCTTCGGTGCGGGCGCGATCGGCGGCGTCGTCGGCGCGAAGCTGCACCAGTCGGGCTTCGAGGTCGCTCTGATCGCTCGTGGCGCCCACTACGAGGCGATCCGCGCCCGGGGCCTCACACTCGAGCAGCCCAACGCGGCCGCTCAGCATCTGGAGATCACCGTCGCCGAAGCGCCAGACGCGCTCGACTGGGGTGCCGACGACGTGGTCTTGCTCGCGACCAAGAGCCAGGACACCGCCGGCGCGCTCGGCGCGCTCAGGCCCGCCGTCCCCACGACCACGCCCGTGGTCTGCCTCCAGAACGGGGTCGAGAACGAGCGGGCGGCGCTGCGACTGTTCCCGAACGTGTACGGCGCGGTCGTGATGTCCCCGACCGCGCATCTCGAGCCGGGTGTCGTCCAGGCCTACGGAACGCGCGGTACCGGGGTGATCGACGTCGGGCGCTATCCGGAAGGCCTCGACGCCCTGTGTGAGGAGCTCGCCCACGCGCTCGGCGAGTCCGGCTTCAGCTCGGTGCCGCGGCCGGACATCATGCGCTACAAGCACGCCAAGCTCCTCTCGAACCTGGCGAACGCCGTCGATGCGATGTGCGAACCGGGGCCGGCCGCCGACGAGGTGGTCGAGCTCGCCCAGGAGGAGGGGCGAACCGCCCTCACCGCGGCCAGCATCGAGTTTGTGGCCGACGAGGTCAACGACGTCATAGGCCGCTGGAAAGAGCTCGACGTCCAGCCGATCGCCGGCCGCGAACGCGCCGGCTCGTCAACCCGGCAGAGCCTGGCTCGCGGCGCCCCGACGGTCGAGACCGACTACTTGAACGGCGAGGTCTCGCTGCTGGGTCGGATGCATCGGGTGGCCACGCCGGTCAACGACGCGCTGTGCGAGCTGTCGGCCCGCCACATCCGCGAACGCAGGCCGCCGGTGTCGCTGTCGGCGGACGAGGTGCTGGCGCTCGCCCGAGCGGGAAGCTACGCCGATGGACCAGTTCGTCGCTGACGGCGCCGCCGAGATCGCGGCACGGGCGGTGCGCGAGCTCGAGGCGCTGGTGGCGGTGTCCTCGCCCTCGGGCGACATCGACGGAGCAGAAGAGGCGATCGCGCTGTGCGCGGCGTTCCTGCCGCCGCAGGCTGAGATCGAACGGGTTCCGTGCTCGACCCCGGGCAGCGCCGATGACATGGTCGCGCGGATCGCTGGGAGCGGCTCGCGTCGCTTGCTGCTCCTCGGCCACCTCGACACCGTCATCGAGCACGCCTCGCACGCGCCGCTCCGCCGCGACGGCGACCGGCTGTACGGGCCGGGCACGGTCGACATGAAGGGTGGGGACGTGCTGGCGCTCGGGGTAGCGCGAGCGCTCGCGCCGCATCCCGAGCTGTTCGCCGAGATGGCGGTGTTGCTCGTCACCGACGAGGAGTGGCGCCGGCACGAATTCGTCCATATCGAGCGGTTCGCCTCCTACGACGCCTGCCTGTGCTTCGAGGGCGGCCAGCTCGCGCCCGACGGCGAGGAGGCGGTCGTCGTGCAGCGCAAGGCCGCCGGCACAATGCGGGTGCGCGCGACCGGCCGGGCATCTCATTCAGGGAGCGCCCCCGATCGCGGCCGCAACGCCCTGCTCGCGCTGGCGAGCACCTCGATCGAGATCGCCAAGCATCACGATCCGAACGGCGCCGAGCGGTTGAGCGTGGTCCCAACCGTGGTGCGCTCGGGCGAGGCGTTCAACGTCGTCCCCGCCGACGGCGAGCTGTTGTGCGACATGCGCGCCGACCGCAGCGAGGCGTTCGATGCGGTCTGCGCGGCCGTGCCCGCCGACCTCGACGGCGTCCGCCTGGACACGAAGATGCTGCGGATCTGGCCGGGCATGGACTCCCGGGACGCGACCCGCGGGCTGCTCGAGCGGGCCGCCGGCCGACTCGGGCGCCCGATCATCGGCTGCCCGCGCGGTGGTGCCAGCGACGCCAGCCACTTCGCGCCGCACATCCCGCTCACGGTCGACGGCCTCGGTCCCCGTGGGGGCGGCGCGCACACCCCCGAGGAGTTCGTGCTCGCGCCGTCGCTGCGCGACCGCGCCGCGGTGGCCCTGGCGATCGCCGCGGCTGTGCTCGATTCTTAGCGCGCGCTTCATTGCCCATGTCAGCCACCTGCGATCCTTAAGCGCGTGAGCGACACATGAGCACGACGGTTCCAAGTGGGCGCCCGCGGCCCTCGGTCCGCCGAGGTCAAACGCAGCTCGAAGGGGTGGCGGTGCTGGCCGGGGTCGTCGTCCTCATGTGGTTTATCGAGCTGATCAACACGCTTGACTCGAACCATCTGGACAGCGACGGCATCCTGCCGCGCAGCCTCGATCACCTCTGGGGCATCTTCACCGCGCCGTTCATCCACGCGAGCTGGCAGCACCTGATCGCGAACACTGTCCCGTTCGTGTTCATGGGGCTGATCATCGCGCTCCAGGGAGCCAAGCGGTTCGCGCTGGTGACGCTGATCGTGATCGTCGTGGGCGGGATCGGGACGTGGCTGGTCTCTCCGGCCCACACGTCGACGGGGATCCCCGAGTACACGATCGGCGCCAGCGGCGTCGTGTTCGGTTATGCCACCTACCTGTTCACGCGGGGGTTCTTCAACCGAAACATCCTCGAGCTCCTGATCGGCCTCGTCGTCGGCGTGATCTGGGGCGGTGCGCTGTACTCGAGCGTCGTGCCGCATACCGGTATCTCCTGGCAAGGTCACGTGTGCGGGGCGATCGGCGGCGTGGTCGCGGCCTACATGCTGCGGAACGAGCGCACCCGAAAGCCCGCTCCGAGCAGGGCGGAAACGCCGCTCGACCGGCTGCTGGCCGATCCGTAGCCGTCACGGCCGCCCGCCGACGGATAGCCTGGGAAGGCGATGCGGATTTTCTCGGGCATTCAGCCGACCGGCCGCAAGCACCTCGGCAATTTCGTCGGCGCGATCACTCAATGGGTTGCCGGGCAGGAGCGCGGCGAAGCGATCTACTGCCTCGTCGACCTGCACGCGATCACGGTCCCGTACGAGCCCGCCGCGCTGCGCGAGGCGGTGTACGACACCGCGGCGACGCTGCTGGCGGCCGGCCTCGACCCCGACCGGTGCATCTTCTTCCGCCAGGGCGATGTCCACGAGCACTCGGAGCTGTGCTGGCTGCTCTCGGGCGTGACGTCGTTCGGCGAGCTCAACCGCATGACCCAGTTCAAGGACAAGGCCGGCTCCCAGCGCGATCTGGTGTCCGCCGGGCTGTTCTTCTACCCGGTGCTCCAGGCCGCCGACGTGCTCGCCTACCGCGCGAACGAGGTGCCGGTCGGCGAGGACCAGCGCCAGCACGTCGAGCTCATGCGCGATGTCGCCGAACGGTTCAACGCCCGTTTTGGGGAGACGCTCGTCGTGCCTGAGCTCCGCGTTCCCACCGTCGGCGCCCGGATCATGGACCTCCAGGTCCCCGACAAGAAGATGTCGACGACCGGCGGTAGCCCGCAGGGCACGGTGCTGGTCCTCGACGAACCCGATGTGATCGTCAAAAAGTTCCGCTCGGCGGTGACCGACTCAGGGAGCGAGGTCGTGCGCGCCCCGGATAAGCCGGGTGTCTCCAACCTGATCGACATTCTCGCCGCGGTGCGCGGCATCGCGCCCGAGGAGGTCGAACAGACGTTCGATGGGTCGGGCTACGGGGCGTTCAAGCAGGCCGTAGGCGACGCGGTCGTCGAGTTCCTCGCGCCCGTGCGGGAGCGTTACCAGGAGCTGCGGCCGGATGAGGACGGGCTCGAGCGGATCCTCGCCGCCGGGGCTGACAAGGCCCGGGCGATCGCGTCTGAGGTGATGGTGGACGTCCGGCAAGCGATGGGCGTCGGTCCGGTCCGGCCACGCCGCTAGCCTGCCGGGGCCATGCGGATCGCCGACCTGGAGCTGGACCTCGACGTCTTCGCCGGGCCGTTCGATCTCCTGCTGACGCTGATTCTGCGGGAGGAGATCGACCTGCTCGAGGTCGATCTGGCCGAGGTCGTGATCGCCTACATCGACCACCTCGAGCGCCGCGGCGAGCTCGAGCTCGAGGCCGCGACGGAGTTCCTGGTGCTGATCGCCGCGCTGCTCGAGCTCAAGTCGCGACTCCTGCTGCCCGGCGAGGACATGCAGGAGCTGATCGAGCTCGATCCGGGCGAAGCCGCGGAGGAGCTCCTGGCGCGGCTGCTCGACGCCCACCGCTACCGGTCGGCGTCGGCGGCGCTGCGCGACCTGCTCGCCGCCCAGGAGGCGCATCGCTTCCGCTCCGCGCCGCTCCCGCCCTCGCTGCGGCGTGCCGCGCTGCCCGAGGCGAGCGCGGTATACGACCCGGCGACGCTCGCCAAGGCGATGGGCAGGCTGCTCGAGATCCCCGAGCCGGTCAACGTGAGCCACATGGTCGGGTCGCGGGTGACGGTGGCCGAGCGCCTCGCGCACCTGCGGACGCTGTTGCGGCGCGGCAGCTTCTCGTTCGACGACGCGGTCGTCCAGGCCGATCGGGTGACGATCGCGATCACGCTGTACGCGGTGCTCGAGCTCCACAAGCAGGGCGAGCTCAGTTGGACCCAGGACGAGCCGTTCGGCGAGATCACGATCGCGGCGAACGGAGCCGCGAATGGAGCGGCGAACGGAGCGGCGCACGGGGCCCGCTTGGCCCGTCCCGAGGAGCGGATGACCGCATGAGCCTGCCGCTCGAGAGCACCGTCGAGGCGCTCCTGTTCCTGAGCGCCGACCCGGTCGATCCGCAGGCGCTCGCCGACGCCACCGGTGCCGAGCTTCACGAAGTCGTCTCGGCGCTTGAGCGGCTGCGCGAGTACTACGAGTTCGAGCGCCGGGGGCTGGTGCTCCGCGAGCTCGCGGGCGGCTGGGCGCTTTCGACCCATGCCGAGGCCGAGCCCGCCGCGCGTCGGCTGCTGGCGCGGCCGCGCACGCCCGCGCTCACGCCCGCCCAGGCCGAGACGCTCGCGATCGTCGCCTACCTCCAGCCCGTCTCCCGGCCGGAGATCGCCCGGATCCGCGGCGTCAACGCCGAGTCAGCCGCGGCCACTCTGCTCGAGCGCGGGCTCGTCGAAGAGTCGGGGCGGTCGCAGTTCGGCGCCGTCCTGTATCGGACGAGCGAGCTGTTCCTGCGGCTGTTCGGGCTGAACTCGCTCGAGGAGCTGCCGGGCATTGACGCCTTCGATCCGTCGCCGGAGCTCGAAGCCGAGCTGCGCGAGCGGCTGCTCCAGGCCGGCGAGGCCCGCGCCGCCGGACCCTGAACCGCCACCGACGCCGCGTCGTCTGACAGCGCCTTCGACGCCGCCGCCGTGCGCCTCCGGTGGCCACCGGGTGACCTGATCCGATTCAATGTGTGGCATATGGGGCGGTGTGCCTTGGTCGCGGTCGGCGTGGTGTTCGCGTTCGCGGCGGTGCTGCCCATGGGCAACGCCGCCGCCGCCGCGAACGCGCCGCCGACGAGCAATGCATGCACGAGGGTGCTGGGCGGGACACCCGTGGCCGGGCCGACGAGGACCGCTGCCTGGAAAGCCGGTCTCGAGTCGCGGATCGGGGTGTTCGACCGCGTGCCCGGCGAGCGTTTCCGTCCGTCGACGTCGGTGGCACCGAGTGATGCGCCCTGGTTGCTCGTCCTCGGGCGCCCGCACGACTCTGAGCGCCGATGCTGGTTGCGGGTCCGCCTTCCGTGGCGGCCGAACAACGCAACCGGCTGGGTCAACGCGAGGCTCGTCGTGATTGAGAAGACGTCGTGGCGCATCCAGGTTTCGACTGCGAGACGCACGCTCACCCTCTTCCGGGCGGGGAGATCGGTTCGGACGATCAGCGTCGTCGTGGGCAAACCGAGTACGCCGACTCCGACCGGTCTGTTCGCGATCGCCTGGGCGGTGCCGTGGCATCCGAACGATTTCCTCGGCAGCTGGGTACTGGAGTTGACTGCGCACAGCAACGTGCTGCAGCAGTTCGATGGCGGTGATGGGACGGTTGGGATCCATGGCCGGGGAGGGGCGAGCCTCCTCGACCCGCTCGGATCGGCTGCGAGCCACGGGTGTATTCGCCTCGCCAACGGTTCGATTGACTGGCTGGTGCACACAGTCGGCGAAAACCAGCTGCCCGGGACACCGGTCAAGGTGAGCTGACTCGTACTCCGGGCACCGGGCGCCGGAGCAGCGCGGAGATTCTTGTGTGCACCCCGGCCGAGATGCTGGCCTGCACCCTCGGATTTGCAAGGCGGCGCTTATAGGCTCGCCGCCGAGGTGGGAACCAGATTGTTGTCGTTGACCGCGTGGTGCGGGCCGCGCCACAGGGCTTCGCGGCGTTCGCCGTTATCGCTCGTGATGCCGTTGTGCGCGGTGTGGCTCGTATTGGCGGCGAATGCCGCCGTGGCGCGCGCGCAGGGCTCGGGCTATTTCGTGACTTTCGCCGCGCGCGTGTGCCCGGACTACAGCGACATCTACGCCAACAAGGCACGCAACAACATCGTCGAGAGCCTCAAGGACCTCGGGCCGAACACGCAGTACGGCAACAGCGGTCTCCTCGTCAACCCGGCCTACGAGGACCAGCCGCCGCAGACGAACTGTTCGTCGCTGCCCGGCTGGCGATTCACGCTTGGGACCAGCTACCAGAGCCGTGCCGTGACCGGGGACTGGGGGTCGCTGTCGAAGGTCACGAACGCCTACGGCACCTCGGTCGTCACGCAGGATTCGACGCCGCTGCTGGACAACAACGCCCAGCCGGTGGCAGGGGAGACCGTCTCCGGCGCGGTCACCGTCGAGCTGACCAACGCACAGCGGGCCCAAGCCAGCAACTCGAGCCTGTGGGTGCAGGGAGGCACCCCGACCGATCCCGTGCTGGCCCAGCCCTACCCGGGCCCCGAGTACGGGTTCGGCACGCTTCGCTGCGCCACGGACAACGTCAATGGTGACAACGTCGAGTACGTGTTCTTCCCGTCGGGGGTCCGTCACGTGTTCTGTTACGCCTACTACGTCAAGCCGCCACCGACTACCGGTGTGATCACGATCCGCAAGCAGGTGTCGGGCGCCCCGTCAGGCGCCAATCCGGCGTTCCCGTTCAACGGGAGCATCTCGTTCGACCCGAACGGATTCCAGCTGACCAACGGCGCGTCGATGACGTTCTATCGAGCCGGGGGGTCGGACTGGACCGTGACCGAGGGTGCGGTCGACGGCTACGCGCTCACGTCGCTGGTATGCACGAACGCCGCGGGTACCCCGGTGAGCACGTTCGACATCAGCGGCGGCACCGCGACGATCCATCTGGCCGCGCTCAGCAACGTGACGTGCACGTACACGAATCACTACGTGCCGCCAACCGGGGGACTGACGATTCGAAAGATCACGCACGGCGGCGTCGGGCAGTTCAGCTTCGACGTGACCCCGGTAGGGGCAGGGCCCGTCCACACGGTGACCGCCACGACGACACAGGAGAACGTCCCGGTCAATGCGGTGCCCTCGCTGGTCGACCTCGCCCCCGGCACGTACCGGATCGACGAACACGTACCCGATACGAACAAGGGCGACTGGAACCTCGACAGCGTGAACTGCAACAACGCGAGGCGTTCGACCACGCGTTCCTTCGAGGTGACGATCACTTCGGGCACGCAGGTGACCTGCCTGTTCCGGAACTCGTTCACGCCCGCCGGTGCGATCTCGATCGCCAAGGTCACAGAAGGTGCCGTCGGCAGGGTCGCCTTCGTCGTTCAGCCTCTCCAGGGGAGTCCCACCCAGTTCCTCCAGAGCGCCACGACAACCACGCAGGGCACGCCGGCCGACGCAACCCCCCGCACGCCCGCGGATGCCACCGATCATCTGCCGCTCGGCTCCTACCGCGTCGTCGAGGAGACGCCGCCGAGCACTCCGGCCGGCGCCTGGGAGCTCGTCTCGGTCGTGTGCGATCAGCAGCTTCTCGGGTTCGGTCAGGGCGCCACCGTGGTCACGCTGACGGCGGACAACCCAAGCGTGCGGTGCACCTATACCGACATGTTCACAGCGACGCCTCCACCCGAGCCGGGGCCGGAGCCGCCTGAGCCACTGCCGCCCGAGCCGACCCCCACGCCCACTCCCACCCCCGAGCCGAATCCCGACGAGCCGAGCGCCGCATGGACCGACCTGTCGGTCAAGAAGACCGCTTCGGCGCCGACCGTGGTCGTCGGCGGAGTCGTCACCTACCGCATCACCGTGCGAAACCACGGCCCAAATGACGCCACCCGCGTCGTCGTCGGCGACAAGCCTGCTTCCGGCGCGGTGGTGCTCTCGGCCCACGGCAGCGCCGGTCGCTGCAGGGTGCGTCACAAGCTCGTGTCCGTGCTCTGCCAGCTCGGGACGGTGAAGTCCGGCGCAACGGTCACGATCACGGTTCGCGCCCGCATGACCAAACGGTCGTCGCGCTCCAAGAACGTCGTCGCAGTGGGCACTGCGACCTACGACCCGACGCTGACCAACAACGTCGCGCACGCGACCGTGGCGACAGTCGCGCCGCCGTCTCCGGCCGTCACCGGCTGAGCAGCTGGGGCACCCGGTCCGAACGCGCCGCGAGCTGACCGCAGGCAGCGTCGATGTCGCGGCCGCGGGTGAGGCGGACGGTGGCGTCGAGACCGTGGCGCTCGAGCTCGTCTTTGAACGCCGCGATCGCCTTAGGACTCGAACCCGCGTACCCCGAGTCGGTCGGGTTGTACGGAATCAGGTTGACCTTGAACATCCGCGGGTCGAGGACCTCGGCGAGCTGCGCCGCCTGCGCGAACGAGTCGTTGACGCCGGCGAGCATCACGTACTCGACGAACACCTTGCGGCGCTTGCGCTCGTAGTAGGCCTCGCACGCTGCGATCACATCTGGAAGCGGGTAGCGCTCGTTGACCGGCATCAGCTCGGTCCGGAGCGCCGGGTCGGCGGCGTGCAGCGAGAGCGCCAGCCGGATCGGCATCGGGGTCTCGGCCAGGCGCTCGATCCCGGGGATCCAGCCAATCGTCGAGATCGCAGTGCGCCGGTTGCCGATGCCGACCTCGGGGAGTCGCTCGCACGCGGCGAGAACGTTGTCGAGGTTCATCATCGGCTCGCCCATGCCCATGAACACGGCGTGGTCGACCGCCGTAGTTCTGCGGAAATGGAGTGCCTGGTCGAGGATCTCCGACGCGGTCAGGTTGCGCCCGAAGTTCATGGCGCCGGTGGCGCAAAACGTGCACGTGAGCGGGCAGCCGGACTGTGATGAGAGGCAGATCGAGCGCCGGCCGTCCCGGTAGCGCATCAGCACTGCCTCGACGGGACGGCCGTCGGCGGTCGAGAACAGGGCCTTGACGGTCCCATCGCTCGCGTGAGCCTCGCGCTCGACGATCAAGCTCGAGAACGGAACGGTTTCGGCGAGCGTCTCGCGCAGCGTCAGGGGTAGGTCCGACATGGCGTCGTAGCCGGCGGCGCCGCGCGCCGACCACTTCCACACCTGTCCGGCGCGGGACCGCGGCTCGCCTAGTTCGGCCAGCTTGGTGTCGAGAAGCTTCAGATCCACGCTGTCTATGGTGGCACGATCATGCGCCTCGCCAAGTACCTCGCCAACTCGGGCGTCGCCTCGCGGCGCGCATCCGAGCCCGTGATCAGGGCGGGGCGCG